>ERZ773099.496-NODE-496-length-33775-cov-3.489176_pt1 | contig 33775 bp, 25 predicted proteins | sample MGYA00511120_ERZ773099 | MGnify/ENA primary metagenome ERZ773099 (study PRJEB29015, sample SAMEA2738012) | human oral metagenome | biome: human oral; feature: human-associated habitat; material: dental | place: China | collected 2104 ... | reverse complement strand
TCACTCTGAGAAAGACTGAGCCAAGGAGCGAGGCTGGCCAAGGAACACCCGAAACTCACCAAGGAACAGCCACGCCTGGCCAAGGAGCAGCACTGAGCCAAGACGAACTCGGTTCTCCTGCGATCGTCGCGCCACGCACACACCGGCGAAAAACACCTATTCCACCTTTCCCGACACAACCACCCACCACACGACAGGAACAGAACGGAAAACCTGGAACCGGAGACAAACACCAGCGCCTATTCCAGGCTTCCCGACACAACCACACCACCCACCAACACCTATTCCACCTTTCCCGACACAATCACCTGCCACACGACAGGAACAGAACGGAAAACCTGGAACCGGAGGCGGGAACTAGTGAAAACCACCAAAACTCGATAGGCACCCCAAAACCCAACGAACCCCACACCCCAAAACCCAACGAACCCCACACCCCAAAACCCAACGAGCCCCGTATCCACAACGGATACGGGGCTCTAGCTCAGCGATGGAGCATATGCTCCTATCGAATCCTCAGGAGAAACGAGCAGCATTCGCCGAATCAGTCGAGCTATACGACTGATTCGCCGATTCAACAAGGGTGGAGATCTGTGCGAGGACATCGCGCATACCGGTCATGCCCTCGGTCCACTGCTGCTTCGCAACCAGGTAAGCCTCCTGAGCATCGCCTTCCCAGTTGGATCGGAGCTGCTGAAGCTCCGCATCCATGTTGTCCAGGGTGGACTGGATAGCGGTAGCTCCACTGTTGAGGTCACTGGAAGCCGTGCTGAGCGATCCGTAGTTGACTTTGAGATCCATGAGTTCTTCCTACCTACTTCTACTACCGGGGTCAGCCCAAACGGCTCGCGAGCTTGGCGAATGTGCTCTCTTGCTCCTGATCAGCAACGTCGTAATCACGCTGAGCGGAACGCAGGTTGTCCTCAAACTGAACGAGGGCGTTATTCACCTTGTTTGCTTCCTCGTTCCAACGAGCCATGAGAGCATGGAACGCCGTGGCCGCAGGACCGGTCCAGTTGGAGCCAATAGAAGCCATCTGACTCTCAACGGCGGCAATACGCGCCTTAAGATCTTCACGAGTCGCCGACACGGTATCGGCACCCTTAAGGATTGCTCCCTCGGCTGCAGAAATCTGACCTGCCATATTCTTCTCCTCCATAGCGGGATGCACAGTGGATGCCGATCACACCCAGAGCTGTTGGCAAGTCTCACCCTAAACGAGAGAGCGCCGCCCGTCCATCGCCCGGATCAGTATGCACACTCACGGGAAAAGAACAGCACCCCATGGCGAAATATCGACGGATTCCCCGGTCATTCGTGGGCAGAGAAAACGACAGCTCACGATACGGGCCCGGACCCACGCTCAGGGATGAAACCCGCTCCGACGCGAGCCCCACACGATGAACACCGGCCCACGACAAGAGGAGCAGTTCACCATCTCGCACAAGCAACACTTCCACATCTCGGCACACACCAAAAGGGGAGATCCATGTCTTTCACAAGGAGCACCTCCACATCGGTGCACACCAAGAGATCAGTACGACCCGATCCTCCCAATTCTGCGAAGAAACTCATCGGCGACAACCCGCGACACAACGTCCCACAACTCGATGTAGCATCGAGCTCGCCTGCCCCCTTATTCCCCTGTGAACACCACTGATTGAGGAGTCTTCGATCGAGAGGAGACTCTACGACCACCCTGCCAATAGAACGAGCGTATCGAACAGTGAAGAACTCATCGTACCGAGCCTGACGCTTCCTTCTCGTATCGATCAAGTCCCCGACAGGCAAAAGCGCCAACGGGAACAGAAAGACGAGGGTCACCACTATGGCGAACAGGATCACGCTACCGACAAGGAGATCACGGTTCCGACGAGGAATTGAGTCATGGTGCCGTTGTCAACGAGGTAAGAATCATTACAGGTCACATATATCCCGACTACATCCCGGCCCTTTCAATGGCGAAACGACGCGCCGAAGCTCATACAGGATGCCTTCAGGACATAGACTCTTCATTCGCTTCGACAAGCACTAGCCTATGAGCAGGAAACTCGCACCATGTGAAGGACGCGGAGGACTCGATGTCTACGATGACGCGAACAGGCACGGCCCTGATGCCAATCTCAGTGAGCTATGCCGGAGAAACCATCGACATGTCGATCCCCCAATCGGTATGCCTAGCCGAAGCCATCCCCGGGATAGTCTCAGCCCTGGGCCGACTCGACCCGAGCAGCGTCTCAGGAGGATTCGAGATCATCACCTCCGGAGGACGAAAACTCGACCAGTCGAAATCCCTACCCGACCAGAACGTCCAAGCCGGGGCGCTCCTCACCCTAGAACCCATCGGACAATCCGCCAAAGACCTGCGTTACGACGACCTCATAGAAGCAGTCGGCTCCAGCGTCGACCAAGATTCAAAGGAATGGACCCCCGCCGACTCCCTCCAACTCTCCTCCCACGCAGCCGCAGCTCTCATCCTCGTCGCAGCCCTCCTCCTCACCCTCGGACCTGAACACGGATACCTCAGTGCCGCAATCGGAATCATCGGAGCACTCCTCGTCGTCGCCGCCTCCGCAATCATCATCAGGATCCCCTCCGTCGCAGGAGCCGTATCACTACTCGCCACAGCACCCCTGCTCATGATGTCCGCCGGATTCAACCTCGTCGGAGGAGGCTGGCGGCCCATCACTTGGCTAGCCGGAGGAGTCGGCATCCTCGTCGCCGCAGCGTCCGCCCTCGTCCTCCCCTCACGCATGCGTGCCATCATGGCTGCGCCGCTCGTCGTAGGAACAACAATGGTCCTCAACGGAGTCATCGGAGCCTCCACAACGATCCCCCTTGAGAAGACCGCCTCACTCGCCCTCGCCCTCCTCCTCATCACCTCCCTCTCCGCACCCTGGCTCGCCCTCGCTCAGGTTCCCGTCAAAGTCACGGGCCCCACTTCAATGGCACCAATCGACATCTACGAAGTCCACGGAAAAGTCTCCACCTCACAAGTCTTCGTCGTCGCCGTCAAAACGGGAGTGTCCATCTCCTTGGGATTCCTCGCCCCCATGCTGCTCAACTCGCCCGAAGCGATCATTCTGCTCGGATGCTCCGGAGCCGCCCTCATGCTCACCACCCGCTCCCTACGATCACGCCTGGAAGTCCTCATCGGCGTCATCACCGGGATGCTGCTCACCCTGGGTGCCATGTTCGGCGCAGCCCGCTCCCACCCCGCAATGGTCCCCAGCATCGTCATCGCGGCCCTCACAGTCGCCGCCTGTCTCCTGGCCGCCAATGTCGTCAACGCTCGCACACGCCCATGGCTCACCCGCGCCGCCAACGCCCTGAGCATCATCGTCCTCCTGACGATCCTGCCCCTGACCACCGTGGTGTGGGGAGTGATCTGATGCCCTCAAATAAGGACATTCTCGAGGCCCAGCGCTTCAACCGGCGTCGACTCATCGCCGCATTCTCATCAGGAACCCCCGGCGGGAAAGAAGTCGACGCGCCAAATAACCTGCGTCCCCTCCTCGTCGGTGCCGTCATCGCGGCGCTCATCCTCATCGTCGCCGCCGTCATGGGGCGTTTCTCCCCAACCCTGCCCCAAGGCTGGGAGAACTCAACGATGATCGTCATCAAATCAAGTGGAGCCCGCTACTACACGATTGACGGGACTTTGCGCCCCGTCACCAACATCACCTCCGCCAGGCTCCTATCTGAAGCAGGCTCCTACAAGACGAGCAGAGTCTCGGCCTCGACCATTGAAGGACTCCCCCGAGGATCCCAAGTCGGAATCACCGGCATCCCCGATGACATCCCCTCATCCTCGGCCCTCCACTCCGATGAGTGGATGTCGTGTGCGCTCGAAGGCGGAACCCACACCTGGGTCGCCGGTAAACCCGAAGGAACCTCAAACGCAGGCTTAGCCCTCGTCACCAGCGCAAATCGCCAGTACCTCATTAGTGGAGGAACCCGCTACCTGCTCGACACGACAGGCACCCTCGGTCCTGCCCGCTCCCTCGGCCTCGACCAAGTCACCCCCATCGAAGTTGAAGCCGCATGGCTCGACCTCTTCGTCAAAGGATCAGACCTGGCGCCCCTCTCCATTGATGATGCCGGCCAGCCCGCCACAAACATGCCCGAGCGCCTCAAATCGGCTCGAATCGGAACCATTATTGAAGTCCGGGACGAAGCGAAGGAGAAAAGCCCCAGCCGCGCCTACATCGTCACGGGGGACGGTCGCATCGCGTCCCTGTCATCCGTCGCGCGCCGCATGTACGAGCTTTCCGACGCCTACCAGAAAGCCGGAAACCCGCTAAGCGCCACAATCGCCGATATTCAAGATCTTGGAGGGAACGAAACATTCGGCCCCGCCGACTGGCCTTCGACAATCAACATTGACGAGGTCGTCAACACCGATTCCGTTCCCTGCGCAAACCTCGTCTTGTCCGCTACCGGTGCCCGCACTGAACTGCTGTCAATGAACGCTCGGGAAGCCAGGCGCGCCGCCAGTGGCGCTGCGTCAACAACGAACGCTTCTGCAACGGAGGTGCCAACTGGTTCTCAAACAGAAGGGAAGACCGGATCTCAAACAGAAGGGAAAACGGAGCCGCTTAGCTCCGTCACCGTGCGAGGCGGCTCAGGAGCCCTCGTCCGCGCCTCTTCGGGCGGAACCCTGGGTGCCACCATGTTCATCTCCGACATCGGCAGAGCACACGGCTTAGGAGAAAACCCCGCCGACGCCATTGCCCGCCTGTCATGGACTGATAAAGATGTCGTGTCCGTTCCCTCGGCGTGGACGAAATTGGTCGAGCCCGGTGAAGATATGACCGCCGAAGCGGTGTGGACTACCGTGGGCGTCCAATGAAAAGACACAGGCGCGGCCTCGTCGCCGTGATGTTCTCGGCGATCCTCCTGTCTTCCCCGTGTGTCGCGTCTTATCCGCGCGTCACGCACGCGGCACTGGCGGACACTCCCGCTGAGGCGACAGCGAACGCTCCCGCTGGGGCGGAGGAAACCCCGGCAAAGGCGCTAATGGATGCCCCGCTTAGAGTGGAGGACACCCCGCTTGGGACTGCAACGGACGCTCCCGCTGAGGCGACAGTGAACGCTCCGACTGTGGCGTCGCAGAGAACTCCCACTGGACTGAAAGCAGATGCCCCCACCGGGCCAGCAGAGGACCCGTGCGTCGATAACCTCAACGACCACACCCTCGTCTCCCAGACTCCCTCGTTCATCGCACAACTGGGAATGAACGACGCCTGGCAATTATCCGAGGGCAACGTCCTCGTCGCCGTTGTCGATTCCGGTGTCGACGCCTCCAACCCCCACTTCCTTGAAGGCGCCGTCCTCGCCGGCACAGACTTCATTGACCACAGCGACGGACGAATCGACAATTCCGGACACGGAACCGCAGTCGCAGGCCAAATCGCGGCGAGGAAGATCGAAAGCTCAGGAGTCGTCGGCATGGCGCCCCACTCGCAGATCCTGCCCGTCCGCGTCTATGAGAACATCGACTCGGAAACAGTCCAAGCAGGCCGAGGGCCCAACTCCCGAGTCACTGCGGAAGGGATTCGCTGGGCCGCAGACCGCGGCGCCGTCATCATCACCGTCCCCCTCTCCTCCTCAACACCCTCCCCAGAGTTGGAAAGCGCCGTGCGCTATGCCACGGACAAGGGCTCCCTGGTGGTCGCCTCAGCGGGCAACACTGAGACCACGGAACAATCAGAGACGAACACCATTCGCTATCCGGCCGCCTACCCTGAAGTCCTCTCCGTGACCGCCGTTGATGAGCACGGACTGCCCAGCGACCAAGTTGTGGCAGGAACACATGTCGAGGTCGCCGCCCCGGGCAGCAAAGTCCTCACGACCTACAAGAGCTACGGCGACTGCATCCTCGCCCCCGACGCTCCAAGGACCTCCTACGCCACCGGCTACGTGGCGGGCCTGGCCGCCCTCGTCGCATCCACGTACCCCGCCGAAACCGTGCCCGAATGGAAGTACCGCATCCTGGCAACTGCACTGCGCCCCAATGCAGCGAAGAAATCGGAGCGCCTCGGTTGGGGGATCATCGCCCCCTACGACGCACTCAACTTCACGAACGACGGCACCGCTGCCGGACCGGACAACCCGAAATATCCTCGCGCGCAGAAAGCCGCACCACGGCTGATGCCTCGCCCAACGCCCCATAGCGACCGACGCGGAGCACATCGCCTCCTGATCCTCATCATGACAGGAGCGGGATCCTCCCTCGTTGCCGCACTCTTCCTCGCCTCGTGGTTCAAACGACGCCCTTGAGCTACGACGCTGAAGAACTCAGCGTTTCCTCCGCATTCTGCTCCCCGCGTCCTACTCAACACACGAGCAAACAACTCCCACACCTGAGAACACCCGCGTCTTGCTTAGCGCCCGCGTTCACGTCCTCGTACACTCCGTCCCGGGCTCATTCGACGACTACACGCTTCTACCTGAGCCCACGCGCCCATCGCACGCTCCTGCGTGAAACTCACTCGACGTTCACGCACTCCTCCACCACCGAGGATTGACGCCCCCGCTCACTAACCGCAACAACCTGCAAACAGTTCTCCCCCGGAACCCCCACCAAGGTCACAGTATTCGCATCAATGTTATTCAAAATCGGATCCTCACCCGGCCTCAGTGCCGTGTACACATAGTGATCCGTCTTCGCAACACGAAACCCCGGCTCCGATTGGGAATCAGAACGAGACCCTTCAGCCCCGATCCACGTCCACGTGACCCTGCCGTCCTCGACCCTCCCTGAAAGCGAGGTGACCGGGGCCGGAGGGGCATCAATCGGATCGAGAGCTTCAGTTCCCTGATCTGTAGGACTTGGAGCCACAGAGATCCTCTGCCCTCCCCCGGTGAGCATCGCGACAATCAAGCCCGCAACAATCACCGCCGCCACAACAACGAGGGCACTAATCCCCCACATGGAGACCCGGCGAGGCTCCACATCCTCCTGAGCAACGTCAACTCGACCCGCAGTGGTCGCCGACCTCGGCTCTTTCCACGCATCAGCATGAGCTTCAACGCCTGAATCGAAATCAAAACTCCTCGCACGAAGCCTCGTCCGATCGGGATCAACTGAAGGAAATGAACGCAGCCGCGTGCCCTGCTCGGCCTGCGCAAACCCCCGCTCATCCGACTGCTCAAGCGCTGCAGCCCCACCGAGTATCCCCACCGGAGGGGGCGAAGCGGCTTCAGGGCGCGGATCACGAATCTCAAGACGAGTCACAGGCCTTCCCATAAGCCTTTGAATCCCTTGGAGGGCCCGCCCGAACTCGGCAGCGCAGGGCGTTCGCTCCAAGGGATCAAGCCTCATCGCACGGAGGAGGACCTTCTCCAACTCTTCAGGCGCATCCGCGCGCCCCAGGCCGCGAATACGTCCAGAACGCACCCTCGAAGCAACGGCGACAGCCGAATTATCCCCAAAGGGATCCTCGAAAGGACTGCGCCCCGTCAAAAGAGTCCACGTCGTACTCGCTAAGGCCCACACGTCTTGAGTCGGGTGGATATGGGTCCGTTGATCCTGCTGTTCAGGTGGAGCCCACAGAACAGAGAAACCGTCAAGAACACCATCAGCGAGGACGCCAATAGGAGAGGCGATCCCGAAATCGGTGAGGACGGGACGCCCATATGAGTCGAGCATGATATTCGCCGGCTTGATATCACGGTGCACGATACCCGCACGATGAAGCATCTCAACCCCACCGCTAATCTGCACCATAACGTCAAGAGCTTGGTCGATTGACATGGGGCGTGCTCGCACTTGCTCGCCCACATCAGCAACCGGACAATACTCCATCACCAAGAACGGACGCCCATCCTCAGCGGTGCCCGCGCCGTGCAAGGGAACAATCGCCGGATGGCCCGCGACCGCAGTCATTGCATTCGCTTCGCGTCGCAACTCGGCGGCACCCCGCTCATCGTTGAGGGAGCGCACGACTTTAATCGCCACATCACGAGACGGCAGAAGCTGATGGTAGAGGTGCACGTCCGCGAATCCCCCCGAACCCAAGGGCCTGACCCATTCAAAGCCAGGCAGTTCAGGAGCAGAAGCGATTGCTGATGGCGAAACAGGCGTCATCGGGACCTCTTTCCAGGCGATTGCCTCTTTCTGGGCGATTGCCTCTTTCTGGGCGATTGCCGCGTCATGAAGGGAAGCGAACCCCTGCGTTTCGGATTATCGCCCTGCTCGGCTTGGCGCTTCTTCTCCGCGCGAGCGGCCAGCGCACGTCGATTCCGGGCACGCAGTGATCTGAGAGACAAAGCGAAACGGATGCGTCCCAGTATTCTCATTCCACCTCTGAGATCCCGACGCAAAGCATCGACATCCTTCCAGGCCAGGAGCGCTTCCGAGGCGAATGCGGCATCTTCAGCGAAATCTGCGATATCCGCGCGCCGGGCAATGGCGACCGTCGTGGGAACCTTTTGCTCGAACAGGGTCCACCCGGGAACTGCGGTGAGCTCGCCGCCCCTGTCCTCCCGGGTGCCCGCGGCCTCGCCCTCCCGAGTGCCAACAGCCCTGCGCTCCCGACTTCCAACCCCCTTGTACTTCCATGTGCCCGCGGCCCTCGAAGAAGCAGCGCGCTGCGACCACAGACTCGTCAACTCCCACGCCGTCTCTTGACGGGTCTTATTCACACTCACCATGATTCCCGCGTCAGTCGCCATATCGACAACCTCGTCCCACGAACCAACCAACACAGCATGAGGATCCGGGCCCCGGCGACGTGCACGACGACGCAGCGCCTTCGCCAACACGATCACCACAATCGGGCCGATGAGCACAAGAAGCACCCCCGAAACACCGGCGATCGCCTTCCAGGGAATCTCGAAGCGATCATCGTCCTCGGACTCCGTATCACGATCCGAAGTCACAGGCGGCAACTCCGTCGGATCCTCAGGAGGCTCAGGCGGTTGCAAGACCTGCGGGCGGGGCACCGACTTCGGTTCAGGCACCTCAGTCTGCGGCTTCTGGTCGCGCGGCGGAGTCGGATCGAAAACACCCCAACCGACCCCCTCGAACTCGACTTCCACCCACATGCGCATGTCCGAGCCGTAAAAGACCACATCCCCAAAGGCCTCCGGCGAGTAGAAGCCCATCACGACCCTGGCATTGATTCCCAGGGAGTGGAGCATGAGCGCCATGAGGGTCGCGTACTGTTCATCATCGCCAATGAGCTGTTCAGCTTCGAGCATCCGCTGGAGACGGTCAGCACGGTGTCCCGGACGCGAATGCGCTGCATCCTCGTTCGAATAAAAACCATTCTCCGACAAGTAGCGTTCAATCGCGCGAACCCTCGCCAAAGGCGACTGCTCCTTCGCGGTGACCGTAGTCGCCAATTGAGCGACATCCTCAGGAACCCTCTCATCAAAACCGTGAAAGGCAAGAGCTTCAACATCGGCCAGTTGACCATCCGAAGGTTTCGGCTCGATATACGAGGTGATGGCGTAGTCCATGGTGGAGTTCGGCGCAGTCGTCAAAGCTGAATCGGACCACAGGTTGGCGTGCAAGCCCTTCTGGAGCGCACGCGCGTTTTCACCGGTGAACCTCAAAGTCTGAACGTTTCCGAGCGACGGCACCCACGGGCCAATGAGGCCCGATGTCCTCATGTGCATCTCAGCAAAGACGGCACCCTCGCCAATGGCCTGCTCGGGCAGACGAGAACCAACGGAACGAAAACCCGAGTCGGGGTGAGCATCCGCTCCGCTCATCCCGAAAGTCGTGCCATCGTAGACATCCACAACCGCGAAACGCACCCTCGCCGATTCGGGAAGCCCCGAGACTGACAGGAGTTCCTTGCTCTCCAAATCTGTCGTGTAGTGGCGAAACGCCGCCAATGGTGAAGGGTAGTCGCGAAGATCGAGCGGCGGCTCAACAAGGTCTCGCGCAACGATCCGCGAATCCCAAGGCCCCCATCCGATCGTGGCCGGCACGCCGATTCCCACCCCGATTCCCGTCATAATCAGGGCCGAGACGAGTCTGCGCCCAAGATTGACGACGCTGCGCGAACGAGTACTCGTCGAAGAGGCCGTGGCGCTCATCGTGTTCGCCTTCGCCCCTTTACCGATGATGATGTCCTCGCCAACGGTGATACGACGCCTGAGAGCCGCCACAGCCCACCACAGAAGAACCAGCGTCCACCAGATGACGACGGGCCACAGCCTCGGATGTGTTCCCGAAGGGCCAAAAGCGATTCCAATGACTCCCATGAGGACGATCGGAATAGTCCCGAGGATTGCACGCCCCCAACGCAGCGTCACAAGCCCGGCGAGCGTCGACAACACGAGGCCACTGATCCAGGGGACCAGGGCGGGCCCCACATAGGAGGATGCGGGTGGAGTGAGAGTGAGCAGATCCTTCCATGACTGGACCGAACCGAGGACGAGAAGCTGGAGAATCTGCCCCGTCGGAATGACCCCGAACAGGCACGTCGTCCCCAATGCGAAGGCGCCGCCGAGCAGGAGATACGCAGCGAGCAGGGCCGCGAGGACCGAAAGCGCATCCCATCTCCAACGAGTTGCCGCCGCTGAGATGAGCAAGCCGACGAGGACGCCGACTGTGGCTGATGAACCCCGAATAGTCACCGAAGATCGGCCCGTGAGTGGCAATAGGGCCGAGGAAGAGGAGGAGAAGAAGGAGGAGGGTCCACCACGGCTGGCGGGCACGACCCGCGCCGCGCGTCTCGGCGCTCTTCGCGCCAGGATGCATGCTCGCCCTACGCGAGCCTCTACTCGGGGGCACACTCATTCCAGCGCCCCCCTCGCGATCAGGCGCGGCAGATCATCGAGAGACGGACAATCCAACAGCACACCCCGAGTGAGTTTGCGTCGACGCCTCGAAGCACCGGGACGAATCCGAATGACCAGGGTCGACACGTCCGCACCCGTCAGGCGCGCCACACGTGAAGCCTGTTCATCTGAAACATTGGGGTTCACGATGATCGTCACCGCAGACACTCCGGCCCGCTCTTCGACGCAACGCCTCACCCTGTCCTCAATATCGACCGCATCCTTGGCCTCGACCTCGGTCAAAGCATCAAGCATGCGCACCGGCGACGTGGTCGACACCCATCCGCTCGAAGTGCTCATCGACACCGCGCGGGATGCTCCCAGAGCGGCGAGGGCGAGAGAGGCGCCAGCTGAGATCGCCGTTTCGAAAGCCTCACTCGGCCAGGAGTGAGCCGCAGTATCGAGGATGATCATGTGGTGGGAGCGGCGCGTCTCTTCAAATTGGCGGACGATGAGACGACCGAGGCGAGCAGTGGACACCCAGTGCACATTGCGCCGGTCATCACCGGGTTCGTAATCGCGCAGAGCATGAAAAGAAACATCCGAAGAGGACAGTTTCGCCGTCGTCACGCCTTCGACATCCATCTGGAATCCCGTGGCATCGAAAGAGAGCCTCAAGGTCCGCGGGTGGACGCGAAGAATGTCGGGCCGATCCCAGATGCGCACCCGGCGTAACAATCCCAAACCATCCGAGCGAACCGAGCGGGCAGGACCGATACTGATCAGGCCTCGTCGGCGAGTGATGACTGAGAACATTTCATTCCACTCGCCCCTGGGGCCCAGCGGGGGAACGAGGAAGTGTCCGACCCCGTTTCCGATGGGAAGCTCAATGACTCCCGAAGAGACGGGCCTATTGCGCGTATTGGTCACCGTGATCGCACCAACAGCGCTTTGTCCCGCAACGATGCGTTCCTTCGGCAAGTCGATCGTGATCTGGTGGGGAGTGGGCCAAATGACGAGTGCGAGGGCCAGGAGGAGAACCACCACGCAGATCGCCGCAATGAGGTACGCCTCAACCCACCCCCACTGTGCGGCGATCCACACGGCGAGGAGCCCGCTGATGAGCACGGCCCATCCTGTGGGGGTGGGGGTCTTCAACCAGGCGAGGACGAGGGCGGGCACGCGGATCTTCCCGGCGAGTGCCTCCCGGGCCTTCCCGGCGAGCATCTCACGGGTCTTGTCGAATCGAGCTGTAAGAGCCACCGGGGTCAGGCACCCACCGCCGGTGCGGGAACAGTGGTCAAGGCGCGCTTGATGACGCCCTCGGCTGTGGCCCCGGAGAAAGAAGCATCCGGGTCGACGAGGATCCGGTGCGCCCACACGGGAACAGCGAGGTCCTTGACGTCATCCGGCAAGACGAAGTTGCGTCCCTGGGCGGCGGCCCACACGCGAATGCAGCGCGCCATGCCGATTGCGCCTCTCGTGGAGACACCCAGGGTTGATGACTCATCCGCTCTGGTTGCTTCAGCCAGGGCGGCGATGTAGTCGAGAATTGCACGATCCGTGTGATTGAGGGCTGCAAGCTCAGAAAGTCGAACAACCTGGTCCGCTCTGAGCAGGGGCCTGACTCGTTGTGAACGGTCGGGCGCTGCCGCTCCGTTGAGGACATCAATCATGGCTGCGCGCGAGGGGTAGCCGATTGATGTTTTCATGAGGAAACGGTCGAGCTGCGCTTCAGGCAGGGGGTACGTGCCTGCCTGTTCGATCGGGTTCTGGGTCGCGATCACCATGAAGGGCGCGGGCGCGGGGTGGCGCACGCCGTCGACCGTCACCTGGGATTCCTCCATCACTTCGAGGAGCGCCGACTGGGTCTTGGGTGAAGCACGGTTGATCTCATCGGCGAGGACGATTTCAGCGAAAATCGGGCCCCTGTGGAATCGCCAATCACCGGTTTTCTGGTCGTACATGTTGACGCCGGTGATATCGGAGGGCAGCAGGTCGGGGGTGAACTGGATTCGAGTGGTTTTCGAGTCGATGACCTTCGACATGGCGCGAGCCAAAGCGGTTTTGCCCGTACCGGGAGCATCTTCAAGGAGAAGATGCCCGCCTGCGAACATCGTCGTCAGAGCCAGACGGATCGTATGCTCCTTGTCGAGGACGGCCGTGGAGATCCCCTCCACCAGTCCTGCGAAGGTCTGGGCGAATCGGGTGGCGTCTTGAATACTGATCGTCATATCGGTCCTAGATCCTTGTCATCTTTGAAAGCATGTCACGAGTTTGCGACTGGGATTCTTCCGCTCCACAGTTATTGGCCCACATCAACCGCCAGCCCCCTGGGCGGCTACTGTCAGGGGCGCGGATGAGCTCGCACCCCACACATTCGAAATCTCCAGAACGAAAGTATGGGCTTTACCCGCTTCCAGCTCTGAAAGCGTGTAAGCGCCATTCTTGTATTCGACTGGAACCCGCGAACCATCAACAATCAGAACCGCACTTGTGACAGGCGGGCTTGCCGTTTCGATATTCCATTTGACGGTGATACTTGACGATGACACGAGGGGGGCCGTCAGAGTCGGAGGCTCAGGTTTCGATTCGGGTGCCACGGCTTGCGCCGTCACAGTTTCAGAAACCGAAGAATGACCCGTTGAAGCGACACCGACTTGACAGAAGGAATAGGAGACGGGGTCATTGCTGTGCGAGTTGACGCTCATGCTCGTCATGTCGAGGATCTCGCTATTCGCGTTGCACGCCTGGCCCGCAACCGCGTAGTGGATCTGAAGGTCGCTCGAATCGTATCCACGCCCACCCCTCTTCGACAGGCCACGAACCTTGAGTTCTCCCTTCACACCGGTGGGTTCAAGCCTGAGATTGTCGGTGGCGGGTGCGAGGGGAATGGTGGACACCTTCACACTCGATATGCCGACATTGGATGTGTTGCCATGAATATTCGAGGTCTGCACCCTCACCTCATGACTGATTTCCGGCACGACACCGCTAATGACCGCCGACACCTGGTTCTTGTCAACGCTTGTCGAGATCCCCCCGACACTCACCGTGGTGTTACCCCAATCAGAATCCTCAGGACTACCCCGATTCCAGGACACCTGCACGGTCGCGCTCTGCCCGTCAGCACTCGCTTCAATCACAGTGGCCGTGACCGAGCTCGGCGTATCAGGGAAACCATAGGGGGTACCAATGGCACCATCCGAACTTTGCGAGGGCTCCTTCGCCCTATTGTGGGCGACAACGCTGAGAGTGTAGGACTGGCCGTTCCTCAAGCCCCTCACGACGGCGCTCGTGGAGGTCACTTCCTGGGTCCTGATGCCATCCACCCCGGCAATGCTCAGCGTGTACCTCGTGATCGCAGAGCCCTCATTGTGCGGGGGAGCCCAAGAGACCACGAGTTCACGATCCCCCGCTTCAATCGTCGGCGTGGGCACTTTACCGGGGACCGCGTCAATGAGTTCGTAGTTCGACACGGCAGAAGGATCCGAATATCCGACCTCGTTATGAGCGCGAACCGTGAAAGCGTGCTCCTCACCATTACGCAAACCGGATGCCTCACACAGAGCCGTCGCACACCTGTAGCTCTGCCCCGTCGTCACATCCGTCATCTCATAGTGGTCGATCTGCGCGCCCTTATTCGCCCCAGGGGTGAAGGACACTCGGGCCCTACCGGCACCCGCAACAGAGGCTTTGACTACTGTGGGAGGGGCAGGACGATCGCGAACAGTCAAAATGATTTTGCCCTGCACATAACGCGACGGGTCCTCCGTCGCATCAGCGACCTTATACGTCACGACCATTGACCCGCTCTTGCCCGCCTGCGGAGTGATCGTCAGAGCGTAGCGTTTGGGATCGGGATCCAAAGTGCCCTCCCCAACTTGGAACTGCACCGAATGGATGCGCAGCCGAGTCTCTTTGAAGGGGTTGAACAGCGCGGGAGTCAAATCAACAGTCACCGCTTGTCCAGCATTAGCGGTGGTGATCTCAATATCCGTTGCACGTGCAAGCTCCGCAGTGGAGGCCACGATTTTCAGGGGAATCTGCGCCTCAACCTCACCCGAGCCATCATTGACGGTGACCGTAATGGGTTCGAGGTCGCCCTTTTGCTGTCCGGCCAGAGCCTGAACAGACAAAGTGTGCCCGCTGAGCGACACGCTCGCGCCGGAGGGGCTCTTCACCAAGGAGTAGGCGAAGGACCTCGGGTCCTCGTCGTCTGGATCGTTGACCATCAAGGAAAGATCGTAGGAAACCGGGTCATCTCCCACGGCGATTCTGATGGCTGTGGGAGTCAGCGTCGGAGGATGGTTGCTCGTCGCTTTGACTCTGATGGGGATCGTCAAAACGGCTGAAAGTGCAGAGTCATCATCTGCAAGGCCGTCGCGGACTTCGAAAGAGAGAGAACTCTTCCCAACGTAATCCTTGGCGACGTGGAACTTAATCGAATGGTCCCCCACGAGTTCAATCCCGGGGTCAATGCCGACCGAACTCGTCAAAGAATTCGCATCCACAATGTGCGCGCTACGCCCCGTGCGCACCATGACATAGTCGTTGATGTCGATATTGAGGTCTTCACCGGCACGCACTTCCAGGGGAATACGGGTCTCATCGATCACAGGGTTCGTCCGGTTGATTCCTGGGACGAAAACGACTGCAGAGGAACTCAAACCGTCCCGGTCCGTGATCGTGTAGACGACCAGCGTCCTGCTCTCAGCCGGAGTGATGAGCAGTTCGTGTCCCTCGACCGAGGCGATAGGAGAGTTCGTTGACACGCTGAGGTCGGCAAGAACACCATCCGGGTCGTCATCGTTGTGCGTCACCGCGACACGGACCTTGCCGTTATTCGCAGGCAATTCGGAGATAGCGACAACATCGTCACGTGCAATCGGGGCCTGCAGCGGAGCATCTCGTTTGACGTGGATCGCCAGATTACCCGTGTCCATGCCTCCCTTCCCGTCAGAGATCCGATAGGCGACCGCATAATCGCCCTCGTCCCTGGGAGAAGTGAAAGTGATGCTTGTGCCCGTAATACGAGCCCCCAAAGCCTCGCTGCTGGCGAGCAAGGACCCCTCGACCAGGGAAATCGTGTCCCCGTCTGCATCAATGTCATTCGCCAGCACACCGACCGACACTTCACGATCCGGGCGGATCGTCATGGCATCATCGACGGCGATCGGATCTTGGTTCCGAGTCGCAGGAGGCGCAATCCCCACGCGAACACGAGCCGTTGCCTGTTTACCCTTACGATCCTCAACGATGTAGGTGAAAACGTCAGTGCCCTTCGCCCCCTTGGAGGGCGTGTATTCGAGCCAACTCGTTCCCAGTTCGACAGTGCCCTTCGTCGGCGACTGTTCGATTCCGACCAAGGCCACGGAGTCCCCATCCGGGTCGATGCCGTTGAGGGGCACCGGAATCCTCGTCATTTCGGATGTGACCGCCCACGCGGTCAGTGCTTTGGGCTGGGGAGCAGAGTTCGTCTGAGAATCCGCGATCACTTCAAAAGTGACCGTTGAGGAGGCCTCATTGCCCGCAGAGTCGCGCACCGTGTAGGTCACAGTGACAATCCCCGGGGTGTCTCCCGCTTCGAAACGAACAAGATCACCCGTGACGAAAGCCGAACCGACTTCCGGCCTATTCGTGGTGTCCTCAAGGGTTGTCAGCAGGGTCATCGTCAGGCCCGCCGGGGAACGGTCATTCGCCAAGACCGCTACGGAGCCGAGGTCTCCGACACGTACTTTCGCACTATCAGGATTGACTTCGGGCGCTTCATTCACGTCCCTGGATCTCGTAGGAACGACCGTCACCTGCGCGCGCGCCGTGTCCTGACCATTGGAAACGGTGTATGTGAAGGCGACTGAATCCTCCAGGCCCGAAGGCGCAGTGATGCGCAAAATATGCCGGTCGATGAGAGTGACCTGCAATCCGAGGGATTCATCGACCTCAATGCTCTGAACGACGAGGACCCCGCCAGCCGGATCCGTGTCATTAGCCAAGGGGGCGACCAGGGTTGATCCTCCGGCGGGCAAGACCGCCAGATCATCTTCAGCGATGGGGGTAGCCTTCTCCTCGGCGTCAACGACATCGACTCGGATGACGCCCAGGGCTGTCGACGGCCCATCGGTCACCGTGTACGTGAACTGGTACGAGCCCGGGGCGGTGCCGGTGAAGGTGATGGTCCCCAAGTTCAGATCGGGAACCAGAGTCGTCGTCACGGGTGCGATAGATACCGCGACCAGGGACAGTGCATCCCCATTGGGGTCGGTGTCGTTGCTGATCGGATCGAGGACGAGGGGCTCTCCGACTCGTGCGACGTAGAAGTCCGCGTTGGCAGTGGGAGCAAGGTTCCCGGCCTCTTGCACGCTGAGTGTGAGGACTCCACTGGTGGTTTCACGCCCATCAGAAACTTCGATCCCGATGGTCTTCATACCGGGGCCTGCTCCGAGTTCTTTGATCGACACTGTCCCGTCTTCTGAGAACTGCACGGACAGGCCTTCAGAGGCGAGCGCTCCGGCGAGGTAGATCTGGTCGCCGTCGGGGTCGATCCAGTCGGAGAGAACGTTGTATTCGATCTGAGCTTCAGCTCCGATCTTGATGAGGGGATTGCGGACTTGTTGGGGCCCTTCGTTGACGGACCAGGGATGCACTGACACTGTCACAGTCGCCGTGTCGGCGGCCTCCCCGTCCGTCGCCTCGTACACGAAAGAGGTTGTGCCCGTCTGTTGTTCATCCACGTCCGTGATCTGCAGGGCGCGACCGCCTCGGGTTGACACGACGCGACCGAAGTCGGCGGCTTCAAGGGCCCTTGCCGTTAAGACGTCGCCGTCGGCATCCGAGTCGTTGTTCAACACCGGCAAGGTGGTCGAACGCCCAGGACGGATGCCGAACTCGTCGTCGACCGCTTCAGGAGGAGTGTTCTTCTCCTGCCTCTCAGGGTCGGCGATCTCCTCACTGAGCTCGGGAGTCTCTTCCTGGGTCTTGTTCTTGATGAGTTCCTTCTCGACTTGGTCCCAGTCGCTCATCAACACCATGTTCTCGTCGGGGAGCCAAACGGAACCATTGCCGATGTCGTTGAGGACGATCCGGGTGCGGTTCGTGCGGAAGACAATCTCCCCGGCCCCTTGGAGGGGTTCGACGATGCTTGATTCATTCATCGCGGCATCGTCACAGACCCGCAGGTAGGCTCCCGACACCGCCCAGGCTGCGTAGGCGCAGCGATTGTGGCGAACCGGGGCAGCTGCCTGGCCTGTCAGCTCATTAGGAGAGGTACCAAGGACTTTCGCATGACCGCCTTTGAGGGGCACTGCGAAAAGCCCGCTTGTCGTTGCCAGGAGAACATCGTCCGAGGCCGGGCCCGGCTGTTGGAGGACGACCCCCTGGGAGATCCCCTCGGCGGAGAGGTCGTACAGTTTGCCATTGGGCAGAACAAGGGTGTTGCTCGTGGAGTCGAGGCCGACAGCGCGTTCTCCGACGACTGTCAGGCTGAGTTCGGCTGTGTGGGACAGTCCGGGGACTGGGGTCTGGTGAGTTTCGATGACGGAGCCGGTGCGTTGCGCGGTGAAGAGTTCACCTGCGACGGCAGAAAGAGCGTAGACCGTCCCATTGATCGAGGTGGCGACAGCCCCATCTTCTAATCCGCTCTTCAGCGCTGTTTCTTGGGTGTAGGCGATCGAGGAGGGGGCTGTGGCATCGGAGAGCCACACGTTTCCTTCAGTGGGGTCGATGACGCCAATGGCTGGGCCGCCTTGCATGGCGATCGCGCTTTCAGGCAGCGAAGTCGCAGCCCCCAGGGCAACACTCGACACGTCGACCGGGGCGATGGATCGGGAGGTGAAGTCGGAGAAGGTGACAGTGTCTTCGGCTTGGCCGATGTCGAAATCTGTCGATTCCGTCAAAAAAGCAGCGTCGAGGATTCGAGCGTCGTAGTTCATGTGACCGACCATGAGTTTCGACTCGTTGGTCACCCAGATGCCGCCGTCGTCCACGTTGACTTCAGTGGTTTCGATGCCTCGGGAGAGGACCGCGAGGAGTGACACCACCATTGAGAAGACGATGACGATGATCGCTGGGGTCCGCTGGAGCAGGCTTCGGCGAGAGCGCGAAGCAGCATGACGCGAAGCGGCACGGGAAGTCATCAATACCTCAGGTCTTCTTCCGATGAACGGCGATCCTCATGCATTGTGGCATGCTTTGCCCACGTGACGTTGACAGGGGGCAGCCTCGCTGGCCGCTCGCCTCCTACCACCGCTCATGTCCAGCCACAGCCCCCTTCCTGCGGCTATTCATTTCCTGCCACCGCTCGTTTCCAGCTATCGAGCACTTCCTGCTGTGGCTCGTTTCCTACGCTCACTCGTTTCTTGCCGCCGCTCGTTTCCCTGTCCCCACTCACTTCTGGTCTCTACCCGGACCCGTTTTCACCCCTCAAGCTTCAACAAGAACGGTAAAGGGCCCAGAATTGACGAGCGACACTTCCATCATCGCGCCGAAAACCCCAGTCTCCACTTGAAGACCGCGAGCGCGCAAGTCCTCCACGAGCGCGTTGACGAGGGGTTCGGCCTGCTCAGAAGGAGCTGCTTTCGACCAGGAGGGCCGCCGCCCCTTCCTCGTATCGCCGTAAAGGGTGAACTGGCTGACGACGAGGACAGGAGCGCCGACTTCCATAACAGAACGCTCGCCCTCGAGAATGCGTAATTCGGCGATCTTGCGCGCAAGAGTCGCGACCTGTTCGCAGCCGTCACCTCGGGCGACTCCGAGGAGCACCATGAGTCCAGGCCCTGTGATCTCTCCGACGGTTGCGCCTTCGACGTCGACGGAGGCTCGGGCGACCCTTTGGATGACGGCGCGCATCAGCGGGCCCCCAAAGCGCCCAGGCCGCCGATCGGGGACACGTCGTGGCGACGCAGCTGCGGATTGGCGAGTTCTGCTCCGGGCCGTTGCTTCGGGGAGATCGCGGACTTGCCATCAATGGGGACGATGAGTTCTTGCGCGGCGGCGATCCCATCGAGGTCGAAGACGACATCGGCGGGCACATTGCGAGCGAGGAGGGCGAGGGCGATCGGCCCCATTTCCGCGTGGCGGGCCACTGAGGTGATGACACCGACGACGCGGCCCCGCCATTCAATGCGTGTCCCCTCATCGGGCAGGTCTGCCCTGGAACCGTCGAGTTGGAGGAAGACGAGCCTTCGCGGCGGACGCCCGAGGTTGATGACGCGAGCGATGGACTCTTGGCCCCGGTAGCAGCCCTTGTTCGTGTGGACGGCGGTTCGCAGCCAATCGAGTTCAGCAGGGATGGAACGGGCGTCGGTTTCCCATCCGAGACGAGGACGCCATGCGGCGATGCGCAGGGCCTCCCAGGCGAGTAATCCCGCTGGGCGGCGGTTCTTCTCTGCGTCGAGCCATGCGGTGGTGAACTCTTCGGCCTTCTCACGGGTGACGAGGTGGAGGCGCATTCTTGAACGCAGGCCCGGGTGGGTGCCTTGGAAGTATTCGGTGCCCCCTTCAACCGTTCCGGGCCACGGGTCGGCCCAGCTCAGGACGAGACCGGGCAGGCCCTGGGCTGTGTCCGTGTCGCTGCCTGCGCTCGCAAAGAGCGTGTAGTCGCCACAGATTCTCACCTCGACTCGTAAAGCGAAGCGCATGGAGTCGAGGAATGCGGCGAGGGCTTCGGTGTCGTGGCCCTCGCAGATGAGCCACGTCGTTTCCCCGTCGTCCGCGACTGCGGCGGCATGTTCGATATGCCCTTGGGGGTCGAGGACGAGGAGTTCTTTCGAATCGCCGGGTCCCATGCCGGTGATGATCTGGGTGGTGATGGAGGTGAGCCAGCTGTGACGGTCTGTACCGGAAACGGCGATGATTCCCAGGTCTGCGCGGTCCACGAGGCCGCGCCCCTCTTCGAGGGCCCATTGTTCGCCCGAGGGGTCCGAGTAGTGCAGGGCGATGGGAGGGGAAGGGGCGGGGCGTGGGGAATCGGTGAATTCGCAGCTGAGGACTGCGCCGGGCAGGCGCGTCATCGGGGAACGCCATTCATCCGAAGGTGCGGCGGGCGCTGGGCTTGTCGTTTCAAGACCCTCAGCCCCAGGCCTCGTCAATATCTCGGATTCGAGGGACTCAGGCTCCGGGCTCACAGGCTCTTCAGGGATGGTGTTCACCTTCATTTACCCAGCCCGCCCTCGGCCTCTGTGTCGATCCCCTCGACCGTCTCACCGGATTCGGTCGTCGCCTGGGCGACGCGCATGAGTCGGCCGGACATCTCGACCTCGGCCTCTGAGGAAGCGAGTGTGCGTTCCTGAGTCCACATGAGTTCACCGGCGACTAAGCCGTACATTCGCCCGAGGTGCTCGACCTCTTGAGCTCCCGCTCCGCGTGCAATCGCATCCGAGACCATTTGGACACGAGGACCCACACCGACTCCGGCCCACAAGACACCAAGAGCGTTCGTTGTCGCCGAGGTCGCAGTGAACTCGCGAGGCACATACTCGCCTGGCTTGGGAAGGATCCCCGAACCGGGAAGGACAGACACATACATCGACTCTTCAAAGATCAAGTCCCCGCGAGAAATATTCGCCAATCCCGTGGCCGCATCCCACACCGGGTCGATCTGAGCATCCGCTTTCGGGACGCCACGGTAGATCGAGGTTGTGAGGAGCATCTGCTCTCCGCAGATTGTTCCCGTGATCTCCTCGATGACGGCGAAGTCCTCGGCCTCGTCGAAACCGGAGTGCATGCCCCAACCTTTCCAGGTTCCGAGCATCCAAGCGAGAGGGGCGAGAGAAGCGGGAAGATCCGCGGGAATGACCATCATGAGCACAAGGGTAGGGCCTGAGCGTGCCCGCTGCGATCTTGCAGGCCAATCCTGATACGCGCTGAGCACGTACGGTGAAGGGATGAGCCTTGTGCTCGTCGGCCCCAGCGGCGGCGAGCACGCAGGCCGATCCTCATACGCGCCGAGCACGTGCACTGAGGGGATGAGCCCGGGGCAATGTCACGCTCTGTGCACAGAGCATCGACACCTGGCAATGTGCTGATGGAGCAATCTGCCGAGGCATTCGAGGGCTCGCGATCGCCCGGTGCATGACGGCCCAGTGGGTAATCGCCCAGTGCGTGATGGCCCTGGGATGGGGAAAGAGCCCAGGGGCGCGGCTCCGACTCAGATTCCCCCAATGCGGACGATCGCGTAGATCGGAGTGGCGGCAACCAAGAACTTCGCAGCTCCTCTGGCCAGAGCACCCAGGGGTGGGCGTCGCATAATGTGATCGCCAAGGAGCCCATCGAGGACGATCACGGATAGCGCCACCGACAGTCCCGCGATGCCTCCGAGGAGAAGGACTGCAGACAGGCGGCCGAAAACGTGGGTGACTCCCGGCAAAACGATCGGAGTGACGGAGGTCATCATTCCAACACCCCAGAAAGCGCTCGCAGCAATGACTCCTGCGAGCACTCCGGTCCCCAGGGCCCCAAGGGACTGAGAACGGTAGCTCGAACCGATCTGGTCACCCCAGACGACGGCCGCAATAATGATCGCCGCAATTGGAATGATGATCTCCCATTGGTTCAAAGCGTCGAGCGCTACCCACGCAGTGCCGCTCATGATGAGCGCCTGAGCGGCGATCGCATGAGAAAGGACCAAGTAGTTCGGCATTGAGGAGTCACTAGGGGTCGCGCGTCTGGGGGTTTGAAGGTTGTCGTCCTCGTGAATCGTCGAAGCCGGAGGGGCAACTGAGCGCGCGGGCCTTGTTCCCCTTCCCTGTGGGGGATTTCCTTGTGGGGGATCGCCTGCTCGTTCTTCACGTGAACGGTCCCGTGGAGCCGGCAAGGACATCACCGTCGCCGCGATGAGGAGACTTGAAGCGACTCCCGCCACTGGGACAACGGAACCGAGATTGTGTGTGTAGGCGACCATCGGGGGAACGAAGAGGGCTGAGAGAGCGAGAACCCCGATAGTCGGCACCGGCAGTTCAATACCGGTCAGAGCATTCCATCCCAGGGCGAGGGCGAGGCCCGCGACAACGATCACTGGGGAAAAGCTCCAGGCTGCGCCGGGCAAAGCCCAGGCTGCAATTGTGAGCGCGGAGAAAAGGAGCACGCTGAGGGCCGATACTCGCATTCCCGAGTCGATCGGCATGCTCGTGCTCGTGAAGCCCTCGATTGGAGTGGATCGCCTATGAGGAGCGGATCGAGTGTGAAGAGCGGGCGAGCTCTCGCCGGAGAGGCTTTCATCCTTCCGACTCTTCCAAGGCGGAGCGGTGCCCTCATCGTTGAACCCTGCGGAGTGGTCACTGGTGAGCGCAGTAGTGCTCTGAACGTTCTGCGGAGTGGCGCGCTCAGCCTCGAGTGGTGCACTGCCCTCAGTGTCGAGCGAAGCAGCGCCTTCAACGTCGAGCACAGCAGCGCCCTCAGCTCCTGCTGGCGCAATGCGCTTATGCACCGGAGCAAAAGGCGACATACCCAAGCCCCTACCCCCACCCGAAGAGGAAGATTTCCCAGGCGCAGCAGAACTCGCATCACCCAGCAGCACGGCATCCCAGCTAGTGGCCGAAACAGCACCTCTACCGCCCAAGGCGGCGCCCCAACTAGTGCGTGGAACAGCGCCTGCACCACCCAAGGGTGCGGTGCTCTCATTGTTGACCCCTGCGGCATTCTCGCTGTTGAGCCCTGCGATGCCCTCATCGTTGACCCCTACGGCGGTCCCACTGGCGAGCCGTTCGGCGTTCTCGCTGGTGTGCTGCGGAGTGCTCTGAGTGTCCTGCGCAATGGCGCGCTCAGCCTCGAGCGGTGCACTGCCCCCAGCGTTGAGCAAAGCAGTGCTTTCAGCGCTACGCGGAGCATCGTGCGTCGCGGAGCGCGCCTTCTCGATCGACGCCTCAGCCTCGGCAGCCAGCCTCGCCCTCGTCATCTGAGCACGCGAGGGGAACGGGCTCTTGGCCGAAGAATCCGAGCGGGTATCCATGTCCTTCATCGTCTCATGCGGACGCCCTCATTCCTCGCGTTGAGGTGTCCCTCGGGCCAAGGAGCGGTATTCAACACTCATGTGCCGAGCGGCACGCCGCGGCCTCCAGAGCGGATCCACCTGAACAAGAACGCCCACGTGGGATGATCCACGTTCTCCACGACCCACGAATGGGTGTGAACGCGTATGCTTGTGCGCGCACCGAGTCGTTAAGCCCCGGGCTCCACACTTCGCCGCTACGAGCGGCCTTCGCGCCGACAGGCGCTTTCGGCTCGGTGCCCCAACTTCTCAGCCACTCCCCCGGCTATTCTCCCCTTGAGGCTTGAGAAGCACCTCACCTCGGCCTCACACGCACCTCATTCTTCACAAGACTCCCTCACGGCCTTCACTTTTTCAGTGCAACGCTCGCCACACATTCAGTGCAACGCTCTGCGCAAGAACGTCCTCGACTATCAGTAGAGTCACGCATGGGCACGAGCTTCTCACTGGAATCCCGCGTGAGCACGAGCTTCACCCCTTTTCGACGCAGCACTCACGGGTCTGGTGCAACAATGACGCAATGAAGTGCGCGCTTGCCGGTTTCCCCGGTGCGCGATGGCCGGCTGGCACCAAGGATTGACCGATGTGGGTTTCATCGTTCCACTCTTCGTTTACGGGGTTCCCCTTGCAGCGATATTCGGTATCGCGACGTGGGCGGTGCACCACAACGATCCCCGCAAGGCATCACAGCGCGACCATTACCGCAGCGCCTATGGTCTTTCCCTCGAGAGAGTGCTCGCCGAAAGCCCCGTTGACCGCGACGAAGTCCTCCGGCTCCGAGATTCCTCAAAATCCGGAGAAATGGCCGCAGTCCGCTACGTCATGAAATGGAACCCCGTCCCCCTCGAAATCGCCATCCAATTCGTCCGAGCACTCTAAACACGCGACACACCATGAATACGACAGGCCAGGGGACACGTCGCTCGAAGCACTGACGGGGGTCGACAGTCGAGGCCCTGACAGTGGGTGGCGACGGTCGAAGCCTTGACAGCGGGTCACGACAATCGCGGCGCTTACGGTAAGTCACGGCAGTCGATGCACTGACGCTTGGGACCCACTCGCCTACGGCCAAGCCCCTAGTCGCCGCCAGAGGCGTCGCCATGCTCAGAGGCATCGCCAAGGTCAGAACCATCACCACGCTTCGCCATCAAGACCGTTGCCACGCTTCGTCAGAAGGGCTCTCGCCGCAGTCACTTCCTCAGAAGGCCTGTCGCTCCGGGTACCTCATCGTCGCTACAGTTACTTCGTCGGAAGGCCGTTGCTACGGCAACTCGCTCTCAGATCAACGGGTAACGGACGATCGTCGCCTCACGGCCAGGGCCCACGCCGATCGACTGAATCCGGCACTTCGACAACTCCTCAAGGCGGGCAATGTACGCCTGCGCATTTACCGGCAACTCCTCGAAAGTGCGGCAGCCGCTAATGTCCTCATCCCAGCCCGGCAACTCCTCATACACCGGAACAGCCTTCGCGAATCCAGCCTGATCGAGCGGCATCTCCTCAGTGCGCACACCATCAATCTCATAAGCGACACACACGGGAATCGACGGATAGCCAGACAGCACATCAAGCTTCGTCAAACAAATATCAGTGAGCCCATTGATGCGAGTCGCGTAACGGACAACAACCGCATCGAACCAGCCCGTTCGACGCGCACGCCCCGTCGTGACACCGAATTCTCCGCCCTTGACACGCAAGGCCTCCCCGACCTCGTCATCAAGTTCAGTCGGGAAAGGCCCCTCCCCCACTCGAGTCGTGTACGCCTTCGCGACACCGATGACCCGGTCGATACGGGTCGGCCCAACCCCGGCACCAGTCAAAGCACCACCCGCAGTCGGGTTCGAGGAAGTGACGAAGGGGTAGGTGCCATGGTCGATGTCGAGCATCGTCGCCTGGCCGCCCTCGAAGAGGACCGTATCTCCACGATCGAGCGCCTCATTGACCTCCAAAGACACATCACACATCATTGGGCGGATGCGATCCGCGTAAGCGAGGAGTTCTTCGGTCACAACCTCCGGGTTGAGGGTCTCCATGCCGACAGCGGCGAAAATCTCGTTCTTCGGAGCGAGCGCCGCCTCAACCTTCTCAGCAAGGCCCTCAGGATCAAAGAGATCCTGGATGCGAATGCCAATACGGTTCATCTTGTCCGCGTAGGTCGGGCCGATCCCACGGCCAGTCGTCCCGATCTGATTCTTCCCACGGGCCCGCTCATTGGCCTGATCCATGAGGCGGTTGTAGCTCGGGATGATGTGCGCATTCGAGGAAACCTTCAGACGCGAGCAGTCCACGCCACGGGACGCCATCTCATCGATCTCCTGGAACATGACCTCAATGTCGACAACAACGCCGTTACCAATGATCGGGGTCACGCCCTCGGAGAGGATTCCCGCAGGCAGAAGGTGGAGGGCGTATTTCTCTCCATCAATGACGACGGTGTGTCCGGCGTTGTTGCCGCCGTTGAACTTCACGACATAGTCGGTGTTCTGACCGAGCTGATCGGTCGCCTTGCCCTTACCCTCGTCGCCCCACTGGGCGCCGAGCACGATGACGGCTGGCATTGGAATCTCCCGCGATTTCGATGTAGGCGCGACGATGGCCGCACCTCGTGAAAGTCTAGCCGTTCGGTGCCGCCCCTGATGGAACGTCCACGCCCCGTCCACGGCCCGCCCCGGCCCTTTCGCCGAAGTCGTTACCTCGCCCTCGCCGAAGTCATCACTTCCGGTATTCGGCCAGGGGTACGAGGCGCGGTGCGGGCAAGGCGAGCTCGAACTGTTTCGTCAGATCGATGGCCTTGGCGATCGGGCCGGACAGATCGTCGAGGGCGGGGACGACGGTCACCGAATCGACGCGGAGTTCCGCGATGCGCACGGGCGTCCCAGCCCCCTCTCCGTTCGAATCGCCGGTCCCCTCGCCCTCGTCCGCGAGCAGGATCCACGAGTCGACGAGCATGCGCAGGCCTGTCTCCTCGAGAAGCGCTTCGGCCTCTTCGAGCGCCATCGCAGCGCCGCGGACTCGATGCAGCCGGTCGATGGGAACGAAACGGTCATCCGACGTCATCGCGATCCATCCGACATGTTCGCCGTCCGACGCGCGCAAGTGCTCGAAGACGGCGACGGCCTCGTGCTCGGCGCCGGTCGCGTCCACGAGGGCGCACGGCGGGGTGATCATGCGGCGATTATGTCATGGCTGAAGCGCCGCGAGGGGAACGACCCACACTCCGTCGCGTCGACGAACGACGGGCCCGGAGGGAATGACGACGACGAGGGCGCTCGGGCTTCGCTCGATGTGGGAGGCGACTCGAAGAAGGTTTGCTGCGGCCTCGTCAACTGACAAGTGCGAGAGCTTAGCCTCGACACCGATCCAGTCTCCAGAGCGGGACTCGATGATCGCGTCGATCTCAAGGCGCCCCTTGCCATCTCGCAGGTGGAAGACTCCTCGAGCGCGGATCGATTGCGCGTAAACACGCAGTTCATGCACCACCAATGATTCGAAGAGGATGCCGAGTGTTTCTGGGTCCGCTTCGAAGCGTTCGGGAGCACCCCCGAGAAGGCTCATTGCCAATGAGACATCGGCGAGGTGGCGCTTCGGTGTCTGCACGAGACCTGCCTTCGAACGCAGACGGGGAGACCACGCCGGTTGATCTTCGACGAGGAAGAGTCGGCAGGCGAAATCATGGAGAAGAGGAACAAACTGCTCAGAGGGCTCTCCTTGGGAGATTTCTCCGATCCTTCTTCTGACAGCCGCAAAGGTCGCAGGTTGGGCGATCAGCCCTGCGTAAGCTCTGAGGAAAGCGCCGAATCTGCGCGGATCACGTCGCATTCCCCCGACGATCGGATAATCGTGTTCTTCTATCTGCTCGATGTAAGCGGCGACTTCATCTGCGGCGTCTTGCGTATCGAGGCCGAGGAATCCCGGCCATCCCCCGGATGCCATCCAAGAGATGTAATCGGTGACGCTCGCATCGACCTCGCCCCTCACTTCAGCTGTTCCCTCGAACAGTGATGCGAGAGAAAGATTCCCCTGATTAAGTCCGCGTTCATAGAGGGACATCGTTCTCATTGTGAGTCGACGAATCCGCCCCGCCCCGGAATGGCGCAGGGAGTCTTCCTCCGGAGTTGAAGAACCAGTGAGGATGAACTGCCCCTTCCGTCTACGATCGTCAATCTCGTGACGTACGAGGTTCCAGATCTGCGGTAGCGACTGCCATTCGTCAATGAGTCGGGGAGTGTCGCCAAGGAGAATCTGCCCAGGAGCAGAGCGCAGAAGATCCATCGTCGTGCCCGCAACGTCCAAGCTGATCTGAGAGCCGCGTTCACAGCATGACGCGCCGTCTCAGTCTTCCCGCAGGCTCGAGGTCCACAGATCTCGACAGCCCCCGATGCGCGCAGTCCTCGCTCCAGCTCGGCATCAACGAGGCGCGGAATGTACGACTTCATGAACTCAGACTAGCAAGATATGCGGAATTTTCCGTATCTTATATTTGGAATTTTCCATATATGACACGGGATCTTTCCGCACTGCTTGCGGGGTTCACCTTGGAGTTGCCCCTGCGCATCCTCATCCTTGCGAGGGATACCCCGCCTTCACTCTCACCCCAGCAAGGGTGCTCGCGCCTCCTCACTCCAAAGACGAGCCTCCCCTTATCTTTGTGAGCCCCGCTCAACCCTCAGCCCTGCGAAGCCGCCCCGTCCTCGTCCTTGCGAGGCCTGCCGCGCCCCCGCATGGGGGCGGCTTTGACCTCCCTCCCGGCATCTTTCAAGGCCCTGCGCAAGACGACCTCGATCTGGGCGTTCACCGAACGCAGCTCGTCGGCCGCCCACTTGGCAAGAGCCTCATGGACGGCCGGATCGAGCCGGAGCAGGACCTGCTTGCGCTCACGCTTCTCAGCCATGGCCCGCACCCCAGAATCGCGCCAGAGCCTCAACCTCCGAAGGCAGCGACATCATGATGAGTACTCACCTCAGTACAGCGAACCGGCATTGACGACGGGCTGCGTCCTCGTATCGGAACAGAGGACCACGAGGAGATTGGAGACCATCTGGGCCTTGCGCTCGTCGTCAAGATCAACGATGTCGTTATCCTCCAGACGCTTGAGCGCCTGGTCGACCATCGTGACCGCGCCCTCGACGATCTGCTCGCGGGCGGCGATGACGGCTCCGGCCTGCTGGCGTTGGAGCATGGCCTGGGCGATCTCGGGCGCATAGGCGAGAGAGGAGATGCGGACCTCGACGATTTCGAGACCCGCGAGGGCGACGCGGTTGGCGACCTCTTCGGCGAGCTCTGCACTCACGAGGTCGGTGCCTCCACGAAGCGAGGTCTCACCGGGGCCGGGCTCGTCGTAGGGATGGGTGGTCGCGACGTGGCGGAGGGCCGACTCGGCCTGCGCTTTGATGAACTCCTCGTACTCCTCGACGGCGAAGACGGCACGCGCAGTGTCGGCAACCTGCCAGACGACGATCGCCGCGATGTTCACGGGGTTGCCGTCTGAATCGTTGACTTTCAGCTCGTTCGTCTCAAAGTTGTGGACCTTGACGGAGACCCTTTTGCCGTTCGTCAGTGGGGGCACGAGGACGAGGCCAGTGCGACGGACGGTGCCGATGTACTTCCCGAAGAATTGGCGCACGGAGGTCTGTCCAGGCGAGATGACGGCAAGGGAAGTCATAAGGAGGAGGACGAGCAGGAAGAGAATGATGCCTGCGATGATGCGGGTGATCCCGCCACCTTCCCCCACCTCGGTCATGACCGCACCGATGATGAAGATGTAGATGGAGTAGGCGAAGCCTGCGAGGAGAAGCAGGGCTGCGGGAAAGGCTGCTGCGGAGCTGATCGACGCTGCGGGACGTTCGGCAATGTCGATTCTGGCGGTGACACGGGTGGGGTCGGTTTCCACCTCGGGGTCGACGATTGGGGTCTGGGTGTTCATGGGGACCTCCTCGAAGAGCCTCGCTGGCCGCGCCGGATGCACAGCTTCAAGCGAGGCAGCTATCAACTTTAAGCAAACCGCTTATCAAAATGATATCTATTTTTTCGGGACGCGCAAGCCCTAGCTCCGCTACCCCAGGAGTCGCCCTGTCGTGGCTCGCTGCGGCTTGGCGCTTCTTGCATCGACCAGCGTCCTGAGTTGGGACGCTTGGTTTTGGGGAGCTCTTCTTCCCAGCACGTTCGCACTCACGGCAACCACGAACTTCCCGATGCCTCGCACTTACGGCAACCCCGAACTTCCGGATGCCTCGCACTTCCGGCAAGCACGCATTGGAGGTCGGGAGCCCGTTCTCCCGCGCTCATGAAGCGCTGAGACTGGTTCCTCGCCATCTTCTGACTCCCTGGACCTTTCTCCCGCGCGCATGAAGCGCCGAGAGACACAGCAGCCACAGAAGCGCTTCCCCCTAGCCAGGGAGAGTGCTTGCGGGGAGGTGGCCTTCCGCCGCGGCCATCTTCGCCGCCAAACGAATCATGGTTCGCGAGTCCTCTTCGCTCGCTCCACTGCGTCGCTGATAACGCGCACAGGCAACATGAGCTTCGCCAGTCCACAGCATTGCGACCTCGTCACTATTGATCGGAGGCAAGCCACGGCTGATGAGCTGCCGGTATTCACGATCAGCCTCCTCGGCCTCGTCGACTACGCGTTGCCCAGAAGCGAGAACCATCATGAAAGCGGCGACGAACGCAACAGCCTCCATCCTCCGGTAGCCCGCGTTCTTTACGAGGACGTCGACAGCCCCTTCGGCATCTCCCGCTCTCACCGCGACGGCCAGTTGACCGGAAATCTGTACCCCGCCCGGCATGGCCTGGAGGCGCTGCCACCCTGAAATTGCGAGCTCGCGCGCCTCATCAACCTCTTGCGGACTCAAGGAACGCTCCAGAGCATTCACATATTCACGCACTCGCGAAGCAGAGGAAGAAACAGAGGAATGCGGCTCACTCTCGCGCGCCGCGCTACGGATCCCTCTCCGAGCGGTGGTGAAGGGGCGGGTCCGCGCCTCGGTTCTGCGATTCTCTTGCACGGGCGGCTGCTCAGGGATCAGATCAACCCCATAAGTGCCTTTCAACCTCGCCCACAACGATGACATGAAAGCCCTCAACCCAGATGACACCCCCCTATTTCATCACGTTCCGTGGGGGTTGGGATTTTGCAAAACCTGCCTATGAGAGGCTGCGGCATTGTTGGCTCTACTGCAAGCTTTGGCGCCGAGCATAGTACCGGTCCCGGTGAAATATGCTCTAATCGCACTCTGCGCATGTGTAGCGGTTTTTGATCGCCCCCAAGGCTGATCTCAAAAGGCTCTGCGTGGGCATTGTGCAGGTTTTCCCAAAGGGCGAGCACACCCATCAAACCAGGAGGGCTTCAACACCCCGGGCGCAAAGCAGACGAGATTCATCCCCGCTCACGCGGGGAGCACGCGCCCGGAATGGCGTTCGCCAGCTGATTCCAGGGCTCATCCCCGCTCACGCGGGGAGCACCTCGAACAGTCCACGGGAGCCATCGAAGCGGTCGGCTCATCCCCGCTCACGCGGGGAGCACGCGGATGCGGTCCCCTGCGAAGTTCAAGAGCCCGGCTCATCCCCGCTCACGCGGGGAGCACCCCTACCCTCGATGTTGGAGGTAGGGGCCGTTCGGCTCATCCCCGCTCACGCGGGGAGCACCGACAGGCGCACCCCCACGCGGCGCGTGTTTCAGGCTCATCCCCGCTCACGCGGGGAGCACACCTAACCCCACCCCAACGCCAGGAGCGACCAAGGCTCATCCCCGCTCACGCGGGGAGCACGCTGACGCGGGCCAGGGCGCGGCGCGCGTTGACGGCTCATCCCCGCTCACGCGGGGAGCACCTGCTCACCGCCGTTTGATTCGCTCTACACGTAGGCTCATCCCCGCTCACGCGGGGAGCACCATGCGAGCCTCGCTTGCAACGGAGAATTTAACGGCTCATCCCCGCTCACGCGGGGAGCACTCGTTGATGTGCTACTCGAGGGGGGACGCTCGGCTCATCCCCGCTCACGCGGGGAGCACCCATCATGCAGCGTGATGGGAGGGTGCTCCCCAGGCTCATCCCCGCTCACGCGGGGAGCACGCGGTGTCCGTAGCGGCTGAGGCGGTCGTGGTCGGCTCATCCCCGCTCACGCGGGGAGCACTCCAGCATCGCGTACAACGCTCTGCTCATGAGCGGCTCATCCCCGCTCACGCGGGGAGCACAGCCTCTGATTGATGGGCTCGTTGATGCGGGGGGGCTCATCCCCGCTCACGCGGGGAGCACCGAGACGGCGTGCTCACGAAAGTCTCAATTGGCGGCTCATCCCCGCTCACGCGGGGAGCACAAGCGAGTACTCGACATAGGCGAGACGCGGGTCGGCTCATCCCCGCTCACGCGGGGAGCACTGGAACTGGCAGGGTATGAGCCTGTCAATCCAGGGCTCATCCCCGCTCACGCGGGGAGCACGCTCGTTGTTTTGTTCAACGATTTGAATGTTGAGGCTCATCCCCGCTCACGCGGGGAGCACCAAGACGGCGACCCCCTGTGGATCACAGCCCCCGGCTCATCCCCGCTCACGCGGGGAGCACCACAGCGTTGGAGGGTGAGGTCACAAACGATGAGGCTCATCCCCGCTCACGCGGGGAGCACATCTTGTCGCGCATCCGCTTAGTCCACTTGTCCCACTCATCCCCGCTCACGCGGGGAGCACATCGACGATGGGATCTCAGGCGAAGATCCGGGCGGCTCATCCCCGCTCACGCGGGGAGCACAGAATCACCGACACCCTGCGCAAACGCGACGACGGCTCATCCCCGCTCACGCGGGGAGCACTCGCTGCCGGCATCCTCGCGTTGGGAGTGTGGCGGCTCATCCCCGCTCACGCGGGGAGCACAATGTCAAACGTTCCACGATAACTTCAACCCACGGCTCATCCCCGCTCACGCGGGGAGCACCAGATTCCTTTCGATCGGATTGTTGAGAGAGTGGGGCTCATCCCCGCTCACGCGGGGAGCACCGGATCACTCCGCCACGACGCCGCCGCCCGAGGGGCTCATCCCCGCTCACGCGGGGAGCACCAATCGTCGCAGTCCGTTGGACTGAAACAACAAGGCTCATCCCCGCTCACGCGGGGAGCACCTCTCGGAGCCCGCCGAAGTGTTAGAAACCGCGGGCTCATCCCCGCTCACGCGGGGAGCACGAGAACATGTCTCCCGGCGAATACGCACGAGCCGGCTCATCCCCGCTCACGCGGGGAGCACGCCTCTCCCGGCCAAGAAGTGTGATAGCTCGGCGGCTCATCCCCGCTCACGCGGGGAGCACCACGGCGTGAGTCTCGAACTGAAATTCCCGACGGGCTCATCCCCGCTCACGCGGGGAGCACGGATGAATCTTGTCGCACCACCCTGGGCTGAACGGCTCATCCCCGCTCACGCGGGGAGCACATACTCATCTTTCTCAACCCACCGAGCGACGTCGGCTCATCCCCGCTCACGCGGGGAGCACCCGGCAACCTTGCCGACTACGAGACCGACGACGCGGCTCATCCCCGCTCACGCGGGGAGCACGCGTGGAGGTTCGTTTGGCCGTGAGTTTGGACAGGCTCATCCCCGCTCACGCGGGGAGCACAGTGGCCAGCTCATTCGCCAGTGGCTCCCGGACGGCTCATCCCCGCTCACGCGGGGAGCACCAGGCAGACGAGCGTCATATTGCGCCGTTGCAGGGCTCATCCCCGCTCACGCGGGGAGCACTAGATTCCGCGAATTTTCATAGCGCAGCGTTAAGGCTCATCCCCGCTCACGCGGGGAGCACTGCTCGGCGACTCGTGTGAAAGACTCGCTGAACGGCTCATCCCCGCTCACGCGGGGAGCACAAACGGTGACAAACTCGAAGAAAACATGTATTAGGCTCATCCCCGCTCACGCGGGGAGCACGGCAAGTCAATCCGTATCCTGCCAAATGGATTGGGCTCATCCCCGCTCACGCGGGGAGCACGGCAAGTCAATCCGTATCCTGCCAAATGGATTGGGCTCATCCCCGCTCACGCGGGGAGCACGGCAAGTCAATCCGTATCCTGCCAAAT
>ERZ773099.494-NODE-494-length-33785-cov-5.114794_pt1 | contig 33785 bp, 50 predicted proteins | sample MGYA00511120_ERZ773099 | MGnify/ENA primary metagenome ERZ773099 (study PRJEB29015, sample SAMEA2738012) | human oral metagenome | biome: human oral; feature: human-associated habitat; material: dental | place: China | collected 2104 ... | reverse complement strand
TTAGGGCTGCTGGATTCCTCCCCTGACCCGCTTCACGCAGAACTGTTGCTCCACTGTTTATTATACCACATTCCCTTCTGTTTTTAAAGAGAAATTATTTTTTCCGTCGATTTCGGAAAAAGTCTTGCATAATAGCTGCACATTCATCTTCCAAAATTCCCGTTTCGACCTCTACACGGTGATTAAGACGCTCATCTGTCAAGATGTCGTACAGACTTCCAGCTGCACCAAATTTCTGATTTTTGGCCCCGTAAACCACGTTTGGAATGCGGGCAAGTCCAATCGCCCCACTACACATAACACAAGGCTCAATGGTCACAAAAAGCGTACAATCTAGCAGACGCCAACTTTCTTCACTCGCGTTCGCATTCTCTATGGCCATGATTTCTGCATGCATAACCGCCCGTTGCAACTCCTCGCGCGCATTATGTCCACGACCAATGATCTCTCCATCCTTGACAATCACACAACCAATTGGAATTTCATCGTGTTCCAGAGCAATTTCTGCCTCTCTCAAAGCCACTCTCATAAAAGCTTCTTTTTCTTCAACTGTATAATCCATAGTTTCTCTCTTTTCCTGCTTATCAATTCTATCATTATAGCATGTTTTCCTAGACAAAAAAAGAGCTCTATAATATTTACACTGACTAACTTTAGATATTATCAAATCGCTGGACTGTAGAAATAATGTTTTAAAAAGAGTATAATATTAACAAAATTGATAGAAAATCAGAAATCATGAACTTAAAATAATGGAGATAACTGACATAGAAAGTTCAAGAGATGAATATACTGAAATTTATGCAATAAACAATATGAAAGAGTAAATGATGAAATTAGAGTTATTACTGGATAAACCAAAATTTACCTTAATGTTTCCATATAAAAATCAATTTAATAGAGCAGGGGGACCATTCATGATATCTTTATCTGTTATGATTCTCTGGATTCTAAAGCATCTGATAGCTTATAATACCGATTTTACAGACAAGATTATTATAGCAATTGTACTGATTTATGTTCCACTTTTTCTATGGTTTATGGGGTATTATCTCTTCATAAATGGAGTAAAATTAGAAGTTCATAAAAACAATACTATTCAGTATTATACCTATAGTAGCAGAGGCCTCAGCGTATTACATTATCAATTTAAACTTCAAGATATCGAACAAATAACCATTAAAAAGCGTCCCTTTAATTGTGCAAAGTTAACCATGAAAATTAGAAATCCTATTTTTTTAGAAGGATATGAGAAAAATCTAAATAAGCTAATAAGTGTCAGTATCATCACAGATAAACTGAAAGCTGATGTTTTTATGCACGAAATGAACCAAATTCAAAATGACAAATCAGGAAACCAAGTTATCAAATAAGCTAATTTACAAAAAATTTAATTTTATCTAACTTATAAATTCTAAAGAAAATAGTTCACTGAAGAGGCTGGGATCAAAAATCCCAACCTCATTTTTGCTTAGTTGTACACCTATAATTTATTAGCAGATTAAACTGTTTGTTGGTATTTTAAAATTCAAAAGCTCCTTTGAACAAAACTTCCTTTCTATATCCACAACCTTAACCAATCTACCGAATTGTTGAAACCATAAAGTTCTAGGTCTATCAAATTAAGACTTGGTCTACAGATTTCTGTCCCACTGTTTTTTTCTTTATCTTAAAAAGTCAAGTAGAAGCCTGTATAGGACTTATGAACTAAAAAAGCCACCCAATGGGGTGACTTAATAGGGAGATTATTATGAAAAAGGTAAAATAAAATCTTATTAAATCAACACTTTTGGAGGGTGTCCCCTCCAACTCCCCGACCTCTGGACAAGGTCTATTTTTTTTTGAAAAAATTTAAAAAAACTTCATCAAAACGCTTGACTTTCTCGGCGTACCGTGATATAATATAATCAAGATAAGGAAAGGAGGTGAAGAAGTTGAACAAAGAAGATTGGCTTAGGTTACTTGAAAAGGCGATAGATAATATCCCTGAAACGGTAACTGCTATAGCAAGTCTGGTGACTGCAATAACAGTCGCAAGGCAAAACAAAAAGCGTAAACCCGAATCCCGCAAAAGAAAAAGGTAAACGCTAAGAGGTGGGGGCGAAAGCCCCTCACACCTCTATTTTATCAAATGAAAAGAGGAAAAGCAATGGTTAGTGCAATAGCTATTTTTATAATTGCAGTCAATGTATATATTTATCTAAAAAATAAAAAGGACAAATAAGTATGAGAAAAATTATTCAAGAATTATTAGACAGCCCGATGTCTACATCTGCTATTTCGCAAGGCGCTGGAGTTCCTTGGACTACTGTTTCTGACCTCAGAAAAGGAAAAACAAGCATGGACAAAATGGCGCTTCTAACGGCAGAAAAGCTCTATGAATTTGCTACAGCTGATAAGCAGTGATTTCGATCACTGCTTTTATTATTGCATTGCAAACAAAAAAAGCCCGCAAGCTTTCGCCTGCGGGTTATTAAGAAGAAAAATAGAATCTCCTTTCTTTTTTATTTTGTGGTAACAATTAGTCCGTCAGGTAATACATCAAGCGCTGGTTTGTCTGAACGGCTGCCATCTTCGTTGACGTAGTACCAGCCTCCTTCGACTTTGACAAGTTCTTTTGAAGACATTTCGCCGTTCTCTTCTTTGAGATGGTATAGTTTGTCCTTGTATTGAACCCAGCCAGTAACCATCGCTCCTGAAGCATCAAGATAGTACCACTTACCATTCACAAGAACCCAACCAACGGCCATTGCGCCGTTTTCTTTGAGGTAGTACCATTTTCCATCATCCTTCAACCATCGAGAAGCTATTGAATAACCTCTCTCGTCGAAGTAGTACCAGATACCATCAATCTTTTCCCACTCCTCTTTTGGATAAGCACCATTGGGGTATTCATACCACCATCCAGTATCATTTCTCTTCCATTTTGGCTTAGCTTCTTCATCATCTAGTAAAACAATGTTCTTGTCGTACGGATTTGAAGAGTATTGCCACCAGCGGATACCATCCATTGATGGAAAATATTCAAAGTTAGCTGTACCATCATTCAAACCATAGCCTGCAATCCAAAGGCTATTTGGAAATTTCGCAAGAATCTGCTCATAATAGATATTATTGAGCGTGAATGGCTTGTAGCTGTAATAAATTGGCTCATAGCCATTTTCTTTGAGGATTTCCATGAAGCGAATACAAGCATCTGTATTTGCCTGTTTATCTCCACTAGCGTGATCTTCGTAATCAAGACACAAGTATTTTACTTTTTGAGGCACATTATCAAGAAAATAGCGTGCCTCTCGCTCGGCTTCTTCAATATCACCACCAAACCAAGCAAAATGATAGAATCCAACAGGATTGGATTGCTCAATTTGAGAAGGTAGGCAAGGATTTAGGTAATTTGTACTTTCAGAAATTTTGATAATGGTATTCTGTGTACCCATATCCTCCAAAATGTCTGTAATATCGTATCCATTATGACTGGATACGTCGATGAATAAGTCGTTTTTCTTCATTGTTTTCTCCTAATCCTCACTTGGTTCTGAGTATTCCAATGCTCTTTTACTATCAGAGATTCCTGATGTTGTTGGGTCTGGAATGATATTTAGGATATTTACAATCGTCAACCCCACAAGATAAGGGTTCGCAAAGAATTTGCCAAGCAAGTCTAAAATGACTCCCCAGCTAACCAAATCTTCTAGTTTAAGATTAAAATATGCGAGGATTGGCAAAGCTAGTGCGAATGCTACTCGCAATAAAAATGTTTTGTTTTTTAAGTTAAAACGTACTTTCCAGTTAATCATGTTTATTCTCCTTTTATTGTTTATTTTGAATTAAATTTTTAAGCTCTCTTACGTCTTCACCAAGTGATTTCACTTGCTCAGCTAGTACTAAGATAGCCTTATTCTGTTCATCGTGGTTATCGAGCCGTTTGTTGGCTGATGTCTTGAATTCGTTCAGATTTTCGATATCTTTCTCTAAAATCGTAAGACGATTCTCTTGTTTGGTTGCTTTATCTTTCATCGAAAAATAAAGACCAATCATAGGGATAAGGGTGATGAAGATCTGTACGAGAAATCGTTCATATCCTGGCATACACACCCCCTACTCTTTCCCTTCAAATTTCCAAGCGACACCCGTTCCGTTTTGTTCCAAAGTACCATTTGTCACAAATGCGCTGACAGGCTCACCGTTGTAAGTAAATTCCTTATTAAGCTGCACCAGGATGCGCTTGCCTTCGCCGTTGACCTCTACGTGTTCAGGGTCTTCAATGGTAATCAGGTCATGTGGTAAGTAGGTCTTACCAACTTCAGCCAGAGGAATCAACTCAACTAACTCCTTGTAAGTCGTGCCATAAGCAATATTCTTGCTCATGACCGAGTTCAAGACCATGATATGAAGCAATTTACCGCTCAAACGAGCGTTCTCTTGAGTCTGCTTAACAAGCGTAGAGAGTCGATTCTGTTCACTCTCATTCTGAGCAATCTTCTGATTGGCCTGTTCAAGCTGCGCCTGTGTTTTGACGATTGCTGCTCCTGGATCTAGCTCAGCTTTTAGGATGTCCAGCACATCTTGAATCAAGACATCTTCTGGTTCGTTTGTACGATCTCCAGGGAACGATCGTGAGTTAGTGCTGTAGCGATTTCCTTCTGATAGTTGAATTTCTACCACGGTCTCAACATTAGAACCAGAAATTCTTAAGTACGGTTTTGTTGATAGATTATACCCATTGATTGCCATGTTTATACTCCTTCTGCTGGTTTAGTTTGTTCATCAAGCAGAGCTTCCAGCTCATCCACTCGTGCTTGAAGTCTTTGATTTTCAGCCAATTGTTCTTCCAACTGAATGCTCAAGAGATTATTTGCAACCATTGTACCGTTTGATGTATCGGATAAGTCGTTGATTGTCATCCGAAGTGCGCGGTTAAGCTGTTCTGTATTCATTTTCTAAGTTCTCCAATCTGTGTGTAAGTTTTTGATTTTCAAGAGCAAGCTCCTGAATAGCTTTGAGTGCAATATTGGTCAATCTGAGATTGTCTAGGTTCAGCGTATCTCCATTCTCATAGACGAGCGTAGAATCCACTGCTTGAACCTCTTGAGCGATCAATCCAATCTTCGTGTGTGCTTGTCGTGGTCTATCTTCTTGCTTCTTCCAATCGTATTCCTTGAACTTGAATTGCTGGATGTAATCAAGAGCCTTGTGCTTGCAATCAACGATGTTTTCTTTCAGACGTCGGTCTGAAAAATGCTGATTAACAACTGACCACAAGCTGTATGCTTTACCGTTATAACTATAGTAAATATCATTTCCTGAACCACCAAAATCCATAGAAACAGATGAATTCCAATAGCCAATAGTTGCTGTGCTTGACCCATCGATAGACCCTTTGCCGGTCTTAAACCAGCCAATTCCGTTCGCTTTGATGTATCCCTCTACTGTTAATAGGAAGTCATCACTTCTGCTTGCGTAACCGCCAGTAGTAAAATCCGAGTCCTTGTAAATGAAAAGGCCGTAAGGGACATTCTCGCCACGACCATAAGAACCAATGAACTGGACACCCAACCCATCTTTGGCATTATAGTCTCGTGGTACGTTAATCTGTAAACCGCCATTTACGGTATCGAATGAACCATAAGAGCCTAGTTGAATTTGAGTGTGCCCTGTTAAGGTTCCACCAAAAATATTCGCCCCTCTAATCGTTCCACCGTAGATTCGGTCACCGCTTAAAATACCTGACCGTACCTGGCTTGCATCAATCGCAACGCTCTGAACTCGATTGATGAAGGCTTGCTTAGCAAATAGCTGACTCAAGTAAGCTTCATTTGCGACCAGTTTGTTGAAGAAAGCCTGGTCAACCTTCAATTTCTCGGCTGTAACAGCTTCAGCATCTAAAATGACTGTAGTCACTGAACCAGCTTCAAAATTGGCCGTTTTCAGCTTGTCAACCATCGCCGACTTGATAACTGCTTTATCAATCAAGGTTTCTCCAGTGATATGAGTCAATTTCCCGTCAAGTCGATTATGACCATTAGCGCCCAGATTTAAACCTGAAATCAAATCACCTGCGCTGTTGATATTCTGAACGGCCCATGAACCAGCCAATTGACTTTGAACCGTACGAATCGCTTCATCGGTATCTTCAGAAGCTTCTTTGTAGTCCGTCGCGACAGAACCTCTTTCGAGTTGAATATCTGTAACATAGAGATTGATGGTCTTCCCTTTCTCGCCAAATAGCATCAAATTCATTTGGTCAACATCATCAGATAGAGTAAACGTAAATGTGAAACGCTTGTACTTCGATGTTATTTGCTCGCTTGGAATCCCTTGCCACTCTTGCCCAATAATATTTTTGTTTTTGATGTAGTGCAAAGCGACTCTCAAACCACTGTAGCTATCACCGCCATCCTTTGAAACAAGAAGAGAAACACTCACTTTTTCTCCTCGAATGCCTTCAAAGGCAAAAGCCTGCTGTAAACCAAAGAAATTTGCGACATTTTGTGAGTCGTGGAAAAAATGAGCCCCTGGACGATTGCGATTATTGGGGTCTTTGGAATGTTGGTAATTGAAGTACAAGCCAAAATTGACAGATTGATATTCAATCCAGTTTTTCGAACCGTTCTTAAATTGACCATTTCTGATATAATTCCGGCCACCTTTTAAAGCCTTTGACACTTCAACCTGGAATAATTGACTTGTCAAAGCCATACGAGCCACATTATTAGCAATTCCATTATCTGTATTACCAAGAATACGCTCATAGAGCTGGCTGGTTTCCTTCACACGCTGGAAGTCAGACTGACTAGCTTTGCCAGAAATCAGTGAGGTGATTTCAGCAAATCGTCCATCTACTGCATTTTTGTAGGTCGCAATCTGAGTGGCAATCGACCCATTTTGTGGGTTAGTGATAGCTTCAAACTTGCGTTCAATAGCTCTCACATCTTCCTGATGACTCGCTTTTCCTACATAGTCCCTTGTAACCAGTTCACGGACAGAAGTCGCTTGCTTAGCGCTCTCTTCTCGAGTGTATCTTCTCAATGCTTCTTGTCGCTGGCCGTCTTGGCTGACATAGGTTTCAACCGTCGCCAATTTAGAAGATAGACCTTCAGCCGTCTTCTCAAATTCAGACTTAGCTACGACAAGGTCTGTCTTGCCATCTTCAGGAGCAGGACCTGCATCTATACGAGTTGAGCTTCTGGTCAATTCAACCTTGCGAAACGCTACATGGCCAATCTCGTTATAGCCCAGAATAATTTGCCAGAAATCAAAATTATCAGGCTTGGTCAGCGCTGGGATAGTGACTTGATAAGTCTGCCAGCTAGACGTGAGATTAAAATTGCCATACATGATTTCAGGATTACCTGGTGCTGTTCGATTAGCTCTTAAAGAGAGCCAGACATTGGGAGAGCCAGAGTAGCAAATTCCTTGAAACGATAGTGTGTAAGTCTCGCCAATTTCCAAATCAAGGAGAGCTGTCGAATTCTTTTCAGATGCTCGACTTCCTTCTTTTGAGAAAATCTGCATTTGTTTCCAAATTTTCGTCGTACCCTTGACGTTGTACTCACCATTGATAATTTTCCAATCAATAGGACTATTATCTCCTTGATGATACCTCCAAAGTCCTCTTGAAAAGTCGTAGTCTTCAGCATAGTTTCGACTACCGACCTTCATTTTGGCAAATGTCTGAGTCAGCCCATCGATGTCCTGTTTAACCTCTGATTTGGTCGCAAATCCGTTCATCTGGCCAGTCATTCGACTAAGGGCCTCTGTGGTCGTTCTGCGATATTCTGAAGCTTGATTGACCTCACTTGCGACCGTTCGTTTCAGAGCGTCCAAATCACCCGATAGAGCCGTCTGAGCGCTCGTAGCCTGCGACTTAAACGCTTCAAGTTTGGCGATAGAGTCTAGACTAATCCGCTTGGCTTCCTGTGCAAGCAGGGTACTTGCGCCAGCGTTTCGCAACGCTTCTTCAGCCCTGCGCTTGGCTTCTTGTAATGGGCCGTTGTTAAAACTATTGAAGCGCTGGTCAATAGTATCAGAGAGCTCTCTCTTGACCTCTTCGGCTCTTGCTCTTGCAAGTTCAATACCGTCAGAAATTTCCTGTCTAAGCAATCCAGCCTTATGATCAAAGTCTAAGTCAGCATTTTGAAGAGCCTTTTCTAGGGCGATTTCTTGTGCAGATTCTGTTACTCCAAGGATGGCATCTGCTGCACTAGATAAGCCACCAGAAGCCCTAGAACCACCAACCCCTGCCTTGTCATCGAAAGTAAGAGAGATGTATTCTTCCTTCAAAGCGTCGAACTCATAAGCAATAGCTTTCTTGAGTGCATCGACATTATGCTTCCAGCTCTTGAGATTGACTGTATCACCCATATGAACCACTTGGCCATCAAGTTCATAAGCTTCAATCTTGATAGCGTCAGAGACCTTGTCAATGCCCTCATTTGAGAACTTAGCCTGTGCCCACTTATGCAACTCTTCAACAGATTTTGCATTGTTGTTCTCATACTCTTTTTCATTGATGTAAGGATAAGAGTTAATAAGAGGACTATCTACAGTCACTCTGATAGTCGTTTCTTTTTCAGCGCCTTCAGGCTTAAACGTCGATTTAGCATGGAGTCTTGTGACAACATTCTGACTATTTTTGGTTCGTTGGTAATCCTTCAGATTCTTATGCGTTGTAATAACAACACCACGATTCTCACCGCGACTCTTCTTCACTGTCAGAGCGAAATTATCACGAACCAACTCGCCTTCCCACGTTCCGACGATACTATGCTTGCCGTCTAGCAATACAGAGTACAAAGTTTCTGTCTCAGTCGTGTTGAATGTCCTACGGTCCTGAATATCACTGTTAAATGAGAAGTCTCCAAGAACCGTTTTGGTGTTTTGTACCATGCGAGAAAGAGCCATGCCACAACTCTGACTAGTCACACTCATTGGTGTGATCGACCGTTGCATCACATCATCTGAAATGTGATAGGCTGTGATTTCCAGATGGTCATTGTTCTCAACAGGTTTCTTGATGCGAAATAGCTGCGCCCCTAAAACAGGAGTCGGAGCCTTTATCAGCATATCTTCTTGGATGAGCTGATAGATACCTGAGTCGGAAATAGGATATTTCACAGTTAAGGTGAAATCGCCATTCATGGTTTCTTTCACAATCGCCGAAGTCGCTTCATGAAGTGGCTCCCCGTTCCATCGAACGGTTCTTATATCTTTATTAAGTAGATAAAGCAATTATGCCCACCCCCAAACCGTTTCGATTTCAATCGATTGAATACCTGGGCCCAAAACAACCCCAACATTCCTAAGTTTCGCTGGATCAACTGTGATAAAATCCCCTGACCATTTCACTGGCTTCCCTGTTGTTGTTTTAAAGCTAGGATTGTCAGGATTATTGACCATCACAAGCGATTCTGAAAGCTTTTCAAGCCTAATAACCTGACCAGCGATTGTAAACGAAGTCTCAACAGCGCTCTGGCCAACAATTGTAATTTTAGGAAAAGCAAGAGCAGAACCTTGCACGGTTAAAGTTCCACTTCTTGTCAATCTCTGTGTATCAGTGGCTTTGAAGTATTTGGTAGGGTGGCAAGTGAATTTCACATCTACCGTCCATGCACCAAAATCATCTTTAATAATTTTGAAATCATCCACTTTATAGCACCAATATTTCACGCTTGGCTCTTGCTCATTCTCCAACCAAAATTTTTCACGATTTAACAGAGAAGAAAAACGGTATAACTCTTCATCTGTTGGGTTAATTAAGCTGATATGGTAGCTTTTTTCAATCAACCTACGATGCCTATTTGATTGAACAATTGCACCACTGATCCCATCATGTTCTAAAAGACTAGTTTTTGAGGAGGACACGATGACTTGTGGTCGTGTTTCAACCAGAATCTCACATTTAAATGATGATGTTTTCACTCCGTCGATGGTCAATTCATTAATTTTTGTCATGCGAAACCTCCTCTCAAATTAGTTTTTCTTTGTAGTTCTTCAGCAATACGTGTTCCTACTGCATCAGCTAGTCTATTCAAATCCGCTTCTTCTCTGATGGTCACCCCTGAGAAGTTTACATTGATGCTATTCGATGTATTCATTGTATTAGCAATACTTTGTCCAATCGCACCAAGTGTTGACTTATTGAGTGGAAGGATTGCTTCCGCACCAGCTTCTCCACCAACCATTGCTCTATTTCCATTCATTCCAAATAAAGTTGGTTTGGTCATGATACCACCCTTCGCATACCATTCAATTCCAATACTTGGAACACCTTGACTCAACCAATCTAATGGATTGGCCGAACCACTCACATAAAAGTGAGGTAGTGGAATGTGTGGCCAGCTGATATTGAAATTAAATAGATTCTTAATAGCTTGAATAGCGTTAGATACTGCATTTTTAGCACCATCAATAGCGTTGGAAATAGTTGATTTGATAGAGTCCCAAATACTACTAGCAGTCGATAAGATGCCATTAAAAATTCCTGAAATCGTGCTACTCAAAGTATTAAATAAATTTGACCCGGTTGAGACCAGTCCAGACCATAAATTGGAAAGGGTAGAAGTAAAACTCGACCACAGAGACTGAGCCCCTGAAATCAAACTTGAGAAAATATTGGACAAGGCGCTAGTAAAGCTAGACCACAAAGACTGTCCAGTTGAGACTACTGAAGACCAAATTTCAGAAAGCCAAGCAGTGAAATTTGACCACGCTGTAGTAGCAGTCGTGACAATATTAGTCCACAATTCAGAAAGCCAAGCGGCGCAAGCATCCCACGTCGACTGAAGCCATTCGGATATAGCCCCCCAGTTCATGATGGCCTGAATGATGAGTGTAATAACGGCAATAGCAGCAACTATTGCCGCTACGACAATTCCAACAGGCGCACCTATTGCCCCTATAGCAATAACTAGTGGTGCTATTGCACCAAGCAGTAGCATTACAGCAGTTGTAACGAGTCCAAGAATCACGATAGTCTGTTGATCAGTTTCATTTAAGCTGGTAAACCAATTGACAGCAGATTCAAGCATACCCATCAAAGGTTCTAAAGCTGGTATAACAGTCTCAAGTAATTTACCACCTATCTCAGCAAGCCCTTCTTTCGCTTTATTGGAATAGGTTGTTAGTTTATCAATCGGATCTATTGTTTCATCAAATGTTGTTGCTACAGTTCCTGATGAGCTTTGTGCTGCTTCAGCTAAATCATTAAAGCTAAATGCCCCACGTTGGATAGCATCTACCATCCGTGGTGCAGCCTTGCTACCAAAAACTTCTGAAGCTATACTCAGTGCTTTTGTCTCACTAGTAGAATTTTGAATCGCATTGACAGTCTCGTTCAACCCCTCAGTCAATGTCTTTCCGTTTTTGGCATAGTTTACTGCAGCCTTTGAAAGCGAAGACAGGGCTGCAGAAGAGTCAATCCCACTTTTTTCAAATCTACCAATTAACGTCGCCCCCTCTTCAAAAGATAATCCTAGCATCTTAATTTGTGGAGCTCCATCAATTGCTTTTTGGAAGATAGAGTCATAAGATTGACCAGTATCTTGGCCGACCTTTGTTACTGAATCCAATACTCTCGCTAGATCCTCATTAGATAAACCGTAAGCATCAATTGCTTTCTTGGCATTTATTGCGGAATTTGAAATATCTTCTCCAGTTATTTTCGAATATTTCAATAGATACTCTGCTGCAGATTGCAAAGTATCGCCAGTAAGTCCAAATTGTGTGTTTAACTCACCAACTGCGTCAGCAGATTCTTGAAATGTAGCCGATGGTAAGGATGTAGCGATTCCTTTTGCAATTTCCTGAAGTCCTAACAAGGCTTCGCCAGTAAGTCCAGTCTTCGTTGTAACAGTATCCATCGCTTCGTCGATTTCAGACCATGCATCTACTGTTTTTTTACCAGCATCAACCATTTTTTGACCTAGTTGTCCTGCTTTTTCAGCAACGTTCATCATTACATCAGCCTTTAAGTATCCTGTAGCTTCCTTGATGTTTCCTGTTGCTGAACGGCTCGAATCCCCTAGATTCCCCATGGCTTTATCTATCTTTAACACCTCAACTTCTGCTTGCCCAATTTCATTTTGAAGTTGTCGCCATTCCTCTGTTCCGATTTTTTCCTTTCCTAATTCCTCTTGTTTCCGTTTCAACTCCTGGACCTTATCCTTGGCTAATAAAGATTGTTTACCTAATAACTTCATTTTTTCTTCGGACAACTCTACATTTTTAGGATCTAATTCAAGCTTCTGGTTGACGATATCAAGTTCTTTTGCAACATTGTTGATTTCTTTGTTGAGATTTAAAATAGACTTTGGATTTCCTACATCTTCGATATGTTTTTTGGTTGAATTCATTGCCTGGTCAACAACCTTCATCTGTGATTCAACTTTAGAAATTTCAAGTTGAAGCTTATTCCACTGTGCTGACCCAACTTCAGATTCTCCCAGTTCCTTTTGTTGCTTTTTGAGTTCAGCAATTTTCATAGCACCAACACGAGCTTGTTCCTGTAAGTTGAGCAACTTACGATTCAGCAAGTCGACATTGTCTGGATCCATCTTCAATTGTCTATTGATGTTGTTGAAATCTTTTTTCAGACTAGATAAAGCATTATTGATACCTTTTACAGATCTGTCAAATTCAACAGTATTGGCACCAAATTTGACGTATAAGCCTTCAAATGTTTCAGCCATAGATTTCCTCCTTTCAGTTTTAGTCAGACATTACATTTAGTAATTCTGCGTTTGATAAAGTTTTTTTCTCATTTTCATTGATACTCATCTGATGTAGTGTTCCCATCAGGTAATTAAAGTGTTGACTTTCTGCCCAAAAAACATCCATCCGATTTTCAAAAATAACCTTATAAATTTTTTCAGAAGTTATGACTTCTGTTGAGGCTTTTTTCTATCTTGAGGAACCTTTGCTCTACTTCGGTTAAATTCATAAAAGAGGTCTGAGAAAAAACCAATATCGATCAAATCCCCAAACCAAGGAGCAAGAGAGGCTGTTTCAGCAGTCAGCTCATTCTGTACCAAGCGACCATTCTCAACCTCACCGTACAAACAAGGGATGACTTCAGTTAGGAAGTTCATGAAATCTGGCTCCATAAGTAATGGCATTAGTTTGACTTTTTCTTCATCAGTTAAATCAGATAAGCTACCATTTACACCAGTTGCAAGGGCAAGCTGTGTGTAAGCTGTGAGTGCTTTTTGGTTGTCATCAAAGAAGTTGCGACCTGTTCGCTGTTCATACATCTTGATAGCTGGTAAAGAATAAAGAAAGCGCACTGTTTCAGTGTGCTCTCTTTCTTCACCATAACTATCAAACGCTGTGAATGATAGTTCTTTTTTAATCATTTTAGCCTCCTGGCACGATGGCTGTTGTTCCTAAAGCTTCATTGATAAAATCAATCAATTTCGTTGGGGTACTTGAAGCGAACAATTTATCAAATTTAGCACGGACAACACCCTTGTCTGTATCACGCCATACAATTTCTGAAACAGGTTTTTTATCTGAATCTAGAATGAAATTGTTAGGTGACGCAGTACATGGAATTTCGATTTCTTTTGGTGTAGCAGAGCTTTCATCTGTTGTAGTGCTGCCTTTTGGAGCCGATGCTTTCACATTGGTCCAGATGTGGAATTCTTCAACCTCCGAACCAAACTCATCTGTCACTGTTTCAGCATATCCCCAAATGAAATTCGCATTCACACCAGTATCGATGAGCGCTGGAGGAGTTGAAGTTGTTAGCTTTTTACCCAAGTGGTCAATCATGAATTGTTTAGGAATTTGATAAGTCGTGATGGATCCCTCAGTTGATTTCTTACCTTGAAGACGAACGTGCTCCACATTGTCTGCGTAGTATGCATTTGATTCTTGTGAAGTTTCAAAAGATGTTTTTCGCAATCCTGTAAATGGGTATGGTGTTTTTAGATCGAGTGCGCCAGATTCTGTTTTTGAAATCTTAGCAAAGAATCCCATGGCATTGCCATGAGTAACCTCTCGTGTGTCATATTTATAAGTCATTGTGACTCCTTCCTTAATTTGGTCTGATTTTTATTGATTTCATATTATTGAGAAAGATTTCTTTATTTTTGAGATAAGCTGGTCTGATGTGTTCTTGAGGTGCTACAAATCCACCATTTTTTGTTGCGTGGCCATTTTCTAACAAGTGAGCAAGCGACTTCTCTTTCCCATTGTTATATACTACAGCGATATCTTCAATGGTCTCGTGAGTCCATCCTTTTTCATATACTCCGTTTCTTCTAGGACTTCCGTCTCTAATATCTCCAGCGGTGCTTTTTCCTGCTTTTTCTATGATTTCTAAAACTTGATTCTGTATATCGATTTTTAATGTTTTCACATTAACGCTACCACTTCCCACTTGTGAATACCTCGATTCTGTAGGTTGTAAGTAAGTAATCTGTATCAGGCTGTTTTAGATTCAACTGACTAGGTTCACACATAAAATTAGACAACATCAATTCCTCAATGCTGTCTAGTTTCTTCTTGTGATAGTGACTGATTTGAATAGTCACTTTTCTCATGTGTACTGTGTCATCAGCAGTAATACTACTACCCGGAGTTAAACGATAGTAAAGAATAACGTTGTCAGGAGAGGACTTTTCCTCACGTTCCATATAGAACACTTTTGATTTTAAAGTGTTTTTTTCTAGGATTTCTTGAATTTCTTGCCTGGTGAAAAACTTCTTAGCCATTATTTCAATTCTCCTAATTCAATTATCGTGTAGTGGCCATCATCAGATTCAGTTCCAACATTTACCTTGTACTCTTTTCCTTTGTACTTCACGTAGTCTAAGGAATCTGTCACATAGTTTGAACGTATCCGAAATCTTGCTGTCAAAACTTGACCATCTGCCAAAGCTTTATCAAGTCTACGTTGGTAGATCTTCTCTTTTTCAGCTTTGACTTTCTTTTCTACAACTTGTTTTTCAAAAACACCTTTTTCGACCTCTGTACGCTCATCGTAACAAAGGATGATTGATACTCTAGATGATTTCATGATTTAACTCCGTAAATAGCTTTTAATTGATAGAGAATATTTGTCAATTCTTCATCAATCCAGCTCATTGTTGTTGAGTTTCCTATCATCAAGGATTTATCAAATCTCTGAACACACCTCAAATGTAACCAATCTAAAATTGTTTCTTTATCATCCTCTTCAATCTTATTCCATTCTGTCAATTCGCTTTCTTTATCGATGCGAGTGATAGGAATGTTGTTTCTCGTTAAATATGAAATCCCACTATTTATGTAGCTTAAAAGTTGAGTGTCGAAGATCTCTTCTTCGACATCAACTTCAACCATTTCTTTAATTTGGTTAAGGATTGTCATTTTAGACTCCCCTTTCTATTTAAAATCAACCTTTCGTGAATTTCACAGCTGATTTGTACTGACCAAGTCGGCCACCAAGCACGCTGGCAAGTTCGATATGACGGCGATTCATCGTTACATCATAATCTTCAAAGCGATCAGCAGAGACATCATCACCAATCATCTTATAAGCCTTGTCAGCAAATGCGATAATTGGGTTAGTCGCATCTTCCATCCAGTCATAGACATATACTTGGTAACCAGCAATGACATTTCCTGTTTGTGAAATTGGTGCGAATGGTTGTGGATCAATGTAGCGTTTTTCGCCATCCTTAACCATTTTAAGTTTACGAGCAATGGTTTTTGAAGTTACCAAAATTGGAGTTGTATTTGCAGCAAGTTTATCAATCCCTTTGACGAGGTTTTCTAAAACAGTACTGTCAAATTCCCCGTCAACACTGATTTCTTGTGTATCAAATAGTTGAGCAAGTGTTTCTTCTGCAATAGATTTAATTTCAGTGATTTTGTCATCATCATCACTATTTTTACCATCGCCAATAACAACAGCACGTTCAACTGCACGGATGAATCCTTGTGCTAATTCATTCATCACATAGTTGAAGTAAGCACCTGTTGTATCCTTCTTCAAGTCAGCATACTCAAAACTGTACTTGATGTAGACAGCAGCAGAGTTGATTGTATAATTGATAAATACAAAAGATTCATCTTTCTTTGTTTTGCCATTCTGATGGCCTTTGGCTTTTGCTTGTTGCGTTTGAAGCGCAACACGTACTGCATAACGAGGATCTTTGGTTACATGGTTCAGGATACCATCGTAATCATTAAATGCATTTTGGATTGCAATCAATACTGGTTCAGGTAAGATTTTGTTAACATCAGTTACACCTTTTTCAACCAGATTTGCTTCCCACGCTTTGCGGGCACTGTTTGAGCTGCCTTCGTTATCCATGAGGATTCGAGCGAAATCAAGTGCAGCTTCTTTTGTTTTTAAGTATTCCATTTGTGTCTTGCCTTTCTGTACTTCCTTGATAGATTTAGCAGCTTTATTGAGATTGTCTTCTTTTTCTTCAATTTCAATATCTAACTTAGAAATTGTGTTCTTGAGTTCCTCTGCTTTGGATACCAATTCTTCTGCATCTGATTTCAACTGTGCAAGTTCTTCTTCTCCAATAGTTGCTGACTTCAATTTCTCTTCGATTGAAGCTTTTTTAAATTTGACCTCAGATAACTCATCTGCATGTTTTTGTCGTTCTTCCATCAATTCGACTAGTGTTTTCATTTTTTCTCCTTTTTTAAATTGTTGCAAGTTTACTCATGATGTCTTGCTTCATGTTCGCCTGAGCGATTCGCTTGTCAACCACAGACATATCAAATCCCTTAATATTATCAACGGTTGCTTGAGGATTGGCTGGCACGGTCACGACAGATATTTCAAAGATTTCAACTTCTTTAAAAATCCATCCACCGTAAGGTTGCTTAGCGTCAACTGGCTCATAATCATTAATAAAAAATCCAATGCTCAGACTATCCAGTGCCCCCATCTTCATGAGGTCATAGGTTTTCTTAGCTTCTGGATCGCTTAAGTTGAATGTTGACCGTGTTCGCAGACCTTTTTCATCTACCGACAGTTCATGCTTACCGATGACACGATTGCGGTCGTGATTTAAGCACATAGGGACGACAGCCTTAGTTTTCAGGGTATTGTCAAAACACCCCTTGGCCATCACATCGCCATCTCTGTCGGTATTGCCATAGGTGGAGGCATAAGCCTCAAAGTGAAAGTCAGCTGACTCTTCCTCAACTGACTTGACGACAAAGGTTTTTAACTTTTCCATAGCCTACCTCCTTTCTTAAAATTTCTGCCAACCGCCCACCCTATTCTTAATTACTTTCGCTTGGCTCGATACGAACTGCATTTAGATTAGTTTCGAATACTTCTCCACCTTCATATCCTGGAAGTCCTAGATACGTTTCACGGAACTCATTTGAATTCATCAAACCTGCGTATTTAGATTTAAATCCACCTTCTACTAGATCCTTGAATGAAATCATGTCAGCCATATCAAAGAAGACCAAGAGCTTGTTTCCTTGTGTCCTTGCCGTCTTCGTGAAATATTTTCTATTAATTTCTTCAGAGAATACACGTTGATATAATTTCATGACGCTAGAATAGTAAGCTCTATATTGTTCTTCTGTGTAGTCACAAGTAAACAATTTTTCATTAATCCCATGAGCATGATAAAGTTGAGATTTCAGAAACTCCATTTCTTCTTTAGAAGCGGTTGAGTAATCTTTGTTTAATTCCATAAACTCTTCACCTTGCTCGAGATAGGCAATGCCACCATTTTCAGCAAGTTCCATCATGATATCAACTCGACTCTTAGCTTGTTTCTTCAAATGTTCATCTGCTGCTTTAGTTGGTAGTTTTAAGAATCCTCTCAACTTTGAATTCCCTCTGCCTAACTTCTCGGTTAACGCATCAAGGTTGATATCAATTAATTCTGTGATTTGGTTTAGTTGACTTGTCACGTTTAATTTAGGATTCTCAAAAACCCAGACATCGCTAAGAGGTAGCTCAATCTCTACATCATCAATCATGATTTCAACTCTCTCTGCAGTCCATGATATTGTTTTCTTTGCAAGCCAAATTTCAATCAGTCGACCATTTTCCCAACGTGGAACAACGACCGCAACACCATCTTTCAGCATAGCTCTTGTTACATTTGCCCAAAATACAACTGGTATTTCAAGAGGATTTGGAGAGAAAGATAAAACATTTGCAAGATCACTATTTTCAAACCACTCCATCTTGTCAACTCCAGTCGGATTTCGAGTGATTCTCACATGCTTAAATCGAACTTGTGCAGTATCTGTTGAAATCTTATTGTAGATATTGTCTAAGTAAATCGAATTTCTTCTCCAATAATTCAAATTTCTTTGTAAATATGTCCTTGTGGATTTTCTATTACTTGGTCTGAAAATCCTAGCAAAAACCTCTCTTAGATTATTTATATATTTGTTCATTCTTCACCTCAATCAAAGTAATAACTCAAGTCTTCCTTGAAATTTTCGTAGCAAATAAAAGCATCTAGCTGACTAGCAAATACGTCAATCTTTTCTTTTGCTTTTTCTTTATTTGGAAATACATTGTTATTCGCATCTATCTTGACACGAACATTTGCGTGGTTCCAAGTTGCCACAGGATCGTCAAAGATGATTTTCCCCATCTTAGCTTTTTCTTTATACACTTTTAAAGGATTGGATAAGCTCTTGACCGTTTGTGGAATGTCGTGACATATATCTCCGTAGTAGTCATTAATTAAGCGAATAAGCTCTTTTGCATTCCAGCGGTCATATCCAACTGCAACTGGTAAGATTCTATTCTCACTCATGAACTGTCTTAACTCTTCAAAGATATAGGCTTGGTCATTGTAGTCCAACTCATGAACATGAAGCTGACCACTAAGCTCCCACTCAGCGTATTTGTCCCTCAGTTCTTTTGGAAGACCTTCAATCGTATGACGTGGCATGAACTTCTTGTTCAAATACTGACGCTCTTCGCCACGCACGACCATAAATGAGACCGAACAAATATCATTGACATCCGACAAGTCAACACCAAGCACACAGCGAGCACTCCGCTCCTCATTTCCGACAAATAAACTCTTATCAAACTTATCTGACCAACCCTTGCACTCTTCATTACTGAAGTAAGCAAGATAGTTATTAACAGGGAGATTAAACGTCTTAGCCATCAGCTCAGCCTGTTGTGCTGGATCATTCTTACTCATTTCAATATCCTTGGCAATCGTCTCCTTCTCAGTTGTTATACCAAGTAAAGGCATAGCTTTCTGCCACATATCTGGATTGTGGATTTCAGAAACATCATCCAGCTGATAAATCCAAGGCATGACAGAATCATTGACAATCTTTTCATCAAGGATATCTACCCAAATGTTGTAATACTTATCAAAAAGCTTGTCCCGTTTCGTCCCATTGGTGGAGATGTACCAGGTTATCCAATTTTTTCGCTTACGACTCGAACCATCATTCACAACCTTGATGAAGTCATCATCATAAGTGTGCACTTCATCAAAAATATTGTAGTGAGCATTAGTACCATCAAGGCTTTCATAGTCGGAAGTCTTGATTGACATAAGACTGTTAGTTGTCTCATACAAGATTCCTTGCTTTGTTGACCGTAGTATGTCAGCCTCACGCATATAGTGTAGCAAGCTCTCTTCGTTCGACAACATAGCTCTAGAAGCATTAAACAGATATCCAGCCTGTTCACGACTGTATGCTAGAAGCTGAATATCAGCACCCCACTCACCGTCAATAATCTGACCAACCTCACCAATAGCAGAACCAAGGGTGGTTTTTCCTGTACCACGAGGTACAATAATAGGCACCTCATGAATGAGACGCCTTTCTTCAAAATCTTTATATTCTTCAAGTGTATCGGGATCTGTTTTTGTAACTTCAACTGTATGATAAAAACCCCACGTTGTTTCTAGCCAGACCTTCTGAGGCAAAGCCAAGCGTAACTTGCCAGCAAGACCTTTAGTATTGCTGCACTCTTCCTCAATGAACTCAATCCGTTTGTCAGCTTCTTCTTGTTTAAAGATGTATTGCTCCTTGTATCTCTCTACTCGTTTAATCGACTTCATCGTAAGTTCACAAACACGAATCTTCCCTGAGTAGACCAGCTGAGCATATTTATCAAAATATCTCATCTCAACCATATCGAGCCAACTTCTCCTGAATCATTTCTTTGAGGCTATCACCCTGTGGACTTTGCTTTTCAATCGTTGACATAATCTGCATGTTTAGCTTTTGATACTTTTCCATTCCATCAAGTAGATACTTATCAGGTAGCTCACCATCATTGATGACTTTATTTATTTCCAGTTGGAAGTTTTCAATCACTTTTTGATTGTGATTGTATTGAGTTTTTAAATTTTTCAAACCTACTGAATCATTGTCATTGATTTCAAGCATTTTTTCTTTTGGAATCAACTTGAAAGTCTTACGAGAGAGTTCAACACGTTCTTCTCTTGTATACTTTTGCCGTTGATTTGCAAGCTTTTCTAACTCTTTAAACTGACTTTTGGTGATATTTGACCGAGTTTCTTCAAATATGCCTAGCTTTTTTCGATACCTTGTGAGGGTAGCACGACTTATTCCTAGCTTTTCTAAAACTTCATTGATTTTCAAAATCATGCTCCTTTCTTGTATCAATTTTCGTCATTTTTGGGGGAGAGGTATATAAGAGGATTGACACCGTTATTATTTTGGGTGTGTGAAAATTTTAAATAGGGGGGATCTGATAAAAATCAAAAATCCAAAAAATAAAAAAATCAAAATAAATTAATATTCCGATTTTCTAAATTTAAATTTATTTTACTTTGAAATGTTTTTGTATTATGACACTCGAGACAAAGTAATTGCAGATTATCTTCGTTGAGAGTAATAGACTCATCTTGATAATTAGTTTCATCAATCTCTATAATATGGTCAACAATGCTCTTGCCATGAATTAAACGTCCACACACATCGCAGCGCATACGCTTTGTAGTTCTGATTCTATTTCTCAGAGTTCTCCAATGTTTCGAGTTGTAGAATTTAATCTGCCAAGTTCTAAACCAGTCAGAGTGTTTTGAATTCCTAGATTTCATAGTTCGACCAACTCACTCCGAAGCTCGCCAGTTACTTTATGTCTGTAGGTTATAATTTTATACAATGGTTTGTCCCAAGCGTTTACTGTACAAATATCAACTAATTCAAATCCATTAAAGCTATATGGATATGCTTTAGGTCTCATGCTTCATCCTCCCTCAAAAAAGAGAACTCGCACAAAGCTGTTCCCTGAATTTTTCGCATGATACAAATATATCAGATTCATTTTGTCAATTCTATATCTTTTTTTGACAAGATTTATTTTTGAGTTTTGAATTTATGTAAAATATCCCTGTTGAATTAGTTATATCTTATATTTTATCCAATTTTGTTTCACACTCAAAAACTAATACGGACAATGCTTCAGGCCCTATTCAAAATATAAACTAGAAACTTCCTCGTTATGGATAGTTGAAAAAATCAAAAAAATATTAGAGGCTAAAATTACTCATCTTAGTATCAAGTTCATCTTGCCTTACACAAATATAAATTAGTGTGACTGCTGGACTTGAATGATTGAACAGTGACATCAAGTCTGCAATGTTCTTGTACTTCTTGTAGTAATGATAGCCAAATGTTTTTCGCATCGTATGAGTTCCGACATTATCGATGCCTAAGTCTTCAGCAGCTCTTTTAAGAAACCAGTATACCGTCTTATAGCTGAGCGCCTTATTCTTTCCAACACGACTCTGAAATAGATACTCATATAATTCTTTACCTTTGACAAATTCCCTCAATTCATTCTTGAGTGGTCTTGTCATTTTGATGCTCTTATATTTCCCCGTTTTCTGTTCTCTAACTTTAATGTGCCAGCCTTGAACATCTTTAACCTTTAGTTTGAGAATATCGCCAACACGAAAACCTGTGTTGATCCCCAAAAGAAATAACATATAATACTTTTCATTCCAAGATGATAGATAGTCCTTCATGGCTTGAATATCATCCTTGTCTCTTAATGGTTCAACAATATTCATAGTTTTGCTCCTTTCACAAAAAAATAAAGCACTAAGATTTTCTCAGTGCTTTGGATAGTATCAATCTATCATATTCATTTTGTCAATGCTATACATTTTTTTGACAAGTTACATGAACAATAATTTTGCAAGTGTATCAAGAATGACTTCACGTCTTCTGTAAATCTGCTTACTGTGTCTGTATAGATACCCAGTGTCACCATTCTCCATAATATGCCAAACTTGAATCCAATCGTATCTAGTATGTTCTCCCCATCTCAAATGAAAGATTTTTTTATCATCAGGTTCAAGTGCATCAAGTAGTTTGGAAATTGCTGTTTGAAAGTTTTCTAGTCTTAAAACCATCGGATCGCTTGCATAAGCAACTGCTAAGTTCTCCGACCTGTTGACGAATGTTCCGCTTCCACTTGCATCAGTATCATCAATACCAGGAACAGTGAGATGTTTCACTTCGTACAATCGTTCTAATTCATGCCTACGCTGACCAATAAGTTTGTCAATCTTCAGGTATTTATCGTCGAGTTCAAACTCAAGATAATCTCTCCGTGATTTTGTTAAATTCTTTTTGCCCAAACCTTACCTCCCATATATCTTTTAGTTTTGACCCACTTGATAATCTTACCATCGTTGTTATTGTTAAAATAATCTGGCAATCTTGCCGTTGGACTTTCTTTATAGACAACTTTCTCAACGACCTGGACTCCAGGCATCATTTCATCATCTATCCACCCAACAAGCCACGCAGGGTTTACATCATAGGTTTTAGCAATCATTTCAATTTGCTTAATGGACGGATATCCACCTCGCTCATACAAATGAATTGTATTTTGTGAAACACCTGTATCTCTGGCCATATCTTTGACAGAGATACATAGGTCCTCTCTAAGTTCTTTCAATCTCAGCTTCATCTTGCTCTCCACTTTCTAGTATTAGCTTTTATGAATGTAGCCTGCTCTTGCATCTGCTTCCATTCATAATCCATAATGATTTCAAGTTGATTGTTACAAAGACCTTTTAAGAAATCATTTTGAGCTTCTAGTTTCTCAATATCCTTATAGGCCCTTTCATACAGTTCATCTTCCAGAAATCTAATGCGCTCTGCCATTGCTTCCTGAATGATGATGTAAGTTGGTTTCTTGTACTTTGCCATTACAATATTACCTCATCTCCTATTTTTAGAGATTCATAGTTTGTTTTAGTAACTACGAACACTCCGTAATTTTGTACTGTGATAGTGTACATGTCACCAATTTTCTCCTTCTGTAAGACTCTGCCTTTGATTTCTGCTCCTTGATTGTCAGCTTTATAAACGACAATCGGACGCTTTGCTTCTAGTTTTTTAATGTAGATACTCTGCCAGATATTCAATCCAGCAGACAATAAAATCCAAGTTGCGATAAATCTTTTCACATCGCTCCTCCTAAAAAATTGTTTGCAAAACTAGTTTGTTCTGTATTAATTATTTTGTGTTTATAATTGATCAATGGATTAATAATGTCATTCATTAAAGCAGGTTTTAAAATGATTTCGTCCACTTCTAAAATGTTTTTATCTCCAATTTTTATTTTTATGTCATGTCCATTAGCGATATATTCAAGGTCATTTTTAGATAGGGTAATTTCTAACTTTTTCATCCCTCAACCTCCTCTTCGTCGTACGGTATGTCTCCATTTGATAAATACTTAGATTCAATCATCAAGAAATCATTGACACATTCCTGACTACAGAAACAATTTTCAACATCATTAAACAACGCAAGAATAACATGATTCTCTTGTACTACCAGAAACTCGTCTTCGAGTTCTTTGCAACAGTTCGAACACTCATAACTCATCACTCTATCTCCTCATTTTTTATTGATTCATACGCTCTTTGATAAGCATCCAAATATAGAAATACTATTTCAGACACTTTTTTACCAGCGAATTCAAGAGTCTCATAGTATTCTGAATCTTGTTCACTCAGGAATTCTCGAACAGTATCAGTAATGTGTTTGAATCCATGCCGATCATCGAAATATTCAAATAGTTCATCAAAATAATATTGATCATTGTCGTCTAATTCTTCATATCGCTTATTATCAAAGAAATACTCAAGAATAATTTTTTTAGCTTCATCTTCGTCATAAACAAAAATATTTCGACTAGATGCTTTGATTTTTTCAATAAAATATTCAGCGTTGTTTGTGAAATCCTTATAGAAATCTTCCCAACTACCCATATTATTAAAATTTACTGCAACCAACTCACCGAAATCACCTGTGATGGCTAGAGATGAATTTTTCTTATCGAAAATATATCTTAGATTATACATTAGGTTATATTCTGGACTATGATAATCAATGATTGTAATATCATCTAATTCGATTTTTTTAGCAATGTGCTTGTTAAAATAGTGTGCAAATGATTCCATCATTCCACCTCCTCGACTTCAAACAATGGACTATTAAACACTTCACTAAAACCAGCATCTTCTAGTTCTTTGCGGGTGTGTTTTGTTTTATAAAGTGAGTTTTCTTCCCGATCAGAAAAAAGCCATTTTTTCGAATGTTTTTCGCAGTTCAAAGTTTCGTGATTTCCACAAACGCCTTTCACTTTCACCAAATACCGCTTTTCTTTTTCCACAGCGTAACCATTCACCCAAGCTTCTGCAAAGATATTCACATTCTTTAATTCCAGCCAATCTTTCACTCTTCCATTCGGAGCCATTTCGATTGCACCTCTGATGTTGTAAGTTATTTCTCTAGCTTCCTCAATCCAATCAGCAACAAATTGCGGAATCACTGGTTTATTCAACTCACGTCGAATCTTATCAGCATCCTTCAATTGATTGCCAACCCATGCTCCCTCAAGTTTGCCTTGCTCGTAGCCACTACGGTATTTCATCGAACCGTAGTCGTCCCCTAATTCTTTAAGGATGTCATTAAGCCATCTAGTCTGTGTCGTCGGATCAAACCCTCTGATTCGACGAACGACATCTTTTAACTTGAATGGCAACGGTTCTGGTTCATCTAAAGACCGTAAGTCTTTCAAAACCAAATCAACCGATGTCAATTTCTTCTTGCTAGCTTTAAATTTTTCGTATCGTTCAATTAGTCCTTGAATGTTCATTCTCTATCTCCTTCTTCATTTTCTAAAGCGGCATCTTGTATGAAAGTATTACCAATTTCATAGTGCTTGTATTCCTCAGCTGTCACTTCAAACGTTTCTTCAACTTGCTTATTACCTGCACGACCTGAAACGACCAGAATGTATTTTCTTTTGGTTCTGGTTGGCACAAGCACCGAACTTTTTCCTGTTGTAACAGGTATGAAAGTTGTGTGAGGTTCATCAATGTACTTGTCTACAACCGTTCCGCTCGAAATCTCGTGACATGCTACGAGGAAGGATGCGAATAAAACAACACATAGGATTTTAAAATATCTCATTCCTTCTCCTTTAAAATCTCTTGGTTCTCGTAGATGTTGCCGATGATTTCTCTATTGCCAGCCACGTTACACAATCGCTCAAAATTGTTGTAACTAATCAAACTATTCGTCCACATCCCTAAATCAGATCTGTATTCGACTACACCATTCAACAATCCATCTTTTGTACCAAGAACATCTTTCTCGTATATTTCCCGTAAATTTTTGTCAAACATCCCTGTGAAACGTCCTACTGATTCTATATTTACAGGACACCAAGAACCTATAGTAATGTATTGTTCGTTAGCTTCTACCACTTCGTTGATAATAAATGCTCTTCCTCTATCTTCAATTAAATGTCCGTATTGCCATTCTCCTTTGCTATTTTCGTCAATGGATAACCCTCTAAATTTTGGAATCATCTGGCAAATCCTCCTCTTTCACAAATACCCCGTCAATCATCTTTCCTTTGCGGTCCTTGATGACTTCATAAGCTTCTTCTAAACAATTTTCAGCTGTAGTACCATTGCAAAATGAAACCGTACTGACCACACTGTCAAGAAACATCAAGTCTGCTTTGATTAAAGGAATCTGTGTCTCATTGTGACAGACATGAGCGTATAGCTTCTGAGCGATATTACCCAGACTAGAAACCATCAGCAACAATTCAAGTTCCTGTTGATTAGCCGAAATCTGAGCACCGTTCTTGATCTGTTGATCAAGTCCAATCAATACGACTTGAATATCACCAAGCGCATCATAAATCAGCTCAGATTTGTCCTTTGCAATTCCTTCGAATAATTCTCCTGACTCTTCCATGAGCTTCAAGAACTGCTTGACTGGATTTGCTTCATGTAAATTTCGGTCAACAAACCACTGTTGAACCTTTTCTTCCAAATTCATTTTTGTATTCATCTTATTTTTCCTCCGTTTCTTCCGCTTCTTTATATAATCCCATTGTCTTAATAATTTTTTCTAACATAGATTTATGTAGCGTGATGTAATTATTTTTCTTCACTTGTTCACAAAAAATACAAATTCGTTTGCCAAAATAATTACAATTTTCAGTCGAACGGTAACTTTTATCCGCTTCAATTTGTTCTTTATTAGCTAAACTAACAAGAATTACTTCATCAGATTCGTTCCAATCAGGAATTCCCATACATTTGTGTACATTTTCAAATGCTAAATCCGTTAAAATATCTTTAGCCATCATTCTCCTCCGTTTTCTTCGTAATCAAGTAGTAGCAATCAACCGCTCCGTAATCAATCCTGATATTTTCATCACTCATGCTTTTCCGAAAACGTGGATGGTTGATAGCTGAGTAACTAGCTTGATGTTTCTTTAATTCATTGATTGCGCCATGTATGTGGATAAAACTCCCAATGAGTATCTTGCGGTGACCGTTATAAATGAAGTAGAGCTCAATCATCAATACCTCCTAAAATTTCATAAAAGCCATCCAATGAGTCGTCCCACGTTGCTGGCCGAAAAGTGGTTGATGCGGAACCAATTCCAAAATTTCCTTAACATTTACTTGAGCATCAGACCATTTAAAAATAAGTGTTCCACCTGTTTTCAAAACTCTAAAACATTCTTCAAAACCTTGTTGTAAATCTAACCTCCAAGTCAACAAGTCTAGTTGTCCATATTGCGCACGCATGAATGATTTCTGACCAGCCCATAGCAGGTGTGGTGGATCAAATACAACAAGGTTAAATGTTTCATCATCAAATGGCATATCTCGAAAATCTGCAACAATGTCTGGCTTGACATTGATTTTCTTTTTGTGAATTTCAAATTCTTCTTCACGTCTATCCATGTATGTCGTATGTGGCTCTTGTTTATCAAACCAGAACATCCTAGACCCACAGCACGCATCTAGTATTCGTATGTCTTTCATCCCTCACCTTTCTAAAAGTAATCTTTCCTTTTGTTTTTCAAGTCATTAAAAACCATCAAATGACTATTGTCTACGCCCTTCATTAATCGACTCATGAACGGCCGACCGTAGCGTTTCTGAATTTCTAGTGCAGTCAGATTAGTCGTGATAACCGTATTGCCCCTTTTGTTGAGAATGTTGTAAAGAATACTGAAGGACCACTCACTGTCCTTCTCCATACCAAGATCATCCAAGACCAAAAACTTTGCACTAGCGATTTTATTGACCAGGAACTCTTCCTGACTAAAGTCCGCCTTGATTTTCATCAGTAAGTCAGTGACATTGATAAAGATAGCAATTTCTTTTGTAGTCTCTGATAAATATTTCATCATCGCAAAAGCAAGATGGCTTTTACCCGTTCCAGCTTCTCCCTGAAGAACAACATTATTTCTGGCACCTTCAGACCACTCTCGACAAATCCTTTTTGCAAAAGCTAGCTTTTCCGCTTCTTTTTCAGTAGGTGTGTCGAAGTTGTCAAGAGTAGCATTTTTCAGTACATCATCATAGAGAGAGAATCTCTCAAGATAGAACTTACGTTCTCGCTCATGTTCAGCATCAGCCAACTCATTGACCTTTATTTGATTCTCTGCATGGATCCGTTCCGATTCACATAAGCGACAAAGGACATCATTTGTCCGAAGGATTTTGATCAAGGGAATCCCATGCTTTTCGCAAATTTCAGCCTGTTGTTCAGTATTTCTATGATAAGATAAGGCCATCTCCTCGAGTGCATCAGTTACCATGATACCTTACCTCCGCAAGCCTGCCAGCTGGCCATATCTGACAAGCAAGCAGTGGCAGTAGAAAGAGATTGTTTTGCAAGCAGTGACTTCTTTTCCTCGCTTATCGGATAAAAGTCATCTTCAAATTGCTCGATAAGTTCTAAAATCCCCATTCGTCTGTCGCCTCCTTGCCTGATTTTTTTTCTTGATGTTGTTTTTGAGATTGTTGAACCTGTTCAACTGTTGTAACCTGATTCAGCTGCCAATTTCTTAAAATTCCACCAATGTACTTGATGTTAGGCTTACCTAAATTAATAGCTATCTTCAATGCTTCTTTTACTAAATCGACATCATTTTCGTTCAAAAGATGATTGATTTCCTCAATCTCAAAACCTGATAGCAATCTACGGAACTCAGATTGGAATAATTCAAGAATATTTTCGTTACTACTAGTAGTAGTTATACTCTTATCTTTATCTAATCTATTCTTAGTCTTATCTCCTTCTCCTTCTTCTTCTAGTACGTTACCGTCCGTTACTGTAACGTTACATGTAACGTTACCAAGAGCAAGATTTTTCTGCTTCTCTCGGTGTCTTGCCACACGATTCCGTGTTTGTTCCTTGATTTTTTCCATGCCATCAATATTTTGATGTTTTTCCCAATTTGGCAAAGTAATGACACCGTCAATAATCTCAATCATCCCAAATTGCTCAAAGACTCCCAGGGCCATTCTGACAGTATTTAGAGGCCTTTGAAAAATTGTAGCAAGCATTTCATCAGTGTAATGAACCTTATCTGACATCATCAAAAGTCCGTTGCGATTATGTTTGCCAGCGAGAGCTAGGATTTTAAACCATATAACTAAAATGGCATCATGGTCTGGTAGTGCATCAATAAGACGTATTTTTTCATCGTCAAAAATGTCCGTCGTAATCTTAATCCATTTGATTTCAGACATTACTCCCCTCCGTTTTAATTCACAAATGTTTCTTTTCGTGTCACAGGATCAATGTCAACACGTCGCCCTGTTTTAAAGTCGATAAACCCTTTTTCAACTTGTGGCGCTTGAAAATGAATGTTCTTTTTCTGTCTCATTGCCATTTTAAGCTTGATATTCATCATCAGTGATTCAATCAATACTACTGATACTACTGTTCCTACTGCAATAATTTGTAAATTGTTCATATTTTTATCCTCTTTTGTGTTATAATATAGTCAAATAATTTTGCTAAGACCTTGTCCAGAAGCCTTTTAGTAAAGTTATTAGATTTGATTTGAGAGCCATTCTTTGATGGCTCTTTTTGACCATTTTTTACCAGGGAGTTCTTTTGGAAATCCCTTCATGTAACGATAATTATTTGAAAATGTGTCATAGTTGATTCCTAAAAATAGGCAGGTGGTGCCTACATCCATCAACTCTGGATAGTGATCACTATCTTTTTCTATTTCGACTAGCCTTGTGATTGTGTCCTTGATAATAGATTTAATCCATTCAGACAGTGAAAGTAGAACATTGTCCATCTTCTTCCCCTTTCTAGACGTCATCAAATGAGTTTAATTTCATGATTTTCATCTTAGTGTTTGTGCTTGGCTCCCACGTCATCCAGTAGGCCAAGGCTGCATCTACAAACTTTTTCGGTAGCAAATCATAGCGACTAATGTTGAAGTGGTCTTTGAAATCAATCTCAGCTTGTCTAAAGACTGACTGAGCGAAAGTCTTATCCGCATAAGCTGGACTATCAATACCACCTAAGCAAGCCACGACACGAGCTTTGCGCTTCTTCAGTAATGATTGAGCATAGCTAGGATGAATCGGTTGCTCACTCTTGAGGTAGTCAATATCTTCTAGCATGGTCGCTTGTTGCTCACGCAATTTCTTTTGGCCAGTGAATAGAGCAATAAAAGCATCCTCGTCCAAATCTTCACGGATGAATCCGCCCTTCTTGCGAATGGCTGGCAAGACCTCTGATGTGACCCAGCGCTTGAACTCTTTTGCTTGTGGAAGCTTACTTGAAAGAATGAGAGAGTAGAGACCAGATTCATTGATGATCAACATATCTTGTGTTCCACCGCTAGTAGGGATGCCCTGTTTTAGGGCGTCCTCTTCATCAACATGAAGAGCAATCGCATTTCTAGCCTTGCTATATCCTAAGATATCTGCAACATCTTTCCCAACGAACCACGGCTCGTCATCAATTGTCAAAGTACGGACTTCCTGCCCGTTAAAATTAAAAATTTCGTTCATAATGTTCCTTTCTAAATCTAGTTGTGATTAGATGTTTTCTGTCGCATAGCACGTTTTCTGATAGCTTTTCCCAAACAATCAGCTAGTTGAATCATGTTTGGAATCTTGCTTCCCTTGATGCAAGAAACAGCGCCCAAAGCTTCATAATAGGTCTCTGTGTGTTCCAAAATATCATCAACCATATTTTCAAAATGTTTCTCAATAATTTCTTTGATGAGATCGTTATTTTGTTTCTTTTCGTTCATATCCTACTCTCCTAAATCAACCCAAGTTTCGTCAATTCCTAAAACGTCGCAAACTCGGTTCTTTAATTTGTCGCTACCTTTACCATATTTCAATAATTCTGAAATGGTAGGTTTCTTCACTCCACAAGCACGAGCAAGGTGTGTTTGTGTCATTCCTTCTGAATTCAGTTTATCCTTAACTAACCGAATCCATTTTTTATGTTGTTGGCTCATTCCTGACCTCCTTTTTAAAAAATTATCTAAAAAGTTAGCGAACTACTTGACAAATTCTAAAACTAGTTTTAGAATATAGACATAGAGAAAAGACCTACTAAAAGTAAGGTTATACCTAGAAAACGGACGCCAATCAGTTTTTGTTAGGCTTTATTTTTTAGTTGTCTTGTTCGCTAACTCTTTAGCTTACGAATACTATTTTAAAACTAGTTTTAGAATTTGTCAAGGGTTTTTATAATTAATTTTAAAATATTTTTTCGTAATGCTTAGAAAGGTTGAAATATCAATGTTCTTAGCATTCGACAGAATTAAAGAATTGGCTGATAAACAGAAAATTTCTTTAAATATTTTAGAAGAAAAGTTAGGGTATAGTACAAATTATCTTTATAGTCTAAAAAAAGGTAATCCAAAATCTGATAGACTACAAGAAATAGCCGATTATTTTGGTGTTAGTACAGACTACTTATTAGGTCGTACTGAAAATCCTAATCTTGCAGATGACACCAAGGAATATTCATGGCAAGGGAAAGTTCTAAATGTTGAAGAAATGGCATCGAATGTCATGATGTTTGGCGGTCGAGAATTAACAGATGAAAAGAAGAAAATCATCCAGTCGATCATTGAAGGTTATCTCAAAGAAGCTGGTGATTAGAGGTATTGCTTAGTGACTGAAAAAGAAATTATAAGTCATTTTCAGATTCGTATTATCGATTTTGATGGAGAATTGATGCCTGACGAACTTGGATTTTACGAAAAAGAAACCAATACAGCTTTCCTATCGAGCAAGCTCAACAAAAAAGAGAGAGTTAAGGTGCTTCTACACGAACTCGGCCACAAGGACCACACACGCTCAGAGTACCAGAACGCTCGACTACGCTGTGAAAACGAAGCTGATAGGAATATGATCCATCATCTCGTAAAAGATGCGATAGAAAGCTTAGACGACCCTACAGAGTTTGATTACCTCAAATTCATGTCCTACTACAATCTAAAAACCGTGACAAATGAAATCATGGTAAAAGAGGAATATTATAATTTAGCAAATATAATTTAAGGAGATGTTATGAACAAAGAAAAAGATTCTAAACCTTTTTATAAAAAAGTTTGGTTTTGGATATTGGTAGTTATCTTAGCTATCGGTGGTTCAAATGCTCTTACAAAGCAAACATCAAGCAAAGCAGACGAAGAAAAAGCAAGTGCGCTTAAAACAGCTCAAGAACTTGTCGAAAGTAAGGCGTCATTTTCTGAAAAAACACTTCTTTGGTATTTAACAGAAAGTGCGAGTCACAAATATTCAAAGAAAGCTGCTCAATATGCTGTTGAGAATGTTGGTGATGTTTGGGTTAATGAAGCTCTCGACATTGCAAAAGAAGAAAGAAGTGAAGGTAAGACTAACCAAGAAATCCTTAAAAGTTTGACAGATAAAGATGCTCAATTTACTGAAGAGCAGGCTCTGAAAGCTATTGAAAAATTAAATGAATAAAAAAAGCCCCACAATCGCCCTCGCCAAAGTTTGATTGTGAAGCTTACCCTTATAAAAAATCAGCCATTAAAAAGGCCTCTTTTCTATACCCTATTTTACACCATGAAAGGGGTGATGTCAATATTCTCAATGTTTAGACCTTGTCCAGAAGCCGATAAACAAGGAGAATACAATGAAATATAATAAAACAAAATACCCAAATATCTATTACTATGAGACTGCTAAAGGCAAGCGATATTATATCAGACGTTCTTTCTATTTTCATGGTAAAAAGAAAGAGATTACTAAAAGTGGTCTTACAACTCTTCCACAAGCTCGTGCAGCCTTGACAGAGATTGAGCAACAAATCCAAGACCTGGAATTAGGTATCAATACGAATCTAACTCTTGATCAGTATTGGGATATTTATTCTGAAAAGAGATTGTCAACAGGGCGCTGGAATGACACTTCCTACTACCTCAATGATAATCTCTATAAGAATCATATCAAACCCAAATTTGGTTCTGTCCAGCTTAAAAATTTGGATAGAAATGAGTATGAACTATTTATCGCCGAAAAGTTGCAGAACCATACCAGATACACTGTTCAAACCCTCAATTCCAGCTTCATGGCATTGCTGAATGATGCCGTCAAAAATGGAAATCTGCTCTCAAATCGCTTGAAAGGTGTCTTTATTGGCCAGAGTGATATCCCTGCTGCTAACAAGAAAGTGACTCTCAAAGAGTTTAAGACTTGGATAGCAAAGGCAGAAGAAATCATGTCAAAACAATTCTACGCTCTGACCTATCTTACCATTTTTGGATTGAGAAGAGGAGAAGTCTTTGGTTTGCGTCCAATGGACATCACTCAGAACGACAGCGGACGGGCTATACTGCATCTTAGAGACAGCCGAAGCAACCAGACCTTGAAAGGGAAAGGAGGGCTTAAAACGAAGGATTCAGAGCGATATGTCTGCCTTGATGATATCGGAACGGACCTTATCTATTATCTGATAGCTGAAGCTTCTAAGATTAAGCGAAAGTTAGGGATTATCAAGGAGCAACAAAAAGATTATATCACCCTGAACGAGAAAGGTGGTCTCATCAATCCAAACCAGTTAAATAGAAACTTCAATCTAGTGAATGAAGCGACAGGATTGCATGTGACACCTCACATGATGCGCCACTTCTTCACAACTCAAAGCATTATTGCAGGGGTTCCGCTTGAACAATTGAGCCAGGCGCTGGGCCATACAAAAGTCTATATGACCGATCGTTACAATCAAGTAGAGGACGAACTTGCTGAAGCGACAACAGACCTATTTCTTAGTCATATTCGCTAAAAAAATCCTCGCCAAAATCTCAAAAAGTCCCCGCCAATTCCCCGACCAAAATCCGAAAAATATCGAAAAAAATCGAAAAATGATTTTTAGAATAGTCCCCAAAAGCCTGAAATAGAGCCAAAAAACTCCACCTGATTGGGTGGAGTTAAGGGAGATTATTATGAAAAAGAAAAGTTTAGGATATTTGTTACAACAAGTTAGGA
>ERZ773099.493-NODE-493-length-33796-cov-10.171305_pt1 | contig 33796 bp, 20 predicted proteins | sample MGYA00511120_ERZ773099 | MGnify/ENA primary metagenome ERZ773099 (study PRJEB29015, sample SAMEA2738012) | human oral metagenome | biome: human oral; feature: human-associated habitat; material: dental | place: China | collected 2104 ... | reverse complement strand
GGAACCATTGGTTCCCGGCCCCGCCCCCGTCGTGTGACTAGGATCCTCGGCTCAGAGCAGATCCAGCATGGCCGGAGCGACCAGCTTCAGGACGTTCTCGCGGCCTTCCTTCGCGTTGGGCGCGTCCACCGCGAAGGCGGCCATCTGCTGGCAGGTCGCCAGGTCGTGCATGCGCAGGGCCGCACGAACCGCGTTGACCTTCGAGGGCGCCATCGACAGCGAGGCGACGCCCAGGCCGGTAAGGACCAGAGCCAGCAGCGGGTCGCCGCCGGCCTCGCCGCACACGCCGATGGGCTTGCCCGTCGCGCGTCCACCGTTGCAGGCGTGGCGGATCATCTCGAGGACGGCCGGCTGCCACGGGTTGAGCAGCGGCGCCAGGTTGCCGTCGAGGCGGTCCGCCGCCATCGTGTACTGCGTCAGGTCGTTCGTTCCAATGGAGGCGAAGTCCACGATCGACAGGAGCTGCTCGGCGCGCAGCGCGGCCGCAGGCACCTCGATCATGATGCCGACCTTGGGCAGGCCGAGCGCTCGCGCCTTGTCGGCGAACCACGTGGCCTCGTCGGCCGTGGCGACCATGGGGGCCATGACCCACAGTTCCGCTCCGGTCGCCTTGTAGGCGGCCGCGAGAGCCTGAAGCTGCACGTCGATGAGGTCCTCGCGTCGCTGGCACAGGCGCAGGCCGCGCACGCCCAGGGCGGGGTTCTCCTCGGGGCCCAGGTCCGCGAAGCTCAGCGGCTTGTCCGCGCCGGCGTCCAGGGTGCGCACGACGACGCGGCGGTCGCCGAATGCCTCAAGGACCCTGGTGTACGTGTCCGTCTGCTCCTCCAGGGAGGGGGCGTCGGCGCGCTCCAGGAACAGGAACTCCGTGCGGAACAGGCCCGAGCCCTCCAGGTCAACCTTGGAAGCCTTGAGCGCATCATCGACCGTGCCGATGTTGGCCAGGAGTTTGACGCGGTAGCCGTCGAACGTCGCGCCCTGCCCGGTCGAGCCGGCCAGCGCACGCGCGCGGCGCAACGACCGTTCTTTGAGCAGCGAGACCTCCTTCTCGGTCGGGGCGATGATCACCTCGCCGACGCCGCCGTCGAGGGCCAGGAACGTCCCCTCCTCGACCTGCATGATGCCCCCGGCCTTGACGATCGCGGGAATCCCCAGCTGCGCGGCCAGGATCGCCGTGTGCGAGGTGGGGCCACCGACCTCGGTGATGATGCCCAGGACGGTCTCCGGGTTCAGGGTCGCCGTTTCGGCGGGTGCAAGGTCGTGAGCCACCAGGATGACGGTGCCCTCGAACGCGGGGACCCCCGGCTCGGGCAGTCCACGCAGCTCACAGATCACGCGGTCGCGCACGTCGTACAGGTCGGTCGCGCGCTCTGCCATGTAGCCACCCAGGCCGCGCAGCATCTGCGCGTAGTCCTCGACGGCGTCATGGACGGCCTGCGTAATGCCGAGGCCCTTCTTGAGCTTCTTGTCGACGGCCTTGGCCAGGCCCCGGTCGCCTGCGAGCTGGGCGGTGGCCTTCAGGATTGCCTTCGTCTCCTCTGGAGCCTTCGCCGCACGCTCGCTCAGGCGCGTGGAAACGGCCGCAAGCGCCTCGCGGACGCGCGCGCCGTCGGCGGCAGCATCAACGCTGCCCGGCTCCGACGTGTCGACGCCCGGTGCGGGCTGGACGATGGCGGCAGGCGCAGCAGCGGTGCCAGCGGAGACGCCGATGCCGTGCAAAACGTCATGCGTCGCCATTAGCTCACTCCTGGTCGAGATCGCGCGAGAGCAGCGCCACGAGGGAGTCGAGTACCTCGCCCGCAGCGTCGTCCTCAGTGGACAGGGTGACAACGTCGCCGTGCTTGGCTCCGAGGGTCATGATTTCGAGGAGCGACGCGGCGTCGGCCTCCTCCCCGTCAAACGCGATGGTGACCTCAACGCCGGAGTCATCGACGGCCTCGGCGAGGACGGAAGCGGGACGTGCATGAAGGCCAACGGAGGAACCAATTGCAACGGTGCGGGAAATCATAGTCGTTCCTTTCGAGTACGGGCATGTCCATCGTGAGACACGGGGACCCGTAGCGCCCATACTATGACGTAGTACACTCGTTTGAAAACTCGATCCCACAACGCGGCTAGATGGGATGAATCACCCTTACAAGTCCCGAAAAAACCATTGCTCGCTTTCGCCTGACACGATCGATACCGTCCCGGATCCACGCGCCCCCGCCTCGTCCCCTCGACACACTCAGCCCAGACCACGCCCACCGACTAGACTGGAGAAGTAGCAAAGAAAGGAAAGCGAGCATGAGTTCCCGCGAACCTACGCTGGCCGACGTCGCCCAGATCGCTGGCGTCAGCCCGACGACCGTCTCGCGAGTCCTCAACAACCGGGGATACCTATCGGAAAAGACCAAGCGCAGGGTCGCCGACGCCATCGACACCCTGGGCTACCGCCCCAACTCGCTCGCCCGGGCCCTGCACGGCAAGAGCACCCAGACCGTCGGGCTCATCGTTCCCGCCGTCTCTCTGCCGTTCTTCGGCGAGCTCGCCGTCGAGGTCGAGAATGCCCTCGCCGAGGCCGGCTACCGCATCCTGATCTGTAACTCCATGGGACGCGCCGAGCGCGAGCGCGAGTACCTGTCGCTACTCGTGGGCAACCGCGTGGACGGCATCATTTCCGGCGCACACAACGAGGGCCTCGAGGAGTACGACACGATCCGAATGCCGCTCGTGACGATTGACCGCGAGCTGAGCCCGGCGATCCCGAACGTGCGCTGCGCAAACCTGGAGGCCGGCGCCTTGGCGACGCGCGCCCTGCTCGAGGCGGGCTGCCGCCACCCACTCCTGCTTACCTCCCGCTCGGGGCCGCGCAACCTGCGTGAGGCTGGCTACCGCAGCGAAATCGAGCGCGCAGGCCTTCAGGCGCGCGTCGTCACCGTCCCCTTCGACACGCCGACCCCACAGCGCTTCGCGATGGTACAGGGCCACCTTGACGAGGCCCACTCCCAGGCACCCATCGACGGTGTCTTCGCCACTGACGACCTGGCCGCCGCCGAGGTCCTTGAGTGGGCGCGCACCCACAACCTGTCCGTGCCCGGCGACCTGTCGGTCATCGGATTCGACGGGACCGAGACCATGGGCCGCGCACTGCCCCACCTGGCGACGATCCGCCAGCCCATCGCTCAGATTGCGCGCGCAGCCGTCGATATGCTCCTGGAGCAGATGGAGGGCACGTCTCCACGTCCGATCGACGAGGCCGGGGCGCACGGTGCTCCCACGCTTGAGTTCCCGGGCACGCTGGTTCGGGGGCGGACCCTGACCGCGTAGGAACGCGCCGACCGATACCCGGCTACTGCCCGCACGCGCCGTCGTCGTGGCGCGCCTGCGGCTTGCTCGCTGCGCAATCCGCGAGGTCGCGCCGGGCTTACCCCGGGGAGAAGTGGCTCAGACACGAGTGGGGTCGGCCAACGCCGCCCGGCCGGGGATTCCGAGAACCAGAAGAAACGGGTGGGCGGCGCCAGCATCGCGCTGGCGCCGCCCACAAGCAGCAGGAGTGTTGCTCCGAGGGACTCAGACCTCCTTGGGAGCCACGTCGAGCAGCGCGTCGCCGCGACTGACCTGGCCACTAGCAAGCGGAGTCACCGCACCGAACTTCTTCTTGTTCGTGACGACGACGGGGGTAATGGTCTCGTAGCCGGCGGCGCGGATCACGTCGAGGTCAACCTCGGCGAGCACATCGCCGCGGCGCACGACGTCACCCTTGGAGACGCGGGGCGTGAAGCCCTTGCCGTCCAGCTTAACTGTGTCCATGCCGACGTGAATGAGGACCTGGACGCCGGAGGCGGACTTCAGACCGTAGGCGTGGCCGGTCGGGAAGGCGACGGTCACGGTGCCATCGAAGGGCGCGACGACCAGGCCGTCGGCGGGCTCGATACCGATGCCAGGGCCGAGCATGCCCTTAGCGAAGGACTCGTCCTTGACCTCGCCGAGAGGAACCACGGTTCCCGCCAGGGGCGAGCCGACGGAAAGGTCAGCCTTCGCCTCGTCACTGAAGGAGGGAGCCGGGGCGGAGACCGGCGCCACTGCCGGGGCGGCCGCCGGGGTGCCTGCAACGGCGGTGCCCACCGCGACGGGGGCAGCAGCCTTGGCTTCGGGGGCGCGTCCAGCCATGTCGGCCTTTCCGCGCGTCATGGCGTAGGCCAGGGTCAGGCCGAAGGAGAGGATGAAGACCAGGACCTCGAGGACCAGGTAGGCGGGGATCGACTGGGGGATGATCGACACGAAGCCGACGAAGCCGGCGGCGCCGAGGGCTTGGCCGCGCACGTCCAGCAGGGCAACGCCGGCGGAACCGATGGCGGCGGCCCCCATGGCGCAGAAGAAGGGCCAGCGCAGGCGCAGGTTGACACCGAAGATCGCGGGTTCGGTGATGCCGAAGACGGCGGAGACGCCACCGGCGCCGGCCAGGCCCTTGAGCTTGGCGTCCTTTGTCTTGAAGAAGACGGCCAGGGTGGCCGCGCCCTGTGCGACGTTCGCCATGGAGGCGATCGGGAAGATGAAGTCGCCGACGCCACCGTTGGAGGGCAGCAGGGGGATCTCGATGGCGGGGAAGGACTGGTGCAGGCCGGTGACCACGATGGGGCTGTAGAAGAAGCCGAAGATGAGGCCGCCGAGGACGCCGAGGGACGTGTACGCCCAGTTGATGCCGTAGGTCAGGTAGTTGGAGAGCTCTCGAGTGACGGGGCCGACGATGACGAAGGCGAGGAAGCCGGTGACGAGCAGGGTCACGAGCGGGGTGATCAGGAAGTCCGCGGTGCCCTTGAGGACCTTGTGCAGGCTCTTCTCGATGAGGCACATGATCCAGGTGACGACCAGGGTCGGGATGACCATCGCCTGGTAGCCGACCTTGGTGACCTCAAGGCCGAAGAGGTTCCACACGGAGGACTGGTCCGAGTAGGCCCAGAACTTGGCGGCGGCCGCGGCATCCGTCATCGAGTATGCGGAGAGCAGCGAGGGGGAGACCATCGCGGCGCCCATCGCGGCGCCCAGGTACGTGTTACCGCCGAAGCGCTTGGCGGCGGAGAAGCCGACGAGCACGGGCAGGGAGGCGAAGGCGGCGGAGGACACCAGATTAATGAGCGCGTCGTAGTCTTCCAGCCACGGGTACATCTTGACGACGGACTGCTCGCCGAAAAGCCCTTGGGCCGTGAGGACCGAGTGGATGGCCATGAGAAGACCGCCAGCGATCAGGGCCGGGAGGATCGGGACGAAGATGTCCGCGATCATCTTGATGAAGCGGGAGAAGAGGTTGCCGCCGGACTCGGCCTCCTCCTTCGCCTCGTCCTTGGAGACCTCGCGCACGCCGTGGTCGGAGACCATCTTGGCGTAGACCTGGTCGACGTCGCCGGGGCCGACGATAATCTGGAACATGCCACCGGCGGCGAACGTCCCCTTCAGATCGTCGTTGTCGTCGAGGGCCTGCTGGTTGATCTTGGATTCGTCCGCGATCACCAGGCGGAGACGGGTTGCGCAGTGGGCTGCTGCACTAATGTTGGAGGCGCCGCCGACTGCTTCGACGACCTCCCCTGCCACCTTGGCGTGATCCATTGCCGTCCACATTCCTTTCGTAAAAACCCACGCGGCTCGCCATTGTTCGCTGCGCGTCGGGCGGTGTGTAGCAATCGATTGACATAGTAGGGTGTGGGACCTCACTTTGGCAAGGTGACCAGGGAGAATCTCACGCCAGGGAGTTGAGATACCCAACACATGCGACGAGGCCGTGGCCACCCGAGCTGCCACGGCCTCGTCGACGGGTCGCCTAGTCGACGCGCGCGGCCCTCACGTTTGTCACGGAAGCCGCGCCGGCGAGCGTCACGCCCGCGCCCTGTCCGCGCAGGAAGGTGCGGGTGGTGAACACGCGGGAGCCGTCGCCGAGGTAGATCTCGGTGATGGAGCGATCGTGGAGGATCTCGACGCGGCCAGACTCCCCGGGGTCCAGTGTGACGACGCGGCGCCCACCGTGCGGGTAGCGCGTGCCCGTCAGGTCCACTGTGAGGCGCCCCTCCTCCAGGGTGATCCCCAGTCCCGAGTCCTGCCCGATGCGAACGGATAGAGCCCCCTCGTAGGAGGCATCGAAGGCAAGGCGCCACGAGCGCGATCCCGCGAGGTCGACCACGGGCGCCCCGCCCTCGTCGCCGGGCTCGCCGCCGAGGGCGGCGGGGGCGAGAGGCAGGCCCGGCAGGTACGGGCGGGCGATGACGCGGCCCGCGCGGAGCGTGAGGGCGCGCGGCGCGGTGAAGCAGTGCACCCATCCGCCGCTTTCGATGGAGGGCTGATCGTCCTCGCCGGCGTTGCCCGCCCAACCAAAAAGGATGGTCGGGGAGGCGGGATCGGTTGTGGCGGAGCGCGCCATGATTTGGGGCGCGTAGAACTCGGTGCCGCGGTCGAGCTCCTCGAAGGAGCCGTCGGCGCCGCGAAACTCGGTGCCGACGAGCTGGCCGACGACGGCGATGCACGGGAAGACGTTCTCAAAGCCCTCGCGTTCGGGCTTGATGCCCTGCGGGCAGAAGATAAGGACGTCGCGGGCCCGCCCGGTCTCCTCGTCAGTCAGCCGCACCAGGTTGGGGCACTCCCACATGTAGCCGAATGCGTCGAAGGCGCCGCCCGCGTCGGGGAAGGTCATCTCCCCCTCGCACTCCCACGCGCGCAGGTCGCTCGAACGGTAAAGCAAGAGCGCACCCGTGAGGTTTTCGCGCTGGACGCCCAGCAGCATCCGGTAGGTGCCGTCGGAGTCGCGCCACACCTGGGGGTCGCGGAAGTGCGCCGTGTAGCCGTCGGGCTGGCGGTCGATGATCGGAGGGACCTGCTTTGAGAAGGCGATCATGTCGGAGGTGGTCACGACGCACTGAGTGGCCTCGCGCTCCCCCGTTTCCGCATCCTTGTAGTTGCCGGTGTACCACAGCTCAACATGGTCGCCAACCTCGATGGCGGTGCCCGAGTAGGCGCCGTTGCGGTCCTGTCGGGCATCGGGCAGGATCGCCGGGGCGTGGTACTCCCATCGGGTCAGGTCCTGGGAGGTGGCGTGACCCCAGTAGACGAGCTTGCGCGGGTGCTCGGGCGTGTACTGGAAGAACGCGTGGTAGGTAGCGCCGACCTCAATGAGGCCGTTCGGGTCGTTGAGTCGTCCCACGGGCGGGGCGACGTGAAAGAGGGGGTAGTCGGGATCATGGGGGGCGCGCGACGAGGCCTCGGCGGCGAGGGCGGACGCGAGAAGATCTTCGGCCATGACCACAAGGTAACACTGTCGCATAGACAAGCGCGCGGGCGAGACGCCCCCGTCCCACCCGCGCGCCTCCAGGCGAACTGGCCCCTCACCCGGAGTGGCCGTATCGCAAGGAAAACTCCTCCTCAGGCTCCCGTGACATCGTCGGGGCGAGCGTCCGCGTAGCGGGCAAGCTCCTCCTCGACGATGGATTCGTCAAGCTTGACGAACACGGGCGTGGGCTTGGCGATCGGGGTGCCCACGGCGATCGGGTGGCGCGCCCAGGTCGGCACCTTCGTGTAGTCGCCCGTGATGATCGGGTAGCCGCCGCGCCCCTCGAAGTCGGCGGGAAGGACCTGCGGGTCGAGCTCGGCGACCTCCTCGATGCGAGGCATAGGCGCGATCTCGCCCGAGCCGCCCATGACGCGGTCGATGTCGTTGGCGGCGTGGGGCAGGAACGGGGAGAGCATGAGGTTCAGGTCCGCGACGGCCTGGGCGAGGGTCCACAGGACGGTCGCGAGGCGCTCGCGTTCCTCGGGGGCTTTGAGCTTGAAGGGGGCGGTGTCGGTGACGTACTTGTTGGCCTCGCCGACCAGTCGCATGGCCTCGGATAGCGCCGCCTTCTGGCGGTGGTGGCGGATCAGGTTGCCGACCGTGGCGAAGCCGGCCTCGACGGCATCCAGGAGTGCGCGGTCGATGTCCTGCAGCTCGCCGGGGGCTGGGATCTCGCCGAACTTCTTGGCGATCATGGAGGCCGTGCGGTTGACGAGGTTGCCCCAGCCGGCGACGAGCTCGCCGTTGGTGCGGCGCACGAACTCGGCCCACGTGAAGTCAGAGTCCGAGGTCTCCGGTCCGGCCGCGCTGATGAAGTAGCGCAGGGCGTCGGCCTGGTAGCGCTCCAGGAAGTCGCGCACGTAGATGACGATGCCGTGGGAGGAGGAGAACTTCTTGCCCTCCATGGTCAGGAACTCGCTCGAGACCACCTCGGTGGGCAGGTTCAGAGTGCCGAGCTCGCCGGGGCTGCCGCCCTTGTCGCCCCGGCCGTCGTAGCCCAGCAGCTCGGCGGGCCAGATCTGGGAGTGGAAGACGATGTTGTCCTTGCCCATGAAGTAGTAGGACAGGGCGTCGGGATCGTTCCACCACTTGCGCCACGCCTCCGGGTCGCCGGTGCGGCGAGCCCACTCAATGGAGGCACTCAGGTAGCCGATGACGGCGTCGAACCACACGTACAGGCGCTTGGTGGGCTGGTCTTCCCAGCCGGGGACCGGGATACCCCAGTCGATGTCGCGCGTCATGGCGCGGGGACGGATGTCCTCAAGGAAGTTCTGGGAGAACTTGATGACGTTGGGACGCCAGGTGCCGGACTTCTCGCGCTCGTCGAGCCAGGCGGAGAGGGCCTCGGCGAGGGCGGGCAGGTCGAGGAAGTAGTGGATGGACTCCACGAAGTTGGGGGTCTCGCCGTTGATGCGCGAGTGCGGGTTGATGAGCTCGGTGGGGTCCATCTGGTTGCCGCAGTTGTCGCACTGGTCGCCACGGGCTCCCTCCGCGCCGCAGATGGGGCAGGTGCCTTCGATGTAGCGGTCGGGCAGGGTGCGGCCGGTGGAGGGGGAGATGGCGGCGCGCGTGACCTGCTCGATCATGTATCCGTTGTCGCGCACGGTGGCGAACATGTCCTGGACGACGCGGTAGTGGTTGCCGGCTGTCGTGCGGGTGAAGAGGTCGTAGGACAGGCCGAGCGCCACGAGGTCCTCGACGATGAGGCGGTTGTTGCGGTCGGCGAGCTCACGCGCGCTCACGCCCGCGCCGTCGGCGGCCACCAGGATCGGCGTTCCGTGTTCGTCGGTGCCGGACACCATGAGCACGTCGTGTCCGGCCATTCGCATGTACCGGGAGAAGACGTCGGAGGGGACACCGAATCCCGCGACGTGGCCAATATGACGGGGGCCGTTGGCGTAGGGCCATGCGACGGCGGACAGAATACGACTCATAGCCCCTAACAATACTGCCTGGCAGGCTCGAAGGGGGAACCGGCGCCTTGTTGCGGGAGGAACCCACCCTCCGGGGCGCGCGGCCGGGGTGTTATCCTGAGCAAAACGCCACTTTCATGGAGGACACATGACCCGCGCACTCATTATCGTCGACGTTCAGCCCACGTTCTGCGAGGGCGGTGCTCTGCCCGTCGCGGGCGGCAACGCGGTCGCCGAGGCCGTGGCCCGTTTCGTGGAGGCCCACCGCGGCGACTACGCGCTGATTGCGACGACGCAGGATTGGCATATCGATCCGGGCGCTCATTTCTCCGAGAACCCTGATTTCGTGGACACGTGGCCCCCGCACGGCGTGGCGGGCACGGACGAGGCCGAGCTGCACCCGGCGCTGGCCCACGTGAACGCGGACGTGACGATCAAGAAGGGCCAGTACAAGGCCGCCTACTCGGGCTTCGAGGGCACGACCGAGGACGGGGCGAGCCTGGAGGAGGCGCTGCGCGCCGCCGGCGTCACGGACGTGGACGTCGTGGGCCTGGCCGAGTCCCACTGCGTGGCCTGCACGGCGGTGGACGCCGCCCGGGCCGGCTTCGCCACGCGGGTCCTTCGCGAGCTGACCGCACCCGTCACCGAGGAGCTGGGAGAGCAGGCTCGCGAGTGGATGACGTCGGAGCACGTCGAGATCGTCTGAGGTTCCCAGACCTCGTTTCTAGCGCGCGGCGAGGGCAGCCTTGTACAGGTCGTTCTTGCGCGCGCCCGTCGCCGCGGCCACCTCGGCTGCGGCGTCCTTGAGACGCATGCCTTCGGCCGCGAGCGCGAGGACAGCACCGACGTGGTCTTCAGCGCGTGTGCTGTGCGTGTATCCGGCGACGACGATCGTCACCTCGCCGAGGACGTCCTTCGCGCCCGAGGCGAGCTCGCCGAGCGTCCCGCGGCGCACCTCCTCGTAGTCTTTCGTGAGCTCGCGGCACAGCGCGGCGGCTCGGTCGGTGCCGAAGACCTCGGCCATGCGCGCGAGAGTGGCGGCCGCGCGACGGGGCGACTCGAAGAAGATGAGCGTGTGCGGGTCGGTGGACAGGCCTTCCAGGTAGCGCGTGGCTTCCCCGTCCTTGCGCGGCAGGAACCCCTCGAAGGCGAAGCGGTCGGAGGGCAGGCCTGACAGGGCGAGGGCCACGAGCGGCGCGGAGGGGCCGGGCAGGACGGACAGGGGGACGCCCGCGTCGATGGCGGCGCGCGCCAGCCGGAAGCCCGGGTCGGAGACCGTAGGCATGCCCGCGTCGGACACGAAGACGACGCGCGCCCCGCCCTGGGCTGCTTCGACGATTCCCGCGGCCTTCTCGGCCTCGTTGTGGTCGTGCAGGGCGACAAGGCGGCCACCGAGCCTGATGCCCAGGCGCGAGGCCAGGGCGAGCGCCCGGCGGGTGTCCTCGGCGGCGACGATGTCCGCCCCTTCAAGTGCGGCGACGACGCGCGGGGACGCGTCGCGCACGTCCCCGATGGGGGTGGCGGCCAGCAGGATCGACCCTCCCGGCTGACGGTAGGGTTCGCTTCCGCGCTCGTCGCGCGGATTCGGGGACGAGGCCTGGGCACTCTCAGCGGGTCGGGTCAGGTCGGTCGCGGCGTCCATGCCGGTATCGTCTCACCCCCGCGAGAGGAGTGCACGGCGCGGGTTCGATGGGGAGCGCAGGACTGTACTAGAAGTTGTACACGAGGATGGCGAGGGGCTTTGTCTGGCTGACGTAGCATGAAATGGATACCCATTAACGTGTTGCTCAGGAAGTGTCGCATGCGTATTCGAAGCCCCAAACGATCGGTGCTTACCGGCGCTGTTGCAGCCCTCGGAGTCTGTTCGCTCGTGCTGGCGTTCGTCGCACCCGGAGTCGAGGAAACCAAGGTTGATCTCAACGACGGCGGCGTGTGGGTGACAAACGCGAAGCGCGGGATCGTCGCGCACGTCAACGTTCCCGCTCGCCTCATGGACGCGGGACTGCACGCGGCCTCGTCGACGTTCGACGTCTTCCAGAACGGCGAGCAGGTCCACCTGTCCGACCAGGTGGCCAATACTCTCTCCCCCATCGACGCCACTACGGCCACCGTCGCTTCCCCGGTCGACTACAAAGGGCTGACCACGGACATGCGTGGGGGGACCATCGCCGTCACGGACTCCTCCAGCGGAAAGGTGTGGGCCCAAGAGGCCGAGCGCCTCGCCCCCATCAACCCCGAGGAGTCCGATGCGAACATCTCTGATGTCCCCGGCGCGGTCACGACCGTCGACCTGGATGGCAACATCCACTCCGTCTCTGCCGAGACTCGCCGCGTGACCTCCCTGACCCGCCACGGCGCCTTCAAGGACACAACGACGACGAAGCTAGAGGGCGTCGGGGCCACCGATCGCCTTCAGATCGCCGCCGTCGGCTCCGACGTGGTCGTCTGGGACCAGGACGCCTCCACGCTCTACCTGCCCGGTGGTAAGAAGCAACGTGTTGAGGGCGATCGGATCGTCCTCCAGGACACCGGCCCGAAGGCGCGGGACGTCCTCCTGTCGTCGCCCGACGCCCTCATCAGGGTCCCCATCGGAGGTGGAAGCCCCACGACCCTTCCCGCCCCCGCCCCCGGGGGCACCCCGACCCGGCCGGTCTCTCACAACCAGTGCGCCTACGGGGCGTGGTCGGTCACTGGCGCGTTCGTGAGGGATTGTCCCTCCGACGGGGACGACCGCGAGATGGTCGTCGACTCGCTCGCGAGCGCCGAGAAGGCCATTTTCCGCACCAACCGTGACGTCATCGTGCTTAACGACATTGAGAAGGATGGCCTGTGGCTTCCCGACTCCGAGATGGTGCTCGTCGACAACTGGGACCAGATCGAGTCCAAGCTTGAGTCCGAGAAGGAGACCGAAGACGAGTCCGTTGATGAACTGGACAACACGGCTCTGCCCGATCGCCTCAAGGACAACACCCCACCCGAGGCGGTCGACGACGACTTCGGTGTGCGCGCCGGTAAAACAGTGGTCCTGCCGGTCCTCATGAACGACTCCGACGCCGACGGCGACTTCATGACAGCAAGCCCTGTGACACAGCCTTCCTTCGGGCAGGTATCGGTCTCACGTGACGGCGCTGCCCTGCAGATCGCCGTCGAGGACGGGGCCTCAGGAACGGCGACATTCGACTACGAGGTCTCCGACGGCCGGGGTGGAACCGCGCAGGCGCGCGTGACCCTCACCGTTCACGGGGACGACATCAACGAGGCCCCGGAACAAAGGATCATTCCATCCGTCTCGCTGGGGCAGGGAGGGCGCGCTACCGTCAATGCCCTATCGAACTGGGTGGACCCCGACGGTGACCCCTTCTACCTGGCCCAGGCGATCCCCCCGGCAGGCATGACCACGAACTCTCACGAGAACGGGAACCTTGAGATCACCGAGGCCGGGCATGGGCCCGGCAAGGACGCGATCACCCTGAGCGTCTCCGATGGACGCGACGAAGGGGAAGGCTCGATCAACGTCACCGTTAGGGAGAGCGAGAACGAACCCCCCATCGCTAACGCCGACCACCTCGTTGTGCGTGAGGGCGCTTCCGCGACGCTCTCCCCCATGGCCAACGACACTGATCCCAACTCGGACGCGCTCAGGCTCGTGTCGGTGGACGAGGTCCCCACTGGCATCGCCGCGGTCATGGACTCCTCGGCCGGGACGATCACCGTGGATGGCATAGCCGTCGGCACGTACTACCTGTCGTACACGATCACGGACGGCCCCCTGACGGCGACCGGCATCATCCGAGTCGACGTCGCCCCGGCCACCTCCGATCTGCCCCCTAGTGCCGAGGACGACCTCGGCGTGCTGCCCGAGGGGGGCCAGGTGCTCGTAGACCTGCTGGCCAACGACTCCGATCCGACCGGCGGTGTCCTGACGGTCCAGAGCCTCGACATTCCTTCGAATTCGCCCGTGGCGGTCGCCCTGGTGAACCGCCAGATGGTCCGCGTTACGTCCCCGACGGGCCTGACGGGTCCCACGTATTTCCGTTACACGGTCTCCAACGGCGCCTCCACGGCCTCGGCCACGGTGACGATCCTGCCCGCCCCCGCGGACTCCGAGACCGCCCCGCCGGAGCTGTCCGACGACTCCCTGGTCGTGCGAGTCGGTGACGTTGCCTCCGTGTCGGTCTTGGATAACGACCGCTCCCCGGGCGGCTTGAAGCTCACGGTCTCCAGCGACCTCCAGCACGAAATCCCCGCAGATCTGGGTAGCGTCTTCGTGTCCAACAACGTCGTGCGCGTGCGCGGCGGTTCCCGCCCCGGGTCCGGACGCATCGTCTACACGGTCTCCGACACGGTCGGCAACGTCGCGTCCGCGGTCGTCAACCTCACCGTCGTCGCCATGGATGAGGACACGAACACGGCGCCTCGCCCGAAGAGCGTCGTCGCGCGCACCGTCGCCGGCAACAAGGTCGCTATCCCGATCCCCCTCGAGGGCATCGACGCCGAGGGCGACTCCGTGACGCTCGTTGGCCTGGCCTCGGCGGCGCGCCTGGGAACCGTCACCCAGGCGGGGTCGACGTTCGAGTACACGCCCGGGCCGGACGCTCAGGGAACAGACTCCTTCACCTACGTCGTCGAGGACGCCCTGGGTAAGCAGGCCATCGGAGGCATCCGCGTCGGCGTCGCCCCGCGCCCCGCCCTCAACCAGGCGCCCGTCGCCATGCCCGACTCCGTGCGCGTGCGCCCGGGGGCCAAGGTGTCGGTCGCGGTCCTGTCCAACGACATCGATCCTGACGGCGATCCACTGACGCTCGTGGACGGCTCTGTGACCACGACCTCGGACTTCGAGGTCACCCAGCGCTCCGGGCGTGTCGTCTTCACTGCCCCCCAGCAGGAGGGCACCCACGTGGTCTCCTACGCGATCGAGGACGGCGCCGGCGGCAGGTCCGAGGGTGTGTGTTCCGTCGTGGTCACCCCCAACGCTCCTCTGCTCGCCCCGATCGCCCGCGACGACGAGGTCTCCCTGGCCGAGGTGCAGGCGGCCTCCGGTTCGGTCACGGTCGACGTGCTCGACAATGACGAGGATCCCGACGGCGACATCCAGGATGACACCCTCTCCAGCCCCGATCAGGGCGTGAGCGCCTCCGGTGGTTCCATCACGGTTCAGCTGTCCCCCAAGCCTCAGACTGTCATCTACACGGTCACCGACCCCGGTGGACTTTCCGCTTCTGCGGTCGTGCGCGTTCCGGGAACCGAGATCACCCGGCCAACGCTGGACACCCGCGCCCTGCCCATTAACGTCACGGCGGGCGTCACCAAGGAGATCGCCCTGAACGACTACATCCTGACCCGCCCGGGCCGCTCCGTGCAGCTGACCGGCGAGTCCAAGGCAAGCGCAGGCGTCGGGTGGGATGGCTCCGCCCTGGTTAAGGACCCGCGCACCCTGACCTTCACCTCGCTGGAAGACTTCTCGGGGCCGACCTCGATCATCGTGGAGGTCACCGACGGCACCGATTCCTCCGACTCTAGCGGCGTCGTGTCCACGCTGAACCTTCCCGTCGTGGTCAAGTCGGATCGCAACCGTGCGCCGCGCGTGATCCCAACCCGCGTCGACGTCGCCTCCGGCGAAGACGCCGCCCTGATCCCCATGGATCGGTGGGTGAAGGACCCCGACGGCGACGACCCGAAGGGCATGACCTACCGGATCACCGACACGCGTGCGCAGGGCGTCAGCGCCTCCATCTCCGGCTCCACGCTATCGGTGTCCGCGGATGCCTCGTCCCCCAAGGGACACGCCGGGCAGCTGACCATCGAGGTCACCGACCAGCAGGGAGCTTCCACCACCGCGGACGTTCCCATCGAGGTCGTCACCTCCTCCAAGCCGCTCGTGCAGACCAGCCCGGGCGAGATCAGCCTCAAGGCCGGGGAATCCAAGACCGTCGACGTCTCCGAATACGCGACCAACCCCTTCCCCGACAAGGGGCCCCTGACGGTCGTGGGCGACCCCGCGACCTCGGCGGGCGGGCGCGCCACGGCCTCGGGTTCGACCATCACTATTTCGGCAGATTCCGGCTTCAACGGCTCCTTCACCGTGACCTACCGCGTGCAGGACGCGACGAGGGACGTCGAGCGCGAGGTCCAGGGCACGATTCAAGCGACCGTCCTCGACAGGCCGGGCGCCCCCACCGGGGCGACGGCGGTATCGAACAACGCGGGCACTGCGCTCGTGTCGTGGAACGCAGGTACGACGGGCGGCTCCCCGATCACGAGCTTCACCGTCACCGACCACACCCAGGGCGATTCGAAGCAGTGCGGCGCGGTCACCCAGTGCCTCGTTGAGGGGCGCACGAACGGGGACACGCACACGTTCTCCGTCACCGCCACGAACGAGGTCGGGGAATCCGAGGCGTCCAACCAGGCGAGCGTGCTCATCGACGGCAAGCCCGAAACTCCCGGCGCACCCACCGTGAAGCCCGGTAACACGTCGATCACCGTGTCGTGGACTCCTCCGAACAGTAACGGCTCCCCGATCGAGAGGTACGACGTGGAAGTCTCGCCCGGGGGTGTGCAGTACGTCGACGCGAACGAGACGTCAGTCACCATTCCTTCCCTGACGAACGGCAAGGAGTACAGGGTCCGCGTCAAGGCACACAACAAGAACATGGAGTCCGAGTGGTCGGCCTCCTCGCAGGGGGTTACGCCCTACGGTGCTCCGGGAGCGCCGACGAACGTGCAGGCTGTCTTCTCCGGTGGAACCGCGCAGGTCACATGGAACGCTCCCTCCAACATGAACGGCCGAGACGTCGAGTACTACGAGGTGAGCGCTGGAGGCGCTAATCTCGTGCGCACATCGAGCACCACCGTCTCTATTCCCCTGCCGTACTCCGAGCAGCAGGTCTCCATCACCGTGGTGGCCATCAACGACACCAACGAGCCGTCCGGGCACACCTCGCCCGCCGCCTCGACCACCGTGTGGGCCGTCGATGAGGTGAAGGAACCCACCATCACCTCGTTGAAGGCCACGGGCAACTCGAACGAGATCTCGTTCACCGTCGGGTTCCAGCCCGGCAACGGATGGGCCAGGGGCGACGTCACTGGCTTCCAGTGGGCAGTGGCAGGCAGCGATGTCTGGCAGGCCGCCTCCGAGGGTGCCAACACCGTTTCCGGCGCGACCCTGGCAAATGGAACAGCGGCGAACATTAGCGTGCGGGTGGACGTGAAGAAGTCTGGCGACAAGCAGTCCTCCGCGGAGTCCAGCACCGCCAGCGTCACTCCCTTCGGTCCTCCGGCAACGCCGCAAGTCCGATGCCAGCCCGGCGGCCCAGGTTGGGTTGACTGCTATTGGAGCGGTGCCACCAACGGCGGTCGGCCTGCCCAGCTTGTCATGACCGGAAACGAGCCCAAGACTATTGATCTCACCACCGATAGCGGACACCGTCCCTTCAACGTCGGGAAAGGCAATAGCGCCCAGCTGTGCGTCAAGGCCGTCCAGACCTCGAGCGAAAAGGGAACGCGCGAGTCCGGCCAACCGTGCGCCTACGCCACGGCCCGCAGGTTCGCCGTCGAGGGCTATCAGGGCGGCCCGGGCGAATGCAAGTACGGCTCCTGCGGACCGGGCTCCTACCGCAAACAGGGGCTCAGACTGACCGATTGGCCGCCGAGAACAGCGGTTCGCTGCTCCATGAATTGGCTTGGCAGACCCGCGAGTGTGACCGTGTCAACCGATCACAACGGCAATTGGGCAGGCGAACCGAACTGGAACTACGACGGGATGAATATGTACCTCGTCCAGGCACTCGGCAGCGACTTCGTCAACGTGGGCTTGAGCTGCCAATAGGCACACCCAAGCATCAGATAACCCATCGCACAGCACGACAAAGGACAACAATGGAAGTCACCGAAGATAACGCCCACTGGTTCGCAGACTCTTTCACGAGGATCACCGACAACGTCGGCAAGGCCCTCCTGGGCAAGGAAGACGTCATCCGCCTGGCGCTGACCTGCATGTTCGCCGAGGGGCACCTGCTCCTGGAGGACGCGCCGGGAACCGGCAAGACGGCGCTGGCGCGCGCCATCGCGGCCACCGTGCACGGCACGCATTCGCGCATCCAGTTCACGCCCGACCTGCTGCCCTCCGACATCACGGGCGTGACCATCTACGACCAGCGGACGGGATCGTGGGACTTCCACAAGGGCCCGATCTTCGCTTCGATCGTCCTGGCCGACGAAATCAACCGCGCCTCGCCCAAGACCCAGTCCGCCCTCCTGGAGGTCATGGAAGAGGCCCAGGTGACCGTCGACGGCGTGCGCCGAGAGACGGGACGCCCCTTCATGGTCATCGCCACGCAGAACCCCGTCGAGCAGGCCGGCACCTACCGTCTGCCCGAGGCGCAGCTGGACCGCTTCCTCATGAAGACCTCGATCGGCTACCCGGGCCGAGAGGCCGGCATTGACGTCATCCTCGGCTCCGCCTCCCCCGACCGCACGCGCGACCTGGCCCCTGTGATCTCTACGAAGGCTGTCGCCGACATGGCGGACCTGGCGGCCAACAACTACGTCGACCGCTCCATCGCCGCTTACGTGCAGGACCTGTGCGAGGCGACGCGCGCCGACTCCGAGGTGCGCATCGGCGTCTCGACGCGAGGCGCGATCGCTATGATGCGCGCCGCTCGCGTGTGGGCGATCGCCCAGGGCCGCAACTTCGTGATCCCCGACGATGTTCAGGCCCTCGGCTCGCGTGTGTGGGCACACCGCCTGGTCCTGGACCCCGACGCCGAGTTCGGCGGCGCCACGCGCGAGGGCGTCATCGAACGGGCTCTGAGCGCGATCGCCGCCCCCGTCATGAAGGGCTGAGGGACTTGGCAGCGCCCTCAGTCGCCGACAAGCGTCACATTCGTGACCGCCTCGACGCCGTGACGCGCGCGCGAGTGGGTGCCGCGCGCGTCACGGCGACGGTCGTCTCCTCGTGGCGGCGATTCGTTTCCGCCCTCGGCCGTATCCCAGTCCTGGGTGTCTTTCTGCGATTCTTGTCCTCCCTGACCGCGCTCGGCTGGGGCACGCTGATCATAGGTTCCACGACCGCCCTGGCGGGATGTGTGTTCTCGTGGGTCGAGGCCGCCACCATCGGCTTCGCATGCCTGGCGCTTGTGGCGCTCTCCCTCGCCTGGTCCCTCGGGCGGGCCGGGCACGCGGTCGCGTTGGAGCTGGCCAACACGCGGGTGACGGTGGGCGAGCGGGCGCTCGGCGCCCTCACCGTCTCCAACCCCACCTCCCGTCACCTGCGCGCCACGATGGTCGAGCTTCGCGTCGGCGCGGGAGCGAACTCCTTCCTGCGTCCGGCCCTGGGGCGGGAAGAGCGCCACGAAGAAGTCTTCGCTATCGCGACGACGCGCCGCGGCGTGGTCGCTGTCGGACCAGCCTCCACGATCCGTGGCGACGCCCTCGGCCTGGTCCGCCGCGTCCAGACCTGGTCGGAGGCCACGGAACTGTATATCCACCCGATCACCGTCGCCATGAACGCCTCAACGATCGGTTTCATCCGCGACATCGAAGGCGCGACCACGCAGGACCTGTCCTCCGCGGACGTGTCCTTCCACGCCCTGCGCGAGTACGTGCCCGGCGACGATCGGCGTGCCATCCACTGGCGCTCGACCGCGCGAATCGGCAAACTCATGGTCCGCCAGTTCGAGGAAACGCGCCGCTCCCACCTGCTCATCGTCCTCGACCTCGACACCGATGCGTGGGCGAGCGACGACGAATTCGAACTGGGGGTGTCCGCGGCCGCGTCCATGGCCCGCGCCGCCCTGGTGGACGCGAAAGAAGTATCCGTACACACCCAGGTCGGCCACCTCAAAACCCCCACCCCGATGCACGCGATGGACTCCCTGTCCAGCGTCGAACGCGTCCTGGGTGCCGAACGAGTCAGCGCGCTCACCCAACGTGCCGGCACCGAGGCCTCCCAGGCGTCCACCGCCGTGGTCATCACGGGCTCGCGCACGCGCCTCACGGACCTCCACGCGGCACTCACGCGCCTCCCCCTCGACATGGTGCTCACCGGCGTGCGCATCGACATGGACGCAGATTTCGAGCTGCGCACGCTCGGCAACACCCCGGTCGTCGTCGCCCCCACCCTGGAGGACTTCGCCGTCGGAATGTGGAAGGCACTGGGATGACGACGAACACCACTGCAACAACCCGCCCCGAGGCCCTCAAGCGCTTCGCCCCGCGCAGCGGCGTCGACACCGCTGCGGTGATCCTGCTGCTCGCCGCCGCCGCACTCATCCACGGGCCGGTGTTCGGCGGGAGCGCCGGATACGTCGCCGCCCTGGGCGGCCTCCTCGTGGGTTGCCTGGTCGCGACGCTGACCGCCGCGGCGCGCATTCGGACGATCGGATCCGTGCTAGCCGTGGCCGCCGCCTACCTGCTCACCGGCGGCCCCATCGCCATCCCGACGACGACGGTGTACCACGTGGTGCCCACGCGCCAAACGATCCAGATGCTGGTCGTCGGTATTATCACGTCGTGGAAGGATCTCCTGACCGTCCAGCTGCCTGCGGGGATCTTCGTCGGCCCGGCGATCATGCCCTTCCTGAGCGCCCTAGTCACCGCCTTCGTCGCGGTGACGATCGTCCTGCGGACCAAGCGCCCGCTGTGGGCTCTGGCCCCCGTCGGTATTCTCGCCGTCCTCGGCATCATATGGAGTTCCCAGAGGACGCCCCTGGCTACGCCCATCGGCGTCTTCATGGTGGTCCTGGGCATCGCCTGGGCTGCCCGCGTCGCCGGGCGCACGCGCCGCGAGGGCGGGAGCGGGCTCGTTGAGTTCACCGAGCGCACCACCAGCCCCGCACTGCGACGAGGTATCGGCGCGGTCACCCTAATCACCCTGTCCCTGGCGGTCGCCGTGCCCCTCACGCGCGTCGCAATCACGGATTCGCATCGCGTGGTCGCTCGAGACTACGTTGAGCCCCCGCTCAACCTCCAGGAATACCATTCGCCGGCCACCCAGTTCCGTTCCCTGAACACCACCGACAAGGACACGGACCTGTTCACGATCGACGGGCTGCCCGAGGGAAGCAGGCTCCGCCTCGCCGCCCTCGACTACTACGACGGGACCGTCATCCAGATCGCCGCTAACGCCAACGGGGCGGGCTTCCGCCACGTCGGCACGACCTTCTACGAGAGCGAAGCACCCGCCGGCGCCCAAGTGTCCAACGTGGACGTGCGCGTAGTCGGCTACACGGGGAACTGGGTTCCCACGGTGGATGGTGTACGCTCCCTCGGGTACACGTCCGACCGGGCCTCGCAGCTGGCGAACGCGCTTTACTTTGACGACCGGCTCGAAACCGCGCTGTCCACGGTGCGCCTGTCTCCCGGGGACTCCTACCGGGTGAGCGGACTAGTCGCTCGCCAGTGGAGCGACGAGGAGCTTGAGGGACACGCCTTCGCGAGCACGACGAATCCTGCCGACGAGGGGGTCCCTTCGCTGGTTGCCGAGGCCGCTAGGGAGATGATCGGTGATGCCGCGCCGGGCATCGCGCAGGTGCGTGCCGTTCAGCGCACGCTTCACGATGAGGGCTTCTACTCCGACGGCTCCGACCAGCTCTCCCTGCCTGGTCACCGCACCTCACGCATCGAGGACTTCCTCTCCGCAGATCAGCTCATCGGCGACGACGACCAGTACGCGGTTGCGATGCTTCTCATGCTCCGCTCCCTGCAGATTCCCTCCCGGATCGTCATGGGCTTCCACCCGGAAACCCCGGCCTCGGGAACGCTGACGCTCACGGGCAAGGACACCCACCTGTGGGTCGAGGTCCCCTTCGAGGGGGCAGGCTGGGTGGCATTCGACCCGACGCCCCCGCGCGATCACGTGCCCCACACGGAGGTACCCAAGCCCAAGCCCGACCCCAAGCCGCAGGTTCTCCAGCCGCCGGAGCCCCCGCAGGACCCGGCAGAGCTGCCGCCCGACACCTTCGACGACTCGGACGACGACAACGAGGGCTGGCCCGCGTGGCTTACCGTCCTCCTGGCGATCCTGGGGTGGGCTGGCGTCGCAGCCTTGGTGTTCTCCCCGATCTGGGGGTTGCTCCTGTTCAAGGTCCTGCGTCGGCGCCGCAGGCGCACCCGCGGCTCCGACGAGGAGCGCAGTGCGGGCGCGTGGGATGACGTGGTCGACTACGCGATGGACACGGGAGTGCGCGTGCCTCTGGGGGCGACCCGCCTCACGCAGGCGCGCACCATCGACGCGCGCCTGGAGGACCGGCGCGCCGAGGTTCCTGCCGACACTGGCTTCCACCGCTGGGACGAGCAGTTCAGCCCGCTCACGTCGATGGCTCGCACCCTCGACTTCGTCGTGTTCTCCGACTCGGGCGCTCAAGGACGCGGCGCGGAACGCTCCTGGGAGATCCGAAACGAGGTCGTGGCAGCGATTTCGGACAAGACGCCCTGGTACAGGCGCTACTGGGCTTTCCTGTCGACGCGCTCACTGCGCATGCGCCGCGTCCCGCTGCGTGTGCTTCTCGAACGCCTTGGCGATGCGCTCGCCCAGTGGCGTGTGAAGAATACAGAACCGGAGGCCGACGAACAGGCCGCGCCCCTGAAAGGTACGGACAATGTATGAAATGACGGTCCCGGGAAAGCCCTCCGTTGAGGTTCCCCCACACCTGGCGGGAACCGTCGCGGTGAGTCTCGGGCGCCGAATGCTGTGGCGTATCCTCGCCACGATCATCTATGGCACGCTCGATGTGCTGCTGACCTTCGCGCCCTTCTACTTGCTGTTCATCTACAGGATGTCGCTGGACACGTTCAATACGCTGAACGTTATTACGGGCGTGATGGCCTTCACGTGGCTCGCCTTCGTGATCCTCAAGCTTGTGCGCACCGGTGCGAGTCCTCTCATGGCCCTGACCGGCGTGCGTTGGGTCCGCTATGACTCGGGGGCTCCCGCTGGGTGGGCGTGCCTCGGTAAGCTCCTCCTGCAGAGCATCATCGGCATGCTCACCTTAGGCGTTGGATCCATCATCATCTGTTTTGCGAGCATGGACGAGATGAACCGGACGTGGTTCGACCGCACGCTGGGCATCGTCCCGATCAACACGAAGGCGGGACGAGACACCTACAAGACGCCCACCCCGAAGCCCGAGGCACAACCCGAACCCGTCGTCCGCCCGTGGAATGCGACCGCCTCGGCCGCCGCATCGCTGCCCCCCGTACCGTCGATGCCCCTCCAGCAAGCCGCGTCCGTTCGGTCGGGAGCGGCAACGAGTTCGCCCCCGGTGGCGGTGGACCCGCTGCCGCCTCCACCGGCCCCCGCTCAGCCCGCCACGACGGCTGCTCCCGAACCCACCGCCGATTACATCGTGTCGACTCCATGGTCGGGGGCGGGCAGCGATACAGCAGAGGCCACGCCCACCCAGGCCGAACAGCCCGCTTCCTTCACTCCTCCTGCATCTTTGCTGGGGGCAGCATCGTCCTCTTGTCTCCCCCAGGATGAGGAGGACGATCGCACACAGCTGGGGGTGCGCTACGACACGGCTCGGATCACGTTCGACACGGGAGTTTCCTACCCCTTCGGGGGCACGATCGTGCTCGGACGCAACCCCATTCCCCCCGCCTCACACCCCGCCGCCGTCCCCGTCCCCGTCGATGACCCGGAGCGCACAGTGTCGAAAACGCACCTGGCGCTGACGGCGACGAAGGACGGCATCCTCGTTGAGGATCTGCACTCGACGGGAGGAACGTTCATCGAGCGTGCCGACGGCGAAGAAACGCCCGTCGTGCCCGGCTCTCCCGTCGTGGCGTCCCCGGGCGATTCCGTCCGCTACGGTGACCGCAAGGCGGTCGTCAATGGGTGACACGGAAGTTGAAGCGGTCGGCCCCAGCGGCGCCCGGGTGCGGATCGCCCACGCGGCCCGCACGGACGTGGGACGTCGACGCAGGCACAACGAGGACTCGTGGGGCGCGGCGTTTCCCGTCTACTTCGTCGCGGACGGGATGGGCGGACACGACGCGGGCGACGTCGCCTCGCGTGCGGTCGTGGACACCATGTATGACTCGTTGGTACCGGGGGAGTTCACCACGCCCGCTTTACTCCAGAGGGCACTATCCCGTGCGGCCATGACAGTGTCCGCGCTGGGCACCGGCTCCCGCGCGCCAGGGTCGACTTTGACGGGCGTGGCCTTTCAGGAGTATCAGGGCAAGCCCTGCGCCTCGGTGTTCAACGTAGGAGACTCCCGTACCTACCTGCTGTCGGAGGGCAGTTTCGAACAGATTTCCGTGGATCACTCCGAGGTCCAAGAGCTCATTAATTCGGGGTCCGTAACCGATGTCGAGGCCAGGGCCCTGCCTGGCAGGAACGTCATCACCCGCGCACTCGGGGCCGGATCCAGGCACGATGTCTCCGCCGACATTTTCATGGTCCCCGTGCACAGCGGAGATCGGTGGATTGTCTGCTCCGATGGATTATCGGGAGAGGTGACGGACCCGCTCATCGAGATGATCGCGCGCCACGTCTCGGACCGGGAGCAGGCCGCCGACGAGCTGATCGCCCAGGCTCTGAGCGCCGGAGGCAAGGACAACGTCACCGTCGTCATCGTGGACATCCTCGAGGCACAGCCCGAGTGGAGCGAGCTCAGCGGTGGTGACGAGACGATCGATAACGACGCCACACTGGGTGGCCCCGGACGTTCCCTTGACGCATCGCGCGCGGCGAGGACATCCCTGACAGACGAAACACCAGTGGAGGAAGAACATGCATGAACGCACGTGGACACCCGGCGGTTATCCGAGCGCGGTCACCGACCGCGGCGTGTTTGTTCTCGAGCCCGGCAACGAGGCGCTGGCCCAGCGCTTCTGGGAGCTCATGTTGGATGGCGCGGATCTGTACGTTCTCCTTCAGGAACTGACCTCGGCGTTCGCCGCCAACCTGGCGTCGCTGCCGAGCTTCGTGGCCATCATCGACGAGGGACTCAGCGCGCACATCGCGGTGCGCGGAGTGTTCGAGGTCGTCGTCGACGGCTCGGAGGGGCCGACATCGTTGGCCGGCGGTAGCGTAATCACGTGGTCCGAGCATCGAATCGGCGCACACTCGGGGTGGAGGATCGCCACCCCGGTGGATGGCATCAGGAACGAGGAGACACAGTGGCGTGTGGTGAGCGCTGTCCTGCCGGTGTCCACGCTCGCGTCAGGCACCGTCGGCGAGGTCGCCTCCCCGATCGTTGATTCCTCCGCTGCCGTATTCCCAGTAGCCGAGGCCTCCCCCGCGTTGGGCGCACCCGTTTCCTCTGGGGACGTGGAGGCTGGGCCCGAGGCCGTCTCCGTTCCCGTGTCCTCCCCCACCGATCTCGCAAACGAGCCCTTGGGCGGCAAGGAATCGGGCGATGACTCCCCCGACGACACCGGCACGCCCTGGGGCGAGGGGGCCTCGTCCGTGCCAGCCGCCCCCGCTGTCGTCTCCGATGATGTCCTTCACGTCGCCGAGGCGCATGACTCCCCCGCCGCCGCATTCTTCGCAGCCGCGGCTGCGGACTACGACGCCGACGAACCCGCTCCCTCCGAGCCGGGCGCGTCCCCCGCCTCCGATCCCGCCCCCATCGCCGAGGAAGCCGAGGTCGCGCAGCCCGACGCCTCCGATCCCGCCCCCCTCATTGAGGAACCGGCCGCTCCCGGCCTCGTCGAGCCCGAATCCGCGCAGAACGGCGAAGCAGAGCAACCCGCGGGCTCCGCACCCATCTCCTCTCCGGCCGGCGACGAACCCGAGGTCACGCCCGACACTGGTGGGGAGACCCTCACCCCCTGGTACGAACGCGGCAACGAGACGCTCATACCCGCCGACGAGGAAACGGAACTCGATCAAGCAAGCCGGGACGAGGAACTCGGTCAAGCGAACCAGGAAAAGCACGCGGACCCGGAGATCGGCAGCGTCTCCTCGCCCTACGAGTATCTCTATGACGACGTGACACGCACCGGGTGCGTCGAAGACGCGGCAGTGCGACAGATACGCAACTCCGATGTCATCGACGACGACCCCGTTCCCCCGCCCCCGCCCGTCGCCTTCTCCCCCGCCCCGAGCGAGGAAGCTAACGCTGCCTCCGATCCTAGCGTGTCCGCACCTGACCAGGGCACACACGTCTCCCCGGCGCCCGTTTCGCCCGCCCCCGCGCAACCCGACGTCCCCTTCACTCCCCCAGCGGGCGGTTTCTTCATCGACTCGGTGCCAGGAATCTCATCGGGGACAGCCCCGAAGGCCGCGCCGCCGTCACGCCACCCGCTGATGGAGGCGCCGGCCGACGGAGACCACGACGGGCTCACCACCCTGCCGGCGCGGGCCCGCGAACTGCGCGACTACGCGCGACAGTTCACCCACGCCGAACCTGAACCGACCCCCGTTCAGCCATCCCGCCAGGAACCCACTCCTTCCGCGCCGTCGCCCTCTTCCGGAGTCGGCCCGCAAGTTCTGGCGGTCCTGTGCGAAAAGGGCCACCCGAACGCCACGCATGCCTCCTCGTGCCGCATATGCTCGTCCCCCCTGAGCAACGCAGCCGTCCAAGTACCCCGCCCCGACCTCGGACGAATCATACTGTCCACGGGGGAGGAGATACGTCTCGACAGGGACATCGTCATCGGACGCCGCCCCCGCTCGTCCACCCAGTCGGGGCGCGCAGCCGCACGGATGGTCATCGTGCCCAGCCCCGGCAAGCAGATCTCCCGCAGCCACTGCGAACTGCGCATCGACGACTGGGACGTGCGCCTCCACGACCTCGGCTCGAACAACGGCACGTACCTGACGCGCCCCGGGCAAGCAGCCGTCCGGCTGGATGAATCCGTCCCCATGGTGCTCAAACCCGGTGACGTCGTGGAACTCGGAGAAAACATCTCGTTCCGGATGGAGGACTAATGCGACGCCCACTCGATCCCCCGGCAATCCCCAACACCACCTTCGTCCGTCACCTCGGCTCGGGCGGCTTTGCCGACGTCTACCTGTACCGCCAGCTGATGCCCCAGCGCGACGTGGCCGTCAAGGTCCTACGCCCCGACTCCAACGCGCAGGCATCGGCCGCCTTCGACGCTGAAGTGAACCTCATGGCCAGGGTCTCCAACCACCCCTCCATCGTTTCCTTCTACACCGCGGGAATCACAGACGACGGCCGCCACTACCTGGTCATGGAGTACTGCCCGCCCCCTCACCTCGGCCAGCGAGCCAAGGAACACCGGATTCCCGTCTCCCAGGCACTCGACATCGGCGTGCGCATCGCGGGCGCCGCGGAGACTCTCCACCAGCGCGGGATCATCCACCGCGACATCAAACCGATGAACATTCTCTTCACCCAGTTCGGTCACCCCGTGCTCACCGACTTCGGCATCGCGGCACAAACCGGAACGGACGAGGAGACGGCAGGGGGTTTCTCCGTGGCGTGGGCGCCCCCGGAACAGCAGGACGGTACGGGCCCGTTCGGCCCCGCCATCGACGTCTACTCGCTGGCCGCAACCATCCACGGCATCCTCACCGGGCACTCGCCCTTCGAGATCCCCGGCGGTGACAACCGCGAGCTGTCCGTCCTCAACCGAGTGCTACGCAGCCAGGTCCCGCCAACCGGCCGCACCGACGTCCCCTTGCAGCTCGAACGCGTCCTCGCTATCGCACTGTCGAAGGACCAGAAGCATCGCTACCAGTCGGCGCGCGAATTCGCCCACGCGCTGCAAAACATCCAGTCCTCGCTGCACCTGACCCCCACGCCCTTCGAGGCGATGGGCGTGGAAACCCCCACCGGCACCTACGATGACGACGACGGAGACGAAACCTGCGCGGCACCCATCGCCGTGTTCTCCTCGCACGCCCCGGCCTCGCCCCCCACGGCCGCGTCCACCCCAGACGACGATGACGACCACACCGTCTCCGTCCTCACCCGAGTGGACCCAACCGCCGCCCCCTCCGCGAGCGCACCCAACGCTCAGGCTGCCCCCGCCACCGACCACGCGCCCGCGCCCGCCAACAGCGACCAAGCCTCCGACCCGGACTACAAGAGGTCACGAGGCATCGGCGGCCTCCTGGCTGGATTCCTATTGGTCGCGCTCCTCATCGGAGGGGTCGCATTCGGGGTGTGGACGGTGCTGCGCGGCGAAGGCACGACCACGGCCCCGGCCCAGTCCGCTGTCGATGTGCCGCCGATCGACGGCCTCCCCGACCCCAGTACAGCGGCCTCGATTAGCGGACTGACCGGGACCGTCACACCCGACGGAGTGACCTTCACCTGGGACCCGATCGGCACGGGAACCACGTACCTCTACCACGTCGAGGATCCCAAGGAGGAACACCCGGTGCGCCAGACGAAGGAGACGACCATTACCGTTCCCGCCGTCCCGGGGCGCACATGCGTGTCCGTCGCTGTCCGCCAATCTGACGGGCGTTCCTCGAATGACACGGTCGAATGCGTGGAGACGCCATGAACAGCTCACGCATCGAGCCCGACGCGCTCGAAGACACCTCCGCAGTCGTGGACTACTGCGGCGAAATCTACTCGATCAGTCCGACGGAAACGTTCCTCATCGGCCGCGAGGCGGACCTATGCATCGACGACAATCCCTACCTCCATCGTCGTCTCCTGCGGGTCAGCTGCCACGACGGCCTGTGGTGGTTGGATAACATCGGGGCGAGGATCGCTGTCACCGTCGCCGATGCCTCCGGCGCCATGCAGGCGCGGGTCGGGCCTGGCGCCCGAATCCCACTGGTGTTCGAGTCGGCGGTCGTCGTATTCGCCGCCGGCACAACGACCTACGAGTTTTCCATCACTGTGCGTGGTACGACGTTCCGCAGCTACGCGCCTCCCGCCCCGGATTCCGGGGAGGCCACCGTCGGCGAAGCACGCTTCACTCCCTCGCAATACCTACTCATCCTGGCGCTGTGCGAACCCTGGCTGACGCAAGCTGGTTCCGGAGCCACCGACATTCCACGCAACGCCGAGGCGGCGGCGCGGCTCGGGTGGCCGATCACCCGCTTCAACCGCAAGCTCGACAACGTCGCCGACAAGCTCGACCGGATGGGGGTACCCGGCATGAGGGGCAGGCCTGGATCTCTGGCAATGCATAGGCGGGTCAGGCTGGTCGAGTACGCTGTCGCGGCCCGGCTGGTATCGGGCAGTGACCTGTATCTGCTTGACGAGGAGAAACGACGTAACACTGAAGATCGGGCTAGCGGAGGAAGGAATAATCCGTGAAAATCAAACTGACACTGCGAGGACGTGCCCGTGACGACGTCAACCTGCTGGTGACCACGGACGCGACTGCAACGGTCGGCGACATCGCCGCCGTCCTTGCGGCTTCGGGTCCCGAAGGCGCCGGCCACGCAGTCGATCCAGAATCGGTTACTTTGAGGATCCTCGATCCCCTCGGAGGTCGTGTTGTCTCTGTCCTGCCGTCAACGGCGTTCGTCACCGAGACCATGCTCCACTCGGGGTCCCTCATTGACATCGCTTCCACCGATGGAGCAGTTTCCACAGGTGAAGTTGCAGGCGAGCTGCGAATCCTCGCGGGACCCGACACTGGGATGCGGGTTCCCTTGCCTTTCGGGGGAACTGTCATTGGCCGCTCGCCTTCCTGCGCGATCACGCTCGCTGACTCACGCGTCTCCAAGACACACGCGCGCATCACTGTCGGCTCGGGAATCGAGATTCGAGACCTTAACTCGGCCAACGGAGTCATCGTCGGCGATCAACGCGTGCAGAAGGCGGAGGTCAAAGCGGATGACATCGTGACTCTCGGGGACACGCAGATCCAGCTCATCCAGACCAGGCTGCCCGAATCCATCGGCGAATCCACCGACATCGCTTTCGTGAGGCCGCCCCAGGTGCTCCCGAGGGTCGGAACGCGCAAGTTCAAGCTGCCGGAGCTGCCTGAGCTCCCCGGCCCCACCCAGTTCCCGATGGTCGCTCTGCTGATGCCCATCATCATGGGTGCCGTCATGTTCGCGATCACCGGCCAGCTGTACTCAGTGCTCTTCATCGCGTTGAGCCCCCTGATGATGATCGGTTCCTCGTGGGACCAGAAGCGTCAGAACAAGAGGATCCTGGAAAAGGAACGCCTGCAATTCGATCAGGCCATCACGGCGATCCGCGACGAGCTCCAGGCGCACCGCGACGCCGACAGGGAGGCCCGGCACTCGCAGTTCCCCCCGATCGAACAGGTCATCGCGGGCGCACTGCGCAGGGACGGCTCCCTGTGGCTACGCAGGCCTGAGCACCCGGAGTTTCTCAAGCTCCGTTTGGGGATCGGGACGGACCTTGCGAAAGTCGAGTTCGAGGACCAGGGGAACAGGAAGGGGTTGCCTGACTGTCTCGACCGCGTGCGCCAGCTGCGCTCCGAGTTTTCCACGATCTCAGATGTCCCGGTCGTCACGGATCTTCGCGCTGCTGGGAGCCTGGGGCTGTGCGGTGCCACCAGTTGGCTTGAGCAGGTTCAGATGGCAATCGGTGCTCAGATCGCCGCCGAGTATTCCCCGGCGGAGCTCGTCACCGTTTGCATGACGTCCTCCTCTCGGCTGCCCTCCTGGGAGTGGCTTGAGTGGCTGCCCCATTCAGCTTCCCCCCATTCCCCGCTCGGTTCGACTGTTCACCTCGCGGCGGATTCACCGTCCTGCGCGACACTCCTGGAAGCGCTGGAAGGCCTCTTGGAACTGCGCAGTAGCCAAGCACAGGCAGGCGCATCAGATACCCCCTCGCGCGCGCCCCGCGAGACCGGGACGCCGCTCGACACAGGCGTTTGCTACCCCAATACCGTGCCCGCCGTCATCGTGTTCGTTGATGACGCCCCCACCGATCGCGCTCGCCTCAACCGCATCGCAGAACTTGGACCCGACCACGGGATCTACTTCGTGTGGAGTTCCACCGACTTCGCCAACCTACCCGCCGCCTGCCGTTCCTTCGTCGCCATAGACGAGAGAACCGCGTCGATCGGAGATGTCTCCGGTTCCCGTGTTCTCTCGGATATCGCCGTGGACCGTGTCAGCCGAAACGACATCATCCGCCTGGCGCGTTCGCTAGCGCCCATCATTGACAGCGGCATGCCGGTCGACGACGACTCAGACCTGCCCGGATCAATCTCGTTCGTGACCCTCACAGGCAAGGAGCTCGCCGACAACCCCGAAGCCGTCATCGAGCACTGGCACGCCTCCCATTCGATCATTAATCGCACACCCGGCGCGCCCCTGGAGGCAGTCCCGGAAATGTCGATGGCCGCCCTGGTGGGAATGGGCGCAGGGGCTCCACTGCATCTCGATCTGCGGACTCAAGGCCCCCATGCCTTGGTGGGCGGCACCACAGGCGCAGGCAAGTCAGAGTTCCTTCAGGCCTGGGTTCTAGGAATGGCCCAGACCCTCTCCCCCGACCGCCTCTCGTTCCTCTTCGTCGACTACAAGGGTGGTTCTGCCTTCGGCCAGTGCGTCGAACTCCCACATTTCGTCGGCCTCGTCACCGACCTGTCGCCCTTCCTCGTCCGGCGTGCCCTCACGTCGTTGCGCGCCGAACTCACCCGACGAGAAAGACTACTGAACAGCAAAGGCGCCAAAGACCTCGTCACCCTGGAGAAGACCGGCGATCCCGACTGCCCGCCGTCCCTCGTCATCGTCGTTGACGAGTTCGCCGCACTGGTGAGCGAAGTCCCCGAGTTCGTCGACGGAGTCGTTGACGTCGCCCAGCGAGGTCGTTCCCTCGGCCTCCACCTGATCCTCGCAACGCAACGTCCCTCGGGTGTCATCAAGGACAACCTCCGAGCCAACACCAACCTGCGTGTCGCCCTGCGCATGGCTGATACGGACGACTCTCAGGACGTGCTCGGGGATGCCATGGCGGCGCATTTCCCCCAGTCTGCGCCCGGCCGCGCCGCCGCGAAGACAGGCCCCGGGCGCATTTCCGTCTTCCAGAGCGGCTACCCGGGGGCGAAGACTGTCGAGGACGTCAAGACCGTGTCGGTCGACGTGGAGCAGCTCGGATTCGGAATACCGCATAAGTGGCACACACCCAAGCTCCCCCGCCCGGGCGACGACGTTGCCACGGACATTCAGCGCATCGTGGCGACCCTCAAGAGCGCCGCGACGATGGCCGGAATCCCCGAGCCACGAAAGCCCTGGCTATCTGAACTCGCGCCCACCTACGACATCACGGGCCTCTACCAGCGTCGGGATACCGAACTCGTTCTCGGCGTCGTCGACGCACCCGCCGAGCAGGAACAGGTTCCCGATTACTTCCTACCCGACAAGGAGGGAAACATCGCCTACTACGGCGCCTCGGGGTCGGGCAAGACACAGGCGCTGCGCTCGCTAGCCGTCGCGGCGGCGATCACGCCCCGCTCCGGCCCGGTCCACGTATACGGCCTCGACTTTGCTGGCGGCGGCCTCGACATGATCAAGGTGATGCCACACGTCGGCGATGTCGTTCCGGGAGACGACGAGGAGCGAGTCACGCGCCTTATCACGACGCTCGGCAGCATCGTCGATGAGCGGGCAGGTCGTTACTCGAAGGTGCGCGCCTCGGACTTGACTTTCTACCGAAAGATCTCAGGAAACAGCGATGAGCCCCGTATCCTCCTACTCATCGACGGCATCGGCGCGTTCAGCGATGAGTACCAGTCGACCACCCTCAAGGCGAAGCTCTGGACGCGTTTCCAGCAGATCCTTCTCGACGGGCGCGCGGTCGGCGTCCACGTCGCGGTCACCGCGGATCGCACGCAGGCGATCCCCACGTCTCTAGCCTCCAACTTCCAGCGGAAGATCGTCCTGCGCATGACCGACGAGGATTCCTACCTCAACCTGGGCCTCCCCAAGGACGTTCTCAACCCCACGAGTCCCCCCGGGCGCGCCATGCAGGTCGGCAACCCCAACGTGCTGCAGCTGGCGGTTTTGGGAGACAACGTCAACCCCCTCGCCCAGGCTCGGAAGATGGAGGAGATCGCCTCGATCGGAGCACTGCGCGACCGCGTCCGCCCCGCGCCGATCAGATCGTTGCCTACCATGATCCCAGCAGATTCGATCCCCGCTTCACTCAATGGCTACCCGGTGATCGGCATGGAGGCGGACTCCTTGTCCCCCCTCACATTCAGGCCGGTCGGCACGCTTGCAGTGGGAGGTGGCCCGCAGTCAGGAAGGTCCAACGCACTGTCGTGGCTGGTTCACTCACTGGAGGTTACCTACCCCAACGCCCGTTTCCTCCACGCGTCATCGGGACGCTCCACGCTTGCGGAGGCCCCGGTGTGGGAATCTACGGCCCGCGGTGCAGACGCCGTTGCCGAGTTGTTGACGACGTCGGAGTCCTTCTTCCAGATGCATGCTCCCGATGACACCCCAGGAGTGGTGCTCGTCATTGAGGGGCTGGGTGATTTCACCTACGGTAGCGCTGATCAGGCGATCCAGAACGCCATCATTGCGGCTAGGCAGAACGGTCATCTCGTCGTCGCCGAGGCCGACTTACCCGGGTGGTCACGCTCAGGTCCGCTGGGCCAGTTGATGCGAGGCGGGCGTACCGGTCTGGTCCTGTGTCCTTCCCTCGGTGACGGTGACGGCGTCGTTGGGACGTCGGTTCCCGGCCTGCCCGGCCGCGAGATGAGCCCCGGACGAGGATTCTTCACACAGAAGGGCAAAGTCTGGAAAGTCCAGGTCCCCAGGGCCTGACACCACATGGGGACTAGTCCCCATTGTCAGTAACCATTGATGTTGGCACAATCGTTAGCGAGGGGAAACCCACCGAGACTCCGCCGACCGCGGCGGGGCACGAACACAAAGGAGACTCTGATGGCATTCGTCGGTATGGACATCGAGCAGGTACAGAATCTGTCGCGTCAGCTGAATCAGAAGGCGTCGGACATCGATAACATCATTAGCACTCTGAACAGTACGCTCCAGGGAACGGAGTGGAAGGGACAGGACGCTGAGCAGTTCCGCAACGACTGGAACTCGAACCTAACCAACAGCCTGAAGCAGGTCTCGCAGGCGCTTAAGGACGCAAGCCAGAAGGCCTCCAAGAACGCTCAGGAACAGCAGAACACATCGAGCGCGCTGTGATCTCTCAGGGGTTCCGGTGCCTGCGGGTACCGGAACCCCATTCCGTCACGGCCTGGCCCGCCGGACAGACACACTAGTACGCACCGCAATTTGGGAGAAACCATCATGGCAATCGTCGGCGCAGACGTCGAGCAGCTACGCGCGCTCTCTCGCCAATTCCGCGAAAAGGCCGACCAGCTTGAGTCGAGCATCGTGCAGCCTCTGTCGCAAAGCATTAGCTCGGCTCCCTGGAAGGGCACCGATGCTGAGACCTTCCGCCAGCAGTGGCAAACGGATCTAACTCTGAAGATCCATCAGGTCATTGAGTCCCTTCGTGCGGCCTCAGAGACTGCCGCCAAGAATGCTGATGATCAGGATCGAACGTCGTCCGTCACCTCAGGAACGTCCGCATCGCCCTCGGGTGCTACCGGCACGTCTGGCGGATCTACGCAAGCCCCGTCAGGTGGTTCCAGCTCCGGCGTACCCAACGGGAGTACCCTCTAGGTTCTAGTGGTGGTTGCAACGGATCTTGGTGAAGGAGTTCGTTGTGGCTGGTGTTGGTCGTGTTTTTCAGGGGGTTGA
>ERZ773099.492-NODE-492-length-33842-cov-11.695623_pt1 | contig 33842 bp, 24 predicted proteins | sample MGYA00511120_ERZ773099 | MGnify/ENA primary metagenome ERZ773099 (study PRJEB29015, sample SAMEA2738012) | human oral metagenome | biome: human oral; feature: human-associated habitat; material: dental | place: China | collected 2104 ... | reverse complement strand
TGTGGTTGTAGACCTGGTCGAGCACCACCTGGTAGCCCAGGGCGTGCAGGGCGCCCACCATCTGGCGGAACTCGATCACGCGCGCCCCGCCGTCCTGGTGCCCCTCGGTGGCGTAGGAGCCCTCCGGCGCTCCCCAGTGGAGGGGGTCGTAGCCCCAGTTGTAGGCGTCGCGATCGGCCACCGCGGCGACGGCCGCCTGCTGGTCGGCGGACGCGGGGCCGGCCGCCTCCGGGATCCGCGGGGAGTGCTGGGCGGAGCGGTCCTCCGGGATGGTGGCGATGTCGAAGGTGGGCAGCAGGTGAATGGTGTTCATGCCCGCCTCAGCCAGGTCGGCCAGGTGGCGCACCCCGGTGGAGTCCCCCACCGTGAAGGCCCGGTAGGTGCCGCGCAGCTCGGCCGGGACGCTCTGGTCGGCGGCCGAGAAGTCCCGCACGTGCAGCTCGTAGATGCTGCGGGCCGAGTCGTTGCGCAGCCGCGGGGCGGGGACGGTCGCCCACTGCTCGGGGGCCAGGCGCTCATCGGCGAGGTCGACGGCGACCGACCGCGTGGAGCCGGTCGTCAGCGCCGTCGAGTAGGGGTCGGTGACGCGGTTGGTCTCCACCTTCCGGGTGGAGGGCACGTAGACCTCCACCTCCCACAGGTACTGGCAGCCGACGCCGATGGCCCCCTCCGCGTTGGGCACGCTCCAGCTGCCGTCGTCGCCGCGGACGGCGGGGGTGCGCACGGGCGGGCCGGGCACCTCCGGCACCGCCCCCAGCGGGTCGCCGGTCTCCCAGGTCAGCAGGGTGACGGCCCTGGCGGTGGGCGCCCACAGGGCGAAGGAGGGGCGGCCGGGGCCGTCGCCGACAGCGTGGAAGACGACGCCCAGCTCGGTGCGGGAGGCGGCCTCGGCGTAGAGGCGGTCCAGGAGGATGGCGGTCTGCACGCCGGTGAAGGCGTCCAGGTGCCCCGGGGCGTCCAGGCCGCCGGCGCCGCCTGAACCGCCCGCGCCGCAGGGCCCGCCTGAATCGCCCGCGTCGCCGGGCCCGCCGTCCGTGTACTGGGCCACCGCGACCTGTCCGGTCAGGGCCGCGGCGACGGCATCGTCGTCGAGCAGGGCGGTGCCGTCGTCGTCGGTCGGGCTCAGGGCGATGTAGCCCTCCAGGTGGGGGTGGGCGTCCAGGACGTCCCGGGGCAGGTTGCCGACGACGCGCAGCGGCGTGATCGTGGGGGCGGGCAGGCCGTCCGCGCCCAGGATGCGGCCGTGCACGGCCGCCGCGCCGCCGTCGGGGGCGGTGATCAGCCGCAGGGTCAGGCCGGCGTCGGGGACGGGCTCGCCCGAGCCGGACACGACGCTCTCGCGGCCCATCCCCCGGGGGAGCAGGGACAGCGGCCAGGCCAGGAGGTCGGGGGCCACCCAGTAGGCGCGCCGCTCCTCGCTGCCGACGACGGCGGGGAAGGCCGATGTGGCCTCGAGCGTGCAGGTGAGCGTGTAGGTGAAGGTCATGGCGGTCCTACCGGGGCGGCCGACGGGGCCCTCAGGACAGGTCGGCGTAGGCCTGCGGCACGTCGGCGACCGCCTGGGCGATGGGGGTGTCGCCGTCGCGGAAGGGGATGACCCTGCCGATACTGGCGGGCTCGGCGAGCACGGCCGCGATGACACGGGCGACGTTGCCGCGGGAGGTCGGGGTCTCGGAGGTGGGTGCCCCGGCCTCGAGGCGTCCCACGGTAATGGCGCCGGTGGGCGCATCCAGCGTGAGCCAGCCGGGGCCCAGGATCGTCCAGTCCAGGCCGGTGGACTGCAGGTGACGGTCCGCGGCGATCTTGGCGATGGCGTAGGCGCGCAGCGGGTGGTCGTCGGCCACCTCGCCGTAGGCGGTGATGAAGGAGACCATGATGTAGCGTCGCACCCCGGCCGCCTCGGCGGCCTCCATGGTGCGGATCGCGGCGGCGCGGTCAACGGCGTCGGTGCGCTCGGGCCCGCCCTTGCCGCCGGCCCCCGCCGACCAGACGACGGCGTCGGCCCCGGCGAATGCCTGGGCGAGCTCCTCGGTGCCGGCGTCCTCTACGGACAGGACCAGGGGTGTGGCGCCGGTGGCGGCGACGTCGTCGGCCTGGGCGGGGTCGCGGATGACGGAGACGACGTCGTGGCCGGCAGCCACGAGCAGCGGGGCGGTCAGGAGGGCGACCTTGCCGTGGCCGCCGATAATGACAGTACGTGACATGGGTGGACTCTACTACGTGGCCTCCTCGGAGCGTCTTGCCCTGGCGCGGGTGTCCTTGCGGGCCGGTGCACTCCGTTGGGATGGCCCCGCAGCGCCCTCCCGTAGCGCGGGTATCCTCTGCCAGTCACCCTGCCAGGCGCCCTCTGGCACGGACGCGGGCCTGTAGGATGTACGGGCCCCTTCCGTCCGGTGGTGCCGGCACGGCAGGGCTGTACGGTGGTCGCGGGGCGTCCTGCGTACGGGGCGGGACGTGCGTCATCGCTCCGGCGGAACGGAGGGAATATGCTGGTACTGTCCGACGAGCCCCAGGTCGACTTTCTTGTCAAGATCACGGGGGCACACGGCGGTGACGCGGCACGTGCATTCACCCTGCGCAAGGACGGGGCGGGCCAGTGGACGGAGAGAGAGGCGTTCGACGACGTCGACGCCCTACCGCACCCGGCTGAGGTGGACCTGTCGCACCCGGACCGGATCAGTATTGTGGTGAGAACTGACCGGGAGTACCGCCTGGAGGCGGAGCGCAGGCAGGGACAGCTGTTCACCGGGCACGAGACCAGCGACCTGGGTCGGTGGCCATTTACAGTGTTCGCCCTGGACCGCGCTGTCGCCGAGAAAGTACCTTTACCCGTTGACGACCGTGAGCACGCCTACCTCATTGTCCGCCCTGACAGGGTGACGGCGCTCCGACGGCGGGAGGCGGGTCCCCGGGGGCACGCCCTGCAGTGGCTCGAGTCGGCTGGCTGCTCCCTCGGCTGGGAGCTCCCCTGGGAGGACGGCGGGGAGGGCGACCCGAGGGCGTGCGCAATGTTCCGCTCCTTCTGGGCAGAGATGGACCTGATCGCCCACGAGAACCCAATGTCCTTTGCTCACCTCTGGCCCGTGAACGGGTACTGGCTGGGGGTGGAGACGAGGGACGGTAAGTGTCATCCGGTGTGGGTTACCCCCGACCCGCTCTCACTAGCAGGCGGGCCCGGTACCTAGGGACCGTCGGGCACCGCCCGTCGTGACGCTGCAGGCGCGACCTCGGGCGCGTGGCCGCGGTGCGCCGTCACGGCGCGGAGACCGACCGGAACCTGTCTTCTACCGCTCCTCTACACATAGCGAGGATATCCATGAGCACTGTGCCTCCGACGGATGGTCCCGGTAGCAGAATACTGTCGCTGGCGAGGCGTCTTGACGAGATAGCCGGAGTACGTGACCTTGAGCCGCTGCGAGTCGAGGCCGAGCTGCTACAAAGGTCGGCGGAGCAGCTCGAGTCCTCGGGGCTGGCCCTGGAGCCGCTGCTCCGCAGGTGCATGCGCCTGGTCAGCGACCTCCTCGACAAGATGGAGGTGCCGGAGGCCGAGGCGGAGTGCTGGGTCGTCCTGGCTGACCTCCACGACCAGTGCCAGGAGCCGACGGACTTCAGGCGGCGGGCTGTCTCCTGTTTCAACGCCGCCGTCCCGTTCTACGCGGACCACAGGTCGGGGTCAGGACGTGGCGGCTGGCGTCTCACGGGGAGACGTCGTGACGAGCGGCCGAGGTGGCACGCGGAGCTCGTACTGAGGGCGGCGTTCCAGCTCCAGTACGACGGCCAGCCGGACAAGGCGTGTCTGTACGCCGAGAGGGCTAGCTCCCTGTTCACGAAGGCGGGTTACAGGGACGAGGCCGAGGAGAGCCAGAGACTTGCCGAGCTCGCCAGGGGCACGTCGGTGGCGTCGGCACCCGCCGTGGTACCCGCGCCTACCGAGCCCGCCCCAGTGCGTACCGAGCCCCCGGTGCGCACCAGGCCCCCTCAGGTGCGCACTGAGCCCGCCCCGGCCGTGCCGACGCGCGCCACGGCGTCCCCGGTACATGACGGCCAGACCGTGCCGCCGCCGCACCGGAGCCCGGTGACGCGCGGCAGCACAGGGCTCCTCGACGTCATCCGCGACCTCCGGCCGCTGCCGTTCGAGGCCGCGGAGCGGGACGACGACGCCCGGAGGAGCCGGGACGGCGTCCTCACCCCCGCAGGCGACCGTACTCGGTTCGAGGCGGCGCGGGACCTCACGCAGACCGCCCTGGCGCAGACGCAGGCCACCAGGCACGAGGACGCCCTTGTCGTCTACGCCATGGCGCAGTCCCTCTGGTCCGGGCTCCCGGGCAGCGAGCTCCTGCGGGCCGCGTGCAGCTACGGCCTGTCCACCACCTACAGCGCCCTCAACCTGCCGCTTGAGGGCGCGGCGGCGGCACGGACGGCCCTGACCCTCGTGGACGCGGTCCCGGCCGCCAGGTACTACCACGACATGTGCAGTGTCAGGGTCGAGGACCTGTACGGGATCGTCGCGGACCGCTACCCCGTGCAGGAACCGGCCGAGGCGGGGGCCGCGCCAGCGGAGATGCTGCTGGAGCTGGCTGAGTACACCCTCCGTCTGACCCAGGCGGGGGATCTCGGGGCCGGTCTTGAGCGTGACGTCCTGGAGAGCGCCATCACCACGGCGCGCGGCGCCCGCTTCGCGCTCCAGCCGGCGGCGTCCGCCCTCCCCGGCGCGCGGACCAGGCTCGCCCGCTGCGACTTCGTCCTGGGTGCCTGCACGGTCCTGGCCGTCGGGTACGGTTACACGCTGCGTCACTCGGTAGAGGCTGACGAGGCCTGGGCCTTCCTGCTCAGGGCGGGTGTCCTGGCGGAGGACGGCCCGGACGCGGAGGACCTGCGTACCCGGTGCGCCGCCATGACGGCTCTCATGGCGCGCCTTACCCCCTTCGCGGACGTAGCCCGGCGCAGCGACCTGCTGCGCGGATCCTTGGACCGGTTCCTGGCCGCGTCCCAGGACCTGGCAAAGGCGTAGCCGGGCGGGTCCTGGTGCCGGCAGGCCTGTCGGTGGACCGCCCGGTGCGCGGCCCGCGACGGGTGGTGGCGCTCGCGGCTGCTGGCCCCGGCGGCGGGAGTGGATCCGGGACGTCAAAGATGGCACGATACGGTAGCGCGTCCGGCCCCACCACGACCCGCCCCGTCACCGCCGTCGATAGGGTGTGTCGACAGATAAGGGTGCCGGCTGCTCGCTCATTTCTTGAGAGGCAGTTCGAATGAATCAGCCACCAGGGTCAGCTCTTCCCCTTGACAGCTTCTTATTCCCGCCCGGGTCCTACGTCCTGGACGGGCGCTATCAGGTTGAGTGCCTGATCGGCCAGAACCGGGAAACCGGGTCCCACGTCTACCGGGCCGTCGTGGTGGACGCCGTACCTGACCTCGAGCTGGCTGTGAGGGACCGCGTGGTGGTCAAGGTCATGCCCTCCGCCGACACCGGTATGGCCCGGGCCGAGTACGGGTTCCTGCGCCAGGCCGTTGACAACTGGCGTGATGCCAGCGTCGCCCAGCCGGTGGAGGTGTCCTCGGGCGGCGGCAGCGCCTACATTGTCACCCGCTACGTGGCAGGGGACTCTCTGCGCGAGGTCCTTGACAAGGAGGTTCCGCACGGTCTGGCGGCCGACCGCGCGATCGAGCTCGTCCTCAATGTCCTCGACGGCCTCACCGCCCTCCACCGGGTCCCCCGCGACCGGACCAACCACGGCATTATCCACCGTGACATTAAGCCCCAGAACGTTATTGTCGCGGACCCCGGAACTCCTCACGAGAAGGCCGTCATTATCGATCTCGGTATTGCCTCGACGGCGACCAAGGTCATTAGCGCCCCGGCAATGGGTACGCGGGCGTACGCCTCGCCGGAGCAGATGTCGGACGCGAGGCGGGTGGCAACGCAGTCCGACATCTTCTCCACCACGGTCATGCTCTACGAGATGCTCTGCGGAAAGCGCCCCTACCCTGAGAACTTCTTCGAGCAGCTCATAGCCCGCCAGGCCGAGCCCCAGGTGCACGGGCTCACGGGCCCCCGGGGCTGTGAGTACGAGGTGGAGCGCATTAACGCACTCCTCCAGAAGGGACTCATGCTGAATCCGGCGGAGCGGTTCGAGTCGGCTGCCGCCATGGCCAGCCAGCTGAAGGACATCCCCCGCCTCGGGCCCGGCGTGGTCCTGGACGTGGGCGACGTCTTCCTCAGCCTTGCCCCCGACTGGGATGCTGACGCCCCGCCGCAGACCCCGCTCCCGGCCCCCGGGCCGGATCCCGAGCCAGAGCCCACTGTCCCGACCCAGACCGCGGCCCAGACCACGGCTCAGGCCCCGGGCCGTACAACGGCCCAGCCCCCGGCTACGTCCTCGGGCCGGACCACGGTCCTACCCCCGGCTCAGACCGTGGCCCAGACAACGGCCCAGGCACCGGCTCAGACCACGGTCCTGCCCCCGACCCAGGCACCAGCCCAGGCGCCGGTTCGGACAACGGCCCCGACCGCGGCCCTGCCCCCGGCTACGTCCTCGGGCCGGACCACGGTCCTGCCGTCGTCCCCCGGCTCCCGGCCCGGGTCCTTCCCGCTGTCCGGACCCTCCCAGTACCGTCCTGACCCGGGGCCCGACGAGTACAGCGCGCTCATTGACAGGAGTGTCGGGGGCAGGCGGCCCGCGGACTGGCGGCCCGCGATCGACGAGGCCGTCACCGAGATGTCCCGGCAGACCGCCGTCGGGGCCTACCAGGACAACCCCGTGTGCCGGGCCCTGTGCGGGCTCCGTGGCAGCGACTGGCTCGACGACCAGGTGGCCGCCTCCGTCTCGGCCGTGCCCGCGTTCAGGGTGACCGACGACGACATGAGCGGCCTGCGCAACTACGGGACTCCCCAGGAGCTGCGGGAGCGTATGCGGGCCCACAACGCGGCCGTGCGTGAGCAGGCGAGGGCGGACGCCGCTCGTGTCGCCAGCCGGGTGACGACCTGGGCCGGGGGGACGCTGTTCGCGGTGGTGCTGTTTATCGTGTTCTGGATGATGTCATGACCCCCGCCCCCTTCTTTGGCGAGCAGCCCGCGTCTCGGCGCGGCGTGCAGCGCTGTGACCTGTGTAGTTCCCCGCGTGCCTGGCTGAGGATAGAGGAGCGCGAGGGGTTCGACATAGGGAGGCAGTCAGTCCGTATCCTTGAGGTGGCCCACCCTGACAACTCCTGGGAGTCCCCGGGGGCGGACATGAGCGCCCCGGTGACCAGCTCCTACGACGTGTGCTACAACGGTCACGTCCGCGAGAGCGAGTCCTCGCCCGGGGGGAGTGCCGGTGACCGGATCAAGGTATGTCTGCTCGGACCCGTCGGCGGTGGTAAGTCGCAGCTCAGGGAGACCCTGCTCCGTACGCAGGCACCGGTCTTGAGGCAGGGCCGAGGGGGCGACTACCTCGTGCGTAATGTGCGCCTCGGCCCGGTGGGGGGACGGTACCGGCCGGCGCAGATCCCGAACCGGGAGGCCGTCGGGGCGACGCGGGCGGCGTCGGGCGAGGACATGCGGACGGTTATTGAGCGGGGGATCCAGCGCCTGCAGGGCTATGACGGGGAGGACGACGCGCTTGCTGGCTTCGAGCGGGTGCTGCGGGACGCCATTAGGGCCACCCCGGAAGGACGGGTCCTGTCCGCGTCGGACGTGGACGCCCGCGTGGCCTCCTGGGGCCGGGGCCGGCCCCCGCACCTGCGACCGGTCAACGTCCGCTACTCCCACGGCGACCAGGAGGGCAGCAAGGACCTGCGGCTGGACATCGCCTTTATAGACCTTCCCGGGGAGGCCACCGACGCCTGGACGGACCCCGACGAGGAGCACTACGTGGGCTCACAGGCCGATGTGGCCCAGCTGCACCAGTCCGCGCACTTCCTCGCCGTCGTGGACCCGCTCGCCGCCTACTGGTGCCTTGAGTCGCTCAAGGGCTCTCCCGCGCTTGAGCTCTCCGTGCGGTCGGTGGCCGCTTCCGCCGGCGGCTGGTCGGACATGGAGGTACGTGGCAGCACCGCGCGTGACGTCACTGAGCGCATGGTCGCCATGCTCACCGACAGGCTGAGCCGGGACTACACAATGGGTGCGACCCTGGTGCTCACCAAGTGCGACGCCATCCGGGTCCTGCTCGAGAGGGCCCCCGCGGACGACAACCCGCTCGGCCGGTGGGCCGGGCTCGTTCCCGAGGAGGACCATGAGAGCTTTCGGGAGTGCGCCCTCAGCGCGCTCATTGGGTGCGTGGGCTCCTGGGACGAGCGCAATACCGACCCGGAGACCTGGGGGTTCCTGTGCAGCGTCGCGGAGGCCGACACGGGGCGTCAGCTGGATATCGTGAGCCAGCTGCTGTCACGGTTCTCCGACCCCGACGCCTTCTGGGCCCTGGCCCACTCCGGTGCCGCCGTCGGCGACGTGGAGGTGGCGCGGACCCGCCCCGTGGCGACAGAGGACGCACCGGGGTGGTGGGGGACCCGCCCAATGCCGCAGTTCGCTACCACCGGCACAGTAACGCTGCCTACCAGCGCCGACACGTGGTACCGGGGCCTGGGGGCGCACCGGCTGCAGATGCGCGACGTCGTCAGCGCCGCCGTCGTCAGCGCCGTCCTGTCCACCATGGTGAGCCGGAACGACCTCGAGCAGCTTCTCTGTCAGAGCGCGGCACGCTTCTGCCTCACGAGCGCGTGGACGCGCGTGGACAAGAAGGGCAACAGGACGTGGAGCCACCAGGACGACGACGCCGGGTGCCTCCAGGTGCTTCGGCACATCCTGGCTCCGTCCCTGGGGCACAGGCCCTCCTCGGGTCAGGGGGGCGCATGAGCTGGGTAGTGCGGACGAACCGGGACAACCCCGCCCGGGGAGGCGGGTTCCGGGAGGATCCCGAGTACACGAGCGAGGCGACCGGCGCGGAGCGCCAGGCACTGTCCCGGTGCTCCAGGGGGTTCACCCAGCTGAGCGTGGACATGGCCACCGCGCCCCGGGCCCTGCGCTCGGTGACCTTCACCTATGACCGCACTACCGGCCGCTGGGGCGTGGTCGTCGTCGGCTCGGGCGGTGAGTACGGGTCGGCAGGCACGATCCAGGTCGTGCTGGCACCTGGGGGACTGCCCCTGGTGGAGGTGGCGGCACAGGTCCTGGGCTGGCTTGAGCACGGCCCGCTGCTGTCGCCCGCGCGGCTCGGTGCCCCGGGACTGGGGCCCCTGCGCGGCGGCCCTGGGGCAGGCGGCCCCGGGGTGGACGGCCGCGCGCTGGCACGGACGCTGGCCACGCTCCTGGGCATGGACGAGCGTGCCCGTCACACCCTGCTTGACGTGCCCGGGGCCGAGGACGAGCAGGCCCTGGTGGTGCTCATGGGCACGGTGCCCGAGGAGCTGGCCCAGATGGTCCAGTGGTCCACCGCCTACCCGTACCCCGACCGCAATCCGGGGAACAAGGTGGTCACCTGCCTGTGGGCCGCCGAGCTCGCGGACCGGCACCCGCGTGAGTACGACCTCGTCATGGGGACGACCCGCCTGGTCGCCCCCTCGGTCCCGCTGTCCAAGGTGCCCAGGAGCCTGCTGTGGTACGCGGATCTCGTGTGCGGCGCACGCCCCGGGACGGACTCCGTGCGCCAGCGGGCCGACTCCCTCTTCCGGGCGCGGCTTAAGGACCTCGCCCCCGGGGCGGCCGAGTGGGAGCAGGCCGTGGCGACCTGGCAGGCGGTGCTGGAGCAGCTGCGTCCCCTGGGTAATGACGAGCTCCTCGTGGTCCTTAACGGCGCCGAGGTCCCCCGGTACGTGTCCGGGCGCTGGGACGACGCGGCGGCGGCACGCCTGATCCGCCTGCGGCGCGACCGTCTGCGTGACCTGCTCACCCACCCCCATGAGGCCGTCCGGGCCTCGGTCTGGAGGGTGGTGGCGGCGGAGAAGGCGCTGTACCCGGACCTGGTGGCGTGGCAGGCCGACCTGGTCGAGGCCGGGCAGCCGGCGCCCCCTGAGGCCGCGGCCCTCGTGCGGGACCGCTCCGAGTGCTCCCTGGTAGTGGACGTCCTCGCGGAGGTCGCCGCTCGGCAGGGGACCAGCACCTCCTGGCGGCCCCACGCCGTCGCCTGGATTGAGTCGCTCGGGCTGGACCCGCGCTCCTACGAGGGGAAGCTGCCTGCCAGCATGGTGCCTGCGCAGAGGCCCCAGGCCCCTACGGGTTCCCCGGGTCGCAGCCGGGACGGGAGGGACGGGGGGCTGGCCCCGGTCTCCCCCCAGCCAGCCCCGATGACGGTACCCGGTCCACCCCAGGAGCGTCGTCGGTATTGGAATATGGGACTGGGTGCCTGGTTGCTGGGCCTGAGCGGGATCCTCAATATAGTCCTTCTTGTGGTGGTCGTGGTTCTTCTGCTCGGGTGAGTGGCAGTGCGCTTAAGGTCCCCTGGTACACGTGGTGAGGAATAATGCTGGTTATACGAGAAGACCCGCAGATTGATCTCCTGGTCAAGATCGCCTGCGGGCGCGGGCAGGGTGGGGCGGTAGCCTCTGAGGTGCACAAGAATAAGTTCGGGCACTGGGAGGAGAAAGACGTCTTCTCGTCTACGTCCTGCCCGGCCATGGTTAATCTGTCGGTCCCAGGCAAGATCACCGTCTACTATCCGACCGATGACCGTGAGCTGGTCGCTTGGCGGCTGAGGGGTACGGTGTCCTCCTGGCGACTGGGCGATGCGGCGTTCGCCGGTGTGGAGGCCAGCCAATCTGGGGGGCGCGTCTTTATTGTCCTCGCCCTGAACAGTACTCAGAGAGGTTCTCTGCCTGGGGCTGACCACGGTCCGCTGGGCTTGTTGTGGGATGACTCCATGACGTGGGTGCTGTCCGGCAATATAACAGATATTGAGGCGCTGCAGCCCGTTATGGTATCTGCTAATAAGATTATCTTCCGGGATGAGGGCGGAGACGAGGTCATATTCGAGAGACAAAAGTACCGCGTGGCTATTCGCAGGGGCCGCGGGCCCATTACAGGCTACCCCATTACAGGCTACCTGTGGATGGTGGGGGAGAATAGGTGGGCTGGTATTGAGTTTTGCCAGCGGGAGGGGTCCCAGGAAAAGCTGCCTAGCTTCTTGTGGGTGGTCTAATGTGAGATACCATACCGGCCGCCTTACTAGGATGTAGCCAGCCCTGTCGTGCTGGCGGGCAGGTCCCTGACCAGGGCGCGGACCTCTTCCAGCAGGCGCCTGGTGTCATCCGGGGTTGACGCGGAGCCGACCCGGCTCAGCTCATCGAACAGGGTCTGCGCTTTTCTGAGGCGCCGTCTTACCTGCTCCTGCCTCTCAGCCAGCACCTGGGTCTCCTGCTCCCGCTGACTGGCCTGCTCAGTCAGCCGGTCAATATCGTCCTGCACGCGGTCCCGTTCGGTCGCGGCCCTGCTGACCTGCTTGTCCAGGTGCGTGAGCTCAGTGCGGAGCCGGGACGTCTCCTGCTCGGTCTGTACCAGGGCCTCCTTCTGGCTTCTAACGGATACGCGCAGTCTCTCCTTCTCAGCCTCAGCGGCAGCAATGTCGTCCTGCAGCTGGTCCAGGCGGGCCTGCTCGGCGGAGAGGTCGACGCCGCGGACCGCGTCGGCCTGGTGCTGAAGGCGGTTCGCCTCCTCGCGCAGGGCGAGCACCGTGGAGTACCGGCCCGCGACGTCGTCGGCCCGGAAGCCCGCCACCTTGGACTCCAGCTCGGCCACCTTGGCCCCCAGCTCCAGCTCGTCCACCTGGGTGGTATCCAGGATGACGCCCAGGTCGGCGACGCGCTGCCGGAGGTCACGCAGCCGCTCGGCGTTGCGCCCCGCCGCATTGGCCGCGTCGTCGAGCAGGGCCTCGCGGACGGTGTCGTAAGCGGGTAGGCCCTCGGAGCCGGCCACGGCGAGCTGCCGGAGCACGTCCGCATAGACGCTGTGGTCCTCGTAGAGGCGGTTGATGACATCTTCCTGGGAGTCGCTGTCCAGCGCGGCCCAGGCGCGCTCCCACGCCTGGGGGGACTGCGCCTCGACGAGAAGCGGGAGCCAGCCGGTCCAGGGGACAGGGCCGGAGAAGGCCGCGAGGTCAGCGAGGAAGTCGGTCAGTGGCATGGCGTCTCACGATCGTTGGGGTGAACAGGGCGCGGGCCCGTTACGGGCTGGTGGCGGGGCCCGTTACGGCTGCGGGTTGCGGGAGGAGTCGTCGGGCCTGCGGGGGTGGAACATACTCCTGAGCCTGTTACCGATTCCCCTGAGCCCGTTGGAGGTGCTCTCCAGGCCGGAGCGGAGCCCGTGAGCCAGATCGTCGATGTCCTGGGCGACGTCCTGTGCCTGACCGATATGCGCCTGGAGGTTGCTCACCTGTTCTTGGAGGGAGGCCAGGCGATCCTGCTCCTGCGCCCACTGGTCCTTGATCTCAGCAAGTTGCGCCCGGGCGGCGGCGATGTCTTTCTCGGTGCCCGCCCGTTCCTGGCGCGCCTGTCGGATGCTCCTCTCAAGGGACTGCTTCTCCGTGCGCAGTGCCTCAGCCTCCTCCTGGAGGCGTGTCCTTAGCTGCTGCCGCTCCGCCGGGTCGTAGGCACGCAGGGAGACCAGCTCGGACCTGAGGCGTTCGATCTCCTTCTCCAGGGCCTGGCGCTGGGCGGCACCGGGGCCGTTGGCGACCTCCTGCCGCAGTCGTAGCTCCTCTTGCTGCAGCTCCTCGATCCGGGTGTGCTCGTTAAGCGCGCGGCGGACCGTCTCCACGTCAGCATGAGTTCTCTGCCTGATCTCTTCCAGACGTCTCAGCTGCCTGTCTCCTGCCTCGAGTGCCTCGTCGGTGGCCAGGTCAAGGGTCGGGTCGCTGAGATCTGTCAGGTCATTGGGCAGGAGACAGCGGATCAGGTAGTCCGAGAGCGGGTCGGCGTCATGGGACAGACGGCTCAGCAGGGCCTCGCGGTCCTCTGTGGCGAGTCCTGCCCACGCCTCCTCCCACTGGCCGGGCCTCTCGTGCGCGGCTAGTGCCAGGGCGTACCACTCGTCCCAGTCCAGGCTGGCCTCTGAGCCCGCTATCCGTGCGAGCACTGTCTGGAGCGTCATGATACCGCCGTCCGGGCCTTGGCGATCTGGTCAGGGGTCCTGACCGCGTACTTGGACTGCACCTGGTCCTCGTGGAGGTAGATGGTGCCCGCCCGGGACCTCGTCAGGTGGCTCGGTCGGCTGAGCCTGCCGTCGATATTGATCAGGTTGTTCCCGTCATGGGCGGTGACGACGAACTTGAGCACGCCCTCGGTGTCCGCGGTCAGTCTCACGTCGACGTTCTTGAGGACATTGCGGGAGGTCAATGTGCTGCGGCTCCAGCTCCATACCTGCTCATAGGGGCTGGTTATGTCGTCGAATACGATAGCCCGCTGTTCTAGGTCGCCTTCGATGTCGACCATCCCGAGGCCGAGGTCCTTGAGGCTGACCGTGGCCGGGAGCCGGGAGCCGCTCTTGAGCAGCGGGGACACAATGCACTGGCGGGACTCGCCCAGGCCGAGCTTCTTGGCTATCTTCTCGGAGATCGTGACCTCCAGCCCGATGTCGAAGAGGAGCCGCTCCTCAATGGTCATACGGCCTGAGGCGACCAGGGCGGCCCCCATGGCGACCGCCGTGGAGAGCTTTGACTCGTTGAGGTGGAACTTCTTGAGGCGCTCGAGGACCTCCCTCGCCTCGGACGGCGTTGCCAGTCGCCTCAGCGTCGGCTCAATGACCATGGTACGCAGGCCGCCTATATTGCTGCCGCCCCCGGTCATGAGGATGGCGTACGGCAGTGACGGCCGGTTGCGGAGGAAGGCGGTGAGCAGCTCCTGGGTGCTCCTGAAGAAGGGCTCCAGGCACGTGAAGTACTCTGCCCGTGACATCTCCGTCATGATAGTGCCATTGTCCGTCATTGAGGACACGGGGACCCGTCGCCCGCCCCAGTCGCCAGATATCTTGTCGGTAAGGTTGCCCCTGCCCTCGGCTATCTTGGCGTACCTGGAGATCGTGTGCAGCAGCTGGTCCTCGGCCGCCGCGAAGGCCGCGCGGAGCCAGGTGCTGTCACTGTGCTCCAGCGACCTCAGCACCGCCTCGGCGGTATTCGGGACCGTGATACCGGTCCGGGTGGCGATGTTCTCGAGGTGCTTGAGGAGCAGGAGCGAGGTGGCGTAATCCCCGCCGATATTGTTGTTGACCGCGTCAATGACGACCAGGGGGTCGTCGGGACCACCGACCCGGACCAGGCTCAGGTCGGTGGTCCCGCCGCCGATGTCGACAATCAGCAGGTCCTTGCCGGCGAAGTCCGCGGTGTTGCCGGCGGCGTACAGTGCGTAGACGGCGGCGGCCACCGGCTCGTCAACGGTCTGGTCCCTTACCGTGGCACCCAGGGGACGACCGTCCGCCTCCGCCTCCCGGGCAGCCTTACGGGTCGCCAGGCACTTCTCCGCGTGCTCCCTGCGCCAGCCGTGAGGCACGGTGACGACGACGGAGTCCACGGACTCGCCGCCCAGGCCCCCGGTTATCTGCTTCATAATGTGCTCCACGAGCCACGTGGTCAGCCGCTCGGGGCTAATGTCTACAGGGCCGCCGCCCCAGTCCTGGGTGGCCAGGACGATATTGTCTGCCATGGACATCTTCCACCTGCGGAAGGTCTCTCCCGGGTTGTCCTCCGAACCGGACCAGAACTCTCTGGCCGCCTTCCCCACGGTAATGTTGCCGCCCGTCTCCTCGACGTGGATCATGGACGGCAGCAGGTCGTCGTCCTCGAACTTGTGAACCGTGATGTTGCCGTTGGCGTCCACCTTGGCCACGACTGTGTTCGACGTACCAATATCTATACCGATACTCGTCATCCTACGGTCTCTCCTCGTTACGGTCCCGGTCGGGTGCCCCGATGTTATCACGGTCGCTGGCGTCGGGACCCGCCCGCGCGCGCCCGCCCGGTACGTGCCACCTACCTGACCTCCGCCTCGGGGTGAGACGGCCGCTGCTAGCCGCACAGGTCCTAATAAGAGCTACAGGTGTTCTCCACGCGATACCGGAAGGTTATTCCCGGTACCCGTTGTACCCGCTCTGACCTGCACTGACGCCCCCGGGTCACGGGCCCCGCGAATAATCCTGTCCCGGGCAGGAGGACCGGAGACCGCTCTTAGGCGGCTGGCGGCCGCGAGGGGGTGCGGGCAGTGGGCAGGTCCGGGGCTGGTGGTGGGGTGAGGCTGTGGCTGGTGGCGGGCCGGGTCCGCGTGTGCTGCGGGCTCGGGCCTGCCCCCTGGCGCATGACCGCCGTCCTGACCGGGTGCGGCCCGAGCCCACGGCGTCGGGCGCGGCTCCGGGAAGGCGCGCTCCTGGGCGCTGGCGGTCCCGATCCGGGGCCGGGCTGGCGACTCATTTCTCGTCGAACAGCATCGGGCCCTTTCCCGGTAGCGCCGACGCGATAATCATTAGGATGAAGGAGGACACGATAAAAAGGACCCAGGACAGCCCGGTACGGAACCAGGAGTCAGGGATCCAGGGGATCCACGACGTGGTCAGGGCGGGGAGCTCGCAGCCTCGGAGCACCGGTACACGGTCCGCGTGCTGCAAGACTACGACCAGGACCACCGGGGTCACGAACATAATGAGGGTGTGGCAGGTCTCGGGGAAGGCCGAGTACTTTCTTTTGAGCACGATACGGGCGATCGTCAGCAGCTGGATCACGCAGCAGAGCGCGACGAAGCAGACGAACAGGACCAGCAACGGGGTCACCGTGTGAAGGGCGGACAAGGCGAAGCGGGTGACTGCCCCCTGGTCGTCACCGGGCGTGAACTGCGACATGAATGACGAGTACCATTCGGTCGCAGGGCACGTGCGTTTCGGGGCAGAGTGGTTCACGGTCAGGAGCACCGCGAGGACAAAGGGTATGAACAGCCAGGCCTGCGAGGTCACCACAAGCCTCAGGCCGTGGAGCCTGCTGGCCTTAGTCGGCTGGTTCTTCTCCGGGTCGCGGATAATGATTCCCAAAACTAAACTCCTAGGACGTCACAGTCCCTTCCTGGGACGACAAGAAGAGGCTGTGGGGTAATGGGGTGAGGTGGGCAGGTAAAGGACCAGGTCCGCCGGGCGCCGGGGGCGCCGTGCTCCGGCTCCTTAAGGTGGTGGCCCGGCTTTCTCAGGGCCGAGCAGGACGGCCTGCCGCCCCAGGGTACCTGCCCGCTCCTCCTACCCGCAGTTGCCTACCCGCTCCTCACCGCCCCAGCACCGGGTTGTAGCGGAGGCGGTTGGGCGTCGTCGGGCACTCCTCGCCCACGGCCATGGGCGCCACCAGCCGGTCCGCCCGCAGGTCCTCCAGCCGTCCCACCACCCGGTCACGCAGGACCCAGGGGTCGATCGTGTTGAGGTAGATCTTGGTGCCCCCCTCGAACCCGGCCAGGGTGGAGACCCGCCACTTGAGCGTCACGTGCCAGGGCATGGGCTGGTCCACGCCCAGGGGGCGGTGGTGCCACTCCTCGTTGCTGGGCACGTCCGCCCCCGTGGCCGCGTGCAGGGCGTGGATGAGGTCGGAGACGGCGTCGACCTCCTCACGGCCCATGAGCCAGGGCTCGGGCGTGGCCGAGGTGGAGTAGACCTCCAGCGTGGGGTAGCGGTGTCCGAACCCGGCGAAGGCCACCGCGTGCTCGTTGCTGGCCACCAGCAGCCCCTGGTAGGCGGCGTAGTCCACCCCCATCTCGTTGTACAGGTTGGGGTTGGCCCGCACCTTCTGCAGCTCCAGCTCACTGGTCACCCCGCGCTCGTCAATCCCCACCAGCTGCTTGTGCAGGTGGTCGAAGCTCGCCCCGGCGGGCCGCAGCCAGTTCTGGAAGACCGCCACGTAGCGCACCCACCGGTTCGCCTGGTAGAGGTCGTGCATGGAGGCCGCGGCCAGGTGCGTGTACACCCGGTGCTCGGCCACGCTCAGGGTCCCCGACCCCGCCCGGCCCGAGGTGTCGGTGGCCGCGTCGGTGAAGTGCCGCCGGGCGACGATGACGTCGTGCCCGCCCGCGAAGAAGGGCGCCAGGTAGGCGCGGCGCGCGGCGTCGTCCATGGCCTCCCAGTGGGCCGGGTCCTGCCCGCTGGCGCGCAGCTTGGCGCGGGCGACCGCCGCCACGTGCGCCGCCCCGGCCGGGTCGGCCAGGTAGGCCTCCATGCGCTCGCGGGCGGTGTCGGGCACCTCGTAGCCGTGGTTGGTGTGCCAGTAGTCGAAGGAGAGGATCTCAAAGAGGTTGGGGATGCGCCGGAACTCGGCCACCGTGTCGAACAGGGCCGAGGCGGGCAGGGCGTCAATGCGCTCAAAGGCGGGGGCGGCGTCACCTGCGGCACCACCTGTGCCGCTTCCTGCGGTGCCACCCGTGGCGCTGCTCCCGGACCCCAGCCTGGTGCCGCCTGGTCCTGCGCCGGGCGCCGTGCGCACAATGCGCGACTTCTCCGGGGGCGTCTCCAGGTAGCGTGCCGAGCAGAAGGCGCAGGCGTGGCTGCGGTCCTCGGCCGTAATGGGGCTGACCAGCGTGGGGGCGTGGGCGATGGGGCGGTTGCCGCGGCCGGGCACGGTCCACACCTCCGTGCCGGTGAAGGGGCTGATCTGTTTGACGGTGCCGTCGGCCAGTCGGGTCAGTGGCTCGGCGGTGGGGGCGTAGGGAAAGAGCATGACCCCATTGTCCCACGACCGGCGCCGTCAGGTGGGCCGACTGGCTGCCCGGTTGGTGTGCGTCCGGGACGTCCTGCCCGCCCCGCGCCCGGCGACCGGCTGCCTGGAAGGTGCCGGGGACGTACCTTAGTCATGGGGGACGTACCTTAAAGATACGTCCCCCATGACTAAGGTACGTTTTCCATGACCAAGGTACGTCCCCGACGTCGTACGTGCCTTGACGCGCATACCTTGCCGGACCCGCCCTACCGGATCCGCCCTGACCTGCCGGACCCGCCCTACCGGACCCCGCCGGACCCGCCCTGACCTGCCGGACCCGCCCTACCGGACCCGCCTGAGCGCCGCGGCAATGTCCCGGAAGTAGGGGTAGGTGCTCCAGCTCGCGTAGTCGCCGAACACGTAGATCCGACGTCGGGCGCGGCTGAGCACCGTGTTGGCCGCCTTGACGTCCCCCGACGCCCACGTCTTGGCGCCTGGGCGCAGGGGGTCCCCGCCCAGGACCAGCAGGACGACGTCGGCCCGCCCGCCCGGGGCGTCGTCAATGGTGCCGCCGCCCAGCCCCGGGTAGTCCCGCCCCAGGTCCGCCAGCACCTCGGCGATCTCCTGGAAGGGGGACAGCGCCATGACCTGGGTCATGGGCACGCCGCGCGCGCCCAGGTAGTCCAGCACCTTGCGGGCGCGCACGAGCTCGTCGGGCTGGACGTGGGTCCCCGCGGTGGTGGCGGGGGAGTCGGCCCAGAAGCTCTCCACCACCCCGGCCTCGGCGGAGGCGGGGAGTGAGAACACGTCGTGGGGGTCGGGGGGGTCCTGGCGCGCCCCCGGGACCATGAGGCCGTGGTAGGCGAGCTCGTTGGAGAGGCTGAGCATGGGCTCGTCACAGTAGTAGCGCACCCGCAGCGGCGTGCCGACCCACACGGGCTGGTCCTTGCGCCCCAGGCTCGTCCCCAGCTCGCAGACGCGGTCGGCGAGAGTCTGGACCGAGGCCCGTGGCGGGATCCACGTCGCGGACACCTCGTAGCCGACGGCGATCCCCTCCGCGGCGGCGGGCGGCAGGGCCGGTGCGGGCCGGGTCTGGAAGGGGTCACCCAGGACGACGGCGCTGCGCGTGTGCCACAGCACCGGGACCGTCTGCTGGGGGGCGGCCCGCCCGGCGTCGTCCACGAGCAGCCAGCCCAGCCCCTCCCGGGGCAGTCCGCGCAGCATGCGGTCGGCGGCGGCGAAGGTGGTGCACACCAGGGGCACGACCAGGAACAGCGTCTGCCACGCGGCCTGCACGGTGCGGGGCTCCAGGTCCGAGGGGGCCCTGCCGGTCATGACGTCCATGGTGCCCCGCAGGCTGCGGAGCATAATGGAGGCGGTGTTGGACAGGAAGGCCCGGTGCAGGTGCAGGGCGGCCAGGAAGAGCTCGGTGCGGGCCGTGTCCAGGGAGGGGGTGAGCCACGGGGTGCGTCTCTCGCGCGCCTCGCGCCGGGAGGGGTCGTCGTCGGGGGGCGGGTAGCTCTCGCCCAGGGCCCCGGCGTCGCGGGCACGCAGCCTGCGCAGCGTGTGCTGCTCCGCCCCGGCCGCGCGCAGGGTCGAGGTGAGCTGGGAGAGGCGGTTCTGCGCGGAGGTCGCGGCGGCAGCGGCCTGGGTATGGGCGACCTGGGCCTCGGCGTTGGCCTCGGTGGCCTGGGAGAGCCTCTGCTCCAGGTCGTACTCGCCCTCGCGCCACGCCCGCAGCGCGGCGCTCCCCTTGAGCGCGGTCGCCAGGAAGCGGGGACGCCTCTCCAGGTACTCACGGTGCTCCGCGGCGACCTGGGCCAGGATGTCGGCGCGCACCTGGGCGACGCGCTCGGCCTGCGCCTCCCTCAGGCGCAGCGGGCGGATCTCCGCCTCCGCCTGCACGATCCGCTCCTGGAGCCGCTCCTCCTCAGCGGCCAGCGTCGCGGTGCGCTCCAGGCGCTCGGCCGCCTCCCGCCGCGCCCGGAGGAGGCGCTCAACCTGCTGGTAGGCCTGGTTGAACCTGGCGGTGGCCTGGCTCCAGGAGACGACCTTGGTCTCGCCGCTGGCCCACGCCCTCAGAATCTCCTGCATCCCCGCCACCTGGGCGGCGGGCTCGCCCTGGGCGGGGGTGTTGGTGGGCTGGTCCGGGCCGTCCGCCCGGGCGGGCTGGCGGCCGGACCAGAAGGTCGAGCGGAAGGCGAGCTGGTGCTGACGGCTGCCCAGGTGCGCCGCCGCCAGCACCCACGGCTCCCCCTGGGGGGGCGTACCCGCCTGGGTGCCCGGCGCCTGCTGGCCGGGGGACTTTGCCGCGTCCGGGGACGCGGCGGGATCCTGGGCGCCGGGGGTGGGGGAGCTGGCGGTGCGGGCGGCTGCACTGAGCGCCCCGGCCAGCGGGGCGAAGTAGCCCGCCCGCCCCCTCCACCGGGCCGCCAGCCCCCGGCGGTCCGGGATGCCGGCGCTCAGGCGGTCGACGGTGTCGATGTCAGCGGCGGCCAGGAGCATCTCGAAGCCGGTGACCTCGGGGATAAGCGGGTGGACCCGGCGCACGTTGACGCCGTCGGTGGTCCTCCAGGAGAGCACCGAGCCGTCGAAGGCGTCCCGGGGGCTGGCCAGCGTGGCCAGTCGGCGGGCGCGCTCCACCACGTTCGCCGCCAGGATGTCGCGCAGCACGGCGGTCCGCCCCGTCCCTGGCGGGGCGTTGACCGCCAGCAGCCCGGGGGCGTCGGCGAGCTGGGCGAGGGCACGGTTGACGGCGAGCTGCTGGCCGCGGGCCAGGGGGCGCTCCGGGTCGGCGGGCCACCGGCCCGGTGGGACGTAGTGCGGGGCCACCCAGGAGGTGACGACCTCGGGGTGGGCGGCCAGGTCGCAGCGGCGGGTGGTGTCCAGGACGTCGTCGGGCGTGAGGTACAGGGCCAGGGCGGGGCCGACGTCGCCGCGCACGGTGCCCTGACGGACCCGTTCCAGACCGGTCAGGAACAGGCTGTTGAGGCGGTCCGAGCCGGCGACCTCCGTGGCAGTGGGCGGGGGCGGGGGCGCCAGCGCGGGGGAGGCCGAGGGCGTAGAGGCTGCGGACGTCGGCGGGTAGGCGGCCGGGAGCGGTCGGGCCTCCGGGGCCGGCCGGGTCGCGACCGACCGGATCAGGACGTCGTTGGTGGCCAGGGCGGGCAGGCCGGTGACCCCGACGTGGGTGTGCGCCGCCCGCAGGAGGTCGGCCAGGGCGTACTCGTCCACCGGCAGGGGGGCGGGGGCGCTGGCCGGGTCCCTGCGCCCCAGGGCGAGGGAGGCGACGGTCTCGACGAACTCGCTGCACGCCTCACGGAACGCCGACGCCCAGCGGCTGGTGTCGGGGCCGTCGTGGCGTATGCGGCCCACGCCCCACAGGGCTGAGGAGAGGACCGTCGTGTTCACCTCGAGGTGGCCGGAGCCGTCAACGCGCACAAAGGCGCAGGCGCTGGAGCGGCGGGGGCCCTCGGAGTACGCCCGGGGGTCGGTACCGAAGGCGTGGCTGATCCAGTCGTAGGTGTGCCGCAGCTGGTAGACGCCCAGGTAGACCTCGTGGCGCCAGACAACCGGGGCGTCCGGCCCGCCCGGCCCGCCGGGGGGCGGCCCGCCCGGGGAGGGGGCGCTGGGCGCAGGGTCGTGGTCCCGGAGCCCGCCCGGGAGCCGGTCCTGGGGCGTCTGCGTCCATGGCAGGGGGTCGCCCGGCCGCCACAGGACGGTCCTCTCCCCGCCGCCGGGCTCCGGCGTCAGGGCGGGTATCTGCTGCGGGTTGAACAGCTCGACGGTCCACCAGAACCTCAGCAGGCGGTCGGCGGCGTCGGGGTCGTGGACTCCTCTCACGACGACGGCCGGTTCCGGGTCGGCGGCTCGGTGGGGGCGCAGGCAGGGCGGACGGGGAGGGGCATGGACTCATTCTTGCGCGGGCGGCGCCGTCTGACAGGGTAACGGTGGTATAAAGCACTGGCATTGTGGCGCGAGCAACGGCAACCGCGGGTCCGCCGGGTGGTACGGGCCCTCTCCCACCGGCGAACCGACCTCCGGCGGGAGGGTCCTCTTGTCCCTGCTTGCGGGCCTTTGGTACGGCGGCGGCCTGCGCAGTCCAGGGCCGTTACTCGCGTGAGATCCTCACTGACCGCGGCCCGGGTGCCTGACGGGACTGCCCTCGCTCGCGTGAGATCCTCGGCAGAAGGCCTTGGGGGCAGCCGACGTCGCGGCACTACCCCTGCTCGCGTGGGGCCTCCTGCCGACGCGCGGCACGGCGCAGGGCGAACCGGGCGGCCACGTAGCCGCAGGCTGCCCCGACCCAGGCCCCGGTGCTGTTCTGGAGGATATTGGCGACCTTGGCGCGTCGGTGCAGCACGGGCAGGAGCGCCTGGGCGGTCTCGGAGGCCAGGCTGACCTCACAGCCTAGGACCGCCCAGACCCACCAGGGTGTTTGCGGCCAGCCGATCACGGCGCAGAACGTGAAGGGCGCCAGCATGACGAGGTTGAGGACCACGTCCTTGCCCACGGCGCCCAGGAACCACGGGCCGATCGACTCCTTGACGTCGGCAATGTCGGAGCCTGAGGGCCACAGCACCGCCAGCGCGGTCAGGGCCAGGAAGAAGACGGCCGCCCCTCGCGCGCTCCGACGCAGGCGGGAGAGCGGCTCCGGGGCCTCGGGCCGCGTGGGTGACTGGTCAGGGCTCATGGGCGCACCCTAGTGATCCGAAGTGTGTGAATACGGTGAGGACCCTGGGGGCGTCGTACGCCCGGGCTCACAGGCCCAGGACCGCCAGGTTCTCCTGCGTAATGACCGGGGCGACCGACCAGGGGAAGTTGATCCACTTGTCCGTCTCGCGCCACACGTAGTCGGGGCGGTGGACGGAGCGGGGCTTGAGGTAGATGCAGGCGCTGCGGGCCTCCACGGGCACGGAGGCGCCGCCGAGCTGGAGGCCCTCGTGGCGCAGGAGCTCCATGACCATCCTGAGGGTCTTGCCGGAGTCGGCCACGTCGTCCACCACGAGGACCTTCTTGCCGGGCAGCTCCGAGGCGTCCATGAGCGGGGGCAGGACGACGGGCTCGGCCAGGGTCTCGCCGATCCCCGTGTAGAACTCCACGTTCATCGAGCCCATGGCCTTGACGCCAATGGCGTAGGAGATGGCCCCGGCGGGGATGAGGCCTCCGCGGGCGACGGCGATAATGAGGTCCGGGACCCAGCCCGAGGCCACGACCTGGGCGGAGAGCTCCCGGCTGGCGGTACCGAAGAGCTCCCAGGTCAGCTCCTCGCGGTCCGGGGATGTGGTGGCGTCGGTGCTGGTCGGCGTGCTGGCGGTGACGGTGCTGGTCTGGCTCACTGCGCGTCCTCACATGGCTTGCTGGTACGTGCTCCCATCGTAGTGCTCCTGATGACCTGGTGGCACATGGGGCGGGTGGGGCAGGTGGGACGGATGAGGCGCCCCGTCCCCGGCCCGGTGCGTCCGACGGCCCCGTTCGCTAGGCTCTGAGCATGACCGCCAGACTCGGACGCCTCGTCGTGGAGGGGCTCAGGTCGGTTCGACGTATTGAGCTGGACCTGACGACCGACGTCACCGTGCTTATTGGGGCCAACGGCTCGGGTAAGTCGAACCTCGTGGGTGCCCTGGAGCTGGTCTCGCGTATCTGGGACGGTTCTTTCCAGGACTACCTGCGTCGTCGCGGCGGGATGGCGGGCTCCCTGTTTTCTGGTGCGGAAGGGACTGCGCCCAGGGCGGTGATAGAGGTCAGTGCGCCGTTCCCGGACGGGCCCGACAGGACCGGGACCTACCGGGTCACCCTGGAGGCCACGGACGAGGACGACTGCATCATAAGAGAAGTTCTTTCTGTTCGTGTCGCGGACAGCCAGGACGAGGAGTTCTCCCTGGGCTCCCGGCCAGCAAGGAGGAGCTGGGTCAGGCAGGCCAGCGCGGACCCTGGGGAACCGTCGTACGAGTTCGTGAATTACTTTACTCCGCTTCTGGAGGGGTGCCGCGTCTTCCACTTTGACGACGTCTCCGAGAGGGCTCCTGTCAAGGGGTGGTCAACCGTCGGGGACGACGTCAGTTTGCGCTCTGATGCGGAGAATATTGCCGCCTACCTGCTGCGTCTTCGGGACGAGTGTCCCGGGTGCTATCGACGTATAGTCTCTGCTGTCCGTCACGTCACCCCCTTCTTTGACGACTTCGTCCTGGTTCCGAGTGCCGCTGGCAGGGTGCGGCTGCGCTGGAGGCAGCGTGGCATGGACCGTACCTTGATGGCCCGAGAGGCCAGCGACGGCACTCTACGTTTTATCTGCCTGGCCACGCTGCTTCTGGGGCCGGACCTGCCGGCTACTGTGGTCCTGGACGAGCCTGAGCTCGGGCTGCACCCGGCCGCTATCGCCCTGCTCGCGGAGATGACGCATATTGCCGGCAGGAACGGGCACCGGGTTATCGTGGCCACCCAGTCCGTGCCGCTGCTGTCCCACTACGGGCTTGACGAGGTCGTCGTCCTGGACCGCGTTGACGGCGCCACGCAGGCGAGCCGTCCCAGTGCAGAGAGCCTGGATGGGTTCCTGGAGGACCACTCCATCGGTACCCTGTGGGAGATGAACCTGCTGGGCGGGCGCCCCGTGCGCGAGGATGTCTGCGTATGAGACAGGTTGCCGTCCTCGTCGAGGGCCGGACGGAGGAGTGCCTTGTCGAGGATGTCCTGGGACCTGTCGCCGAAAAGCGGGGGCTCTACCTCGTGCCGATTGTAGTCACTACCTCGGCCACCCCCACCAGGGCATACCGTGGAGGTGGTCACTGGAAGCATTATGACAGTAGCCTCCGCGGGTTCCTGGGACAGAGGCACTGGTATCGTGTGGCCCTGCTCGTTGACTACTACCAGTACCCTAAGAGTGCTCCCGGGCGGGACTGTGGGGGGCTGGGGGAGGCGCGTCAGCGGAAGCTGGTGAGGGAACTGCGCAGAACGTACCCTGACCCTCGTTTCCGTCCGTTTGTGGTCCTGCACGAGGTCGAGACCCTGGTCCTTGCTGCTATTGATGCCGGGCAGGGTGACGGGTGGATTCCGCGCAAGGGTCTGGCTGCCCTGCGTCGCGCCGTCAAGGAGGCGGGCGGGCCTGAGTGTGTCGACGACGGCCCCGCCACGAGCCCTTCCAAACGGCTGGAGAAGGCGGACCCGAACTATATGAAGACCGTCACCGGCCCTTTGCTCATTGCCCAGGCCGGGCTTGGTGCCGTTCTTGAGCGTTGCCCCGTCTTTGCTGAGTGGTGGGAGGATCTGCTCGCGTGAGTCGGGTACCCGGTGTGTCCCCTCCTCTGGTGCCCCGGGCCTGCTTAGGTGGGATGCGCGTCGCTGGCATTGACCTCGCCGCCACCAGACCCCGGGCCCGCTTAGGTGGGAGGATGTGGAGGATGTCACCGGGCTCGGGGCCGACAACCATCCCGGGCCCGCTTAGGTGGGAGTGCGGGCTCTAGCTGGACGCGGTGGTGGTGCCGGGCGAGTTTATTCACGGCGGGTGCCCGGGTTCGTGTCGCAATCTGAGGATCAGGGCCGGTCCCACGCCGTCTCGGGCTCGGATGGCCCGGTGTATGCGCAGGTCGGGGGCCTGGAGCCCGATGGGGCTGAAAGTGCCCTCCGTTCTGATCCTCGGATTGCGACAGAACCAGGTGCCGGGGGTGGCGAGCAGTGCGTAGTGGGCGAGAGTTCATGCGACGAACCGCATAGACCGCATGGATTCTCCCGGCACCTTCGGTCAAAGTGACCAGCCGGATCGGCGGGGCGGCCCCCGGGGGGTTCTCCCGGCACCTTGGGGCGGGGCCTGTTCGGGGCTGGTGCGGGTAGGTCGGCCCTGAGACCCTCCCGGCACCTTCGCGAGGCCGCCCCGCTCAGCGTCCTGCTCTTCCTCGCCAGGGATCCTCCCGGTACCAGCGGATACGATGGACGCCCTGGGCGCTGCCCGTTCTCACGAGCAATAAGTACCGTTCTCGCGATGAACAAGTACCGTTCTCGCGGCGAATAAGTACCGTTCTCGCGGGCAGGGGGCGTGTGGGGTGGTTACCGGCCTACACTGCCACGAGCACCTGCACCATAATGATCTTGACCACGATCGCCAGGGCGAAGAGGGTGGCGTACCCGGCCTCCACCCGTTCGTCGTCGCACCTGGACAGGGCGAAGGCCAGGATGGCGGGCTGCCCCACGAGCCCGGCCAGGCCCCCGGCGGCCCGGGGCGCGCTCACCCCGGCCCAGCGCGCCCCTGCCAGCAGGACCACCGCGTTGACCCCCACGATGAGGGCCGCCAGCGCACCCACCGCCACCCCGGTGAGGGAGAATGCCGACGCCGCGAAGTCCGGCCCGCTGGCCAGGCCGATGGCGGCCAGGAAGAACAGCAGCCCCAGCTGCCGGATGGTGGTGTTGGCCGCGTGGGGCAGCCCCCACACGAAGGGCCCGGTGCGCCCCACCCGTCCCAGGACCATGCCCACCACCAGCGGGCCGGCGGCCACCCCCAGCCGTAGCGTGATCCCGCCGGGCAGGGGGACGGGCACCAGCCCCGCCAGGACCCCCAGGGCCATCCCCGCGCCCACGCTGAAGGCGTCGATCTGGGCGATGGAGTGCTCCGAGTCACCGAAGTAGTCAGCGGCCTCCTCCAGCCTGTCCGAGGGGACCACCGCCAGGACCCGGTCGCCCAGCTCCAGGACCAGGTCCTCACGGGCCAGCAGGTCCAGGTCACCACGGCGCACGCGCGTGGCGACCCCCTGGAAGCGTCCGGGCATGTCCACCTCGCCCACGGTCCGCCCCGCCACACGCAGGCTGGAGACGGTCAGGCGACGGTAGTCCACCTGCGTGCGGTCCTTGGCCAGGCAGGAGTCCAGCCCCGAGCCCAGCTCCTGGACGGCGTCGGCCACCGCCTGCGGCGCCCCCACCACCACGACCTTGTCCCCGGGCAGCAGCTCCTCACCGGGATGGGCCACCCGGGTGACGCCGTCGCGCTCCAGGTAGGAGATGCGGATACGCGCCCGCTGGAAGGCCTCCATCTGGTCGAGCCTGACCCGGGTCAGCAGCAGCACGCTCGTGGCCGTGATGCCGTCGGCGCTGGCCGGGCGCGGGTCGCGGCGCGCCGGCCAGGAGCGCCCCACCACCACGGCCACCACCAGGATCGCCACCGCCACCCCCACCGGGTAGGCCAGGGCGTAGCCGACGGCGGGCTCCTGGTTGCCGGCCGCCTCAATGGCCGCGTCCAGGACCGGGGAGGTCAGGGCCCCGGCGTAGGCGCCCGCATCGGTGGCCGGGGTCAGGCCGGTCAGGCGGGAGAAGCCGGCTCCGGCCAGGCCCGCGGCCACCAGCGCCACCACGCACAGGCTCATGAGGGGCAGCTGGCGGCGCAGGTCGCGGAAGAAGGTATTGCCTGCCCCGACGCCCACCGTGTAGCAGAACAGCCCCAGCCCCAGACTGCGCAGGAGCCCCAGGTCCGCGCCGAGCCGGGGGTCCAGGGCGCCGACGGCCAGGCCCACGAACAGCGCCCCGGCCGCACCGAAGCGGATGGGGCCGAAGGGGATCTGGCCCAGCGCGGTGCCCAGCCCGATGACCAGGAAGACGGTCAGGACGGGCGCCTGGACCAGGACGTCGACGACAGGTGTCAGGAGCTCGGGCACGTCACCAGGGTAGCCGCCTACCGCCCCGGGGCGCAGACAGCTCGTGCTGCGCCACCTGGCCGCCATGCGCGTAGCCGCCTCCCGCCCCGGGGTGCGCTGGCCCGGGGCGTCTACCGGCGGGCCCTGGACGTAGTTACCTGCTCCAGGGCGCAGGTGGTGCCAGCTCTGCGGCGCCAGGTGGACGTGTACGATCCCGGCCTGGGCGGCCCCTGTCACCTCCGGGGGCACGGACCTGTACGTGGGCGGGTACGATCCCGGCCTGGGCGCCCTGGTCCCCGGCGCCTGCCGGACTGTGGGTGCGCTCACATCCTGGAGCGGCCCGCCCGTGAACCGCTGGGCCCTGGGCGGCTACGAACCGGGTAGCAGGACGTGCCTGCGGCCAGCGGCCACCGCCGTCGCCCAGGAACGGCCACCACCGTTGCCCGGAAACAGGGAAGGAGCCGCGTCTCGGTGAGCCCCGAGGTGGAGATTATGCCTGACACCGCGCTCCTGGTGGCCGTCGGTCAGGGCGACGAGCGCGCCCTGGCCGAGCTGCACCGGCGCTACGCGGCGACCGTGTTCGCCTTCGTGACCACCCGGGTGGCGGACCGGGGGACGGCCGAGGAGGTCAGTGCCGACGTGTGGCTCGGCTGCTGGAGGTCGGCCCGTGCCTTCCGGGGGGACAGCCGGGTCCTGACCTGGCTGCTGGGGATCGCCAAGCGTCAGGCCTGGTCACGGGGCCGTCGCCGGGTGCTGCCCGCCGTGCCGCTGGACACCCAGGTCGAGGGCCTCGTGGACGATACCGTCGGCCCGGACGACCAGGTCCTGGAGACGGCCGGTGTCGAGGAGCTCCTGGAGGCGCTCAGGTCCCTGCCCCCGGACCTGGTCGAGGTGGTCAGCCTGGCCTGGCTGCACGAGCTGCCCTACAGCGAGATCGCCCAGGCCCTGGGGGTCCCGGTGGGGACCGTCAAGAGCCGGGTGTCGCGGGCACGACGGCTGCTCAAGGACGTACTGAGGAGGGACAGTGCCTGACAACGGTATGGACCGGGGCGTGGGGCGCCCCGGGAACGAGGCCCTGCGGGAGGCCCTGCTCCGGTGGGAGAACGAGCTCGGCGGCCAGGGGCCGGACCTTGAGACGGTGCGCCGTCGGCTGACCGCCGCACCCACCCTGGACGCCCGCCGCTGGACGGCTCGACGCAGCCTCGCTCTGGCCTGGGCCCTGGCACGGGCCCAGCTCAGGGTCGTCCCCTGGCTGGTGGTGCCGCTGGCGCTCCTGACGGCGTCGGCGGCAGCGCTCCTGGCGCGCCTGTGCGCCGTGGGCGTGGGGGCCGACGTCGCGGTGGCGGGGTTCTCCACCCTCATGCTCCACGGGGTCACCCTGACGGTGACGACGGCGCTGTCACGGGTGCGTGAGGACGCCGTGTGCCTGGCCACCCCCCTGGGGCCGCAGGCCGTGGTGCTCGCCCGGGTGGCGGCGGTGCTCGCCCTCGACGCGGCCACCGGGGTGGTGGCCGGCGCGGTGGTGTCCGTGTGGGCACCGGTCGGACCGGTGGGCGCGCTGCTCACAGGTTGGCTGGTCCCCATGACGTGCGTGGCCGGGGTGGTGGCCTTCCTGGCCATCTGGACGGCCCCCTGGGTGGGGGTGGTGGTGGGGCTGGTCCTGGCCCCCATCGCCGGGCCGGTGGTCTCAGTGGTACGGCTGGGGGCCCTCACCGAGGTCCTGCACCAGGTCCTCACCCTGTCGGGGGCACCGGTCCTGGGCCTGAGCCTGGTCCTGGCTGTCTCCCTCTCAGCGCGCTACGCGCTCACCGCCCGTGCGCCCCGGTGAGCCCGCGCACTAAACCGCGCACCGGGAGCCGCTCACTGGGCCGCGCCGCACCGCGCCGCACTGGGCCGCGCCCCGGTGACACGCCGCGCCGTGCAGCACCGCACTGAGCCGCGCCGCGCCGCGTACCGAACCGCGCACCCGTGCTGCGTGCCTGCCAGCAGCCGTAGACACGACCTGCGTCGGGCGTCCCCAGGAGCACTCCGGGCGCGCCCAGGTCCGTGGACGCGGCTACCGAGCACGCTGGAAGTGGCCTTCGCCACAGTAGCTGTGTGAACCGGAGAGGGCCCACCGGCTACCTACAGGGTGACACCAACCCATCAGGAGGCACCGTGACGCTCCCGCTCATAATGGCGCAGCTGCGCCAGACCGGCGTAGCCCTGGTCGTCCCGCTCACAGCGGGCGCCGTCGGGGCGGCCTCAGGCAGGTGGGCGGCGGCCGCCTGGTCACCCAGCCAGGCCGTGCTCCTGGTCATGGGCCTGGAGCAGGTCCTCGTGCTGTGCTCGGGCGCCGCGCTGGCGGCCGCGCTCACTGGCGACCCGCTGGTGGAGCTGCACGAGTCGACGCCGACGACGTTCCGCCTGGTCCAGGTGGTCCGTGCCGCCCTGGTCACCACCTCCGGAGCGGTCGGCGCCCTGGTCATGTTCGCGCCCCTGCACCTGGCCGGGATCTGGCCCCATGACGAGGGGTGGGTCACCCTGGTCGTCCCGGTCGGTGCGGTGCTCGTCCTGGCTTCCGTGGCCCTCGCCGCGGCGGCTGGCGTCACGGCGTCGTCCACTGTGATTACAGTCATAGGCGCGTGGCTCCTGGTCCTGGTGTGGGACTCCTACGTCCAGCCGCTGCCCATGCGACGCGGGCTGCCGCTGGTGGGCGCAGTGGCGCTCGCGGTGGTCGCCTGGCGACGGCTCGGCGACGCCGGGCACAGCATCGGGGCCGCCGAGGCGGGGGCGTCATGAGCGTGAGGTACTCAGGGGCCGTGCGGTTCGGGGAGCTCGTGCGCGTCCACGCCCGGACCGCCCGTCGGCAGAGGTCGCTGTGGTACGCCACCGTGCCCCTGACCCTGCTCGCCGTCCTGCTGAGCGTGGACGCGCCCGCCGCGCCGGGCACCGGGGGCATAGATGACCTGGTCTTTGTGGCGCGAGTCATGGGAACCCTCATCGGTATTGCCTACGCGGCGGCCTTCACCGGGCTCCTGGTGGCACCCGCCCGCCTGGGGGTGGACGAGCTGGAGCTCTCCACCCCGGTGGGGACCACGACGCTGGGGGCGGCGCGGGTGCTGGGGACCTTTGCCGTGGTCATGGTCCCGCCCCTGGTGGTCCTGGTGGGCGTGGGGCTGGTGCAGACGGTCGGCGGCAGCTGGACGGGCCTGCCGGCCGCCCTCCTGGTGGCGGTGGCCATGGAGGTGCCGACGGTGCTGTGCGCCCTGGCGGTCTCCGCCCTGGCTGGCTCCGTGCTGCCGCAGGCGCTCGCCCGGGTGGTCGCCGTCCTGACCTGGCTCTACCTGACCATGACGACCCCGACCATACCGGTTCCCGGCGTCACGGGCACCGTCCTGGGGGTCGTCGGAGAGGGCTTCGCCTCCCTGGTCTCACCCCGCTTCTTCTGGGTTAACGGGCCGCTGGCCACCGCCCCGGGGCCGGTCGTGGCCGCCGTGTCCCTGCTGTGGCAGCTCGCCCTGGTCCTTACCTGCCTGGTGGTCGGCTCGCGGCTGGCCGGGCGCTCACGCCGCTGAGGGACCCGGGGCCAGGGGTCCGAGGGCCAGGGCCCGGACGGCCCTGACCTCCTCCACCAGACGCGGCCGGAGGGCCCCGGAGCCAGGGGCCCGGCCCGGTCCACTACCACCATCTTGTCTGAGAGCGACCCGGGTGAGGGCCCAGGCCCGGCTGGGGCTCCGGACCCGCCCACCAGACCACACGAGCAACTGAGAGGAAGCCTTTCGTGTACATCTCCATCAGCCACGTCACCAAGGACTTCCGGGGGAGGCCGGCAGCCCTGGACGACGTCACCATTGACCTGCCCACCGGGATGATCGGGCTGCTCGGATCCAACGGCGCCGGCAAGACCACGCTCATGCGCATTCTGTGCGGCATTATCCAGCCCACCCGCGGCTCAGTGCACATTGACGGCCAGGACCTGGCCGACCCCGCGGGTCGCCGGGCGGTCAAGCGGGTGCTCGGCTACCTCCCGCAGCATATTGAGCCCTACCCCAGCCTCACGCCCCTGGAGTTCCTCGACTACGTGGGCGTCCTCAAGGGGCTGGACAGCCGGGCCGAGCGCCGTCGGCAGGCCGGCGAGCTGGTGGCCCGGGTGGGCCTGGCCGAGGTCAGGGACCGGCGCATTGGCGGGTTCTCGGGCGGGATGCGCCGTCGGGTGGGGATAGCCCAGGCCCTCATGGGCGATCCCCGGCTGGTGGTCGTCGATGAGCCCACGGCCGGCCTCGACCCGGAGGAGCGCATGCGATTCCGCTCCCTCCTGGCGGGGCTGGGCGCGGACCGCACCGTGGTCCTGTCCACGCACATCCTCGACGACGTGGCCCAGACCTGCCCCTACGTCTTCGTGCTGGGGCACGGGCGCACCCGGTACGACGGGCCGACCAGCGGCCTCATTGACGTCGCCCGGGGACGGACCTGGCTGACCGGCCCGCTGGGCACCATGCCGTCGGGCGACCTGGTGGTGGTCAACGCGACATCCACCCCCGAGGGCACCCGCTACCGGCTCGTCTCCGACGTCCCGCCCGACGGCGCGCAGCCGGTCGAGCCCAGCCTCGAGGACGGCTACATGGCCCTGACAGTCAACAAGGAGAGATCATGATCAGCAGACCAGCACGAACCCGGATCGCCCTCGGCGTCGGGGGGATCATCATTGTCAGCGGCGTACTGGGGTGCATGCACATGCGCTCCCAGCAGTACCCCGCCAGCGGACCCACCTTCAGCGTCACCCCGACCTCCAACCCCGCCCCGGTCACGGCCGCCGACTTCGGCCACACCTGGACCCTGAACGTGGACCACGGCACTATTGGCTGCACCAAGGACGCCGACGGTGACCCCGCCCTGTTCTTTACCGCCCCGGACGGGACCGAGTACGCGCTCAACGGCGTCACCGGGAACAAGAACCGCCCGGACATTGAGGACATTGCCAACGGCTCCGTGGGGCCGCTGCGCTCCTTCGCCTTCGGCGTCTGCGACGTCCCGTGACGGGTGTCCCGTAACGGGCGTCTCGTAATGGGTGTCCTGTGACGGGACGCCTGCGAGTGGTGGACGGGCTGGGGCCGCGGCGTCCCGGACGGTCGGCGTCCGAAACGCCGCGGCGGCCAGCGCCTGGTCGCCGGTGAGCTGGCGTGGGGCGGGTGCGAGTCGGTGCGAGCCGCCGGTGAGTCGGGGTCGCCGGTGGGCCGGGTGTGAGCGTGGGGCGGGTATGACGGAGCCCGTGGCTCGGTCTGCACCGAGCCACGGGCTCTGCGTCCATGAGGTCCTCGACCCTGGTTCCCATGTCAGGGGAGGGGTCCTCCTTCGCCAGAGCGACTGCTTGGGCTCCCTGGGACCCTCGCACGTCTCGGTCCTGGCCGGTCAGCGGGTTCCCCAACCCTCACGACCAGTTCCGTCCGGTGGTGATTCATATGTAACTCCCCTCTCCTGAAAGGAGGCCCCGTAATCCTCTGTGAACTTGCTGGGAAATGCGAAAGCGGCCGGCGGTGGCGTGCGGACACACGGAAACATGACGTAGAGCACTCTACATGACCCTGGGGCGGAGCCGTCGCAGCACCCGCCCGTGCCCCTGGCGGGCGCTGCGGGGCCGCAGGGCCCAGGTGGTCGGTGAGTGTGCCCCCTGGCGGGCGCTGCCGCGGGTACCCTGCCATGGTGCAGTTTCTCAACGAGCCCACCTTCGACCTCACCTACGACGACGTGTTCATGGTGCCCTCCCGCTCCTGCGTGGGCTCACGCATGGACGTGGACCTGACCACGGACGACGCCACCGGCACCACCATCCCCGTGGTCGTGGCCAATATGACCGCCGTGGCCGGCAAGCGCATGGCCGAGACCGTGGCGCGCCGCGGCGGCCTGGCCGTCATCCCCCAGGACATCCCGGTCGACGTCGTCATTGACACCGTGGCCCAGGTCAAGGCCTCCCACCTGGTCTACGACACCCCCGTGACCGTCAAGCCCCACCACACCTGCGGCTACGCCATGGGGCTGATCCCCAAGCGGTCCCACGGCGCCGCCATCGTGGTAGACCCCCACTCCGGGCGGCCGGTGGGCGTGGTGGACCTGGGTGACGTCTCCGGCGTCGACCGCTTCACCCAGGTCCGCTCGGTCATGTCCACCGAGCTCCTGACCCTCCCCGAGGGCGTTGACGCCCGTGAGGCCTTCAACCGGCTCAGGGCCGCCCGTCGTCGCCTGGCCCCCGTCGTGGACGCCGAGGGCCGGCTCGTGGGTCTGCTGACCCGTGCCGGGGCGGTGCGCGCCACGATCTACCACCCCGCTCTGGACGCCTCAGGCCGCCTGCGTGTGGGGGCCGCCGTCGGCATGAACGGTGACCCCGCCGCGCGGGCCGCCGACCTCGTGACCGCGGGCGTGGACGTCATTGTGGTGGACACCGCCCACGGTCACCAGGACCGCATGATGCGCGCGGTCTCGGCCGTGCGCGCCGCCCTGGGGCCGGACGTGCCGGTGGTCGCCGGGAACGTGGTCACGGCCGCGGGGGTGCGCGACCTGGTCGAGGCGGGCGCCTCGATCGTGAAGGTGGGGGTGGGGCCGGGCGCCATGTGCACCACCCGCATGGCCACCGGCGTGG
>ERZ773099.490-NODE-490-length-33893-cov-3.199923_pt1 | contig 33893 bp, 30 predicted proteins | sample MGYA00511120_ERZ773099 | MGnify/ENA primary metagenome ERZ773099 (study PRJEB29015, sample SAMEA2738012) | human oral metagenome | biome: human oral; feature: human-associated habitat; material: dental | place: China | collected 2104 ... | reverse complement strand
AATAAACATATATTTCATATATTACTCCCTTTAAATATTTCATAATATTTATTTATCTCATCCTGATTGCCGTAATTACGTTTTGAAATCCAATCAATATATTTTTGTTTATTTATAAGCATAGACTCTATCCCGTCCGCAACGGACTGTGCATTTAATTCCGTTATAATACCCTCGTTTTCATCTATCTGATCATATACTGTAGGATAGCGTGTTACAACTATAGGCTTTGCCAATATCTTTGCTTCGTCAATTACAACCGATTTGCCCTCAAACCTGGAAGTCTGTACTATTATATCTGCGTTTTTCATAAAAGGATAAGGATTTTTTTTGGTTCCTGCAAGAAAAAAATGATTCTCAAGAGCCGACTGTTTAATCTGATTTTCAAGCTCTTTTTTTAATCTGCCGCTTCCAAGCACAATCCATATAAAATCCATACCTCTTTTTTTTAATATTGCAGCTGCTTTAACTGCAATATCAAAACCCTTTTGCTCTTCAAGTCTACCCACCGATAAAAGTTTTATTTTTTTAGTATTAAATACTTCAGGCATAAATTCATCAGCCAATTTATGCACTGCCTGTGATGAGGTCAGATTTGGCAGCATATATATCTTGTCTGCCTGCGAAGGAAATGTCTTTTTTAATACTTCAACACAGATATCGGAAATACTTATTATCTTATCTATTTTTTTAAAGTATTCAAGATCCATGCTTTTATCATGTGCTATCTGTGAATAATCATTATGTATCCAGCCTATCTTTATATCGGCATTAACTTTATCTGCCAAAAAATATACAGGTTCACAATGCATATATGCAATACCTATATCATAATGCCTTTTTATTTCTTTTATTTTATTTTTATAAAATTTTTTCCACCTGTACTGCCGGCTCTTAGAACCTCCGCCCGCAGCCGCTTTTGATATAATTGTGCATATTACATGCATAATACTTAGTATAGGATGCTTAAATGAAAAAATTTTATTTAATGAGTTTTCATAAAGTACATGAAGATCTTCACAGTCTGAAATAAGCTTTACCTCATCCGGAAGCTGTGTTAAAAAAAAACCCTCCTGCTGGAATAATAAAAGATCTACATCATATTTTTTAAAATCAAAAAGACAAAGAAGATTAACAAGACTTCTTTCAGCTCCTCCGCTTCTTAAACTGCTCATAATAAATAAAATTTTCTTTTTCATAATGACTCCCTCCCGTATAACTTTCTCCTGTTATAACATCATTCCCTTCAACAGATCCCTAAATCGGATATTATAATATTGATACAGAGCCTATGCTATATGACTTCAGGAAGCTCTATCCAATCTCCGAACACTTTATTCCAGTACGGAGGATCAAACCTTTCAAATCCGCTTAAATGGAAAAATGTAAGCTCACCAAAATAAAGCTTTCCGTTTATATCGTAAAAATCAACCCTCACATGCGGTATATTTCTTGACAACAAGCCGGCATAATACTTCATCTGTTCAAATGAATCCGGGCATTTTAAAGGTTTATATGAGTTTTCATCTGTATTTATAGGAAGGTGGTTAAAATCACTGTCATAAAAGTCATACTTTACACCTGTTTCCTGATTTTCTCTGCCGCTTGCGGTAAAAAGTGCCTTTACTTCACCATTAAAACAGAAAAATTTATAATCCTTTAATTCATATCCTGATTCATCAACCATATATTTTTCCGCAATCACACGTCTTTTTACATGCTTATAAGGCCACTCTCTATTTTGTATATAATAGTTTTTTGCCAAGCTTGCACTTATTTTTTTCCTTGCAGCAGATATATTAAACTGTGATTTATCTTTACATATTACAACTCCTCCTGAATCATGTGTACATTTTAATACAAATTTATCAGGAAGAATATTAAAGTCTATTTCATCAAAGCTGTCCCACACTCCAAGCGTAGGTATTATATGTTCTTCTCCTATAATTGAAGCTACATAATGTTTTACTTCGTACTTATCTACCATATTTATATATTCTGCTCTGTGATTGTAAAGCTTTAACCACTGAAGTTTTTCATCATATGTAACCGGGTTTTCCAAATCCGGCTCATACCCGAATACATTTTTAAATTGCATTTTTACAAATTTCTCATCAGATATATGATTATAAAAACCAAGCTTTGACATAAAGATAGTTCTTTTATATTTATCTGTTAATACACTGATAACTTTTTTGAATTTATCTTTCATTTATTTTCCTCAAATATAATATATTATTATACAATTACCAAAAGTATAAAAATTCGATGCAAGCTTGCCTGCAAGGGAATTTATTATCTTTTTACACCTACATCATATTATAGTATAGTATAATTGTGGATTTTAAATTTCCCGGTAATAAATAATTACAGTATATTATTCTATAAATCCACAATTTTATGCAGGACTTTATCCCACCTTAAAAACACCCTGTTTATATCAAGGTATTTTACACTTTCAAAAGCCCTTTCTCCCATTGTTTTTCTTTCTTCACCGTTTCCCATAAGAAACTCCATCTTCTCTGCCATTTTAACCTCATCGCCTATGTCTACAAGATAGCCGTTTACTGCATCCTTTATTATATCTGACGGACCGCATTTGCATCTTGTCGATACACACGGCGTTTTCGCATACATAGCTTCACATAATACATTTGGAAAGCCTTCATAAAATGAAGACAATACAAAAATTCCCGCCTTTTTCATCTCGAAAAACGGTGTATGTGTAACACCGCAAAGTTTAATTCTGTCGCACATACCTATATTCTTTATATAAGCTTCAAGCTCTTTCTTCATACAGCCCTGACCGAATATTTTAAGTTTCCAGTCAGGGAATTTTGCCGCAGTCTTTTTAAAGGCATTTATAAGTGTCTTAAAATCCTTTTGTTTTTCAAGTCTGCCTACTGAAAGAACGGTGTTTTCTCTTTTTATATCGTTTTCATCAGAATTTTTCGTATCTTCTTTTATACACTGCAATTCCAGCTCTTTAAAATCAAGAGGATTTTCAAGAACAAATATTTTATTCTGAAGATATTTAGGATAAGTTTTTTTTACTTCATGCGTCTGTACTATAACAGCATCTGCAAATCTGTAAAAAAAACAGCTTATTGCAAATATATATCCGGGATATTCCTTAAGCAGATAATTTCTGTCGCACACCACTATCCTGCTTTTTGAAAATATTCCTGCAATTATAAGCATTATATTGCAGCGGCTTAAAAATGATACGGCTACCTGAGGCTTTCCCTTTTTAAGCCGTCTTACAGTATCTCTGATATCACGAAAAACTTCAACAAATAATGATAAGAAAAATCTGTTTTTAGCCTTATTATTATATTTTATAACATTTACATTTTTATCAATATTATAAAATTGAGGTCTTTTTTCATACGAGATCAGATTTACCTCATTATCTCCGGCAGCAAAATATCTTGCCAGATTTGCCATTACATGCTCAGCTCCGCCGCTTGAAAGGCTACTTATGTAAAAGTCTATCTTCATATTCCTTAAGTACCTCCATATATGTAACCCTTTCCCCCTTAAACACTCTTAAAAGCTGATCCACTGCAATATCCCAATTGTATCTTTTAAGTACATAATCCGCAGCAGTGCTTTTATAATCTTCAACTATATCCGGATTATCCAGAAGATGCTGCAGCTTTTTATATAAATCTTCCTCATCCGATTTTTTAAAGCAGGCAGCCTTATCTTTTACAACCTCCGTATTTTCAGGAATATCACTTACAAGACAGCAGCAGCCATATGACATGGATTCAAGAAGCGTATTTGCCATACCCTCAAGATTACTTGGCAGTGTAAATATATACGCATTACTGTAAAGCTCTCCTATTTCATCTCCTGTTATATAACCTATAAATTTAATTCGCATGTCATCTGCCCCGGCTCTTTTTAAGCTGTTGTAATACTCCCTGTCAGCCTCTGCACCTCCCGCTATTATAAGTTTTTTATCCGTATCGCATTTTTTAAAAGCATTTATAAGATAATGAATACCTTTTTCAGGAACTATCCTCCCGAGAGAAAGTATATAACTGTCCTTATCTATGCCATATTTATTCTTTATAATACGGGCTTTGCGTTTTTTAGGCTTATCTATTCCGTTTGCAAAAAGTAATGAATCGGCATTATATCGTTTATCTATATAGTCCTTCATATTTTGTGATAAAACCATACATACATCAGCTTTTTTTGCTGCAGTTTTTTCACCGAATTCAAGATATTTTTTTGCAAAGCCGCCCCACTTGTCTCTTTTGCTGTCAATACCGTGAAGTGAAGCTATACACCTGATTTTAAAAATTTTTGCAAGCCGGATTGCGGCACATGGACCTGATGCACAGTAGCTTACTACATCATATCTCATAAATGCGGCATGTATTGTTGCCAAAAATGAGTATATAATCACACCTGCTTTTTTGTTTCCTGCCGGAACAGTAATTATCCTGACACCCTTGTAGCTTTTAAGCCTTTTTTTATTATATTTTTTCCCGAAAACATTATCTCCGCCTCTGTTATACACATAAACCTTATGCCCAAGTGCAGCCATCCTTACCGCATGCTGCTCCACACATTTTTCAATACCTCCCTCATTTGAGGGTATACGCTTATGCCCTATAATAGCTATCTTCATATAAATAAAACCTGATTCTCCAAAATATATTTTCCTAATCCCTGTTAAATATATCCCTTGTATATACCTTTTCTTTTATATCTTCAAGTCGGCTATCATATCTGTTTGCAATAATAGCTCTGCACTGCTTTTTAAATTTTTCAAGGTCATTAACCACCCTGCTTCCAAAAAATGTTGTGCCGTCTTTTAATGCAGGCTCATATACTACAACTAAGGCTCCTTTTGCCTTTATCCTTTTCATTATTCCCTGTATTGAACTGTGTCTGAAATTATCACTGTTTGACTTCATAGTAAGCCGGTATATGCCTATTATAACCTCTTTTTCCTTATCTTCACTCCATTCGCTGTTTGCACCGTAGGCTCCTGCAAGCTCAAGCACACGTTCGGCTATAAAATCCTTTCTGGTTCTGTTGCTTTCCACTATTGCACCTATAAGATTTTCAGGAACCTCAGAATAATTTGCAAGCAGCTGCTTCGTGTCCTTAGGCAGGCAGTAACCTCCGTAACCGAAAGAAGGATTATTATAATAATCGCCTATACGTGGATCCTTACATACACCCTCTATTATATGCCTTGTATTTAAGCCTTTTGTCTCGGCATAGGTATCAAGCTCGTTAAAATAGGCTATACGCAGTGCCAGGTATGTATTTGCAAAAAGCTTTACCGCCTCGGCTTCGCTAAACCCCATAATTAAAGTATCTATATCTTCCTTCTTCGCACCTGCCTTAAGCAGATTTGCAAAGGCTGAGGCGGCATTTACCAGCTCATTGTCATTAAAATCAGTCCCTATAATTATACGGGAAGGATAAAGATTGTCATAAAGAGCTTTACTCTCACGCAGAAATTCAGGGCTGAAAAGAATTCTGTCACTTTTTACTTTTTTTCTTATATATAGTGTAAAACCTACAGGAACTGTTGATTTTATTACTATAAATGCATTTTTATTGATTTTAACAGCATCCTTTATAACTTTCTCAACAGCTGCCGTATCAAAGAAATTTTTTGCAGGATCATAATCAGTAGGTGCTGCAACAATTATAAAATCCGCATCTTTAAGTGCTTTTTCCTTATCCATGGTAGCACTTAAATTTAACTTTTTTTCCGATAAATATTTTTCTATATAATCATCCTTTAAAGGTGATTTTTTATTATTGATACAATCAACCTTTTCGGAAACTATATCAAATGCCGTTACTTCATTATACTGTGCAAGCAGTACCGCCATTGAAAGCCCCACATATCCCATACCTGCAACTGCAATTTTAGCTCTAAATTTATTATTTGTCATGCCGCTTAAATCCTGCCTTTATACTCTGCATACCAATTTACAAATCTTTTAAGACCTTCCCTAAGATCTGTTTTAGGTCTGTATCCGAAATCTCTTTCAAGCGGACTTATATCCGCATAAGTTGTTTCAACATCTCCGGGCTGCATTGGAACAAGCTCCTTATGTGCCTCAATATTATAGTCCTCTTTCAGAAGCCCGGCTCTTATAAGCTCATCCGTAAGTATATCTACAAAATCAAGAAGGTTTTCAGGGTGGCTGTTGCCTATGTTGTATAAAGCATACGGGGCTATTGAAAGCCCGTCATCTGTATGCCTTTTTAAAGGTGCTTTTCCTGCTACATGTATAATCCCTTCAACTATATCATCAATATAGGTAAAATCCCTGCTACATTTGCCGTAATTAAATATCTGTATCTTCTCTCCTCTTAAGAGCTTGTCGGTAAAACCGAAATATGCCATATCAGGTCTGCCGGCAGGACCGTATACTGTAAAAAATCTCAACCCGGTCGACGGTATATCATACAGTTTGCTGTATGCATGTGCCATAAGTTCATTGCTTTTTTTTGTGGCAGCATAAAGGCTGACCGGATTGTCCACCTTATCCTGCGTATCGTAAGGAACTTTTTTATTGTTGCCGTACACCGAAGAACTTGAAGCATATACAAGATGCTTGGGCATATATCTGCGACAAGCCTCTAAAATATTAAAAAACCCGGTTATATTGGATTGTATATATGCATCCGGGTTTATAATTGAATACCGCACTCCTGCCTGAGCGGCAAGATTTATTACAATTTCAGGTCTGTATTTTTCAAATACTCCGTCTATAAATTCCTTGTCGGCGATATCTCCTTTTATGAAATTAAAATTTTCCCTCTCTTTTATGCGGGAAAGCCTGTATTTTTTAAGAGCAACTTCATAGTAATCATTCATATTGTCAATTCCTATGATCGTACTCTTTACGAAGCCGTTTAAAAATGCCTCTGCAAGTGCGGCACCTATAAAGCCTGCCGCACCTGTTATAAGGACTTTTTTATTTTCGAACTCAAAAGATGTAGCATTATTATTTAAACCTTTATACTGAAACATATATTTACATAGCCCCCTTTCCGAATATTACAACCTTGAAGGTTTCAAATATTATATGTAAGTCAAGCCCTATGCTCCAATTTCTTATATATTCATTATCAAGCTTTACAACATCCTCAAAATCAAGTATACTGCTTCTTCCTTTTACCTGCCACATACCTGTAATTCCCGGTTTTATGGCAAGCCTGCTCTTATGTACCAAATCATATTTTTCATATTCATCCACAGTAGGCGGACGTGTGCCTACCAGGCTCATATCGCCCTTTAATACATTTATAAACTGTGGTATCTCATCTATTGAAAATTTTCTCATTATATGACCGAACGGAAATATTCTGGGGTCATTTTCAACCTTAAACATCATACCGTCCTTTATTCGGTTTTGATCTGTAAGTTCCCGTTTTCTTTCCTCTGCATCAAGATACATGGTTCTGAACTTATATATCTTAAATTTCCTGCCGTTTCTGCCCACTCTTATTTGTGAAAAAAATATAGCCCCGGGACTTTGTATAAATATAACAGGTGCCACTATAACGGTTGCTGCAATCATAACTGCTATACCTACAATGGATACTGCAAGATCAAAAATCCTTTTTATAATCATATCCTTCATAGTTGCCATATTTATACTGCTTGTAATAACCGTGTATCCGCTGAATGTTTCCACAATATTTTGGCATGCAGGGATTTGAAAACCGCTTATATTGGTATGTACGGTTATCCCTGCTTCCAAAAATTTTTCAACCACCCATTCTGCAGGCATTCCTTTATTATCAAAACTTATAAATATTTCATCTATGACATTTGTTTTTACATATTCATACATACCGCAAAAATCTGAAACTATGGGTACTCCCCTTATATATTCACCTATATCATTGCTGTCTGAGGTAACTATACCTGAAATGTAAAAATCCCTGTACTGCCGTTTATTAAAATTTTCAATTATATTCTCGGCAGCCGCTTTTGATGTCATAAGAAGGACGGATCTTGCAGCACGCAGCTTTGCCTTCCTTCTCCTGTACCTTAGACAAAGCTTCCAAACTATCCTTGCAAGAAATCCGAGACATATATCAAGGTACCACATGGTAAGTATGACTTCTCTTGAATATATATCACTCCTTTTTACAATGAACATATACAGCACTATAATTGCAATGATTATGCTTGTACGCTTTATACATGCCCTTAATTCTTTATAATATCCTCTTTTAAGTATCTTGCTGTATCCTTTTCCAATTATTGCAAGGCATAAATCCGTAAGTACAAGCATAACCGCAATTGTATTATAATCGCTGTTTTTATACGGAAGGCGCAAACCGTGCCTTATCATGTATGCCATTATAAAAGATATCTGAAAGAGTATTATATCAATTAATATTATATCCCAATGCTTATATAGTCCATATCTTTGCCTTCTATACATAATTACATAATTCCCCCATTTTATTTTCGGATACGCACAAAACTCTGTAATACCCGGCAGGCGGTGCAATATGTATTTTATTTTTTATATATAACTGTAAATGTTCCCGATCCTGGTGCTGTAAATGAAAGATTTTTATTTTCCACATCAACTGAACTTGTATCAAGTATTGCCCAACGTCCGGTTGCATTTGCATAATAAAGTATCTTTATACTGCCAAGATTTCCTGCAAGATTCGGAATATTAAGTCTCAGCCTTGTATCTGTATCCGAGATGTTGCCTTTCGTATCTCTAACTGCTATGGCATCCGTCTTTGTAAGTGCATTAAAGCCCTCAAGACCGGCAATACCCACCGCATCCTTAAGTGTAATTCCATCATTCAGTTTTTTTATTACAGCAGTTACTTCTACCGGAAGCCCTGCCGTAGCGGCATCTCCCGTTATAAAGCTTACCTGTTTTCCATCACCTGTATAAATTATAGTAATAGCACTGCTTGGAGATACTGCACCTGATGTGCTGTTTTTTCTGCTGTTTGCTCCTCTTGCCGATGCCTGTCTCTGCCTTATACCTCTTCCGCCGGCTCCTCCGCCTATGCTTCTTGCTGCCATAACATTTACAGACAATGCCAAAGCCAGTGCTGCCGTCATTAAAATTCCCGCTGTTTTCCTATACATGTTCTTCTCCTCCTTTAAAATAAGCTTGTCATATATAAGCTAAGAAAATTATGGTTTAAGTAAAGTCCAATCCATAATCATAAGGCTTATTGTACTTCTCTATAAAATAAATCAAGCACCATCTTTTTAACACCGTTCTTATCGGGATAGTACTCATCATAAAGCTCTGTCGTAACAGATTTTCCGGGTATAACAAGTATATCCTCTTCTGTTAAATCGCTGCTTTGTGCTCCATCCGCCCCGAGCTTTAAAAGCTCAGCCTTCTCCATATCGGTAACCATATATGGATTTATATCATCAATAAGCTTTTCAATAAGGCTGTCTTTTTTTGACCCTTGCTTCTTTAATGCATTGTGAAAGCCCTTTATATATTCCTTCTGGTTATCCATACGCTTTATTGCGGTAAAATCTTCATTAATATCTCTATATCTTACAAAAAATTCAGCCTGCTCTCCGTCAAGCTTTACAAAGGAACCTTTTTTAAGCTCCGGATAGACTTCCTCCATGCTGTCATCATTTATAGTTACACTAACGCCGCCTACATCATCATTTAATATGGAAATGGCATTTACATTTAAGGCTACATAAAAGTCTATATCAAGCCCTGATAAAAGCTCGCTAAGTGCACTCCTTGTATACTCACAGCTTAACTGTTTGCCGTCGCCGTAAGCATATGCCATAGTTATATGCTGTTTTGATTTTCCCAGTTCATTGCCATTTATGTCTGTAAGCATGATATCCGTCATAGTATCACGTGGAATCATAAGTATCTTCACTTCATTTCTGGCGGTATCCCAAGCAATAAGTGCTATGGAGTCCGCATGCCCGCCTGAACCTGCCTGACGCTTTTCATACATGCTCCTGTCGGTGTCAACTCCAAGACACATTACAGCTTTTATATATTTCTCCCTTTTATATATCTTTCCGTCATCTCCCTGTACGGTATCTTCAGCATCCGGTAAAGTACTTTCAGGAGTGTCTTTAGATATTTCATTTTCTCCTATTTCATTATTGTTTGAAGAAATTAATATTCTTATTAGGCTGACTGCAATTACTATAACCATTATAACCGCAATCAGTACTGCAATTACCTTTCCGCCTTGTCTCTCTGTATCCATTTGGACCTGCCTGCTTGTTCTGTATCTTTTGAATACTTATACTTATTTCTGCCGCCATAGTATTTCGCATAATATCCCCTCTCCTGGACAGCAGTCTTATTCAGTACGGCTCCAAGTATACGACAGCCGCTCTTTTCAAGCTGAAGCTTAACCTTCTGTGCCGTCTTGTAACTTATTTTACCGCTTTCAATAACTATAACCGCACCATCACATGACTTTGCAATCACCGCACTGTCTATGACATTTGCCATAGGCGGAGTATCTATAATTATATAGTCATATTCTTTTGAAGCCCTGTCTATAAGCTGTATGAAAAGTTCTTCCTCAAGAAGCTCCGCCGGATTGGGGGCAAATCGTCCTGAAAAAATTATATCCATATCTTCTATATTGGTTGAATATATTACTTCCTCAAGCTTTATCTGTCCGCTAAGATATTGACTAAGTCCGTATACATCTCTGTCAACCTGGTATCTTGTAAGCATAACCGATTTCCTTATATCAGCATCTATAAACAGTGTTTTTCTTCCTATCTGCGAAAAAGATCTTGCAAGTGCAAAACTTGTCATAGTCTTTCCTTCTCCGGGAATTGAACTTGTTATCATAATGACATGTATATTATTTCCACAGAACTGTATATTTGTCCTTAAAGCTTTTATAGCCTCATTATAAAAATAATCTTCTTTATTTGGCGGTCTTAGTTTTACAGTTCCGTTTTGTCCCCTTATATCCACTATGTTTTTCTCCTGTTTAATTTTTCATCCTCATCTGTATCAGGAAGAACAGCAAGCACTGTAATATCAAGATACCTCGCAATATCATCTTCCGTTTTTATAGATTCATCAAATATAACCTGGAGCACTGTAACCCCTACAACAATCACAACTGCCAGAACGGCACCTATAACCGCATTTAAAACAGTATGCGGACTCGTCTTATGTATAGGTACCTCACCATCTTCTATAAGTTTTGGAGGCACCATCTCCATCAAATCTCCTATGTAATCCGAGGCGGTATTTGCCACCTCATCAACTATCTTCTTTGCCATCGCAGGATCTTCATCAACTATAGACAGGGACAATATCCTTGTATCGTTAGGATTATCAACTGTAAGTTTCTTCTTGAGTTCTTTATAATCTATTTTTAAATCAAGCGTATTTATAACCTTTTGAAGTACCGGACGACTTGATATTATTATTTTATAATCCTTTGTAAGCTGACTTCCTATCTGCAGATCTGCAAGAGATGTAAGCGTGGTTTCTTTTGAAAATACATAGAGCATAGCAGTTGATGTATACTGTGGCGACAGTATAAAATAACTGTATGCTCCGAAAATGCCAAAACCTAATATGGTTGAAAAGAGTAATAAAAAAAACCTCTTTTTTAAAGCATATAATACTTCAAAAATATCAAGCTGTATCTCTTCCTCATTTATATTGTTAACCATTTCAAGCGGTATATAAAAACTGCTGCCGGTAGATACAGCAGTTTCTCCTTTCCTAAAATTCACCTATATTCATTACTTTATTGTAATTATAAATATATAAGGTGTTTTAATCCTCAGCCTGTTTGATAAATTCTTCGGCATTATCGTGTACAATCTTTCTTATATATTCCTTTTTTAAATGTCTGTCAATCCATCTGCATGATTTCGTTATATCAGGAGTCCTGAATTTTACTCCATGCATATCAGTTCCCAGATAATCAATATTCTCTGCCAAAAGCTGTGCTCTGCACCATGCAGAACGTGCATTTAATAAACCTGAGCATACACTTTCGTAATTAACCTGAACCTTGCAGCCTGCCATCTTAAGCTCCTCAATTCTCCCCCTTTTATACAAACAGGTATACCTTTCCGCATGTGCAATTATAGGTATATACCTGCTGTTTATAAACTCTCTGACTGCTGCATATATAGCTGCATATGCTATATTTATATCAAACTCAACAAGCACATATCGGCTTTTTGCCATAGTTGCGAGCTTTCCTTCCTTTAAAAGCCCGACAGAACCGATATTGTAAAATATCTCCTGACCTAAATATAATTTTAATTTCAAAGAATGATTATAAATCATATTCTGTAAAATTGCAAGTTTGTTTTCAAGTTCATGCACTGTATACTTTATTTTACTGTGAGGTGTAGCAATTATATGCCTTATTCCGTTATTGTAAGCCATATATGCCATATACAGTGCTTCCTGCATATTTTCTGCACCGTCATCGACACCCGGCAGGATATGTGCATGTATATCTATAAAACCTGTATCATTTATAATATCATTAACAGCCATATCAGGCAGCCTTCCTAGTATTATACGATTTTATATTTTTATACATTAAATATTTTCTAAATTCTATTATATAATGTAAGCATTTCCTTAACTTTTTTTGCAAGACGGCTATTAAAATCTCCTTTATTAGCTCTCCACTTCCAGTTTTTACCGACAGTTGACGGTGTATTCATCCTTGCTTCACTTCCAAGATCTAAAAGATCCTGTGCCTGTATTATACATGTTGATGCCACAGTTGCAAGTAGTGCCGCTATAACATCCCAGTTAAATTCAGAGTCGTCCTTTATTCTCAGATAGGTCTTTGCAAAGTTTACATCGGCTTCTGAGGCTGATGATAACCATCCAAGCAAAGTATCATTGTCATGTGTTCCTGTATATGCAACACAGTTTCTTATAAAATTATGAGGCAGATAGTCTTTCGCCGCAGGATCACGGCTGTCAAATGCAATCTCAATTACTTTCATGCCCGGAAATCCGCTGTTTTTTAAAAGGTTTTTTACACCCTCTGTTAAAAATCCGAGGTCTTCAGCAATAATTCTTTTTCTTCCCGAATGTTTAAATAAAGCATTAAAAATTTTCATGCCCGGTCCCTGTTTCCACCTGCCTTTTAGAGCATCTCCTGTTTTATAAGGAATTGCATAATAAGACTCAAATCCCCTGAAATGGTCTATCCTTAAAACATCATATATTTTGCACATATACTCTATGCGTCTTATCCACCATTTAAAGTCGTCCCTTTCCATGCGTTCCCAATCATAAAGCGGATTGCCCCAGAGCTGTCCTTCCTTTGAAAAATTGTCCGGAGGACAGCCTGAAACTTCCTTGGGCATCCTGTTTTCATCAAGCTGAAAAAGCTCGGGATTTTTCCATACATCAACACTGTCAATTGATACATATATAGGGAGATCTCCTATTATGCCTATATTCCTGCTTTCAGCATATTCTTTAAGTGCGAACCACTGGAAAAAAAACAAGTACTGTGTTATTTTCCAAAACTCTATATTTTTTACATTTGACATCTCAAAAGCACTTACCCTCGGAGATTCATAGCGACTGCAGCCGTCTTTCCAGCTGTACCAGCTTTCACCCCCGTTATATTCCTTAAGTGCCATAAAAAGTGAATATGAATCAAGCCATACAGCATTTTCAGCACAAAATCTCTTATAATCCTGTGTTATATCCGTATGTCTGAACCTTAAAATCGTTCCTTGCGGACCTGATGAACCGGCTGTATTTACACCTGATTTCTCACTGCTTAAATACCCCTCTTTCCGCTCAGAACGATTCTCTATAAATTCAGAATGATTTTCTATAAATTTTTCAAAAAAAGTATCGGCAGCTTTCTTTAATACAGCATACCTTTTTTTATATAAATCTCCGTAATCCACATAGCTATATGATGGTTCGGCAATGCTGACATTACCACAGTCTGCATTTATATCATCTGTATTAATACCTGCCTGTTCAAAATCTTTTTTACAGATAAGCCCCATGCCGTAAAGCAGGTCAAGATCTATAAAATAAGGGTTGCCTGCATATATACAATAGCTTTGATAAGGAGAATCTCCATAGCTTGTAGGGCATATAGGAAGAAGCTGCCAATACGACATACCTGAATCATGTAAAAAATCTACAAATTTATAGGCTTCTTTTCCCATAGTACCTATGCCGTAAGGCGATGGAAGCGATGAGATATGCATCAATACTCCGCAACTTCTTTTATATTCAAAATTTGTTTCCATATCCGTACCTTGACTTTTAAATCCGTTATTGTTAAATTTACTTTTCAATTTAATATTCGCCTCAGCAGCTGTAGGCTAATTTAATATCCGCCTGCCATCTATATGTGCACTGCTGCCCCTTTTTTGAAAACTAAAAGGAAGAAGCGTGTGAACGGCATCATCTCCATCTATACACTTCATAAGTGTGTCAAAACTGTATTTTGCTATATCGTACATAGGCTGCTTTACGGTCGTAAGCATAGGATACAGATATTTTCCTATCTCAACACCGTCAAACCCGACTACCGAAACATCTTCAGGAACGTTAAGCCCTGCCTCTCTTACCGCTCTCATAGCACCTATAGCCATCACATCCGACATCGCAAATACAGCACTAAGCTCAGAATATCTTTCAAGTAATTTTTTCATTGAACAATATCCGCCTTCCATTGAAAAACATGTGCTTTCATACTGAAGCTTAGGATTAAAATCTATACCGCTTTCTTTAAATGCTTCTATAACTCCCAGATAACGCTCCTGTGAAGGACTGCTTGAGTCTGTACTGCCTCCTATAACAGCTATATTTCTGTGCCCCAATTTTATAAGATGTACAATTGCCTGCTTTGCAGCCTCTCTGTCATTTACACACACTCCTGAAAGATGTGAAAATCCCAGCTGCTTTGCAGAATTTGCAACCATCACACACGGAACCTTTATATAAGCGAAACTTTCTTTAAAATACTGTTCATTGCTGCCTAAAAACAAAATTCCTTTAGGCTGCCTCTCCTGTATAAGCTTTATGGCAAACTCAACCTCATTATCTTCTTCATTTATATAATGTATAAGACAATCATATTTCTCTTTATATATAAAATCCTGAAGCTTTTCAACTATAGAAGCGAACAGCATATTGTCAGTCCCTTTAACTATAATTGCAACTGCCATGTAATCCGCCTGTTTAAGATGCTTTGCATTGCTGTTTATATAAAAACGGTATTTTTCAGCTGTCTCAAGCACTCTCCTTTTTGCCCTCTGAGACACTCCGGGGTGGTTGTTAAGTACCCTGGAAACTGTTCCGACCGAATAGCCTGCTTCGGCTGCAATATCTTTTATATTCATATCTAAAACTCCTGTTTACTAGCCTTTGACAGCTCCTGAAGCAACACCCTTTATAATATGCTTCTGACATGCAAGGTATAAAATTATTACAGGTATAACCGCCATAGTAAGTGCCGACATTATAGCCCCCATATCAACTTTTCCGTAGCTTCCCTTCATGTACTGTACAACTATTGAAACTGTTCTGTATTTATTTATATCAAGAACAAGATAAGGCAGCAGAAAGTCATTCCAGATCCACATAGTTTCAAGTATACCTACCGATATATAAGTAGGCTTCATAATAGGCAGTACCACGAGAAAAAAAGTCTGAAGCGGAGTGCAGCCGTCTATCATGGCAGCTTCCTCTATCTCAACAGGTATTGATTTTACAAAACCGCAGAACATAAACACTGCAAGTCCTGCACCAAAACCGAGGTAAACTATTATAAGCCCCCACGGGGTGTTCAGCTTCATACGGTCCGCTATAAGTGCAAGTGTAAACATAACCATCTGAAATGGAACTACCATTGAAAATATACATAAAAAGTAAATTGTTTTTGTAACTTTATTTTTTACTCTCATTAAAAACCATGCACACATTGATGTACATAAAAGTATTACAAATACTGAACATACAGTTATAAATACTGTCCATCCGACTGATTTTAAAAATCCATATTTATTTACAGCCTCAATATAGTTTGCATTACCGGCAAATGATTTGCTGTCAGGGAAGCTGAATATATCAAGATTTATAAAGGCTTTCTTTTTAAATGAATTTACAAAAACAACTACTATAGGAGCTATATAAAATAAACTTACTATAGTGAAAAATACGGTTCCGATTATACCTAAAACTTTCTTTTTCGTATTTCCTGATGTTTTTACAGCCCTATTATTTGAATCCGTATTTATCTTTTTTACATTATCCATTATTGCTGTACCTCCCTTGAGCGTGTGATCCTAAGTTGCAGCAATCCTATTGCCACCACTATTGCAAAAAATACTACCGCTTTTGCCTGACCTACGCCTTCCCAGCCCGTACGTCCATAAAATGTATCATAAATATTAAGTGCAAGCATCTCTGAAAGGTGAGAAGGCTCTCCTTTAGTAAGTGCAAGGTTCTGGTCAAACAGTTTAAAATTACCTGTAAGAGATAAAAATGTACATATAGTAATTGACGGCATCATCATTGGAATTGTAACAGAAAACAATCTCTGCCATGCATTTGCACCGTCTATCTGTGCAGCCTCTATTACATCCATGGGTATTGCCTGTAGACCCGCTATATAAATTATCATCATATAGCCTATCTGCTGCCATGCCACAAGTATTACAAGACCTGCAAATCCGAGCCATTCATTAAGAGCAAGTGCCATATTGTATTTTGAAAGTATTGCACTGAATATAAGCTGCCATATATATCCTAAAACTATCCCGCCTATAAGATTAGGCATAAAAAAGACCGTCCTGAATATATTTGTTCCTTTAAGCTTTTGTGTAAGTGCAAGTGCTATGGCAAAAGCTATTACATTGACAATTACAAGCGATACTATGGTAAAAAGTGATGTATATACAAAAGCATGCCTGAACATAGCATCTGCAAATGCTTTTATATAATTTGAAATCCCTACAAATTTGGCATCAGTTACAGTTGTAAATTCACAAAATGAAAGCCACAGCCCCATTATAAAAGGCGCTACAAATCCTATTATAAAAGCTGCAAATGTAGGTATTACAAATATCGGAAAATAACGTTTTATGGCTTTTTCCACTTATACCCCTCCTTTCAATCGGGTTATTTTAAAGTATATAAAAGGCACATTAAATAGAGATTTATAATATTGTAATCTACTTTATGTGCCTTTTGTATCGTTATTTATAAAAACTGTTTAAGCCCGAACGGTTGGTATATAAAACCGAACCCGAACCTGTTTTATTCAGTCTTAGATGCTTCAGCCTCTGTTTTCCAGCCTTCAACAAATGCCTTTACAACATCTTCCCATTTTGAATCACTCTGGTCTGCCGCATAAGCGGTAAGTGCTGAACCCACACCATTTTTCCAGTTTTCTGAAGGCATGGTTGAGAATGTCCATGAAACAGGTACATATCCTTTTTCAACATACTCATTAGCTATATTTACAAGCGGATTTGAAGACTCAAGATTCTTTTTGAACGGTATTACAAAGCCCATTCCGCTTGCACCTGACGGAAGTGAATTTTCAGCTCCGCACAGTGCCTTAACACCGGTTTCTGAAGTTACACACCAGTTCATAAAATCAAGCGTAGCCTGAATATCTTCAGGTTTTGAATTCTTATTTACACACCAATAGTTCTCAGTACCTGTACAAAGTCCCTGCTTGTCCTCACCGTCAACACCTATGTAGATAGGAAGCATACCCAGATTATCATCACCGATATCAGTTATATCATTATATGCCCATGTTCCGTTCTGGTAAAATACCGCCTGTCCGGTTACAAATTCAGCCGTTGCATCATCTGCAGTCTTTGTAGATATAACTGCGGGTGAAACAGTCGAATTATTTATATAAAGATCCCAGATCTGTCTGTAATTATCAAGATATGTTCCCTTTATAGCCTTTGTATTGTCTATATTATCTTTTTTATACTCATAGTATATAGGAAGATTTGCAAGATGTGTTTTAAATCTCCAATCTGAAGATTTATCCATACCTGCAGAAGTAAATGCACTGAATTTAAGCTCATTTTTTCTCTTTGTTATATCTTCTACAACCTTTTTAAAATCATTAAATCCTTTTATATCTTCCTGAGAATATCCCGCTTTTTTAAGCAGCTCTTTATTATAGATAATACCGTAGGTTTCAACAACATAGGGCACTGCCATAACTTTCTCACCGTCTTTAAGCAAAAAGTCCTCATTTGTAAGCTCTTTAAGTATGTCGCTTCCTGCAAGGTCATAACAGTAATCTTTCCATACCGCAAGTCTTACAGGACCGTTTACCTGAAATAGTGTAGGAGCATCGGTCTTTGCAATTTCAGACTTAAGTGTAGGCTCATACTGACCTGAAGCTGCAGTAATTACCTTAACCGGAACACCGGTTTCCTTAGTATAAAGAGCAGCGAGTTCCTGCCACTGCTCATCGGCTTCCGGCTTAAAATTCAGGTAATAAACAGAACCACCGCCTGCAGCAGCTTTATTACCCGTTTCACTGCCGCCTGCCTGACTTGATCCGCCTGAGCCGCCTGACCCTGAACCTCCCGTGCAGCCTGCAAGCAGTGTTGTTGCTGCAAGAAATGCAGCTGTACACATTAAAAAACTTTTTTTCATAAAATACCTCCTTTACTTGAGAAAAATCCGTTTCAATATTCTATCCAGATATAAATGTTTTACAAAGTTTTTTAAAAAACTGAGCCAAAACCCTGAAATCTATATTGTAAACCGTTTTTTCAAGCTTAAAATTTTGAATTGGAAACGTTTCCAATTTTTAATAATTTTAAACTTTAATACCATTATTTTCAAGTAATTTTATTATTAAAATATTTTTTTGGTAATATTGTTAAATTTTAAGGCATTAATTTTGTGCATTATTACCACTTGCAATTATAGTATATATTTTTAATCCGGTTTTAGTATTTTTATCCGGATTTTTAATTTATTTACTTCCGGTTACTATATATGCCTTTGTAAGCTCCTTCTCATATAACAAAGCCCTGCTTTTAAAACCGTAATCTTTTAATCTGCCCAAAATTTCAGAGTCATTATACCGGCTTCCCCAGAGCCCGCTCCCCACATCAATGATTATTATACTGTCTTTTTCAGCTGAAAGCATTTTTACAGCTTCCTCAATCCTTTCTTCAGAGCATATATATACCCTGCTGCATTGCATAAGTTCATAGATATCCTGCGTTACTGCGGCATTTTTATAATCCGTTATAAAAATACAGTCCGTGTCAGGACTATCATCAAAAAATTTATCAACATATCTGTGCTGTAAATAAATATATTCCACAGGATATACAGTCTTTAAATCAGTATTAAAACCGGATGCCGTAGAAAAAGAACCGTATATTGAAATAAAATATCCTGCACATGAAAAAAACAGATATAGTACTAAACTGCATATAAAATATTTCTTTTTTCCAATACCTGATATAAAAGTAAAATATTTGTAAAAAGCATATGTAAAGATTACGCTTATAAAAGGAACTATATTATAATAGTACCTTGATGCCGGCACCCATATTACTGCAAACAGTATTATGCATGTAAGCCCCGTTACAGCCATGGCTATGCTTATAAACAGATCCGAGGTTTTTAACTTGACTTTGTCTGTTTTTCCCCTGCTGCCATATATTTTAGCTTCAAAAAATGCAAAACATGATATAACTATATATGCCACAAGAGCTGCAGATTTCATATTTCCAAACATACCGTAATTTATATTTGAGATAAATGATATAAAATTATAAAGCAGCCTGTGCAAAATTCCCCTGCTTAAATCAGATGACAAATTCTGCATGTAAGTATTGTTATCACCTCTAAGCTGACTTACAAAATAAGGAAATACGGCATAGGACAACATAAGAGCTACAAGCATTATAACAGTATATACGGCTGCAATTTTAAACTTCTTTTTTGCTAAAATATATATAAAATAAGATAATGATATAAAAAATGCAGGTATTATAAAGTAATATTGTGTCAGGAAACCAAGCATCAATATAAAACCTGAAAACAGAAAAAGCCTTATATATTTTTTTTCATCTACAAGCAGAACATGACAGTATGCATAAATCACAGTCAACATTGTAAGCATCATATACATTCTTATATATATCACCGTACTGACTGCAAAACATGAAAATGCATATACAGCTGCCGCCGCCAATGAAAGGTATTCACAATATTCCTCTTTTTTAAAGATTTTAAGGCATAATTTATATAAAAAAAACAGGCATATATACATAAATATAAAATTTAGTAATATGCCATTTGATTTAAGCAGCCTGCCGGGAGTAAATGAACATACCGTATGGAGAAGCATAATAAAGAGGCGGATGTACATCTCTAATCTGATTTGAATATACCGAGGAGTAATTAAATTTCTCTCCATTATTAACAGTAAGATAATCGTAAAATACTTCACCGCCTATAATCCGATCATATATATCATATTCAGATATATCTGTCTTATAATACGAATTTGCCAAGCCGTATGAATATATCTCATCTATAAAGTATCCTGACTTAATGCATGCAAAAAAAATATATATAATAGATACCGCAAAACATAAAACAAAAAACTTTTTATATTTTAATCTATTTATCATAATACATCCTGTCATCTCCTATATCTTCAAGAACCTCTTTGATATACCTGTCTGCAATGCGTTTTGCCGCAGGCAGATCCATATCACTGAAATTACCGCAACATTCAGGAGAAGCTCCGGGTATATCACCGTCAAAGTCCCTTATATACTCGAACATCTCCATTATAAGATCTACTATATCAGGTGAGTTTAAATCTCCTGACATTATAAGATAAAATCCCGTGCGACACCCCATTGGACCGAAGTATACTATATCATCCTTATATTTATCATGATTCCTTAAAAAAACAGCTCCTATATGTTCGATAGTATGTATAGGTGCAGTATCCATTACAGGTTCATAATTAGGTCTTGTCATCCTCAAGTCAAAGGTTGTAATTATATTTTCTCCCACCTTATCTTTTCTTGATACATAAACTCCGGGTAAAAGCTTAAGATGGTCAACCGTAAAACTCGCTATGGGTTTCATACTCTAATCCTCTCTTTTATATTTTTCAGCCTGTGAAGCAATCAGCGCCTCATCATCAAAATAATTTATTTTCATAGCCGACTTAACTTCACTTAATGTCTGTGCTGCAATATTTCTTGCTTTCTCACTGCCCTTTTTAAGTATATCATAAACCGCATATATATCCTTTTCATATTCGGCACGCCTTTTTCTTACAGGTTCAAGTTCTTCCTGTATAATGGCTTCAAGGAAGCGTTTTACCTTCATATCTCCAAGTCCGCCTTTTTGATAATGTGCCTTAAGTTCATCAAGGTTATTATATTCAGGCAGATAACGTTCAAAATGTTCCTTGCAGCTAAAAGCATCAAGATATGTAAATACAGTATTACCTTCAAGATGCCCGGGATCACTTACTTTAAGATGGAGGGGATCGGTATACATATCCATAACCTTTCTTCTAACCTCATCCGCAGTATCTGAAAGGTAGATACAGTTTCCAAGCGACTTGCTCATCTTCGCTTTACCGTCGGTTCCGGGAAGCCTTAAACATGCCTCATTTTCAGGTATAAGCGCCTCCGGCTCAACAAGCACTTCCTTGTAAACAGAATTAAACTTCCTTACAATCTCCCTTGTCTGCTCTATCATAGGCAGCTGATCCTCTCCCACAGGGACTGTAGTAGCCTTAAATGCGGTAATATCGGCAGCCTGACTTATAGGATATGTAAAAAATCCGACAGGTATGCTTGATTCAAAATTCCTCATCTGTATTTCAGCTTTTACAGTAGGATTTCTTTGCAGCCTTGCAACCGTTACAAGATTCATATAATAAAAGCTCAATTCACACAGCTGTTCAATCTGCGACTGCACAAATATAATTGTCTTCTGAGGATCCAAACCTACACTTAGATAATCAAGTGCAACTTCTATTATATTTTGCCTTACTTTTTCCGGATTTTCCATATTGTCGGTAAGAGCCTGCGCATCGGCTATCATAATCATAGTCCTTTTATATTCTCCTGAATTTTGGAGTTCAACTCTGCTTTTTAAAGAACCCACATAATGTCCGACATGAAGTCTGCCTGTGGGTCTGTCTCCTGTAAGTATTATCTTTTCCGCCATATCTTTACCGTCCGCTATACTATGTATATGCACCCCGACCTGTAAAAAAGCCTGCCGCAAAATATATGTATAGCTGCGGGTGAACAAATTGCACCCTTATTCCTTTCCTTATATATTCTTTCATATTTATTATATGATGTGGTGTCAAAAGTATTTGACACCTGCTTATACAGGATTGCTACGGCTTCGCTTCTCGCAATCCTTGTATCATTATATATAGTAGCAGTTTTCAGGTCAACACCGATTAGGTGCTTCATAATTGTCAGTCATCTTAATTTTTTATTACATATCCGCTCTTTTTTATTTTATGAACACTAACTATTCTAAATTTCACTGCAAGTTATGTAAAATAAATAAAAGGTTTTTTTCTATACCGCAAATATATCAGCTATATATCTCATAATATCTGTCAGTATATTTAAATTATCAGTTTTTTTCATCTCAATAGATATACAGCCTGATGCACAGCCTTGCATCTTCTTTGATTTATTTTCCGGCAGAGTTTTTTCCTCTACCTCGATTTTACTTCCCTGAATATATTTAAGGTTATCCCTAAAACCTTCTCCCACACCATATCCTTGTTTTTTCAATATATCACGAAGCCTTATGTGGGTTGTCTTATGTGCAAAATCCACAGGAGCAAGATAGGGTTCGGAAATATGTATATGATTTACATATTTAAGTACATCATCAAGGCAGTCTATATCCTCATTATTATATAATACGCAGCCGAGGTCATAATTTATACCGAAATGACTGCAATCAACAAGCTTTACAAGCTTTAACGCCTCCTGTGTTGTATTTATATAATTTGTGTTGTAAATTACCGGGTTTGCCTCAAATGAAAAATATACATTCTTTTTTTCACAATAATCGGCAATACGTTTAAAAAAATCAACTCCTATATTATATTGTAAGGCTTCATTTTCAATAACACGGTTTTTAGGGCAACCGAATACAAGATTTCTGCATGACAGTTCATACGCACAGTCAACTGCCATTAAAATATTTTTAAATAAATCCTGTCTTTCTTCCTCGGTTCCAAAAAGACGTGAAGATACACCATAAAGAATTGACTGCATAGAGCATACTTTAATTCCATAAAGCTTATACAGGCTGTCAAGTATATTGTAAATTTTTTTAATACCATCGGAGGAATATGGATTTTGGGGGACAAGTGCCGTTGGAGCTATCTCTATATATTTAAACCCCAATTCAGCCATTTTATTATAGACAAAATCATCATCAGCCCTTTCCCATGCTATATTTGAAATTGCAAGATTCATAATCAATTTAATTTCCTTTATAAATTTAATCTAAATATGAGAAGTCTCACCAAGCTCTTTCCAAAAACCCTCAGGTATATCAGACTCAAGTGCAAGTATGCTTTCTTCAAGCTGTTTAGGTCTGCTCGCACCAAGTACCGGGTAAATCCTATTTCTTATACTCCAGCCAAGAGCTGCAGCCACAGGTTTGACCCCGTACTTTTCGCAGATTTTAAGAAATAACGTAATCGTTTCCATGTTCTGATTGTATATGTCGGCAGTTTTTGAGTAATTTATCTTTTCACTTTTTGCAATTCTCGAATCCTCCGGTATACCGTCTTTATACTTACCTGTAAGAAGCCCCTGTGCAAGCACACCGAAACCAAGCATCCCTACTCCATGTTTCATACAGAAATCCTTTACACCGTTAGTTGAGACTTTTTGTACCGCATACGAATAAAAGCTCTGCTCAAGTACAGGTTTTTCAAGTCCAAGTCTGTCGCAGACCTCATGACATTTTTCAAGTGCATGTACAGGCCATTCAGACGTTGCCCAGTATCTTATAAGCCCTTTATTTATAAGGTAATTAAAGGTTCTGACTATCTCCTCCATAGACACATCATCATAATACCTGTGTGCATAATACAAATCAACATAGTCAAGTTCCATTCTTTTAAGGGACTCTTCTGCCGCCCAGAGTATATGCTTTCTTGAAAGCCCTTTATGATACGGGCTTTCACCTATCTGCCATGAACCTTTTGTAGATATAACATATTCATCACGAGGATAGTGCTTAAGGGACTTTGCAACAAGTCTTTCAGCTTCTCCAAAACCGTAATTGTTTGAAGTGTCAAATGAACGTATGCCAAGTTCCCATGCTTTTGATATAAGTTCATCTGAAAAAGACTGAGCCAGATTTTCAGTGCCTATAGTAAGCGCACTTCCAAATGTAATTTGTGTTAATTTAAGTCCTGAGTTTCCTATTCTTACATATTCCATATCCGTTTATCCCTTCTTTGTTGTACTTAAAATCACATTGCAGACATAAATAATTGCAGGTTTTTATATACTCACATGCTTATTCTTCATTATCCTTTTCAAAAGGTATATAGTCATATATTATAGATATAGGTCTTTTTTTGGTTTCTAAAAAAAGCTGAGCAATGTATTCCGCTATTATTGAGATTGCAAGCAGTATTAGAGCCGATGAAACTGTTATTGTAAAAAGAATAATATATACATCCTTATAAAATTCCTCTCCAAACAGCCATAAAAGCAATAAAACAAATGATGCCGCAAATTCTATAAACATCAAGTAAAAAATCTTCCTTAAAGGCTCAACCGAGATACCTGTAAGGCTGTTTAAAGCATATCTTACCATTGATGCCAGTTTATACTTGGTCTTTCCGGCATATCTTTTATCTCTTTCATACTCAACAACTCCGGTTTTTGTACCTATAAACGGAACCGTAACTCTGAATACCGGATTAACCTCAGGCAGAGAATTTAATATATCAAGTGCTTTTCTTGATAAAAGTCTGAAGTTTGCCGCATCGTTTTCAAGTGTAAGTTTTCCTGAAAGTTTATCAAGTATGTAATAATACAGCTTCGCCGAGTATCTTTTAAATGCATTATCATTCTCACGCTTTGCCCGTTTTGCGACAACTACATCAAAGCCCTCCTCATATTTTTTAAGAAGCTTTATTATAACGGAAGGCGGATCCTGAAGATCCGCATCCATTGCAACTATCACATCTCCTGCCGCCTTTTTTAAACCGGCATTTACAGCTCCTTCAAGCCCGAAATTTCTTGATAGCTTTATAAGTGTTATATTGTGAGGATATACTTTCTTCATCTCAAGCATCTTTTCCCATGTAGAATCCTTTGAACCGTCATCTACAAGCAATACTTCAAGAGAATAATTTCCCATCACGGGTTCCAGTTCAGCTATAAGCGTATTGCAATAAACCTCTACAAGCCCTTCCTCATTGTACATAGGAGCAATCACTGAAAGCAGAGGTTTTTTTATATTTTTGTTTTTATCTTCTGGCATAAAAACTCTGTCTCTCCTTAAAACTGCTTTTTCTCAATATTCCTGTATATATAAGGTTTGCTGTCGGATGTATTTTTAAGTATGTTATCAAGGTATCTTATAATCATACCCATTATAAGAAATACTCCTGCAAAACCTATACTTATTATAATTACCGTAGATGCCCAACCTTCTACAGGATGTCCCACAAAACGGGCATATATACTGTAAAATATAAAAAATACTGAAACTGCAAGAAAAAACAGAGATATATTCTGACAAGCTCTTGTCGCAATATCTGTATAATACAGAAGTGTCTGCATCATCAGCTGAAAATTCTGTCCAAAGCTCCTTGTATTTCTGTAATTTATATCGCATGATATATATGCATATTTAAGACCTGAAAGCACATAGGAAACATTGCGGTTTACAAGCTTTCTGCCTATATCCGCAGTCTTATTCTGTCCCCGTCTTGAAGAAAGTGTCATAAGCGATGAACCTATATCCGCCTTAAAAAAATTGGTTAGGCTTGAATTAAGAACTTTATAAAAAAGCTTTGATAAAAAGCTTGTGTTTTGCGGTGTCAGAAAAACAAAATCATTCCCCTCCTGACACTTTCTATACATATCCATAATCAGATTGTAGTCCATATCTATGGATATATCCTCTATCTCTACAAGATAATCTCCTATGGCAATATTTACACCCGCTGCCAATGCCGACTGAGTATCATGATTTACCGGAAGTTCAATATAGGTAAAGTTTGCAGGCATTTTTTTTATGATTTCAAGGCTTTTATCAGCAGACTTGTTATCAACCAGTATCAGCTCATAATGTTTAAAATTTTCTTTAAGTATGTTTAAAAGTTCATTTATTTTTTTCTCTATAATATTTTCATTATTGTGTACTACTGCCACAATAGAAATATAATTATCTTCAAGATATTTCAATTTTATATCCCCCTAAATTATAGTATTGAATCCAAATCATACATTGTATTTATTTTCCCTGAAAATACCGTATAAAAATCAGGTTTACTTGAAAAACTCCTTATAATAGTAGGTCTTGAATCATCTATCTCAGAAGCCTTTATAATAGGTTTTAAAGTATATAATGACTTTACATACTCTATCTTTATATCAGGTGAAAGATACTTTTTAGCTATCTGAACCATATCAACAAACGCCGTTTTAGGGCTATAATCACAGCTGTTGCAGTTGCAGGTCGATTCAGGAGTGCAGTCATCTCTGAACTGTTGACATTTAAATGTCGGCAGTTTCTCATATGATGTTTCATGCGGTGTCCTTGAAACTGTTGTTATAGAGTGGTATCCGGTCCTTCCAAAAGGCATGACTGAAAAGAAAGGTCCGTCCATCACCGTAAGACCTACACCATTTATGTTTTCCGAAACATTACAAAGTATAACCTCACAAAGCTCATATTTTATATTAAGCTGTTCATATCCAAGTATGTGATGTATCTGGTTTGTACCGGCATAAGTTGCATTAAGTACATATGGCGACTCATAACCTGTATTTCCGACAGTGATTATAAAAACTCCGTTTTCATCACTTTTTTGTATGGATGTTATATTTTTCCCAAAGAGAAATTCACCTCCTGCTTCAATTGCTTCATTATAGAGCTTTTTCTTTAAAAGTATAGCATCAAATGAATATTCAAGTGTGTGAAACGCCTTATCTATAGTATGCGGATTAAAATATTTGTCTTTTTTGATCTCATCACATACCACACCAAGATTATCTGAAAATCTCTGGAACTGTTCACCATTTGTCCAGCTGTAATCAGTTGCAACCGCATATATCTGTTCGAATTCATCATTTATGCAGTTTTTAAAATCATTATAAAATCTTTGAAAATAATGCGCCGATTTTGAAGCAGTAGAATACGATCTCGGATAATGATATCCATTATGCAGTCTTGCCTGGTTTATATAAGAACCCCTTGCAAAGGGTTCTTCGTCCATATCGATTACAAGGGTTTTATAACCTGATCTTAGTAATTTCCCAGCAGCATACAGCCCGTACATACCGGCTCCGAGTATTATCCTGTCATAAGATTTCATCACCTTCTCCTCTCCTATAACTTAATATTGTAAACTCTGTATTATCTGTACAAAGAACAGTAAATTTCAGCTATTCTTTGTTGATATTATAGCAAATTTTTAGTTGGAAACAAATATAATCCCTGAATTTTTAATTATTTTTATATGTAAATATTTATCTTCCATAGTATATGCCATACTACCAACATTATAACCGTCATCATATGTATACATAACTCTCCTGATTTTTTTATCGGGAGTAAATCCTCCCAGCCATGCAGGTATATGGATTTCAGTATCATAATCACCTGTAAAAACAACTACAAGCACTGATTCGTCATAATATGTCCTTGCATAAACCACCAGATCCCTCTGAGCATATACAGGTATAAAGCTGCCTAACCTAAGCGCTTTATATTCTTTATGTATATCATTCATATACTTATGATACTCAAGCAGCTCAAGATTTTCATTACCCCACGGATATGTTCTGCGATTATCAGGATCAGTCCACCCACATAATCCGACTTCATCTCCATAGTATATAGTAGGTGCCCCCTGCATAGTCATTTGCATCAATATTGCCTGTCTGAATACCGAAAGTTTTACACCCTCACCTGCGGCACGGCTTCCCATAGTCTGGAGTCTGCCTACCGTCCGGTTTGTTCTTGTTAAAAATCTTGAATGGTCATGGTTTGAAAGCTCATTCATCGCCATCATATATGACGGCATCGGCATCCTTGCCTTATTTCTTAAAAGCATGTCAAAAAATAAATCGGCATCGCCACGTTTTGAATCATCTCTCCAATCGGAATGCTTTTCCATACCTGTCAAAAACCAACTTACAGGCTCCATAAAAGCATCATAATTCATCACGCTGTCCCACTGCCTGCCGTTGAGCCATGATGACGGATCTCCGTAATGCTCAGCTATAATAATCGCCTGAGGATTTGCCTCTTTGACATTCTGCCTGAACCTGCTCCAAAAAAAATGATTATATTCAGTTGAATGACCCAGATCGGCAGCCACATCAAGCCTCCATCCGTCAGCACAGTAAGGAGGACTGACCCACTTTCTGGCTATCATCATTATTTCATCAAATAGTTTTTGACTGTTTTCATAAAATAATTTAGGAAGCGTATCATGACCCCACCACCCGTCATAGCTTTTTGAGTTATAGTCTCCGTAAAACCTAAAATACCCCCTGTAAGGGCTTTTCTCACTCTCATATGCCCCCGGCGGGTATTTACCGGTCATTTTGTAAATTTCTTCACGATCCATCCATTTATGAAATGAACCGCAATGGTTAAACACCCCGTCCATTATGACTTTTATACCCTTTTTATGTGCTTCCCTTATAAAAAAAGCAAAAAAATCATCACTTGCCTTTAAATTAGCCTCATCGGTTGTCCTTATGCGGTATTTATCCGCCTTTTTATTATCAGTATCATTTTCAGAAAGTACACTGCCTCCATCCTTTACTATCTTGCCGTAATGAGGATCTATATGTTCATAATCCTGTGCATCATATTTATGATTTGACGGTGATACAAAAAGAGGATTGAAATAAATAACCTCAACTCCGAGATCTTCAAGATAATCAAGTTTATTTAATACTCCCTGAAGATCCCCTCCGTAAAAATATCCTACATCAAATGCGGAAGGATATTCATTCCAGTCTGATATATGTCTTGACGGCAACCCTATATATATGTATTCATCATCAAGCACATCATTTTTTTCATCTCCACGTCGGAACCTGTCAACAAATATCTGGTACATAAGTGCACCTTTTGCCCACTCAGGCGTCTTAAATCCGGGAATTATTCTGAAAAAAAATATATCTCTAAGCTCGACTGAAACCCCCAGCTTATCATAGTAAAGCGTTTCAGTGCCGCTTTCAAGCCTGAAAGCATATAAAAGCTCCTCACTGCCTATATTGGTAGATAACTCATAATAGTCAAAGTATCTGTCGCAGCTGACCTTTTCCATCCGGGTTTCAATATTCCGATTTTTACTACGGTTTATAAAAAATACTTTCTGAACATCATTTAACGCAGTTCTTATACGGATTCTTATATCCTCTCCCTCACAGGGCTCTGAAGGAAATGCATAAGAATCAGTCTCATCACTGAATATAGCCTCTCTAATCATCAAATAATGCCTCAAACTCCTCATAGCCTATCTTTTCTTTTTCAAGAAGAAGATCTGCACATTTTTCAAGAACGTCAATATGTCTTGTAATTATATCTTTTGCCTTTTTATAACAGGTTTCCATTATATTTCTTACTTCCTCATCTATCATGGCTGAAGTTTTTTCAGAATAAATCTTTTCATGTCCAAAATCCCTGCTTACAAGGATTTCTTCTTCACCTTCATAGTTTATAAATCCAAGTTTTTCACTCATACCGTAACGCATAACCATGGCTCTGGCAGTCATGGTTGCCTGCTTTATATCGGAACTTGCGCCGGTTGTGATGTCATTAAACTTGATCTCTTCAGCTATCCTTCCTCCAAGTGCCACAACTATATTATCAAGAAGCCTGTTTTTACTGTTAAACATCTCGTCTTCACCCGGCTTAGGCATGGTATAACCTGCCGCACCAATACCCGTGGGTATTATTGATATAGTATGTACAGGACCTACATCAGGCAGCTGCCTGAAAAGTATGGCATGACCTGCTTCATGATAGGCGGTTATTTTCCTTTCCTTTTCACTTATTATACGGCTTTTTTTCTCCCTGCCTATTCCCACCTTGATGTAGCTCTCATCTATATCGTTCTTTGATATAAACTGTCTGCCTGATTTTGCAGTAAGTATAGCAGCCTCATTTAATAAATTCTCAAGATCGGCTCCTGTAAAACCTGAAGTGCTTTTTGCCACCTCATGAATATCTATGTCGGAACCAAGCGGTTTATCTTTTGAATGTATCTTAAGGATTTCCTCCCTGCCGCCTATATCAGGACGTGATACAGTTATCTTCCTGTCAAATCTTCCGGGACGCAGTATCGCATTATCAAGTATATCAGGACGGTTTGTTGCAGCCATGATTATGATGCCTTCATTTACGCCGAAACCGTCCATCTCAACTAAAAGCTGATTTAAGGTCTGTTCTCGCTCATCATGACTTCCGCCAAGCCCTGAGCCTCTATGCCTTGCAACCGCATCTATCTCATCTATAAATATAATACATGGCGCATGTCTTTTTGCGTCTTCAAATAAATCTCTTACCCTTGAAGCACCTACGCCTACAAACATTTCGACAAAGTCTGAGCCGGATATTGAAAAAAACGGTACTTTCGCCTCACCTGCAACCGCCTTTGCAAGCAGGGTTTTTCCTGTTCCCGGAGGTCCTACAAGTAAAATTCCTTTTGGAATTCTTGCTCCAAGTGCAGTATATTTTGCAGGATTTTTAAGGAAATCAACAACTTCCTCAAGTTCTTCCTTTTCTTCATTGAGTCCTGCTACCATTTTAAAATTAAATTTATTTGTGTTGCTTAGCCTGGCACGGCTTTTACCGAAATTCATCATCTTTGAACCGCTTGCACCGGATGAACGGCTTTGAAAAAGCATAAGTACAAAAAATGCTGCCGCAACGGTAAGAATAAGCGGTACCAGTATATCAGCGATTGTATTTCCCTTTTCAATATCCTTTATAACATAATCTATATTTTTATCTTCAAGGTAGTGTATTACGGAATTTACATCAGATACATAATAATCCTGGCTTAAACTATGATCTTTAAACTGTATTCTTACAGAGCCTGTCGGTGTCTGGCTGTTCTGACTTATTATCACCTCTTCAACATTTGTATCCGACAAAAGCTGTATAAATCTGCTTCTGCTCATACCGCCGGCGGCATTTCTTTTTTCTATTACACTGAAAATCATGCCACCAACTGCAAATGCTATCAATAAGATAACTATAAACCTAAATTGCTGTTGATTTGAATTTTTCAAAGCTTTACTCCTTTTCGTTAAATTCCACCACTCCTATAAATGGCAGATTTCTATATTTCTGGTTATAATCAAGTCCATAGCCTACTACAAATTCATCAGGTATTGAAAAGCATACATAATCAACCTTTACATCCTTTATAACACGCCTTGAAGGCTTATCAAGGAGTGTACACAGTTTAATACTTCTAGGGCCTCTGCTTTGCAAAAGCTCCAACAGATATGACAGTGTTCTTCCTGAGTCTATTATATCTTCCACTATAAGCACGTCTTTATCTTTAAGGTCCTCATCAAGATCTTTGAGTATCCTTACAACTCCGCTTGAAGTTGTTTCCGAACCGTAGCTTGATACGCTCATGAAATCAAATGATACAGGTATACTTATACGTCTTGCAAGTTCACACATAAACATTGCCCCTCCCTTAAGCACACATATAAGATGTATCTGCTTTTGGGCATAATCTTTATTTATCTGTTGTGCAACCTCCCGAATCCTCTTGTTTACCTGCTCCTCACTCAGCAATACCCTGATCTTTTCTGACATATGCCTTACCTCATTATTTTATATATCTTATCTGTAAAATCTTTTTTGTGTTTTCGTGTATTTTAAAACGTTCATTAATACGTTTTCCAACTATCCATACTACTTCACTGCCTTTTACAAGAAGCGGTATATCTCCTCTGTCCCGTGCAGGAATCTTTTCATCAGCCATATATGACTTAACAGTTTTCCTGCCCACCTTTTCAAGTCTTATAAAATCTCCCGTCTTTCTGTACCTTACCTCATAGTCGCTGCCTATAATGTCGGCATCAAACCATTTTAATACATCGGAATGAGGTATTTCCATACCGTATATGTAATCAAACACGGTAATCTCAAACATTCTGCCGCCTGAAAGCTCCCGTATACTGCCGTCAGACATTTTTATAAAAATATTTTTATTATTACAATGCTTATCTTTCCGGTATATACAAAGACTTTCATAGGTCCTTTCCGCCCTTAAATTATAGGGAAGGTCAATACTTTTACCAACCTGCATATCCATAAGTGCCTCTATACCGTCAATATGCACTGAAGCGATATCCTTAAGACTGTGGCATGCCCCGGCAATCATAAGTCTTATTATATGGGCTGTTATAATATGCGGCTGCTTTTTAAGCACCTCTATCGGTATACTGATCCTTTCTTCTTCCTCCAACATATGTCTGTCTATTATATTGTATACTTTTCTGTCTAAATAGTCAAATGTATCTGAAATAATCTCTGCCGCTTTGTTAATATTGTCTATGGCTGATTGATTAATTTCTTTCAGTTCCGGTATTATATTATGCCTTATACGATTTCTTGTATAATCAGTACTTAAATTGGTTGAATCAGTTACAAAACCTCTCCCCTCCTGTTTAAGATATTTTTCAATCTGTACCCTTTCCGCACAGAGCAAAGGTCTTATAATCATACCTGCCGCCGCCTTCATGCCTGAAAGTCCCTTGAGTCCGGTTCCTCTTATAAGCTGCATAATCACGGTTTCAGCATTGTCGTCTTTATTGTGTGCAACCGCTATTTTTACCCTGTTATTAAAAACATCGATTTTATATAAATCGCTAATATCCGAAAACTTCTTTATCTTTTCAATATCATCCTTAAAATAAAATTTTAAAGCAGCTTCATAGAGCGACTTATATCTCAGAATTCTGGCAGCTTCTTCAACTGAAAGCTTATTTAATGAAGCATACGATGGCACATCAACATATATAATATCATATTTAATATTAAGCCTTTCACAAAGCTTTGCTGTAAAATCGGCATCCCTGTCAGCCTCATCACCTCTTATACCGTGATTTATATGAATCGCTTTAAGCTTTAATGAATATATATCGGCTATACTGTGCATTATATATGCGAGGGCAGTTGAATCCGCACCTCCGCTTAATGCAAGTATACATACATCTCCTTCTGTAAGGAGATTGTGTTTTTTCATATATTTTAGTACATCTTCCTGCAATATAATCTCCTTCCCTGATTGTATGCCTATATCGCCGTCTTATTTCAGGAAACTTTAACTTCCTCTTTTAAAAAGTTACTCTATATGTTTTATATATTTTTAACAAACATATAGCAGTTAAAAACCTCCGAATCTTAAACTGATTCGGAGGTAAAACTTTTATAGGCTTTATATATAAGCATACAAATATAAATATGAACATTCACTGTTCAGGCTTAAGAAGTATCTCATCAGGCTTTACAAGACCCAGTTTTTCTTTTGCAACCTTTTCTATATACTGCTTTGTCTGTACATAAATACGATATTGTTCAAGCTGCTCTGAACGCCTGCTTTCCGCCTCAACC
>ERZ773099.485-NODE-485-length-34182-cov-5.078442_pt1 | contig 34182 bp, 28 predicted proteins | sample MGYA00511120_ERZ773099 | MGnify/ENA primary metagenome ERZ773099 (study PRJEB29015, sample SAMEA2738012) | human oral metagenome | biome: human oral; feature: human-associated habitat; material: dental | place: China | collected 2104 ... | reverse complement strand
GCGTTAACCCTTCTATAAATGCTTAATGCCAAGGCATCTGTCATTTCAACACTTTTTCCATCTTCTGTCAGAGACCAAGTGCCATACGGTCCTTTATTGAGATATCCTGCATTAACTAAGTAATTGCGTGCAAAAGCCACATCATTTTTAAATTTATTAACTTTATTTTTCCCTCTTATAATGTTAATTTCTTCATCACTAAGCCCCTCATTTTCTATAATTTTTTTTCGTACACTTGCTGGTGTAGCTGCTCCCCCCAAGTCACGCAATGCCTGAATTAAAGGTTTGAACCATTTCGTTTTTTCATTCATAATTTCTCCGAAAGAAAAAGAATGAAGCTCATTATTAATTAAAATTTCGATTAAGTTCTCAACTGCACCACCTTTGACTGCAGGAACTGGTAAAAATCCAGATGAAACAATTATTATATTATTCTTTTGTTTTTCATTATAAAAATACTCCAAGGTTCTCGACTCAAGTTTTATATTAAAACTACTTAAGGAATCTGCTGGATTATTATTTCTTTCTTTATTTATTTTGATTCTACGAATATAGCCATTTGTTTTTCTACTTTCAAGAAATAATACATTATTAGATACTTTGATGTCTTTGGAAATATTATCTGAAAACACACACGGCAATCCGGCAGCTTGAGCTTCGACACCAACAACTGGCAGACCCTCATACAAACTTGGCAGACAAAAAATATCCATCACTGAATATATTTTATTAATATCGTCACGTTGGCCGAGAAAGAGGACAGAGTTTTTGAGACCAAGTTTTTCAACTTTCTTTTTGATTTTATTTTCTAATGGACCAGAACCAATAAGCAAAAGTTTTGAATCTGGATTTTTCTCGTGATACTCCTTAAAGACGTCAACGAGAAAAGTGTGATTCTTTTGTTGAACGAAACGACCAACATGACCAATCACAATAGTACTATCTTTAATACCAAATTCCTTACGAAGCTTTTTACGAGCTACTTCATCAAATCTAAATTTATCAATATCAATAGCGTTATGGATAATTTTTACTTCACCACGATCAAAAGTCTTATTGCCAAACAAATAACGACCTGCAAGTTCGGAGCAGGCAAAATAATCCGTAGCATAACGCTTGCTAAATGGACGCAAAATATTCTTAATTAAATTACGCTTCCATTCTTTTGGATTACTAGTCGAATGGCTATGTGAAATACGAATTGGAACACCGGCTTTCTTAGCAGCGTAAAGTGGAAAAACTGAAAGAGTATTAATATTCGAGTGTACAATACGATATTGATTTTCTTTAAATAATTTTTCTAAAGCTTTTAAATATTTTGGAAGATTTTGATACTTTGGAACAAGAAAGACGCGACCGCCAAGTTTTTTGATTTCATCATATGGAATACGGGTAGAATCTTCATCACAAATAAAGTCAAACTGAATTTTGGAATGATCAAGGTGACGATAATAGTTCATAATAACCGACTCGACGCCACCACCAATCCATTTGCCCATAATTTGAGCAACAATAAGTGGTGATTGTTTTTCCTGATCTTTCTTATTCACTAATTAGACCCCTAGTTTTCTCTTTATAGTTCTTTTTATCATACCTTATTCTTGACATTTTGTCAATTTGCTGTGGTGATTAACCAAGTTTTTCCTATGAAAAAGGAGGCCTCAGCCTCCCAAGTTATACTAAAACTCTTCTCTTTTTACTTTTTCTCTCATACCTTTCATATCTAGCCAGCTCGCGCTTCCTTTGCTTCTGTATTTAAACCATAATTTCTCATACCTATATCCGGACAGCACTTTTCTCCTCATTGGTTTTCACTACGTGGATCTGACGATTCTGGTCTTTAGACTCCGAACAGCTGTTATTTACAGGCAGGGCCGGATCTTCTTTTTGCGCCATGTCCACAGTCTCTCTGAATTCAGGATAGATGGATTCCTTCTTTTCTCCTGCTTTTTCTGCGTCGTGTTTTATTCTGACATAATTTTTCACTTCGCGTAAAAGATTTTCAGAATCACCTTTTTGACCAACCTTCGCTTTTTCATGCTCCGCTACAGGAGGAATACTATTATCTCGCAGGGCTCTGAGAATTTTGTCTAAACTTAGAGTAAGATCTCTATAGGCCATGGCACTAATCGTTGCATTCTGCTTCTCTTCATCAAGCTGATTCTGTAGATTATTCAACCGACTCTTAATAGAAGCTAAACAACTGTCGACACATTCGATCTCTTGATAAAATTGACCACCCAACTCAGCGTGTTTCTTGAAAAACAATCTGACAAATGGATCATCAATCAGTTCCCTATAAAGATCCTGGATCCATTTTTCTTTATTTAGAATATACAAACAAATTGAAGTCACAACATCCGCCGCGGCATAATCTGGCTGATCATGATAATATTCTAGAACCTTAAGACCTGGAGTACTTAAAAGCTCCTCATAATATTCCGTAGCCTGGAAAAGTATCTGCTCGAATTCCATATATTCTACGCGCCTGACATCGATCATACTGAGAGGAACATAACCCTTTACATTTGCGAACAACCGATTGAAACTTCCTAAAAAATCCAATTTATTCCTAATGAGATCGTCCATATAGGCAAAGAACAGGGCTTCGGCGATGCTTGCAACTTCAGAACTTCTTGTTTCGGTTTTCTTCATTTTTTCTCCTTTATTGTGTCTTTGACACGGAAACTAAGATGGGTGACCATCTCAAACTTGCTCTTTTGGAGCGGGAAACTTTTTTGAGTTTTAGTATTTTAAAAAACTTTACTTTATTACAGTAACGTGTTCTATTAAAACATAAATGAATATTAGTGCAAGAATAAGAGTTTTCGGATAAAAAAATAAGATCTCCAAACATAAAGATGAGATCTTCAGAGGGGAGATGAAATTTTCAGATGTAAAGATAAGATTCTAGATTAAGAAAATAATGACCCCATAGCCTGACCTTAATTATAAAAATGGGAGCCGCGGCTCCCATAAAATCGTTAAGACTTGTGTTTGTGCAATGATCCTTATTCAATTGTATTTTGGCGTATATAACTGAAAAACCAGCTATACACCAGGTATCTTTAAGACATATATTATAAACTCCAGATTACTTAGCTTATGCTAGTAGCTCATTACGGTCTTTCTGTGTAGCATGCCAATGACATAAAAGAACGGGAGGAAGATCCGACTCATCGAATCTATAATAAGCCTCAGGCCCCATAAACATATCAAGTAAAATTGGAATACTTCTATTATCGTTCGGTTTCAATTTGAGGCGGGATATTCTTAGTACAAGCTCCGGATATTCGTCTGTGATCTTATCAAAAAACCACTCATTCTCTCTTGCCTCGTCACCGAAATAAATCAAACCGGTACTTCTGAAAGAATTCATAAAGCGCAAGAATTTCTTTTTGGTACCATTAATCTTGAACTGGCTAAGTCTACAGAATGGACTCTGAATCGCTTTTTCTGACTTAGCCCTTAAAAACCCAAATATCATCTTTTCCTCCTTAAAGGATTTTCTTGCTTAACGATTTTTAATGTACATTTGCTGCTATCCTAGGATGCAACAGGAGGTATTATAGTGGTTTTTAGGATTTTGACAAGAGGGATCTAGAGAGAGTCGGAAGAAATCTAGAAAGAGAGTAGAAAATCATCTTGTAACTGAATTAAAACTTGAGACTAGAAAGGGGGTCTAAAAAAGGAGCCGAAGCTCCTTATGATGATTTTTACCGTTACTTTACACCTGTGCTATTCCTGTTCGTCCTCATCAAGCGGGATCGAAGTGATCTTATCATAAAGAGCACTAATTGAATAGTCATTCTCTGATAGATCGTAGTTTTTGAACATCCATTCCATTATAATGATCATAATGTCGATCTCGCGATAAAGCTGTAGCTTTCTACTTCTTAACTCAACCAGCTCCTTTTCGCATTGCCCTAATTGCGCATAATATTTATCAAATTCGTCTACATTGAATTTGATATGCGTAAGACAGGCAGCATAGTGGATAAGGCGTTTTTTGCGGTAGTCTTTTACGAAAGGAGAATCTGCAAGAAGCATGCAGTCCTCATAAAGCAACCTTTCGTACTTCAAAAACTGAACGAAAGTATCAATCAGGTCATCGAAATCTGACAGTAAATAGCCATCCTGACTGTTCTCTTGTAAATAATCAGCGACTTTAAAGCATTCATTGACGCTTAGCTCGTCAAATTCCTTGGCAAAGTCGATGAAAAATAACTCATAGGTCGAATATTCTAACTTTTGACGATTGGCCTGATCGAACGGAACGAAGCCCTTGATATTAAGAAAGAAGTTATAGACATTACTAATGCCGATAGCCTTACTCTTCTGGAAACCGTCGATGATCTCGACAACTTTCTGCATAATAACACTAAGCTCTGGACTTAGCGCCACGTCTTCGTATGTATTTAACATAGAAACACCCCCTTTGGTTATGGGAATATAATCCCAAGTCTTAGCACGGTTTTAAATTACTTTACCATGCTGGTAATAAAAATATTTTACCATATTTTTAGTATTTATCAAATTTTTACAGAGGATGATCATGGCTATTGTTCAAAACTGCTTTTTTCGGGAAGGATCTTATTAAAAGCTTGTTCGAGCTCAGATTTAGTTTTATCGAGATCCTTGACATTGCCGTCATTAATACAGAGCAGATGATATTTTTGATGTTTGACAAGTTTAATGATTTTCTGATTTTCTATATCATCTTCACTTAGCATCGTATGGTGAGAAAAACGTGGTGAACGAGGTATGAATTGTCCGTCTAAAAGTTGCGTGTAGAAAAATATCATATGTGAGATATCTTGACCTGAACGAAATGGATGAGCCGAAGTATTTGTAAGCTCTTCTTTCGAGTCTTGCCAAACTTTTTTGAAAGTAGATTTTAGATAAGATGTGGCACAATGTGGATCATAGATGAGAGAAAATTCTTTCCAGGGGGAAAGAAGGAGATTCCTGAGATTAAATATACCATATTTGAGATGATAGGCCTTAGAAAAATGTCGATGATAGAACTCAGGTTTGTGATATTTTTGATTAATCTGTGCCATATTATTCATTTGAATATATGGGAATATATCACGAGAAGGATTATTAACGAGAATATTTTCCGCAAAAAAGGCACGTGGGAAATAAAATTCAGATTTGTTCTTTGAATTATCTTGTTTTTTATTTAGTTTTTTTGATCTGGACTTAGCGAAAAAATCGGTCGGTTTAGTGGATTTTAACAGATAAAAATCATCATTAAAATAAACAAAATATTCTGAGAGGCCAGGGATGAGATGAAGGTGATTTTCAATGGTATGAGAGTTAAAGGTGGGAAGAAATTCTTTGGGGATAAAATCCTCGTGGTGAATAATTCTAAGTTTGGGGTGAGTGGACTTAAGCCAAGATGGGAGATGTCCAAACGTTACAAAGAAAATTTGATTAACCCATGGAGCAAATTTTTCAACTCCACGGAACCAGTATTTTAAAAAATCGAAATCATTACGAAAACGCAGATCGGACGCATCAATTTTTGGAGACTCGAGAGGATGGATGGCATTTTTCGAATTTCTAAAAGGGTCAGAGGTGAACTGTTTAGAAGCTATCTTAACATCGACTCTCGTATTTTGAAGTTTCTGGAGTGTTTGTAATTTTTCAGTCAGCCATTTTGGATCAGTACCATCGACCCAAGTGATAACAAAATCTATCTTCGGCTGAGACATACAGTGACTCCCCTATTTTTTAGTGGTTGCTTCAGATTCCACTTTCTTTAAAGCGGCATCAATCATTTCGTGAACAGTCTTTTTAAATGTAGCTTCGTTAACCGAAACACTAGGCAGTTTTTCGCCGTTAATAATGATGGTTGGTGTTTCTGTGATATTCACGAGTTTAGAAATCGCCATATCGGACTTCACTTTTTTCTTAACAGCTTCACTGTTCATATCAGCTAAAAATTGATCAGCATTACCTTTATGGTTGGAAGCCTCTTCAAAATAAGCCTTAAATTTAGCATCACGCTTTTCTGGATCTAGATCTTCCCACTCGGCCTGATTTTTGAAAAGAAGTGTGGCAAACGGTTGCCAATAGCCCTGTAGGGCGGCAGCATTTGCGGCGTGAGCGGAGGCGGTGCCATTTTTATGATAGGTGAGAATAAAATTGCGAAAGATGAGACCAACTTTACCTTTATATTCTTCAACAATTTTAGAGAGATAGGGGAAAGTAGTAGCACAACCTGGACACTGAAAATCGGCATATTCAACGATTAGGACTTTAGCATCTTTGTTCCCCTCATAATTATCGCCGATGTTGCCGTTGCGATCTTCCTTTCCAATATATTTTGAACGGTCAAGCGAAGCAATCCACTGATCGTATTGCTGATTCTGTTGATAAGAATAAACACAGAGAGACAAGAAACCGATGATAAGTGCGCTAACAGCAATAAATGGTAACTTCTTCATAAACCTCCTAAGCAAAATCTATCGCTTAATTCAATAAATTTTTGTATAATATAGATATTAGCATATTTTAGCGTGTTTGTGGGCGGTGCGACAAAAAACGGAGGTAAAACGGAGGTAAAAATGGACGAGATGAGTGCGGATCAAAATGCGGATTTAAACCAATCTTCAGGTATTTTTGATGAGGGGAAAAAAGGAATTTTTAGTCAGATCGGGGAGAAACTTGGTGGTTTCTTCAAAGGATTAGCTAAAGCTCTTGGGAAGGTTTTTGTCGAGAGAAAAACGACTGAAGTGGATGAGAATAGCGGGAGAATTGAGAGGATGGACGAACACGAAGAACATAACATTGAAAGCGAACTGGCAAATTCGACCAGTGCAACTGATACTTCTTTTGTAGGGCCGATGAATCGTAATATTTTTACCGATAAAGATACGGCGGCGAAATTAGTGCGGCATGAGGCGAAGATGGATGAAGTTAATGAGATGGGTAATGGAATGTCAGGAACTGGGACTAATATAGAGATGGATGACGGGAGTTTGCTTGCTAAGAATTTGCCTGCCGAGAATTTGCCAGAAATCTTTTATCCGGAAACCACAGAAGACTTAGTGTGGCTGATCAATAAACTGCCAGAAGAAGTGATCTCAAAACAACAAAGAAGAACTATGGCAGCAGCAATGACTTTTGATAGCAAGATTGTAAAAGAGGTGATGACGCCAAAAAATGAGGTAATTATTATCCACGAAAATGATTTTATGGGGCCTCTGACTCTATCGCGACTTTATCAATCTGGTTTATCACACTTCCCTGTGGTGGGCGCGAGAGGTGAAATCGTAGGGCTTATCCACACAAAGACACTTTTTAGTCTTAGTGTAAAAGAAACCGACCGAGCTTCCGCTTTCTTGGATAAAAATGTTTATTACATGAGCGAAAATTATACCTTAAAAGAGGCACTTCTCGCATTTATTCGTACGAGTTGTTATTTCTTTATTGTGGTGGACGATCACGGAAAAGTGACAGGACTGATGAGTTTTCATAAATTAATCGAAATGATTGTAGGTAATTTACCAGAAACAGATTTTGATCAGGATCAGGATTTGATGTCAGTGGTAAAATACGCAAGAACTTTGCAAGGGTCAAAGTAGACGACCAAGAATCGCATGGTTGGATTTGCCAGCTATAACATAGTGAAAACTGAGAAGCCGGAAATGAAGGCTGAAACAGGAGAAGAAATTAAATGAATTTAAAAACAGTTTATAAAACGAGACGGGCAATTACGGCACTGATTTTAAGCGGAATTGTGATTTTAACGATTATCACAAATCCAAATTCTTATCAGAAAAAAGCCGAGTCAAGCGCAAAAGAAAATATAAACTCTGGGCTGCATAATAGTAACGATAACGGTAAGATAATTCAAGGCAATAATCAAAATAGCGAAACTAATAATAGCAGTGATGATGGTAATAAAAATAATCTTGGTGAGCAGACAGAGAGAACACCGCTTGCAACAGAACTACTTTCAAAACTTGAGGTAAAGGGACGAGCGCCGAAGACCGGATATAAACGAGCCGAGTTTTATAATGGTTGGCCGGAAATTGAAGGTTGTAATTTAAGGCAGCGGATTTTAAAACGAGACTTTGGCGATACGGCAAAGGTGGACGAAAAATGTAACGTAGTGGCTGGAAAATTCTACGAGCCTTATACAGGCGAAGAAATGGAATTTAAAAACCGATCAGAAATTTCAAAAAAAGTACAGATCGATCACGTGGTGGCACTGTCGGACGCTTGGCAGAAAGGGGCGCAATATAAAACTACTGAGGAGAGATTTAAAATTGCAACCGACCCTTTAAACTTAATTGCAGTGCAAGCGGCAGCAAACCAACAAAAATCAGATGGCGATGCGGCGACTTGGCTACCGAAAAATAAAAGTTTTCGTTGTCAATATGTAGCAAGACAGATTTCAGTGAAATATAAATACTTACTTTGGGTAACTGAGGCGGAAAAAGAGGCAATGAAACAAATTCTAGAGAAATGTCCAGAACAAAGAAGTTACTGAATTCAAATAATCAACTACTTTTATAAACTAGCGAAATAGCATTAAAAATACATAAGCTTCATATTATATATACAATATGATTAAAAAAGAATGCCTCGGACTTAATCCGAGGCTAAAGTGCTGGTCTTATATTTTACCAATGTTTCTGTTTAGGCTTTCCACCCTTGCTATGCTTCCCTTGCCCATATTCATTCTTCTTTCCACTATGAACAGGACCGGATAGGCTACTGATGCTTGTACCATGAACATTGTATCTCTCATAGCCCTTGCCAGACTGAGATAGATCGTCATGATGATTCCTATTCTTATTTAAACCTTTCTGTAATGCCATATCTAGCACCCCCTTTTCTACAGAAACTTGAGAATAATTATCTCACGTGATGTATTGTATCATTTTTATTAACAATTGTCGATCATTTATATGCGCGCGCAATTTCGTTGTGATACAATTCTTTAGAAGATATTATGACTATCTATTCATTTTCTGAGTTTGCAAACTATACACATATTCATATGTATGTGTTTTTTGGAATTTTTACAAATGAGTTAAAAAAGAAGAAGCTCGAGGATTCAAATTACAAACTAGATGTGAGTATTGACGGGAATGTGGCTAAATGGATACTGGATACACCAGAAAGAAAGATTTCAAATATTTTTAAAAAAATAATACAAGATACTGTTATAGATAAAAAAATAATAGACACGGCTATCTCAGAAATTGAACAGAAAAATGAATTTACATCAAAAATAAAAGACCTAGATTTATTAGAAAGAGAGATTACTAATGTTTGTTTTACAAAAAAGAAACCTGAAATAAGCAACGATTCAATGTCATCGCCAGCGATTGATTTCTATAAATAATAAAGATATTGACTTTATATTAGCCTTTAATGATTCCTACATTTTGTACATTGCAAGTTCATGTTATAATCTACAGAAATAAAAGTTTTCGTTGTCAATATGTGGCAAGACAGATTTCGGTGAAATACAAATACTTACTTTGGGTAACTGAGGCGGAAAAAGAAGCGATGAAACAAATTCTAGAGAAATGTCCAGAGCAAAAGACATACTAGAATTTTATGATTTTAAATTTTATAAAAATGATTCATTACTTTTGTTCTGCAATCCACTGTTGCAAAACACCAAGTTGATCAATATCTTTCTGTTGTTCTTCTTTTGATAATTCAGCAAAACCACAAGCAAGTTTTGGATCGCCATAATTTGGATCTTTTACCCATTCATTACACTTGATCCAATTTTCATGAATTAAGTCACCATATTCATTGCGGACTTTTTCATCTTCAAGGTTTAAACTGCTTAAAGTATCAGCACCACGCTCGTCCATCAATCCAATCAAAAACTCTGCACCGCCACGATTCTGTTCTTTCCAATAATCAGAATATTTGTCGTAAGGTTGATTTGCGATGTCAATAACCGAAGCATGAGCAGCAAGCTCGGAATATCCTTCTGCCATCAAATCGTCTGGAGATTTATTCTTTAAGGCTTTTTCACCATTGACGCCGCGCCAAGCTGGCTGGAAAGTACCATCTTCAAGTTTTGGATAATGCTTCTCAGCATAATCTCTTGCAAGAGGGATTGCCAGAGACTCTACACGTTGATCTAATACTTTCTCCATATTTTCACCATTACTCGATGATAACTTTTCACCATTCATTTCTTAAATCTCACTTTCGTTTAATAAGACTGAGTCTTAACCCGATTATACTACACACCAGATTTTGATGTCCGATTAAAGGTATGTTAAGATATAATATAAATAGTTTTAAAATAAATTTACTCTGGGAAATTTTATATGAATTTAAAAATTGGAATTGTGGGTTTGCCAAATGTGGGAAAGTCGACGTTGTTTAATGCATTGACTAATGCACATGCTTTGGCAGCTAACTACCCATTTGCAACGATTGAGCCAAATGTGGGAATTGTGCCGGTGCCGGATGAACGCTTAGATGTCCTGGAAAAAATGTATAATGCAGAAAAAAAAATCCCAGCAACTGTGGAATTTGTGGATATTGCGGGTTTAGTCGAAGGGGCATCAAAAGGCGAGGGGCTTGGTAATAAGTTCCTTGCGCATATTCGCGAATGCCAGATTATCTGTCATGTGGTGCGTGTTTTTAAAAACGATGATATCATGCATGTCTCAGCCAGCGCAAACATACCAGCACCAGTTGATCCAAAAGCTGATATCGAAATTATTCAAACTGAACTAGAGCTAGCTGATTTTGAAACACGCGAAAAAGTTGAGGCAAAGCGCAAGAAAAGCAAAGATACGACTGAGGAGAAAATTCCATATTTGACAGAAAAACCAGTGATTTACATGTTTAATATGGACGAAAACGAACTGACAAATGAAAATTTAAAAAATGAATTGCGTGAACTTGTGAAGCCGGCCCGCGCAGTGTTTGTGAATGCAAAACTGGAAGAAGAAATGACTGGCATGAGTTTGCAAGAAAAAATGGAATTTTTGGAAAGCTATGGCGTAAAGGAAGATGCTTTAGGGGAACTTGTAAGAGCAGCCTATGATACTTTAGGATTGCAATCTTTTCTAACTGCTGGCAAAAAAGAAGTGCGAGCGTGGACAATCAAAAAAGGTGCAACAGCTCCCGAAGCGGCCGGAACGATTCATACCGATTTTGAGCGTGGATTTATTGCAGCAGAAGTAATGAAGTATGATGATCTTGTGAAGTTAGGAAGCGAAGCGGCGGTAAAGGCAGCCGGAAAATTAGCAACCGTTGGTAAGACCTATATTATGCAAGATGGTGATATTGTAGAATTTCGTTTCAATGTTTCAAAATAAAGAAATAAATTTACTGTTATAATCAGGCTATGATCTTAGGAATTGATGAGGTTGGTCGGGGTCCGTATGCGGGACCACTGGTGATTGGGGCTTGCATTTTGCCAAATCCGGAAATAATCGAGCGAGAACCAGAAAAATATGCTTGGATTTTTGAACTAACTGATTCAAAGAAATTGACGGTTAAAAAACGTGAGATTTTATACAATAAAATCAGAGGCGGTGCGCTGGCAGTGGCCACGGGTTGGGTGGAAGCGAGCGAGATTGATAAAATCGGTTTATCCGCGAGTCTGAGGCTAGCTTGTCGAAGAGCCATCAAACAGATTCAAGAAACACATATACCTTTTTCTGAAATTATTATTGACGGGACGATGAATTTCTTAATTGGAACACCGCTTGAAAAATACGTCTCTATTCTAAAAAAGGGTGATCTTTTGATTAAGGAAATTTCTGCGGCAAGTATTTTGGCTAAAGTAGAGCGAGATCGCTACATGAAAAAATTGGCGGAAAAATATCCCAAGTATGGCTTTGAAAAACACGTGGGATATGGAACAGCCTTGCATCAACGAGCAATGGAACAATATGGCTTAACACCGGAACACCGACGTTCTTTTCGACCAGTACATGAAATTTTAATAAAACAGAGCGACTCAATAAAAGATAAAAGGCTAATTAGACAGAAAAATTTGAGTCAATGCGAGAAAGTAGAAGATGATTCAGAACAAAAAGCTGAAAACATAAAAGCTGGGATCATAACAACTTCTACTGAACTGGGTAAGCTCGGCGAAGAAAAAGTAGCTGAGTACTTAATTTTTAAGGGACACGAAATTGTCGCAAAAAATTTTAAAACCAAATATTTTGAAATTGATATTATTTCAAGATTGGATGATTCCCTGTTTTTTACGGAAGTAAAATACCGTAAAACAGCAAAATATGGCGAACCGATTGAATTTATTAATAAACGTAAGCAGGATCAGATGCGATTTGCAGCAGATAGCTTTTTAGTGATACACCCGGAATTTAAAAATCATAAAGTTTACCTCGCAGCAGCTGGTGTAAGCGGTGAAGATTTTCAGATCGAGGATTGGTTAACTATTGAGTAATTATCTTATATATAAAATTGGAGAATATGGACTCTAAAATCCAGCTAACAAATTGTTATCTGAGAATAAAAATAAACCTCGGTTGAGGTTTATTTGGAATTTTCTAGTTTTACGCTGCAGTAACTTCTTCAGTTTTTGTAGTTTCAGTCTCTACGGGAGCTTCGTTAGCTTCAGCTGGAGCTTCAACAGCTGCTTCTTCTTTGAGGGTATTAACTGCGATACGATCAAAATCTTTAGCAGTAAGACGAGCAGATTTACCAGAACGATTGCGAAGGTATGAAAGATTATTACGACGAACTTTAGCGCGTTTAACGATTTCAATTTTTTCAACCAATGGGCTATGCATCAAGAAAGATTTCTCAACACCAATACCGGAAGCAATTTTACGCACAACAATACGTGCAGTGTGAGACTCTTTGCGGTCTACACGAATTACGACACCTTCGAAAACCTGAAAACGGAATTTTTCGCCTTCCTTAATTTTCTGAGTTACCTTAACGGTATCACCAGAGCGAACATCAACGATGGCTTTCTTTTTCTGGGCATCACCAATTTTTTTCAACACTAGAAAACTCATATTTTACCTTTATTACTTAGAACTTGACTTATTTTAACATAGTTTTATAAAAAATGGAAGAGGTGAGACGAGCAAAGAAAATAGATTGATCCCTAAAAAATAAATCAATTATGAATCTGTATAATTTATTACGTTTTTATACCTTTTGCTAAAAGACGGTAGTTTCGAGGCCGGCCTGTGGATTACCGTCTTTGAAAGTAGTGCAGGAATATTTCATGTTAGGATCGGATTCATATTTATTCAATACAGTAACAGCGGCTTTCATTTCCTCGGAAACATCCTTACATTGGACTGCGCCCATACCATTGGCGGTGTAGACTCCAACATACTGCCAAGCGCCACTTGGTAATTTCCTGCTGTAGACATTAGTCTGTGTAGCCATGCCATGATCGACATAGCGAGGCATAGCGAGACCATTGGGATCCACAATTTTCTCCAGTTTAGAGACGTTAAGCTTTGCAATAACCTTAGTACCATCTTCATTTGTCACAATACGGCCACCAGTAATACGATAATCATCGCCAACAATAGTGGTGAGTTGAGCGAAGTTGATATTGAGGTCATTCCACTTAACGATCTGCTTTTCAACTTTCTTCTCGGACTTATCTTCAGTTTTGGCATCATCTTGGTCTTTAATATTGACTACTTTAGTTTTAGTAGCAGATTCATATTCAGCGATGACAGTTTTACTATCTGTAAGCTCTTTCTGATATTGCTTGACTAATTTTGTGCCCTCATCAATTTTTTGATTACTATAAAAATATAAGAAGCTAGCAACCAGAAGAAATAGAATAGAAAGAACAGAAGCGACGATACCTACAATTTTCCAAGGATTGCCTGGTTTTTTAAGATCCTTGGAATTATCATAACTCGAGGTGTCAAAGCCAGATTCAGTTGCGAGCTGATCAACATAGTGATTAAGCTGTAAGTTTTGATCTTGAATCGACTCAACTTGGTTTGATTGCTGATTTTGGTCTAGTTGGTCAATTTGATTTAGTGACTCGACTTGATTTTGTTGTTCGTTTTGGTCCATTTTTACCTCTTATTTATATCACCCTTGATATTTCATCCAATGTCGTTTCACCACGCAAGCAAGCCAAGATACCTTTTTGCTCAAGGGTAATGAGACCGGCTTTTCTAGCAGTCTGTTCAATAGCATTAGTGTTTATATCTTCAATATCACCACGAATGTATTTTTGGACTTCTTCGGAAACAGTAAGTTGCTCCATAATTACCTTGCGCCCTTTGTAGCCAAAAGGATCGTCGACACCAGATGGTACAGCTTCAAAGAGAGTAAAATTGTCGGGATTAAAATCAAAGCCAAGCTGATCATAAATCACCTCTTCGGAAAGTCCTTTGAGTTTGGAAAGAACAAATTGACAAGTGGCTTCATCTGGAGTAAATTCACGTTTATTCTCTGAAAGACTGCGAACAAGACGCTGAGCCATAACCATACGAATGGAACTGGAGAAAATTGGGTTAGTGCCTATAAGGTCGATCATACGAGAAAAAGCCGCGGCAGTGGAATTTGCGTGAAAAGAGCTGAGAACAAGGTGTCCAGTAATGGAAGCTTGGATGGCAGTCTTAGCAGTGTCACCATCGCGAATCTCACCAACCATCACAACATCAGGGTCGAGACGAAGAATAGAACGAAGGCCGTCGGCAAAAGAACCACCCTCAGTAGTGTTGACTGGAATCTGAGAAATGCCGGAAATACCATATTCAATTGGATCCTCAAGAGTAATAATCTTGCGATCCGTAGTATTCAAAGCATTAATCATGGAATAGAGTGTGGTGGACTTTCCAGAACCGGTTGGACCGACCATTAGAACGAGTCCACGTGGATGAGAAATAACCTCGTTGATCTCTGAAAGCTCGTGCTCAGAGAGACCGAGAAGATCAAGATTTAGTAGCGATTCATCAAAATTAAAAAGACGTAGTACAGCATCTTGACCGTACATAGTCGGAACAGTTTCAACGCGGATATTCAAGAGATGTGATGAGCCATCACGGAAAATATCTTTCTGCATATGACCAGACTGCGGAGTTTTAGCGGCGGAGGAAATACCGGCACGAGAACCAAGTTCGCCCATGAAGACACGGTAACGATCACGTTCAAGGTTGGCCACAGGATGAAGAATACCATCAACACGCATACGGATGCGAATGGACTCACGAAGATTTTCAATGTGAATATCAGAAGCACCAAGTTTGTCTGCTTGATCAAGAAGAAAATCAAAAACCTTATCGGTCCCTACGGAGTTAAGAGTTTGCGAAACCGAAGCTAGGGTTTCGGAATCACCGTCACTGGCAATACGGATATCATCATAATGAACCTGCTTTGGCGGATCATAACGGAGCATGAGAACCTGATAAGCACTGTTTGAGATAAGAAAAAAATCAATACCATCACCATTGATGTTGAACTTTTCACTAAATTCTTTGATGGTGCTGCGAGGAGTTTGGCTGGTAACCATAAATTGATAAGGAAGGCCGTTACCGCCTTTTTGTAAGGGCAAGATGTAGTCACTGTGCATCCTCTTAATATCGATGATGCCAAAAAGGAGTGGTAAAGTTTCCTCGATGGGTCGAGTATCAAGATAAGGGAGACCAAGCGTTATAGCACGTGAAGAAGTAGCCTGTTCCTCATTCGATCGACGTTGCTCCTGGATTTGTTGTTCGTTCATTAGGCTTATTATAGCACAAGCGGAAAAACGGACTGATATTTATATATAAACATTAATATTTTTACGATACAATATTAGCAATATGAAAAATATTGAGGCTCAAAACAGAGACACAAAAATTAGAACAAATAACTACTGGGACGAACTTAGTAGCCAAAAGATGGACTTAGATACAAAAGAAGAATTGAATCAAAAAGATAAATTTAAGACTATTGAAGAAAAACAAGACGATTTACTCGAAGCAGCTAACCGAGTACGAGAAGCCTATCAAGAGAAGGATAAAGGTGAGGCTTTACCTTCAGCTAATGAGACGCAGAAGATAACTCCAGATTTGACAACTTTAGAAACTAAATCTGGAGATTTTGAGCATAAAGATAATGGCAACCATTTTTTAAGCGAAACAAAACAACCGGAAACAACAGATCAGAAATCTTCTTTGACATGGATGAAGAAAATATCTGAGAATTATGATAAACAAGAAAGACCAAGAATAGATAAGATAAAAGCAGGCTTATCTGACTATAAAATGATGAATCAAGCAAGAAAAAAACAAGTCTCTACTAGACCTGGTCTCTTTAAACAAGCGACGCGATTTGTTATGGATAAGCTGGGAATAAAAACATCTGGAAGCGAGGAGCGACGAAACCGGGAGGCGATGCACATAGCTTTAATCGAATATCACGAAGAAGAGCTTTTACGTAAGAAAGAATGGGAGGAAAAACAAAAAATAGAAGCGGCTCAACAAAAGGAGCGAGAAGCAAGAAAAGCAGCACAAGAAAGAATAGAAAAAGCTCAGAAAGAGCAAGAAGAGCTAGAAAGAGAGATGCGAACAGCGCGAGATATCGCTGAACAGAATAAGCGAAACAGATTTGAAAAGCAAAGAATTCAAGAGATTATTGAACAAGATTTAAATTCTCGGTTGTTAAAAGTTGAAGATTTAGAGACAGAGGCGTTTTCTAATAATCCAGAAATTCAGAAACATGAAATGGTTTTTGAAGGATCAGAGATTCCGGTTTACGATCTTAAAGGTTTGCCCTTTGCAATACTTTCTCATACCGTAGACTACCGTAATGTTGATAATCCACTAGATGAGATTGGGCAAAATACTTACCGTGAGGTAATGAAAAATCCAGGAGTTTGGAATGAACGACAAGATAAGGCTATGGAGGCAAGTGGGTTTGGAACGAGAAATGAAAATGCTAGAGGAGATACTATATCTACATCTTTCCGGGATTCCGAGAAAAACATCGATAGTTACGTGCCTGGTGAGCTAATTTATGGGTTTGAACAAGTTCGTGCCGACTCAATAATTAGTATTTTTAACGGAGATGGTGCCACGAATAATACGGCTGGAAGAAGCGAGACTAGCTTGAGCGATCTTAATAAATTAGATCAAATTACAGGGGCAGGTGGAACGTCCAATTATAACGAGATATTACTGAGGCGCTATTCTGAGAATGGAATACCTAAGAGTCCTGATTATATCATTACAAACGGTACGGTTTCCGAAACGGCCCTAAAACACGCCAAGTTTTTTAACATACCAATTATCAATATCGACCGAGTCGCTTATGAAAAGAAGATAGAAAAACGTGGTGAAGAACTACTCGATTCGATTAATGAAAAAAATAATTATCTTGAATTGAATCAAAAACTTGAAGAATTACTTTCAATGCCAAAATATAAAAAACGATGGCATTCGCTTAATTCAATTGGTCGTAAAGTAGAAACTTTGCCATACGGTGCTGATGCGATAGAAGAGAGATTGTTTGAAGTTTCAAAATTAGAGCAACAGAAGCGTTTAGATTTTATTGAAGATGTTTTAGAAAACTATATTTCAGAAATTGAACAGGCCACAAGGGAGAATAAATTAGCGCCAGAGCCTGATCAAATCAAGGATTTAAAAATAGTAGTTTCAGACGTTTGGCGACAGCTTAGAAGTACAGAGGATTCAGACGCCCATAATGATTCTCAAAGTGAAGTTGGTAATTGCAATAGTATAGGAATTAGTTTTAAAATGAAAGACGGATCACGGATTCTTAAAACTGATATATATGACGGTGAGAATATCTTTAAACTTGATCAAGCGATAAAAAGTAGTAATATTAATGCAGTAAATCTTAAGCAGGCGGATAGTAATTTTTACCATCAACTTGAACCGTTAGTGCGCAGATATTTTGAGGCGTATAGAGAAAATCAAAAGATTAATGGAGAGAGCAACTTATAACACTGGGCTAATATTTTGATTTTAATATTTTAGAGATTAGGTAGCCTTTTTCGGGAACCAAGGGAGACAACGATTAACTTTCTTGTATTAATTTGTCATGGTGAACCTTTTGTAGTGGTTTTCCCTGTTTGAGATTATTATGACGCCAAGGTAGCTTAAAGAGGCCAACTTTAGAAAAAAATATATGATATGATGAAGTTATGAAATTATATCTTGTTCGGCACGGAGAAACTAGTTGGAATATTAGGCGAAAGGTGCAGGGCCAGACAGATATTCCGCTGAACGAGACAGGGGTGCGACAAGCCGAAAAGGTGCGGGAGGAGTTAAAGAATGAGGTTTTTGATATTTGCTACTGTTCCCCACTGATGAGGGCGAGGCGAACGGCGGAAATCGTGGCGGATGGCCGGGTCGAAATTGTGATTGATGATAATTTAAAAGAGCGGGGGTTTGGAGAGCTGGAGGGGACAGACTCAGCGCACTGGGAGATTGACGGATTTAGCCGAGTGTTGAATACGAATGAATTTGGAATTGAGCCAGTGCGGGACGTTTTGGTGCGTGCTAAAAAATTTCTGGAGCGAGTGAAGGCGGAAAATTCCGATGAGGCGAGGATTTTGGTGGTGGGGCATGGAACACTACTGAAGATGCTACATTATAACATTGTCGGATATGATGAGACAGACTTTCGCGAGTTCTATATGGAGAATGGCGAGATCGTGGAGTATGAGGTATAGGGGTGACAAATAGGGTATAATATTAATATGGAAGATGTCAAAGCGGCAGTAATAAAATTCACAGAAGAGAGAGACTGGGGCCAATTTCATTCCCCAGCCAATTTGGCAAAATCAATTGCAATTGAATCCGGTGAACTTCTTGAGTGTTTTCAGTGGAATGATGATTACAATAAGGATAATGTTTGCAATGAGCTAGCTGACGTAGTAAATTACGCAATACTTTTAGCTAATAAGCTTGACGTTAATCTTGAAGAGATTGTGATGAAGAAGTTAAAAGAAAACGCTATAAAATACCCCATACATAAAGCCAAGAGCAATAGTAAGAAATATACGGAATTATAAGATGCCAAAAAAATCCTTTCAAATCAAAAATTATTCTTTTAACCAAAGCACGATTAGCAACTTGGCTACAGCAGATCATTTGGAAGAAAACTGGCCAGTGGTATACCAGATTTATAATAATCAACAGATTTACATTGGCGAAACTACAAACCTTAAAAACCGCATGAATCAACACATTGCGAATGCTGAAAAATCAAGTTTAAAACATGGTTCTTTAAAAGTAGTTTTTGATGAAACATTTAATAAAAGCGCCGCGCTTGATTTAGAATCTTACTTAATCCAGTATTTTAGTGGAGACGGAAAATTTAGGGTACTAAATCGAAATGATGGAATGTGTGATCGTGATTACTATGGTAGAGAAAACTACCGTAAAACTTTCGAAGAGATCTGGAATAGGCTACGTGAATTAAAAATAGCTGATAAGACTATTTCTGAAATTAACAACTCTGAATTATTTAAATTTTCACCGTACAAGAACCTAAACTTTGAACAATTAAACGTAGTGACCGAAATAGTCCAAAATATCGATGAAGCGATTACCAGCAACGCAAAAAGTCTTTCAGTTATAGACGGCGATGCGGGGACTGGTAAAACGATTGTCATTATGTATCTTGCAAAATTACTGGCCGACCTTCAATCATTCGACAATAAAAATGATGATATTGATGATGAATCCAATTTTAATATCTTCTTTGAGCTCGAAAATATTAATCAAAAATTTAAAAATAAAAGTATTGCCTTGGTGATTCCACAACCATCACTCTGCGGAAGGATTCGGAAAATTTTCGACAAGATTGATCTTGGTGACGCTAATATTAAGATTTTTTCACCAATTCAATTTGGTAAAAGTAACGATGACTTTGATATTACGCTAGTAGACGAGGCTCACCTTCTAAAGGTTGGTGTGACTGGAACATTAGGTAAGCAAGTTCATGAAATAGACCAGAAAATATTTGGTAATACCGATATACACTCGGAACTAGAATGGATTATGGCAAAATCCAAAAATGTTGTTATGGTTTTTAGCGATCAGCAGCGAATTCGCCCAGCTAATATTAGCAAGAGTGATATTTTAAAATATTCCGACGAATACAATATGCGCGAATACTGGCTCAAAACTCAGATGCGTTCGCTTGGTGGCAAAAAGTACATAGACTACATTCATGACATTTTATCTAATGATCTTAGGCCAACACGAAAGGAAATCTTTAAGAATTTTGAAGCTAAAATATTTACCAATATTCAGGACTTTGTCGCTGCGATGCAAAAGAGAGAATCCGAGTATGGACTTTCACGCATGGTTGCAGGCTTTGCTTGGAAGTGGAGTTCCAAAGAAGATAAACGTGAATATGATATCAGAATTGATGGTATGGAATTTCGTTGGAATAGCACTCAAAACAACTGGATTGGATCTAAAAACGCACCAGAAGAAGTTGGTAGTATTTATACGGTGCAGGGTGATGATTTGAATTATGTGGGAATTATTATTGGGAATGACCTGCTGTATCGTAATGGAAAACTAATTTTTAATCGTGAAGCCTGTGCAGACTCTGGAGCCATGAAGAGAAGTCAGCGCCAAGTTGCGAATAATGAACAGATTAGCGAAGACGATATGCTCAAACAGATCCTAAGGACATACCGCATTCTAATGAACCGTGCTGTCAAGGGTGTCTATATTTACGCATGTGGTGAAGAACTCAAACATTACTTAATTGATTATTTTGACTGCTATTAAAACATAAATAATAATATGAAAAAATAAGTAATGGAACTAAAGATTGATTTAAGAAATACTACTTTCGTTAATAATAATGTTGTTTTCGATAAGACGATAAATTTCATATATGGCAGAAATGGTACTGGAAAAAGTACATTAACCAGGTTAATTCATAAACAGTATTCTAATGATTATGAGATTAAGATTTTTAATGGTTCTGAAGAGATATCGAGCAATGAATATCTTGACGCTATTGCTTTAGGTGAAGAAAATAAGCAGATTTTAACAAAATTGGAAGCTATAGATAGAGATATTGCTAATATGGCTAGGGAGATTACTCTAACAGACGGCATAGTAAATATTGCGAGCGACCTAGATGAAGCACGAAGAAACTATGAAGAGCTATGGAAGTCAATCGAAGAATTTTATACTAACTCTGCGCGTAAAATCCGGAACTATACACCAAAAATATCTAAGACCAATTATGATAAGAATTCATTCCAAGAAGATATTAAAAATGCAAAAAACCTATCAGAGGAGGATAGAAAGAAACATTTAGCTATTCTTCGATCGACAAGGAAAGCTTTAGTACAGTTCCATAATTTTCCTAAAATCAATACCCAGACATTATTAGAAACTACAATCGATGTCATAAATACCATTGAATCCCCCTCAAAAGTAATAAAAGAAATTAATACTCAAGAGAAACAGAATTTTGCAAGAGAAGGTCTAAAAATTCATGCTCACAAACAAGGAGAAGTTTGTGCATTTTGTGGTAACGAAATAGATATTAATAGATGGAATGATCTCGATAGTTTTTTCTCAAAAAACATTAATCAACTAGAGGCTCGCATAAATAATGGCATTGATGTGTTAAACGATGCAATCGAAAAAATAAAAAATATAAAGACTCTTGAAGTTAGCGATTTTTACGAATACTATTCTGAAGAAGTACAAAGTACTAATGGAATAATTGAAAGCAAAAAGCAAGAAATGTTGGTTTTTCTTAATACCTTAAATACAGTTTTAAAAACCAAACAAAAAAATATCTTTAAGATTCCAGACGATATCGCTGAAATTATAGCGCCAGACAATTTTTCAGATATCGAAAGTAAATGCAAGATACTAATAGATAATAACAATAAAATGTCCTCCAGCCTCTCCAGTAAACAAACCGATAGTGCAATATCGTTAAGGCTAGATATGACAAAAACCATATTGCAGGAGTTTGGATATGAGTCGAAAAAGAGCGAGTTAGATCGTAGGGAAAGTATTTTAGCAGAAAAAAATAAACTAATGACTGGACAAAAGCTAAAAATAGAAGACAAAAAAACAATGAAGAGCAAACTGATTGAAAAAATGAACGATGAGAAGAAAGTTGCGAATAAAATTAACGACTGTCTTGCATCAATAGGCTCAAATTCATTCAAAATAGAACATATAGAAGATCCAGATGGCAAAAAAGGACAATATAGAGTTCGAGGTAGCAATGGTTTAGTCAGGTCAATTAATCAATTAAGCAAAGGCGAGCTAAATATAGTATACTTTTTATATTTTATCTACTCGTTGGAAAGTTTTGGTAAGGCAAAGCCGGCTATAGTTATATTTGATGATCCAATGAGCAGTAATGATGATACCATGCAATATCTAATGATAAGTGAATTGTCGAAGTTTTATAATAATTTTAAAAGTAGCCAACAAAAAGGGCTTATTCTAATGATGACCCATAACTGTCAGTTCTTTTTGAATTCTCGACCAAGTAAAGTTGGTCTTCGACACAATGATGAAGACTTTGTAGAATTCTATCAAAAAAATGCCTACTATCATTTTTTATCCAACGGCAACAAAACTGATATATTAAAAATTACAAACGAAGAAGAAGATTTTTCAAATAACTATGAGTTACTTTGGAGAGAGTTAAAATTTTTATATAACAATAATAAGCCAACTCTTATGTTGAGTCCAGCTAGAAAAATATGTGAAACGTATTGCAATTTTAACAGTATAAAACCAAACAAGTTCTATATGGATAATAATGCAGCACGAAAGCTTTTTAATACAAATCAACACGCACCATACGATTTTGATGCTGACCAAAATGGCAAAACTAAAGAAGAAATAGTCAATATATTAGAAGATGTATTTAGAAAAAATAATGCAATAGATCATTTTGAAAATAACTGGAAGGAAACATACTAACACACAAAACCAAATGTATAGGCCGCTAAGCGTAGATAAAAATAACTTTATCACGATATTACTTCAAACCAAAAATCAAGAATCCTAAATAATCATACGTAGCCATCAATAAGTTCTTGAACTCGCTAAAACAGGAATAAGAAAACCTAATCAAGAAAGACTTTTAATATGAGGAGTTTTGAACCTTGAAATTAATTAAAAAAGACCTCCTAAAAATGGAGAGGACCTTTCAACTTCATCTTTGAATAGTGCGTTTTTGAAAAATGCTTTTGGTGAGCCGGGTGGGACTCGAACCCACGACACCAAGCTTAAGAGGCTCGTGCTCTAACCTGCTGAGCTACCGGCCCGACTCTTTAATATACTACCACTTTTTTGTGGATTTGTCTATAAAATTTCTGGCCGACGCCCCAGTTGTATTTTTTAGAGAAACCACAACAAAAAAGCGGCTCACGCCGATCTGGTACACCCGGAGGGACTCGAACCCACGACCCTCTGTTCCGAAGACAGATGCTCTAATCCACTGAGCTACGGGTGCAACTAATTCAAGTTTATCACATCTTACTCTAGTTTTACAAAAAATAAGACAGTATGGAATTATGGGTAACTTTTTCGAATTAATCTAATTTTATAAAAATGAGACAAAATAAAATCATGGGCAACTTTCTTCTAATTGCCCTAGTTTTTCAAAAATAAGATAGAATAGAATTATGGGTGACTTTTTTCGATTAACACAAACAATCATCTTTATCATCATGGCAATTGTCATCATTTTTGGTATCACCGCTTTCTTTGGGGCGCCATATGTCCCCAGTTTATCTCGCGAGCTTTTAAAAATGTTTAAAAAGCTCTATCCATTATCTAAGAAAGATCTATTAATTGACATGGGGTCGGGTGATGGGATTGTACTTAAAGTAGCGGCTGGATTTGGCGCAAAGGCGATCGGTGTCGAACTACACCCAGTTCTCTCATTCTTATCTCGGATTAGACTACGAAAACTTGGCCAGTCTACAAAAGTAGTCTGTCAAAACTACCTAGATTTTCCTTTTCCACCAGAGACAACCGTGGTCTACACTTTTAGCGATTCAAAAGATATCGAAAAAATCTACACAAAAGTAAAATCAGAAGCAAAGAGACTAAAAAAAGATCTCTATTTTATCTCCAACAGTTTTGAAGTGCCTGGAGCAAAGTATGAAAAAACATACTCATCATTTTACCTTTATAAAGTTACGGCAGAAAAACAGTAACATAACAAATAAGTCCCCCAATCGGGAACTTATTTGTTGCGTTTGCGTTTCTCGCTGTGCTTATGGTTATTGTTACGATTAAGCTTGGAAATCACAATCTTCTTTTTCTTAACTGCCATATTAGCCTTTCTTTAATCTGTTATATTTTAACATAAAGTCTTCACGCTGACTAGTCTATACCATAGAAAACCCCGGCTTAGGACCGGGGCGGGACGATTAAATTCCGTGAGTCATATTATGATACGCCCAACTGAGAGCATTATAGGCGCCATCATACATATCCTGACATTCAGGAATGTCCCACTGACCATAATCCACACACTTAAGTTTGAGAATCTTGGAATACAACCCCACGATCTGATCAATGGTAAACGAAGTCGACCAAGCTTTTTCCTTGGCAATGTCGTCATATTGGCGTTTTAGATCGTCAACTTCAACCTGCCACTCGGAGACCTTCAGATAGAGCTGATTGCGAATACGAAAGCACTCACTACAGCTCGTGACCTTCTTAATCTTCTTAAGACTAAAGGTGGCCTCCCTGCCATTATTTAAGGTAATGACAAAGAAATGATCGTCATCACAGCGATTAATCCGAGAAATCACTCCATCAGTATATGGCCTTGGTTCGCTACATAGTGGCTCCTCCTGCCTCTTGTGATGTGACTTAATCGAAATACGGTCGCCAACACAATAGAACTTTTTGCCGGCCGTAGTATAGATAGCAATCGGGTGTGGTCTACCATTAACTACATACTTAACTCCTTTGATGTTAGTTTTTTCTAACTTCATAAATTCCCCTTTCTGGGTTAAATTAGAGCCCGCGGCTTGCGATGGGGTTTCCCCATACTCTAATCATTAGCCAAGAAATCTCTTGGACAGAAGTTAGATAATTAATCTGGTTTTAATAACCTAACTACCATCCAAGAGTGAAGATAACAGCGGCAAAGGTCTTCGCTTATAAAATGTTTGGATTTTCTTAGAATTTAATCAAAAAAATAAAGGTACATAGTAACACTATATTTATACATTATATAATTGTTTTTTGTATTGTCAAGCAATGTTATCCGGGCGATATTAGAGTGATCGCTAGAAAAAATAGGTTATTTGTTCCTGTTTATGGCTTAATTATAGGAGAGTATGAGAAATAGTCAAGCTAACAGGTGTGTGTTAAAATTAGATATTAATACCAACTGTTAAAGCATGGTTATGAAAGGAAAAAATGTTAAAAATTGAAGAGAATGTAATGATCAAAAACCTAGTAACGATGCGCATTGGCGGTCCGGCAAAGTTTGTGATTACGGTGACCGAGAAAGAAGACATTTCAGAGGCTTATAAATTTGCTAAAGAAAGAAATTTGCCAGTCTGGGTATTAGGGGGCGGAGCAAACACCTTTTCTAAGGATGCGGGGTTTGACGGTGTAATTATTCTTAATCGCATTATGGGAATTTCTCAAATCGAGACACCGGCCGGCGAAGAAGAAAAAGAAGGGGTGGCATATTTTAAGGCTTATGGTGGCGAACAGTGGGATGATCTTGTGACTTATGTATCGGAGCGTGGTTGCTCAGGAATTGAGGCGATGGCCGGCATTCCTGGCACGGTGGGCGCGGCACCAGTACAAAATATTGGCGCTTATGGCCAGGAAGTAACTCAGGTGATCGTTTCCGTGGAAGCCTATGACACTAAACTGGAAAAATTTGTGGTCGTACCAGCTAGCGAAATGAAGATGAGTTATCGCAAATCGATTTTTAACTCTGGCGAAAATGTGGGGCGCTATTTTATCTACTCGACAACGGTACGCGTCGAAAAAGGTCAGCTGAATCCTCCCTTCTATCGTTCCCTTCAGGCCTATGTTGACGAACACGGTGAGACTGATTTTTCACCATTAAATATCGCAAGAATGGTTAAAGAAGTACGTAACAGCAAATTACCAGATCCGGAAAAAATTGCGAGTGCAGGCAGTTTCTTTAAGAATGTCTATTTGACCGACGAAGAAGCCGACGAAGCTGAGGCGCGCGGAATACAAGTTTGGCGCAATGCTAAAGAGGTGGGACCAGATTCTCCTGAAAAGCGGACAAATCTCGTAAACTCTGGCTGGTTGATTGAGGAAGCCGGACTCAAGGGCAAGGTTTTCCATGGTATGAAGGTGAGCGAGAAGGCAGCATTGATTTTAATTAACGAATCTGCTGAATCTTATGCAGATCTTGCAGCAGCACGTGAAGAAATCGCAAAAATAGTGTTTGATAAATTTGGTTTTAAAATTGAACAAGAACCAGACGAGATTGAGGCTTAGGAGTAGCATATGGTAAAAGAACTAAACGGCCGAGAACTAGTGGGGTTTATTAAAGAAAGACAGGCGCACCTAGTGCAGATACTGAGAAGCAACAGGAAACGTGCGAAGCTCGTGATTGTGCGAGATTCTGACAATCCAGTGATTGCCAAATATGTGAGACTGAAGTGCCAGTACGGGGAGGATATTGGAGTTGAAGTGGTTGACCTTAAGGTTGAACCGACGGCCGAGACTTTAAAACAGGCGATTCGTGGAGCCAATGAGGATAAAACGGTTTCAGGAATTATTGTCCAACTGCCACTAGTGAATTCAGAGATAACTGAAGAAGTATTAAGCAAAATTGCACCGGAGAAGGACGTGGATGGCCTGTCTGGAAAAAGCGACTTTGATAGTGCAACTGCAACGGCAATTAACTGGCTTTTGACTGGTTATGATATTGACCTAAAACAAAAAAAGATTGCAATTATTGGCAGGGGGAGATTAGTTGGCAGACCGCTGGCGTCAATGTGGGGAAATTCAGGATTAAGTGTCGAAGTTTTTCATCGTGGTTCAGATTTTTCTAAGTTACATGATTATGAAGTAATTGTGACGGCAACTGGTGCGCCTGATTTAATTACTGACGAGATGATTCGAAGTGGGGTGGTAATTGTGGATGCTGGTACGGCGAGTGAGGGCGGAAAACTGGTCGGGGACATCTCCGATGAGATCCGCGAGAGAACGGACATCTCTGCAATCACGCCAAAGGTTGGTGGCGTGGGACCACTGACAGTCGGAGTGCTGTTTGAGAATGTGTTAGTGGCAGCTGAGAGAGCTGGATAGCAACTAACTTCATCAACAAAAAATATGAGCCTTCGCTCATATTTTTTTAAACTCAGATGGGTGAAATTATGGGGTTGGACCTCAATTACCGTTGCCGTTGACTGGACCATTTTTACCCCAACTTATGGTTTGAGTAACTTGACCACTGTTGTCACGAATTTCCATTACGCGATTACCTAGGTTATTTAGATCAGTACCAGAATGGTTAGTAATTAGATTGCGTGCCTCATCATTAAGTTCGCCGACCTGAGTTGGGTCATTTTCAATACCCCTGGCTGCATCCCGTAAAACTTGTTTAAATTTATCTTTTGTATTTGCTGCAACCATGCCTCCATTCATGGCTTTATCTACCTCTTTCGCATCGTTCTTACTAATACTCCTAATATCTTTGGAGTCCATATTTTCAATGAACTTATTGGTTGCTTGATTGCGAGAGCCTTTTATGGCTATTGGTCCAGTAGTCGAGGTTTTCAAATCATCAATAGCACCAGCCCCTTGCATACCCTGCATTTGTTGATAAGTGATACCATATTTATCTTTAAGGTCGGAATTATTAGAAATATAATCCCTTGCAAGAACTGCACGTGAACGTTCACTGGAGTTAACGGGTATTGATTGGCCATTACTATCGGTATATGCTCCAGTCTGGAGATATTTTTCATAAGCCTTTTGCCCTTCTTTTGTTTTAAGAACATGACGCTGATACGCGCGCATCAGAAGGTCACGCTTATGGTCTTCCTCTTTATTACCAGTATAACCTTCGTTCTGCATTTTTGTAAGATTTTGAAGAGCTTCATCGTATGACATATTTTGGTTGCTAAGGTCGGACAGATGTGTTTTGACCTGATTTTCGTCCTCAGCAGTCATTGCCATGGCTCCAGCTCGAGCCTTACCTTCTTCACTAGTATTAAATTTATACTGCGACATTGCTGCGCCGATCGTAGCCTCTTGCTGAGCATCTTTTCCTAGAACACCAAGAGCATTCATGAGGCGCCTGCGTTCGCCCGGCTTCATTTGCGCTAGTTGTTCCTGAGAATAGCCTTCATATTTCTTTGCAAATTTTGCTTGCTTACCAAACTGATAATTTCCAGCAGAAGCTTTCACAGTATCTGAATTCATGATCTTCTTGCCGGCAAATTGCATGCCGCGATTTGCACGATTTTGGAGATTAGCAATACCACTAACTGCAGCGTCGAAGCCCTTAAGTGCATTCCTGGTCATGGACGGTACAGCAAAGTATGGAGCAATACTGATAAATCCACCGACTAGTTGAATAAAGGTACCCGTGGAAGTCTCGACGATTAACCTAGCGGCCATAAAACCACCACCAACCATAAAACAGTAGACTGGATAAAGAAGGAGCAGTCCGCGGAAGAGGGAGACCCACTTCTTGAAAAGAGCGTTTGTGTTTGGCAGGGCGTAGAGGACGAAGGCGATTGGTGAGGTTACGATCATGATGATAATAAGGGCCTGACGTGCACCGAGCATGAGGAGAGCGAAGAAGCCAGCCACAAAGGCAGAAGCAGCAAGACCTAGGACAGGAAGAATGAGTGCAAGTAGACCTCCACTAGCGGCGGCAGTACTGAGGGTTGCACCAGCAGCGACAAGAGCTACAACACTAGTAACAGCTGCGGCAGCGCCCGTTATTACGCCAGCGGCGCCTAGACCATCACTACCTGTTCCAGCAGTGGCGGTAGGATCAATAGCGGTATTTTCAAAGATACTCCTTACACTATTACCAATAAGATTCGAGAGGTCGACGACGATACCACAAATAATATATGAAAAGTTGACAATGATAGCAGTAACAATTATTTTTGGTAGGAGGCGTTTAATGCCATAGTTATCAATACCAAAGCCAGTAACCTGGGAGAAGACTACAAAAAGCAGAGCGATAACAAAGATGATGTTTGCCATGTTGCGGAACATAGACCAAGCCTTATACATGGCGGAAGAATCATCATTTTGTGCGAGATTAGTAACGATTGACTCGTCGACACGAATGAGGGGCTCAACGAATTCGTTAAAGATGCCCTGGACAGCATCACGAAGAGTGTACATGAGAGGGCAAATTATCCAGCCAAGAGCACCGGCGTTTGCAAAACAAGTGGCAGACTCACCATTAGCACCATCTTCTTCCTCGGAGGCATTATTACCAGTAAGGTCTTTACAACCTTCTTGATTAGGGTTATCTTTACATTCGAGTGGGGTTGCCTGACAAAGGGGAAAGTTTGGATCTAGAGAGCAAATTGCTGGTAATTCATCCTCAGTATTCGCTAAGAATCTTTGTGCTTCAGCGATAGTTACCAAAGTTGGACTGTAACTATCTCCTTCAGGTAGACCATAAACAGCACCTTTTACTGTTGATTTGTCCATTATAGCAGTGTCTTTTTTATGGAATAAATTTGTTTGATCTAAAATACAATATTGAATTTCTTTTTTGTTTGGATCATCCTTAGAATCTCGATAGTATGGCAGATAATATCCACTTTGTGGTTTTGTAGTACTACATCCGGTACTCGCGTCTATAGAGATGCCCTCAAATACGTCTTTTAATAGATAGAACCAGTTATATCCTTTTACTCGTTTAGTTTGAGTTGGTTTCATAACAAGTTCACTATAGGCAGGTACAAAATATTTCATTAACTTAAGGGGATCAACAGACCCAGTATATTCATACCCCTTTACTATCTGATTTTTTTTATCCTGACCGTCATTATGGTTATCTTTTACAGAGGTTGTGGTTTGCGCAACGACAGAGGTGGCACCGTAAAAATCTTTCAGCATTTTATTCGAGCATTGAATCGTCATGGGCTTATCACCTATTTCTAGCCGAGAGCTATAGGCGCCATGTTCTGTCTTATTAAAATAATCTCCTTGAACCTTATTAAAGAATGTTTGAAAAAAATCACTGGCAGATTTTCCAATCCAATTATTGATATTGTCGCTTATTGCAACTTGAGTAAGTGATGACCTGCATGTTTCACCTTTCTGATCATCAGGCGGTTTTATTACAAGGACAAGATTATCTCCACTAACTTCCAAGCCAAGCGTTGTTTCTTCTGTTGTTGATTTGGAATAAAAATCTTTGCTGGTCATCTTCTTGCCATTTGTTGGAGAGATTTTTCCTCCAGAAACCCTAATACAAGCATCTTGAGTTTTCTTGTCTTCACCAATACCATTTATAGTAACGGTGTAAGTTAAAGCAGTACAGTAAAGCTCCATTGAATCTGATCCTGCAGCATCTGTATATCCTAATGCCTCAAGAAATTGATTTTTAATATCAACAGAATCGTTGTCTTTAGGATAAAAATGCCCTCCTAATTCAGTAAAAGTATTAAAATTATTATCGCTACCATCCTTAAAACCATTAATTAGTTGATTACAAGAGAGATTACTATCTCTAATGGTATTTCCAGTACCATACCGATATGGCAATATTATCGTTCCATCATTCTGGAATATACCATAATCAACATTAAACAATTTATATCTATTAACAGCCCTTATGTCAGTACTGGAATTTCTTATAGGTGCTTTTGTGAGAATGGTTGGATTGAGAAAGTTACTATTATTAAAACAATTTGGTATTGATGCTCTAATGGCCCTAAGTAAGCCGATATCTTGTGGAGAAAGTTCTTGACTATCTGCATAGACATTATTATTTGTATTAAAACTACTAAAAATGTTTACAGATGTCAAGATAGCAATGGATAAAACTGCAACCGAAAGAAATAATACTACGGCTGAAATTTTTATTTTTTTTGTTTTTATATTTCTCCTCACTTTACTGCTTCCTTGCTTAATATATTTTCTTCATACGATCTTCTAACTACATTATCCATATAATTAAAAAAATCTGTATATTTTTCTGAGATAGAGCTTTCAAAAGCATTCATTTCTGACTGTATTACATCAAAATCTGGATAAATTGCAGTGTCTTGATTTAGCCTATTCTCGCAATCCTGATCAATTTTTTTATCTTTTATACAACCTTCTTTATTTAGCTCCTTTAAATAAAGCATATAACTATTTAAATATTTCTCTAGATCAGAAAAAGACTGTTTGATAAAATCTGAAGAAAAAACCATATTAGAATAGACTGATTGTTTGATAAATTTATTTGACGATTCTTCGTCCTTATCAAAATATAAATTTCCAATCTTTGAGATAGTCTGTGGAAGCTGTAAGTAACTTTTATATAATAACGTAAGTTCAAATAAGTTACCCTTGTTATTGTATTTAATATATGATGAATGAAGAAAATCTGCATATTGCGATCGTTCCTCACCTGTATATGAATCATTCAGCATTTTGTATGCATAAGTATAATTTGATGGCATATTTAAATTAATGTCTTTTTTGGAATTAGCATCTCCATATTGATATAACTTAACGAATTTAATAAGATCTTCTTTGTTGCCTGAACCAATGCTACCTTTTTGGGAGAATAAAAAGAATATTATAGTACTAACAATCAAAATAGCAATCAAAGAACCTATAAAAATAAATCTAATTTTATTTTTTTGAAATCTAGAAGATGGATTAGCAGATAGATTTGGAACAATACCAAAACGCTCATTAAATACTTTTGGAGCTCCAGAAGAGGAATAGTTTGACTGTGAATCCATATTGATTTTAATTATAACATAAGTATTTTATAGTAAAGGACAAAAAAACAGGCTCTTTTATAAGAACCTGTCTTAAAAATAAACTTCTAGTTTTGTTCAATTATTCAACAACACCATCAAGACCAGCATTTTTTAATGGGTCTTCTACGAGCCAGTTCTCCTCTAAGTTGAGGTATGGCATAACTGTATCGTTAAATATATCCTCAATTTGTGCTGGAACTTCAAGAAGATACCTAGTGTTGGTATCAACTGTTTCACCATAAAAAACTTCATCTGGTGTAACTATGTATTTAGGGACATACCCATACTTATCGTTGTATTTCCTTGCAGAGGAGACATCGTATGGATATACACCTCTAACCCAATCCGATCTTCCTAAAGAAACATCTTCCCCCGCTTCACCAGATAGTGGGTACCACTCCTCAGCGGCACTGATTAATAACATCTCAAGAGACGCAACACTAGAATTGCTTCTATCGATCGAAAAGACAAATGTTACCAAGGTCTTATTCGGGAATCTAGCGTTAATTCTTAAGTTATCAAGATACCCACCTTTCCACACATGTTTCCCCATAGCAACAGCGCCCTGGTCTTTTAGAAAAGAGCTGAGATCGAGCAATCCAACAATATCCTCATCGCTGTCTGGATCTATGAAGCCATCTCCTGGCTTTACATAGTCGCTCATCTTAATCTTACTGTCCTTAGATGAGTCTTTATTATCTCCTGGCTTTACATAGTCGCTAGTCTTAATCTTACTGTCCTTAGATGAGTCTTTATTACATCCAATACATGCCAATGCAACTAATAATAATATCAATGATAACCAACTCATACGTTTCATAACTTACCCCCTTTCGAGAAAAAACTAGAGTAGTCTTTTAAGGTACTCTAGTCAATTTTTAGCTGTTCTTATTATAACACAGGTTTTATATTATTGCAAGTATAATATCATATTATTTTTACTTTTTCACAAAAAAGAACCAGATTTCTCTAGTTCTTTTTTGCTTAATTCGTAGGATTTACCTAGAATTCATGGACTTCGTTTAACGTCCGAGAGTTTTTATACTTCGGAGCGGTCAATTATCGAAGTTGTTTGCGGCTAGCAATGTAGTATCCAGCAGTGGTGACTACAGAACCAAGTCCGATGATGCCAGTGGCAACAGTTTCAGGACCGGTCTTTGGTAACTCTTTTGGAGTTGGTGTTGGAGTTGGGGTAGGAGTTGGGGTAGGAGTTGGGGTAGGAGTTGGTGTTGGGGTAGGAGTTGGTGTTGGTTCACATTCCTTTTTCACATAGACATCAGCGCTGTCTTGAACGGTGAAACCGTTAGCACTAGCTTTAGCCCAGTTAATAAGACGGTTGTTACCACAAACTAGGTTCTTATCAATAACCTTAGTGAGGAAGCGGATGTAACCGTCACCACGGAGGTTGTAATTACCAATATTAACGCCGTTGGTCATTAGACTATCTTCGTTATTAACAGCACCATCACGGAGATCTGAGCGGTAAAGTTTAGTAGTACCTTTAACATATTCCATATTGGTTGGAAGAGAGTCTTTGATCATTACATTCTCAACCTTGGAAGCGTTGAGGTTCTTGTAATGAATCTGATATTCAACAGTGTCACCAACCTTAGCATCAACAGATTCTTTCCAATCCTTTTCACCCTGTTTACGAACCTGCTTCATGATTGAAGTGTTTTCGAAAACTGGTTTAACTTGAAGAGTAACGTAACCAGCATATTCATAACAACCTGGCATATTACCGTCAAGCTTGTCGTAACCAAGTTTGACACCAGTGGAGACGAGGTTGTCAGAAAGAGTGGTACCGCTCTTGAAAATGTTGTTTTCATAGAGAGCAGAACCTTCGATGTAGTCGAGGTAGAAAGCACGACCATCAGCGCTCTTAAGATTTAGAGAATCCCAGTAGCGAGATGGAGTTGCGTTGCTGGCGTTGATGTAACCAGTAACACGAGCTTCTTTAGAAACCATGTTTGGAAGGTCGACCTGTGCAGTCACATCTTTAGCAACAGCATTGACACCCTTAGGGTTGTTGTTGTGGATGTACATACGGATGACATAGGTTTTGCCTTCTTCGATGTTTACATTACCAATGTTCCAGACGTTGTTTTTACCTTGAGCGCCGGTGGCAGCATCACGGATACCGATGAATGAACGTTCGTCGGTGAGTGGTGTTGTGACACCAGCTCTTCTCTCAGCTTCAGTAAGAGAAGAATCATTATCTTTGATAGAGTTCATAACGATTTTGTCGCCAAGTTTACCAGCGTTGATTTCAGCGATGG
>ERZ773099.484-NODE-484-length-34238-cov-15.457362_pt1 | contig 34238 bp, 24 predicted proteins | sample MGYA00511120_ERZ773099 | MGnify/ENA primary metagenome ERZ773099 (study PRJEB29015, sample SAMEA2738012) | human oral metagenome | biome: human oral; feature: human-associated habitat; material: dental | place: China | collected 2104 ... | reverse complement strand
GGCGGGCGGCGGGCGCCGGGCCGCCTCGGCCCGGTATCCCGGCCCGACCGCGCTCCCGAGGTGCCGGTGTCCTGGCGCCCGCGCGGGCCGACGAGGCAGGCAGGCCGCCGCCCTCCTCCAGGAGGGGGTTCTGGAGGGCCCGCGCCTCCTCGGGGGTGATCTCACCGGCGGCGACGGCCGCACGCAGGGCCTCGGCCTCCTCACGCAGGCGCTTGAGCTCCCGACGTGTCAGTAGAGGCTGCTGTCCTGTGATATATGCCTCACGTTCTGCGGCGCGCTCCGCAGCACGCTTGGCCCGCCGGCTCGAGCCGCGGCCTCCCGCTGGAGCGGCAGCGGGGCCACCAGAGTGGGCGTTGACGTCGTTGTCACTCATCGACGTTCTCCTTCCTCATGGACTGCTCCCGCGCGACACGGGCGGTCATCGACGTCACGGACGCCGTCCGTTCGGCCCTGCGGTACAGGCCGTACTTGCGAATGTATTGCACGACACCATCGGGTACGAGGTACCACACCGGGCTCCCCCGCCCGACACGCTCCCGGCAGTCGGTGGAGGAGATCGCCATGGCGGGTACCTCGACCAGGGAGACGTTCCCCGGCAGGCCGGGGTCGGTCAGGACGTGGCCGGGGCGGGTCACGCCCACCAGGTGCGCTAGGTTGAAGATCTCCTCATTGTCCTTCCATGTGAGGATCTGCGCCAGCGCGTCCGCACCGGTGATGAAGTACAGCTCCGCGCCGGGGTACTCGGCGGCGATGTCGTGCAGGGTGTCGATCGTGTAGGTGGTCCCGCCCCGGTCGATGTCCACCCGCGAGACGGTGAAGCGCGGGTTGGGGGCGGTGGCGATGACGGTCATGAGGTAGCGGTGCTCCGCCTTGGAGACCCGGCGGTCCCTCTTGAAGGGCTGGGCCCAGGTGGGCACGAAGATGACCTCGTCCAGGGCGAAGACGTCCTGGACCTCGCTGGCGACCACGAGGTGGCCGTGGTGGATGGGGTCGAAGGTGCCGCCCATAATGCCGATGCGCAGGCGACGAGAGTCGGCTGCGTCACGCTCCTGCGGGGGCTGAGGCACGTTCCCTCTCCTTGACATGTACTCGCGCGTGCGACCGGGCTCGCACTACCTACCATCCTGCCACGTCTCCTGAGTCACGTGCAGGTTACGACCTCGCCCGCGATCACGACCTATGATCTGTAATGATGCTATTATCGCCTGACCAAGCACCCGGTTGCTCACAGCGAGCGGTCCTTCAGCGTAGCTTCCACGATCTTGCCACCGCCGTCATCATCCCAAGGAGAACGAGATGACCCGTCACGAACGCCTCTCGGCCATACTCGGCATCGTCGTCGAGGAGGGCAGCATCCACATCGACGACATCATCACACGCCTGAACGTCTCCGCCGCCACCGCCCGGCGGGACCTCGACCTGCTGGCCAACCAGCAGCTCGTCACCCGTACCCGGGGCGGTGCCTACGCCAACCGTACCTCCGCCGAGCTCCCCCTGCGCTACCGGGCCTCCCGCATGGCCGACGAGAAGACCCGGATCGCCCGGGCCGCCACCGCCCTGGTCAGGGCCGGGGACACCGTCGGCCTCAACGGAGGGACCACCACCACGGAGGTCGCCCGTGAGATCGCCCTGCTGCCCGTGGGCATCGACCCCGACCGTCCAGTGACGGTCGTCACCAACGCCGTCAATATCGCCTCCGAGCTCACCGTGCGCCAGAACGTGCGCGTGGTGGTCACCGGGGGCGTGGCCCGGGCCCGCTCCTACGAGCTCACCGGGCCCCTGAGCGACCTCATCCTCCCCCGCATCTCGGTCGACACCACGTTCCTGGGCGTGGACGGCATGGACGCCACGGGGGCCTACGCCTTCCACGAGGGCGAGGCCGCCGTCAACTACGCCCTGGCCCGCGCCGCCCAGCGCGTCGTGGTCGTCGCCGACCACACCAAGCTCTCCAGGAGCACCTTCGCCCTGATCTGCCGTGCCGACGAGATCAACATGCTGATCACCGACATCGGCGCCACCGAGGAGCAGCTCGCCCCCATCCGTGAGGCGGGCATCACGATCCGCCAGGTCTGAGGCCCCGCGCCAGCACCCGAACCGCACTCCCCCACCGCCCTCAAGGAGAACCATGCCCCGTACGACCGGTCGCGTCACCATGCCCATCCAGGAGGGCATTGACGACCAGATCCGTGAGCTCGCCGCCGCGCTCGGCGCCGACGCCGTACGCAACTCCGACGGCACCTGGCTGCCCGAGATCGCCTCCGAGCTCGTGGACAAGGTGTACTCCACCTACTTCCCGGCCCGCGGGGACCAGGAGTGGGCCCTGGCCCACCCCGACACCCTCGTCAACCAGTACCTCATGAGCGAGCGCGTCACCGCCACGGGCCCCGGCCCGCTGCGGATCGACGTCCTGGCCGGGTACTACCGGGAGCAGTTCCGCCCCTGCTACGAGCGCGTCGAGCGCTTCTGGGAGGTCATTGACCGCACCACCGGCCAGGTGGTGCCGGTCCCGGGCTGGGACGTGGAGGAGTCCACCGGCGTCCTGACCGTCCACGAGCCCGTCCCCTGGCACGAGTACACCGTCGGGTTCCTGGCGGACCAGGTGTGGGACACCACCCAGATGTACAACTACATCACCAACGGCTGGGGGCAGACCGACCCCACCCGCGTCAGGGAACGCCCCTACGACGTGCGCAAGGACGGGGTGTGGGAGCACGCCCGGCAGGCCCTGACCACCTGGCTCGCCGAGCACCCCGAGGTGGACGTGGTGCGCTTCACCACCTTCTTCTACCACTTCACCATCGCCTTCAACGACCAGGCCAAGGAGCGCTTCGTGGACTGGTTCGGCTACTCGGCCTCGGTGTCCCCCCAGGCCCTGGACGCCTTCGAGGCCGAGTACGGCTACGCCCTGCGGGCCGAGGACTTCGTGGACGCCGGCTACTACAACTCCCCGTTCCGGGTGCCCTCCCCCCGCTTCCGCGACTGGATGGACTTCACCAGCCGGTTCGTGGCCCGGCGGGCCAAGGAGCTGGTGGACATCACCCACGCGGCGGGCCGTGAGGCCATGATGTTCCTGGGCGACAACTGGATCGGCACCGAGCCCTACGGGGAGCACTTCGCCTCCATCGGCCTGGACGCCGTCGTGGGCAGCGCTGGCAGCGCCGCCACCACCCGTCTCATTAGCGACGTCCCGGCGGTGAGGTACACCGAGATCCGCTTCCTGCCCTACTTCTTCCCCGACGTGTTCAACCACGACGGCGGGGACCCGGTGGGCCAGGCCAACGACTCCTGGATGACCTCCCGGCGGGCCGTGGTGCGCCACCCCCTGGACCGCATGGGCTACGGCGGCTACGTCTCCCTGGCCCTGGAGTTCCCCGACTTCGTGTCACGCATTACGCAGATCGCCCAGGAGTTCCGCGACATCCACGAGTTCTCCGGCGGCCAGCGCCCCCAGGACGCGCCCGTCGTCGTCGGCGTCCTCAACCACTGGGGCGCCCTGCGCTCCTGGCAGACCCACATGGTGGCGCACGCCCTGCGCTACAAGGCCACCTACTCCTACGTCGGGGTCCTGGAGTCCCTGGCCGGCCTGCCCTTCACGGTCCGCTTCCTGTCCTTTGAGGAGGTGCTCGCCAGCGGGGTGCCCGACGACGTGGACGTGCTCGTCAACGCCGGGGCGGCGGACACCGCCTACTCCGGCGGCCCGGTCTGGGACGACCCGCGCCTGGTGGAGCTCCTGCGCTCCTGGGTGGCGGCTGGCCACGGCCTCATCGGGGTGGGTGAGCCCACCGCCTACGCCAAGGGCGGATCCTTCTTCCAGCTCTCCGACGTCCTGGGGGTGGACGAGGAGCGTCAGCTCACCCTGTCCACCGACCGCTACCCCACCGTGGTGGACTCCCACCCCGTGACCGCGGACCTGTCGGGGGCCTTTGACGACGGCGAGGGCGCGGGCCACGACATCTACGCGGTGAGCCCCCGCACCCAGGTCCTGTCCTACCAGGACGGCACCGTGCGCATCGCCGCCAACGAGTTCGGGCGGGGGCGGGCGGTCTACTTCTCCGGGCTGCCCTACTCCCACGAGAACTCACGCACCCTCCAGCGCGCCCTGTACTGGGCGGCCGGGCGTGAGGACCTGGTGGAGACCTGGTGGTTCACCTCCGACACGGCCACCGAGGTGGCCTGGTACCCGGACCGGGGACGCTTCCTGGTGACGAACAACACCTACCAGCCCGTCTCCACCACCGTCACCGGCCAGGGCCGCTCCTGGGAGCTGGAGCTGGAGCCCATGGGCTGGGCCTGGGTGGACGTGGAGGACTGAGGCCGGCCGGGCCCGGGTGCCTCACCCGGTACCCGGGCCCGGCCGACGGGCGCGGCCGCGGCCCTGCCGGTACAGGTCCGCGGCCACCCCCAGGCACCAGACCAGGACCACGAGCAGGTGGACGCGCTGGGCCACGCCGGCCCCGCGCCCCACCAGCTCCAGGACGCCGGAGAGGACCGAGTAGACCACGGTGACCGCCAGGACCACCGGGGAGAGCCGCCGGGTCACCTGCCAGGGGCCCCGGGCCGGGGTGCCGCGGGTAGTCAGGAAGGCGCCGAGGTGCACCGCCACCCAGGCCGCGCCCACCACAATGGAGGCGGCCTCGTGGACGTGGTGCCTCAAGGACGTGTGCTGGGCCAGCTGGGCCTGGCAGGAGCTCAGGGAAAGCGCGCAGTCCATGGGGGCGGCGGCGTCCACCAGGGTGGCGGTGGCGGTCACCACCAGCCCGCCCCACCACAGCCACCAGCCCCACCGGGTCCACCCCCGCCAGCACCGGGCCAGGACGTGCTGGCCCGCTCCCGGGGGGCCGCCGGCGCCCGGGGAGGGGTGGTCCGGGCGGGCGGCGCCGTCCCACCGCGCCGGAGCGGCGCCGCGTCCGGGATCCCTGCCAGCCACACGATCCGTGCCGTCCCGCCGCGCCGGGGCGGTGCCGGGCAGCGGGCGCAGGACCGCCAGGCAGGCCAGGAGGCACAGGAGGGCGAAGGTGACGTCCCCGGCGCGGGCCGCCGCCGCCGTGGGGCGCCCCGTGGCGGCCAGCTCGGAGACGTAGGCGTCGCGGACGGACAGGCCCGAGGTCCACATGGGGGGCAGCAGCCACAGCGAGTAGGCCAGGGCGGCCAGGGTGAGCAGGACCGCACTGGTGCGCAGGCGCCGGGGGGCGCGTGGCGCGGTCCGGCCGTCCTCGGGCTCCCCGCCCGGTGCCGTACCGGGGTCCCGGTCCCCGCAGGCCCAGGGGGTATCGGCCCTTCGCCCGGGGCGCGCCCGACGACGAGGGCCGCAGGAACGCGGGAGTCCTGCGTCGGCCCCCCGACGTCCGGGGCGGGCGTCCCCGGCTCCGGCCCGCGCGTCCCCGGCTCCGGGACACTCAGGGACGGATATGCCCGTCACCCTGGACGATCCACATGGTGCTGGTCAGGGCCTCCAGGCCCATGGGGCCGCGGGCGTGGAGCTTCTGGGTGGAGATGCCCAGCTCGGCACCCAGGCCCAGCGCCCCGCCGTCGGTGAACCGGGTGGAGGCGTTGACCATGACCACCGCGCTGTCCACCCCCGCGACGAAGGCGTTGACCACCCGCACGTCCCGGGCCAGGACGGCCTCGGTGTGCCCGGTGCCGTAGGCGCGCACGTGCTCCACGGCGGCGTCCACGTCCGGTACCACGCGCACGGCCAGGTCCAGGGAGCCGTACTCGGTGGCCCAGTCCTCCTGACCGGCCTCCGCGAGCAGGTCCTCACGCCCCCGGGCCGCCTCGGCCAGGACGGCGCGGGCGGCGGCGTCGGCGTGCAGGGTGGTGCCCGCCTCCCACAGGGCCGCGGCGGCGGCGGGCAGGTAGTCCCCGGCCACCGCCTGGTGGACCAGGAGGGTCTCGGCGGCGTTGCACACCCCCACCCGCTGGGTCTTGGCGTTGACCACGACGTCCACGGCCTGGGCCAGGTCGGCCGAGGCGTCCACGTAGACGTGGCAGTTGCCCGACCCGGTCTCAATGACCGGGACGGTGGACTCCTCCACCACCGTGCGTATGAGCCCCGCCCCGCCCCGGGGCACCAGGACGTCAATGAGGCCGTGGGCGCGCATGAGGGCCCGGGCGCCCTGCCGCCCGGCGGCGTCGATACTGGACACCAGGTCCTCCCCCAGGCCCACCGAGGCCAGGGCCGAGCGCAGGGCCGCGACAATGGCGGCGTTGGAGTCCCGCGCGGCGGAGCCCCCACGCAGGACGACGGCGTTGCCGGACCTGACCGCCAGGCCCGCCACGTCCGCGGTGACGTTGGGACGGGCCTCGTAGACCATGCCGACCACCCCCAGGGGCACCCGGACGCGGCGCACCTCCAGGCCGTTGGGCAGACGTCGGCCGTCAACGACCTGCCCCACCGGGTCGGGCAGGGTGGTGAGCTCCTCCAGGGCCCCGGCGACCCCCTCCAGGCGGGTGGTGCTCAGGGCCAGGCGGTCCACGAGACCCTCCCTCATGCCGGCGGCTCGGGCCCGCTCCACGTCGGCGGCGTTGGCGGCCAGGACGTCCGGGGCCCGGTCGCGCAGCGTCCGCGCCATGGCCTCCAGGGCCCGGTCCTTGAGCTCCGTGGTGGCCGCGGCCAGGGGCCTCTGGGCGGCGCGGGCGGCCCGGGCGACCCGGGTCACCAGGGCGGTGGCGTCAGCCCCGACGCCGTCGGGCACCTGGGAGCTCGGATCCGTCTGTGTCTGCGTCATGACCCCACTCTACACAGCCCCCTGGGGCGGCCCCCGCCAGAGCCGACCCGGGCGGCGTCGCGGGCGGGTGCCTGCGGGCGCGCGGTCGCCCCTTCGCCGGCGCCGGCGTCCTCGTAGCAGGGGCGCACCACGGGCTCGTCGGCCCTTCGCCGGCGCCGGTGCAGGAGCCCTGGGTGAGGGGCCCGGCACGGGGCTCAGGGGATCCGGGGCAGCTCGGCCAGGTCGTCACGGTGGACCACGGGGGCCACGTGCTCGGGCACCGCGCACCGCGAGCCCCGCAGCGCCAGCACCTCGGCGACCTCGGCCGCCGCGTAGCGGCAGACGCCGCGCGCCACCGGGCCCCGGGGGCCGACGACCTCGACCACCGCCCCGGCCTCGAAGTCGCCGTCGACCCCCGTGACCCCGGGCAGCAGGAGGGACTTCTTGCCCACTGTCAGGGCCCGGGACGCCCCGGCGTCGACCAGCAGGCGCCCCTCGGGCACGGAGGCGTAGGCCATCCACAGGCGTCGGCTGGGGCGGTGCGGGCCGGTGGGGGCCAGCCAGGTCCCCAGGTCGTCCGGGAGGGCGGAGCCGCCCAGGAGGGGCACGGCGTCGTCGGCCCGGGCGATGAGGGTGGCGGTTCCGCAGGCGCAGGCGATGGTGGCCGCCTGGACCTTGGTGCGCATACCCCCCGTGCCCAGGGCCGAGCCCCTGTCGGAGACGTCCACGCCCGCCAGGTCGGCGCCGCCGGCCACGTAGCGCAGGGGGCGGGCCCCGGGGGTCCCGGGCCGGGCCGTCCACACCCCGTCCACGTCGGTCAGCAGGACCAGGACGTCGGCGGTGACCAGGTGGGAGACGAGGGCCGCCAGGCGGTCGTTGTCCCCGAGGCTGAACTCGGTGGTGGCCACCGCGTCGTTCTCGTTGACTATGGGCACGGCCCCCATGGTCAGCAGGGCGTCGAAGGTGGCCCGCACGGTGCGGTAGTGGCTGCGTACGGCCACGTCCTGGGCGGTGAGCAGCACCTGGGCGGCCACGGTCCCGTAGGCGCTCATGGCCGTCTGCCAGCTGGTGACCAGGCGTCCCTGCCCCACCGAGGCGGCCGCCTGGAGCAGACGCAGCTCCGTGGGACGGCGCTCCATGCCCAGGGCGGGCAGGCCCGCGGCCACGGCCCCGGAGGAGACCAGGACCACGTCGTGCCCGCGGTGCCGCAGGCTGGCAATGAGACGGGTCAGGACGTCAATGCGGTTGAGGTCCAGCCCGCCGTCGTCACGGGTCAGGGAGGAGGAGCCGATCTTGAGGACCACCCGGGCCCCTGACGGCAGGCGGGCAGGCCGCCCCGGGCCCGCAGACTGCGGACCAGCCTGCCGGTCCGCCCCGCCGGGGGCCTCGGCCCCGTGGCCCACGGCCAGCTTCCCGGGACGCTCGACGCCGCCCACGCTCACACCCCGTCCGTCTCGTCCCAGGCCCCTGGGTCGGTCCACAGGCCCTGCTCGGCCTCCTCGCGCAGCTCGGCCCGGGCGGCCTCCTTGGCGTCCATCCACCGGTGGTAGGCCGCCCGACGCTCCGTGTTGGTACGGCGGTGGTAGTCCTCCACCCGCGTATCGGTTCCCCGGGCGCCCAGGAGCTCGGCGCCGGTGGTCACGGTGGGCTCCCAGGTGAAGAGCACCCCCCCGTCCAGCTCGCCAATGAGCACGGGGTCGCCGGCGTGGGCCCCCGCCCGCACCAGCTCCTCCTCGACCCCGGCGGCGGCCAGGCGGTCGGCGAGGTAGCCGACGGCCTCGTTGTTGGCGAAGTCGGTCTGGAGGACCCAGCGCTCGGGCCGCTCCCCGCGCACCTGGTAGACGTGGCCCTCCACGGGGTGGCCCACGCGCCGGACGGTGGCGACGGGCTCCTTGGCACGCCGTCCCACGGAGGCGGGGCGGATAACAGGGCGCTGGGCGCAGGCGGCCTCGTGGGCGGCGGCGTCCTGGCGGGCCCGCTCCACCAGGGAGGCCAGGGCGAAGGACAGCTCACGCAGGCCTGTGCGGGCCACCGCCGAGACGGCGTGGACCGGCAGGCCGCGGGCCTCCAGGTCGGGGGTGACGAACTCGGCCATCTCGGCGGCGTCGGGGACGTCCACCTTGTTGAGCACCACCACCCGGGGACGCTCCATGAGGGGGAGGCGCCCGGTGCGCTCCGGGTCGTTCTCCTCCCCCAGGCGCTGGGCGTAGGCGGCCAGCTCGGCCTCGATGGTGTCCAGGTCGCTGAGGGGATCCCGGTCCGGCTCCAGGGTGGCGCAGTCCAGCACGTGGACGATGACGGCGCAGCGCTCCACGTGGCGCAGGAACTCCAGCCCCAGCCCCTTGCCGGTACTGGCCCCGGGGATGAGGCCGGGCACGTCGGCAATGGTGTAGCGCACCTGCCCGGCCTCGACCACCCCGAGGTTGGGCACCAGGGTGGTGAAGGGGTAGTCGGCGATCTTGGGGCGGGCGGCGCTCATGGCGGCGATGAGGGAGGACTTGCCGGAGCTGGGGTAGCCCACCAGGGCCACGTCCGCGATGCTCTTGAGCTCCAGGGTGACGTCACGCACCTGGCCGGGCAGGCCCAGGAGGTGGAACCCGGGGGCCTTGCGCCGGGAGGAGGCCAGGGAGAAGTTCCCCCGCCCCCCGGTACCGCCCTGGGCCACCACGACCTGGTCCCCGCCCTGGAGGAGGTCGGCCAGGACCTGCCCCTGGTCGTCCTTGACCACGGTGCCCTCGGGCACGGGCAGGACCAGGTCCTGGCCGTCCGTACCGCGCCGCCAGCCGCCCATGCCGGGGGTGCCGGACCCGGCCCGCCGGTGGGGTGAGCGGTGGTAGCTCAGCAGGGTGCTGGTGCGTGGGTCGGCCACGAGGGTGACCGACCCGCCGTGCCCGCCGTCGCCGCCGTCGGGACCGGCCAGGGGTCTGAACTTCTCACGGTGGACGGAGGTGCAGCCGTCGCCGCCGGCCCCGCCGCGGGCGTGGAGGACGACGCGGTCGATAAAGGTGGGCATGTGGGTCTCCTGTGGGGTGGGGGGCGGCCTACAGCACGAGGGCGGACGGCTACGGCCGTCCGCCCTCAGGGTCTGCGGGGCGCAGGAGGCTCAGGCCCCGGTCCGAACGTTGACGACCTTGCGGCCGCGGTGGGTACCGAACTCGACGCTGCCGGCGACCTTGGCGAACAGGGTGTCGTCGTTGCCGCGGCCCACGTTGAGGCCGGGGTGGAAGTGGGTTCCACGCTGACGGACAAGGATCTCGCCGGCCTTGACGACCTGGCCGCCGAAGCGCTTGACACCGAGGCGCTGGGCGTTCGAGTCACGACCGTTGCGGGAGGAGCCGAGGCCCTTCTTGTGTGCCATGGTGAGGCTTCTTTCTTCTCGTGCGGGAGCGTTCAGGACGCCGGGCTAAGACGCCGGGAGGTCACTTGATGGCGGTGACCCTGACGGCCGTGAGCTGAGCGCGGTGGCCCTGGCGCTTGCGGAAGCCGGTCTTGTTCTTGAACTTCAGGATACGGATCTTGGGGCCCTTCTCCTCACCGACGATCTCGGCGGTGACACGGGCCCTGGCCAGGTCGGCAGCGGTGGCGGTGACCTTGTCGCCGTCCACCAGCATGACGGGGGCGAGGTTGACCTCGTCACCGACCTGACCGGCGAGCTTGTCGACGACCACGACGTCGCCGACGGAGACCTTCTCCTGACGGCCGCCGGCCTTGACGATCGCGTAGACCACTTGATGCTCATCTCTGTCGAATCTTCGGACCGCGACTCCGGCGGGGCAGCCGGCCCCGCCCCAGGAGGCGGTCTCCCGGGCAATGGTGCAAGACGCACCGACTGACAACTGTATGCGATGCGACTGGAGCGGTCCAAGCCGCACAGAAGCCGCAGGGCTGTGGTCTTTGGCACGGCTTAGGGCGCGGCTCGGCCCCGGGTCGTGGGCGGCCAGAGTCGGGGTTAGGAAGGGGCCGGGGCGTCCTTGTGGGCGTTCTCGGCGGCCGCCGCAATCTGGGCCAGGGCGCCGCGCACGGCGGCACGAGCAGCATGGCCCCTGCTGGCGGGCTCGTCATCCTCGCCGGCCTCCTGGCTCGCGTCCCGGCCGCTGCCCTTGGCGGCCTCCTGGCTCTTGCGGCCGCGCCCCCGGCTCGGGCCGCGCGAGGCGGAAGCGGACAGGTCCGCGCCCTGGTTCTCCACCGGCGCGTCGTGGAGGATGAAGCCCCGCCCGCCACAGCACTCGCAGGGCGTGGAGAAGGCCTCCACCAGCCCCTGACCCACGCGTTTGCGGGTCATCTGCACCAGGCCCAGGGAGGTGACCTCCGTGACCTGGTGCCGGGTGCGATCCCGGCCCAGGCACTCCACGAGCCGGCGCAGCACGAGGTCGCGGTTGGACTCCAGAACCATGTCCACGAAATCAATGACGACCATGCCGCCTATGTCGCGCAGGCGCAGCTGACGCACAATCTCCTCGGCGGCCTCAAGATTGTTGCGGGTGACCGTCTCCTCCAAGGTGCCGCCGGCCCCGGTGAAACGGCCGGTGTTGACGTCGATGACCGTCATGGCCTCGGTGCGGTCGATAATGAGCGTGCCACCACTGGGCAGCCACACTTTGCGGTCAAAGCCCTTGGCAAGCTGCTCGTCCACGCGATGGGCAGCGAAAACATCCTCGGGACCGACCCAATGCTCCAGGCGGCCGGCCAGGTCGGGGCTGAGTTCGGTGACGTAGTCGGAGATCGTCTTCCACGCCCCGGCCCCGGAGACCACCAACTTGCGGAAGTCCTCATTGAAGACGTCGCGCACCACGCGCACGGCCAACTCGGGCTCGCCCTTGAGCAGGACGGGGGCCTTGCCCGAGCCCTTCATAACCTGGGTGGACTTCTTGTCAATCGCCTCCCACTGCTTGGCCAGGCGCGCGACGTCGGCGGCCAACTGCTCCTCGCTGGCGCCTTCGGCGGCGGTGCGCACAATGACGCCGGCGAAATCGGGAACAACCTTCTTAAGAATCTTCTTCAGGCGCGCCCGCTCGGTGTCGGGAAGCTTGCGGGAGATGCCGGTCATGGTGCCGCCGGGCACGAGCACCAGGTAGCGCCCGGCCAGGGTGATCTGGCTGGTTAGGCGGGCGCCCTTGTGACCAATGGGGTCCTTAGTGACCTGGACCAGGACGGTGTCCCCGCTTTTGAGGGCGTCCTCAATGCGGCGAGGTTTTCCCTCCATGCCGGCGGCATCCCAGTTGACCTCCCCGGCGTAGAGGACGGCGTTGCGGCCCTTGCCCAGGTCCACGAAAGCCGCCTCCATAGAGGGCAGGACGTTCTGGACGCGGCCAATATAGACGTTGCCGACCATGGAGGTCTGCGTATGGCGGGCCACATAGTGCTCGACCAGGAGCCCGTCCTCCAGGACGGCGATCTGGTTAAGGCCGTCCTGCTCGCGCACGATCATCTGGCGGTCCACGCTCTCACGGCGGGCCAGGAACTCGGCCTCAGTGACAATGGGGCGGCGCCGGCCCGCGGCCCGGCCCTCGCGGCGGCGCTGGCGCTTGGCCTCCAGGCGGGTGGACCCCTTCAGGGCGGTGACTTCGTCGCGCACGTCGCGCTCAGCCTCGGTGCGGGAGCGCGAGCGGCGGCGTCGGCGGCGTGAGGAGCCGGGCTCCTCCTCCGGCTGCTCCTCGGCCGCCTCCTCTCCGGCCTCGGTGTCGACCGGGGTCGCCTCGGCGGAGTCGGTGCGGGAGCGCGAGCGGCGGCCGCGGCCTCCGCGGCGGCGCTTACGCCGACCGGTGGCGCCCTCCTGCGCCTCGGTCTGGGGTTGGGCGGCCTCCTGCTCGCCGTCCTCGACCTTCTCCTGAGCCTTCTCCTGGTCCTGGTCCTCGGCCGGGGGGTGCGCCGGCGGCTCCTGCTCAACGTGCTCGGGGGTGGAGGGGGCCGCGGTGGCCTTGCGGCGGCGTCTGCGGCTTCGGGCGGGCGTGCCCTCGGCTCCCCCCTGCTCCTCGGCCGCCTGAGGGCCCGGCTGGGCGTCCAACTCGGGCAGGGGGCTCTGCTCGGCGGCGGGGGCCGTGGCCGGGGCGGTGGCCGCGGCCACAACCCGGCGACGACGACGGGCGCGGCTCGGATCGGGCGTCTGGAACAGGAGGGAGGCGGCAGGCAGGCGGGGCGCCTCCTGCGCGGGTTCCTCCTCGGCGGCCGGGTCCTGGGAGTCGCCCTGCGCCTCAGTCCCCTCGGCGGAGTCGTCGGCATCGCCGGCGGCGGGGTCCGAGGCGGCCGGGCCGGCGTTAGTGGGCGCCGGCGCTTCCTGGTCGCTCGCCCGGGTGCTCTCCGCGCCCTGGCCGGGCGCCCGCTGCCCGGACGGGGCCAAGGCCGGCTGCTCGGCGGCGGGGGCCGTGGCCGGGGCGGTGGCCGCGGCCACAACCCGGCGGCGACGACGGCGCGACGGGGCCCGCTGCTCCTCCGCCTCTGAGGGCTCCGGCTGGGAGGGCTCCGGCTGGGGGGCGGCCGGGCCGCTCAGAGCCGAGGCGCGCCTCTGCTCGGACTCCCCCTCGGCCGGGGAGGACTCGGGCAGGTGCGTCAAGACGGGCTGGACCGCCTCTGGCGCCGCCTGGGGAGTAACCGCCGCCGTCGTCACCCTTCGCCGGCGACGCGTCGACTCCTGTGGCCGGTCGGGGCCGGCCGGGACGGGGAAGTTCCCCTCCTCGGCGAAGGTTCCCTGGATGGGCTTGTCACCAGCGGGGGCACCGCCACTGGACTCACCGGGCTCCCGGGCGTCTTGGGAGGGGCTCTCCTCGGGCGGGGCCCCTCCATCCGGGGAGGCGGAGTCCTTCTGGTCTTCAGGCCCGCCGGCGCCCTCATCCAGGGCGCCGTCGTCCCGGGCACCGTCGTCCCCGAGGCTCTTCTTCTCGGCGCTGGCGTCCTCGGCGCCCTCAGCGGCCTCCTCCTCGGCGCTGGCGTCCTCGGCGCCCTCAGCGGCCCCCTCGTCCTGGGAGGGCTGCGGGGAGGCGGGGGCCTCGTCGGCCTCCTCGCCGGGCCGCTGGCCGTCAGGGGCCCCCTGATCGCCGGCGGCGAAGTCGTGCCGATCGTTGTGCTGATCGTGGTCAAGGGTTGTGGTGGCGTCGTCACGGCGTTCAAGGTGCTGAGGACTCTGGTCCCTGGGCTCCTCGGGGGCGCCTTGGGCCGACTCAGTTGTGTTTTCGCTGGTCATGCGCGTTGCACTCTCCGGGCACCGCGAACGCCGTCGTACCACGGCTCCGCAGCGCGGTTGCGGCTCCCTGTCCGGGAGCGGAAAAGTCTGTGTATGCGCCTTGCGGCGCCCCCTCGGGCACCACCCGCTCGAACCGGGATTGCGGCGGCGCTTCCAAGGCGGCGCAAGTCTCCCGGACGGGGCGGTCGTCGAGGTTCGGGAACCGAATGCCGGTACGGGGCAACCGGGACCCCTGGGAGTATATGTCACACGAGGGCGGCCACCTGCATGCGAGCACCCCGGGAGCGGGCCGCGCCGTCGGCGCCAGTGCCGCCGGACGGCTCAGTGGCGCAAGTGGAAGGCGGCGGAGCACCCCTTTGACGACAGACTGTCACACTCTCCGCTACAATCTACCTATCCCCCCATGGCCACACCCATGGAATCTCTTATGTTTCTTATCGTTGCTCTTGAAAGGTGACGCTGGTGGTCACCACTCCCTTGGAACTGGACTCCCTCGACCTGGCTCGCTGGCAGTTCGGTATCACGACCGTCTACCACTTCATCCTGGTGCCCTTGACCATTGGGCTCTCACCCCTGGTCGCCCTCATGGAAACCCTCTGGCTGCGGACCGGCAAGGAGCATTGGCGCACCGCCACGAAGTTCTTCGGCAAGATCCTTCTCATTAACTTCGCGCTGGGCGTGGCCACCGGCATTGTCCAGGAGTTCCAGTTCGGCATGAACTGGTCGGAGTACTCCCGCTACGTCGGCAATATCTTCGGTGCCCCGCTGGCCTTCGAGGCGCTCCTGGCCTTCTTCCTGGAATCCACCTTCCTGGGCCTGTGGATCTTCGGCTGGGACCGTCTGAGCCCCGTGCTCCACAACCTCACAATCTGGTGCGTGGCCGCGGGCACCAATATCTCCGCGCTGTTCATCCTGGCCGCCAACTCCTGGATGCAGCACCCGGTGGGCGCCGTCGTCAATCCCCAGACCGGCCGCGCCGAGCTCGACGGCGTCACGGGCTTCTTCGAGGTCCTGGGCAACCCGCTGCTGTGGACGACCCTGGCCCACGTCATCGCCACCTCCTTCCTGGTCGCCGGCGCGGTCATCCTGGGCGTGTCCGTGTGGTGGATGACCAAGGCGGCCCGCGCCGACCAGGACTTCGAAGCTCGCGAGCTGTGGCGCCGCTTCACCCGCTTCGGGGCGGTCACCATGGTGGCCGCCGGCCTGCTGACCGCCGGCACCGGCCACGCCCAGGGCCAACTCGTCGTCCAGGAGCAGCCCGCCAAGATGGCCGCCGCTGAAGCCCTGTGCCACACCGAGTCCGCGGCCCCGTTCACCGTTGCCGCCTTCGGCGACTGCCAGGGCGAGGGCCCCACGCGCATCATTGAGGTGCCCGGGGTCTACTCCTTTATGGCCACCAACGACCCCAGCGCCGAGGTTATGGGCTTAGAGGACGCCCAAACCATGTATGAGGAGCGCTACGGGGCCACTGACGCCCAGGGCGACCCGGTGGACTACACCCCCGACGTCATGACCACCTTCTGGTCCTTCCGCCTCATGATCGGCCTGGGCATGCTCTCCTCGGCCCTGGGCGCCCTCGCCCTATGGCTGACCCGCAAGGGCCGGCTCATTACCTCCAGCCGCATTGGGGTCCTGGCCCTGTGGAGCACCTGCCTGCCCTTCCTCGGCGCCACCTTCGGGTGGATCTTCACTGAGATCGGCCGCCAGCCCTGGGTGATCGCCCCGAACCTGGCAGACCCGGTCTCCCAGGTCTACATGCGCACCGCTGACGGGGTGTCCACAGTGGTCTCCGCCGGTACCGTCCTGACCTCCATGATCATCTTCACCCTCCTGTACGCCGCCCTGGGCGTGGTGTGGTTCATGCTGATCCGGCGCTACGTCCGCGAGGGCGTGCGCACCCCCGTGGCAGGCTCCAAGGAGTCGGCCACGAACGGCGCCGCCGTGCCCGCCCTGTCCTTCGAGTACTGAGCCCGGAGAAGAAAGACCACCACCATGACGCTGTCCATCCTCTGGTTCATTCTCATCGCCGTCCTGTGGATCGGCTACCTGGCCCTTGAGGGCTTCGATTTCGGCGTGGGCATGCTGCTGAAGATCCTGGGCCGTGACGAGCGCGAACGCCGCGCCCTCATTGGAACCATCGGCCCCCACTGGGACGGCAACGAGGTGTGGCTGCTGACCGCCGGCGGCGCCACCTTCGCCGCCTTCCCCGAGTGGTACGGCACGCTCTTCTCGGGCGCCTACCTGGCGCTCTTCGTCATTCTGCTGTGCCTGATCGTGCGCATTTGCGCCCTGGAGTGGCGCTCGAAGATCAATTCCCAACTCTGGCGCGACCGCTGGGATTGGGCCCACACCATCTGCGCCTGGGTGCCCTCAGTCCTGTGGGGGGTCGCCTTCGCCAACCTTGTTCAGGGCATGCGCATCGAGGTGGTGCAGACCGCCACCGGTGAGGTGGTCCCGCCCGCCTCGGTCCCCGCCGACACCCTCCTGCCCGGCGCCTCGCACCAGCTCACCGGCGGCTTCCTCAGCCTGCTGACTCCCTTCACCCTGCTGGGCGGCGTGGTCACCTGCCTGCTCTTCATCACCCACGGCGCCCTGTTCATTGCGCTCAAGACCGCTGGTGGGCTCTCGCAGCGGGCCCTGGGGCTGGCCCGCAAGTCGGCCCCGGCCTCCACCGCGGCGACCGCCGTGTGGGCCCTGTGGGCGCAATTGGCCTACTCCCCCAACGTCTTGTCCTGGCTGCCGCTGGTGGCGGCAGCGCTGTCCCTGGTCGCCTCCCTGGCGGCCGGCCGCGCCGGGCGCCAGGGCCTGGCCTTCGCCCTGCACTTCGGTGCGATCGCCTTCGCGGTGGTGTTCATCTTCGCGGCCATCGCCCCCGACGTCATGCGCTCGAGCATAAGCCCGGCCTACTCGCTGACCATCACCCAGGCGGCCAGCGCCGACACCACTTTGCTCATTATGACCGTGGCCGCCGTCGTGTTCGTGCCGGTGGTGCTCGTCTACACCATCTGGGGTTACCGGGTCTTCTCCGCACGCATCCACGCCGAGGCGATTAACCCGCATGAGGGCGGCCTGCACCCCACTAAAGTGCGCGACTCCTCCCAGCCCGAGGCGGTCATCGGCTACTGACCCCTCTCCCGCCCCGAGCCCGCTGGCCCACGGAGGCGCGCCCCCCGAGCGGGCAACCAGGGGCCGGGATTCGGGACCCTCGTCCTATCCCACTATCCTGGCATGGTGAAGCCCCTCGACCCCCGGCTCATGCGCTATGCCCGCTCAGCCCGGACCTATATCGCCTCCACGGCGGTCACCGGCGCGCTCACAGCCCTCCTCGTGGTGGTCCAGGCGTTCCTCATCTCGCGCACCGCCGCCCCGGTCATCGCCGGGCAGGCGCCCCCGCTGGCCCTGCGCACCGCCCTGCTGGCCCTGGCGGCCATTGTCGCGGCCCGGGCGCTGGTCCTGTGCCTCCAAGAGGTGCGCGCCCACCGGGCCGCCACCGCCACCACCATGGACCTGCGCCGTCAGGTGCTCGTGCACGCCGCCGCTCTAGGGCCGCGCTGGCAGGCCACCAACTCGGCCGAGACCGCCACCCTGCTCACCCGCGGCCTGGACGACCTGGAGCCCTACTTCACCCGATACCTGCCTCAGCTCCTCCTGGCCGCTACCCTCACCCCGGCGACCGGTATGGTGCTGCTCACCCAGGACCTGCCCTCCACCGTCGCGGTGGTGTGCACTATTCCCCTCATTCCCGTGTTCATGGTGCTGATCGGCCGCATGACGCGGGCGCACTCCGCCGAGCGTCTGGAGGCCATGGAACGCCTGGGCGCCCAGGTCCTCGACCTCCTGGCCGGACTGCCCACCCTCAAGGCCCTGGGACGCGAGCAGGGACCGCGCCGGCGCGTAGCCGAACTGGGCCGCGCCTACAACGCCACCACCATGGCCACCCTGCGCGTCGCCTTCCTGTCCGGGGCGGTCCTAGAGTTCATCACCACCCTGTCGGTGGCCATAATCGCGGTGCAGATCGGCTTCCGGCTCCTCTACGGCCACCTGGACCTGGCCACCGGCCTGCTTGTGCTCATGATCGCCCCGGAGGTCTACCAGCCGCTGCGGCAAGTCGGTTTCCACTTCCACGCCTCAATCAACGGGGCCGCCGCCGCCGAAGCCGTCTTCCAGATCCTGGACGCGCCCCTGCCCGAGCGGGGAACGTCACCGGCACCGGACCTGGGCGCCACCACCATTGAGCTGGAGGGGGTGGGCGTAGCCGCCCGCGGCGCCTGGGCGCCGGCCTCCCTGACCGCCGCCATAAGACCGGGCCGAGTCACGGCGCTGGTCGGCCCTTCGGGCGCCGGCAAGTCGACCGCCTCACTGGTGCTCCTAGGACTGCTCTCACCCGACCGGGGGCGGGTAGTGCTGCGCACCCCCGACGGTGCTCCCACCCCTCTGACGCAGATCGACCCGGCCACCTGGTGGGCCCAGATCTCCTGGGTGCCGCAACGGCCTGTTCTGGTGGCCGGCTCGGTGCTGGACAATGTCCTGGGCCCGCAGGCCGCCGGGATGGCCCCCACCGCCGGACTGGAGGAGGCCGCCCGGGCCACCGGCCTGGACAAGGTCCTCGCCGACCTGCCGCAGGGCTGGCTCACCGCCGTCGGCCAAGGCGGGCAGGGCCTCAGCGTGGGTCAGCGCCAGCGCCTGGCCCTGACCCGGGCGCTGCTGGCGCCCACGCCGCTGGTGGTCCTCGATGAGCCCACCGCCCACCTGGATGCCGCCAGCGAGGCCCATGTCCTCGACGCCGTCGCCGCCCTCCGCAGCGCCGGGCGCACCATTGTGGTCATCGCCCACCGCACCCCCCTACTGGCCCTGGCCGACGACCTCATTGAGGTCACCTCCGCCCCGGCCGAACCGGCTCCGGGAGACCGCACCCCGGCCATGGTGGGCGCTTCGCCGGAGGAGCGCCCATGAGCCTGGTCCTGACCGCCCCCGAACGCCGCGCCCTGCGGCGGGCCGTGCGCCTGCTGGACCTGGACCGCAAGCGCTTCGCCCTGTCCGTCCTCACTGGTGGCCTGGGGCTGTTCTGCGCCATCGCCCTGTCCGGGGTCGCCGCCTGGCTCATTGCTCGAGCCGCCCAGATGCCCGATGTCGCCGCCCTGGGGGTCGCCCCGGTCATGGTGCGCCTCTTCGGGGTTAGCCGCTCCGTGCTGCGCTATTGCGAGCGTCTTATCTCCCATGACACCGCCCTGCGGGGCATGACCGCCCTGCGCACCCATCTCTACGGGATCCTGGCGGCCTCCCGCACCGACACGCTGGCCGGCCTGCGCCGCGGCGAGGTACTGGCCCGGGTGGGCGCGGACGTCGACGCCGTGGGGGACCTGGTGGTGCGCGCCTACTTGCCGTTGGCGGTGGCCGCAAGCGTCGGTGCCGCCACCAGCATAGGGGTGGGGCTCGTCTTCTGGCCCGCGGGCCTCATCCTGGCGGCCTGCCTGCTCCTGGCCGGGATTGTGGGTCCCCTGGCCACGGTCCGGGCGGCCCGCGCCGCCGAGCTGGCCCGCCAACAGCACGCTGAGGCCCTGAGCACAGCGGTCATGACCGCCCTGGAGGGCGGCTCCGAACTCTCCGTATCCAACAGGCTGCCCCACGTCATGAAGGGCCTGGAGCGGGTGGAGGCCGCGCTGGCGCACTCCCGGGACCGGGCCGCGCGCCCCGCGGCCGGCGCAGCCGGAGTGGAGGTGCTGGCGATGGGGCTGGCGGTGTTGGGCGGCATGGCCGCGGGGGTGCCGGCGGTTGCGGCCCGGACCCTGGACCCGGTCATGCTCGCCGTCGTGGTCCTGGTGCCGCTCAGCGCCTTCGAGGCGACAGCGAACCTGGGTCCCGCCAGTGTCCAACTGGTGCGTTCAGCGGGCGCCGCGGTGCGGATTATCAAGCTGGTCGAGTGCGCCGAGGCCTCCACCGCCGCCGAGAGCAGGGCCCTGCCCGAGGTCGGCCCCGCTGGCCCCCACCTGCGGGCCCGCGACCTGGCCGTGGGTTGGCCCGATGGCCCGGTTGTGGCCCGGGGCATTGACCTGGACCTGACGCCGGGCCGGCGCCTGGCCATCGTCGGCCCCTCGGGAATCGGCAAGACAACCCTCCTGCTCACCCTGGCCGGGCTCCTGGAGCCCAAGGCCGGTGAGCTCACCGTTGACGGCGCCAGCCCCTGGGGAGCCGCCCGCATGCAGGTTGCGGCGCGAGTGAACCTCACCACGGAGGATGCGCACGTCTTCAACACCAGCGTCCTGGAGAACTTGCGGGTGGCCAATGGCGGCCTCACACCCGGGCAGGCCACGGGCCTGCTCGAGCGCGCCGGGCTGGGGGCCTGGTTGGAGGCCCTGCCCGAGCACCTGGACACGGTCATCGGCTCGGACGCCACCACAGTCTCCGGCGGGGAGCGCCGCCGCCTGCTGCTGGCCCGGGCGCTGGCGGCCCCGGCCCCACTCGTGCTGCTCGACGAGCCGGCCGAGCACCTGGACCCCGCCACCGCCGACAAGCTCGTGGCGGACCTCCTGGATGCGGGCGGCCAGGTGACGCGGGTGAGCCCCGTACCCGGCGAGCAGTCCGGGACCGCTGCACCCCAGCGCGGCGTTCTACTGGTCACCCACCGCTTGTCGGCCCTGGACGGCGCCGACGAGGTTCTCATCATGGGTGCCCCCGGCCCCGGTGAGCCGGCCCGCGTCCTACGGCGCGGTAGCCACGAAGAGCTGGTATCCGTGGACCCCCACTACCGCTGGTCCCTGACCCAGGAGACGACCAATTGGTCCCTGACCCAGGAGACGACCAATTGGTCCCTGACCCAGGAGACGACCAATGAGTGACCCCGCTACAGCCCCCCGCCCCACCGCTTTCTCCGACTTCTCTGATGCGCCCGAGGATCCAATCGGCACTGCCACCGCCCCCGGCTCGCCCGGCCCCTGCGCCGCGGGCTCCCTGGCCTACGCCGTTCACGGCGACCCCTGCGCCTCCAGGAGCGCCCGGCGCCACGGTGATCAGGCGCTCCTGGACACTGAGGCCCTCACCCTGCTCCAGGCGGCCCTGCGCCTGACCAGTTCCCTGCGAGTGCCCGACGCCCTGGGGCGCCTGGTGGACTCCGCCTGCTCCATTACCGGCGCCGCCTGGGGCACCATCGCGGTGCTGCGCCACGCCGTCGTCGATCCCGCTGCGCTGCCCGCCGCGAGTCTGAGCGCCGGCGACGTCCTGGCCTCTCCCGATGAACTCGCCAGCCTCCTGGCGGGAGCCCTGCCCGCCGGCCCCCAGGACACCGGCGTGGTCATTGACAACGACCTGTCCACGGTCTCGGCCTTCACCGGCGCCATTGAAGGCGAGGAGGCCGGCAGCCTGCTGTCGGCCCCGCTGCGCCTGCACGACCAGGTCTACGGGCGCCTCTACTTGTGCAATAAGCCCGGCGGCTTCACCGAGGCGGATCTCGCCACCGTCCTGACCCTGGCCGAGGCCGCCGCCGTGGCGGTGGACAACGCCCGTCTCTACCGTCAGGCCCGCGACCGCGAGCAGTGGATGGCGGTCTCCCAAGAACTGACCACCATGCTGCTTTCGGGCGCCGAGGAGGACGACGCCCTGACCCTCATCGCCCAGCGGGTGCGGCAGGTCGCACACGCCGACACCGCCGCCCTCATCCTGCCCAGTGTCGGCGAGACCTGGATCTGCGAGATAGCCGACGGCGAGCACGCCTCAGGACTGGTCGGCACCCTCTTCCCGGCCCAGGGCCGCGCCATGGCCACCTTGGAGCAGCAGACAGGCCTGGTGGTCGACTCCCTCCAGGGGGCCTGGGCGGCGGGCGACCTGCGCGTGCCCCAGCTGGCCGATTTTGGACCGGCCCTGTACGCCCCCATGATCCACCGGGGCCGCTCGGTGGGGGTCATGCTGTTGCTGCGTGAACCCGGGGCGGCCCGCTTCACCTCCCAGGATCTGGAGATTGCCGAGCTCTTCGCGGGCCAGGCCACCATGGCCTTTGAGTTGGCCGATGCCCAGCACGCCGAGGAGATGGCGGCGCTCCTGGACGAGCGGGCCCGTATTGGCCGGGACCTGCACGACCTGGCCATCCAGCAGCTCTTCGCCACCGGGATGCGGATTTCGGCGGCCCGCGACCGCCTGGCCGGCGGCGAGGAGGACGGCGAGGAGCTCACGATGGTCGCCGCCTGCACCGCCCTGGACTCCGCCCTGGTGGCCGTGGACGACTCGGTGCGTCAGATTCGCTCCATCGTGCGCTCCCTACGCGACCGGGATGAGGACGCGAGCCTGGTCGAACGGCTGCGCCGGGAGGCCTCCCTGGCGCGTACCGCCCTGGGTTACGCCCCCTCCCTGCTGCTGAGCGTGGACGGGTCGGCCCTGGGCCACGCCGGGCGCGAGCAGGAGGACGAGCTCATTGGCGCCGTTGACGCGGCCGTGGGCCCCGACGTTGCCGACGACATGGTCGCAGTCGTGCGCGAGGGCCTGAGCAATGTGGCCCGCCACGCACGGGCCTCCTCGGTGACCGTGGACATTAAGATCGAGGGAGTGCTGCCCGGGGCCGCCGAGGTGGCCCATGCCACCGCCCAGGGACCCGCCTCCGGGGACGCCGAGGCCTTCGACGGCTCCCCGGTGGTCGAGATCGTGTGCCGGGACGATGGTGTGGGCGTGGACCCGACGGTGGTGCGCCGCTCGGGGACGGCGAACATGGCCGAGCGGGCGCGCCGCCATGGCGGGAGCTTCGTCATTGGGCCGCGGGCGCGCTCCGACGGCTCGCGGCGCGGCACCTGCTTCACCTGGCGCATCCCCCTGGAGGAGCCGGCCCGCCAGGACTGAGGCCTCAGCGCAAGCCCGACCCCGCAGCCGGTCACCGGCAGGACCGGGGAATCGACTGCGCGGCGCGCAAGCCGGCCCTCGGCCCACCGCTCCGACCGTCTCCGCCCGCCCTCCCACCGACCGGGCCCGGCACGGTCAGGTGTTATGACGCCAGCCGCTGGCGCGCTGGCCAGCGACCCAGGCGGCAACCTGGGTGCGGCGTTGAAGGCCCATTTTGGCCAGCAATGAGGTGATGTGGTTCTTAACGGTCTTCTCGGCCACGCCCAGGCGCGCGCCGATCTCACGGTTGGACAGGCCGTCGCCAATAAGGTCGAGGACCTTGCGCTCGGCATTGGTGAGTTCGGCGGTGGGGTCGTCGTGATCGGCGCGGCGGCGCGTGACGGTGCGCTCGTCGAGCAGGACCCGCCCGGAGGCGACCGCGCGCACCACGTCGCTGATCTCCGCCCCGTGGACGGTCTTGAGCAGGTAGGCGCGCGCACCGGCCTGAAGGGACTCGGCCAGGGCCTCGTCGTCGTCGAAGGATGTCAGCACAACCGGCAGGGCCGCGGGGACGAGGTCGCGCAGCTCGTGCATGAGCTCAATGCCAGTGCCGTCGGGCAGCTGGAGGTCAACCAACACCACGTCGGGGCGCATGAGCTCGGCCCGGCGCAGGGCCTCGGCCCTGGACCCGGCCTCAGCGACCACCTCAAGGCCGTCGGCGCGGTCAATGATCTCGGCAATGCCGCGACGGACGATCTCATGGTCGTCCACGATCATGACGCGGACGTTCTCCGGTGTGCTGGCGCTGGACATGGATGTGAGATTAGCAGCGGCGGGGACCTACGTCACAATTCCGGTGCATTCCGGAGCTAACCGCTCGGGCCATCCGGCCCGCACCGGGGAGGCCGGCGCCCTGCCCCCGCCTCCCCCGACTCGGGCGACTCGGGGGCGGCACTCGGGGGCCGGTGCGCCGAGTCGCCGCATTGGACCCGTACCAGGGCCTCGGCCCCGGGCCCGGACGCGCGTACCCTTGATTATGAGGCGACCAAGGGAGCGCGATCCTCATGAGCCACACCCAGTCCCTACGCCCGCCGGCGGTAGCGGGCCTGTTCTACCCCGCCGAGCCCGCGCGCCTGCGCCAGGACGTCGCGGCAATGCTTGACTCGGCCCGCGAATCCGTTGGCGTGGGCGACCCTCCGGCCGCACTCATCGTGCCGCACGCCGGCTACGTCTACTCCGGTCCCACCGCCGCCCTGGCCTGGGTCCAGGCCGAGTCCCTGCGCGAGCGCCTGCGCCGCGTGGTGCTCCTCGGCCCCACCCACCGCGTAGGCGTGCGGGCGCTGGCCCTCCCGGGATGCCGGGCCATGGACACCCCGGTGGGGGCGGTGGCCGTGGAGGTGCCCCCCGAGATCGAGGCCCTGGCGCAGACCGGGTTGGTGGTCACCCGCCCCGACGTCCACGCCGCCGAGCACTCCCTGGAGGTGCAGCTCCCCTTCATGGCCGCGGTCCTGCCCGGTGTTCCCGTGGTGCCACTGGCGGTGGGCTGGGTCAGCCCTCAGGAGGCGGCCCGCGCCGTAAGCCCCTTCCTGGGGCGCCAGGACTGCCTGGTCGTGGTCAGCTCGGATCTGTCCCACTACCTGCCCGAGGAGGCCGCGCACCGGGTCGACACCGCCACACTGGGCCGGATCCTCTCCCTGAGCGCGGACATTGACCACGACGAGGCCTGCGGTGCCACCGGTGTCAACGCCCTGCTCCTGGCCGCCGGGGAACAGGGCCTGAGTGCGCGGCTGCTCGGGGCGGCCACCAGCGCCGACACCATTGGCAGCCCCGATCGCGTCGTGGGCTACTGCGCCGTCGCCTTCCATCACGGCCGCCACGGAGGTCACCAATGAGCCCCCTCGTGCCCGCCGACGCCGGGCTAGTGCTCCTGCCCCTGGCCCGGGCGGCCATTGCCGGCCGCCTGGACGCCGAACCGCCGCCCGCCCCCCGGGCCGCCTGGCTCACGGAGCAGGGCGCCAGCTTCGTGACTCTCACACTCAACGGCGCCCTGCGCGGTTGCATTGGCAGTCTTATAGCCCGCCGCCCCTTGGGCGAAGACGTTGAGGCCAACGCCGTTAACGCCGCCTTCCGCGACCCCCGCTTCAACCCCCTGAGCGCCGCGGAGCTGAACTCGATCATCATCGAGGTCTCGGTCCTCTCCACCCCCACCCCCCTGCCCGTGCGCAGCCAAGCCGACTTGCTCAAGCGGCTGCGCCCAGGCGTCGACGGCGTCATTCTGCAGGCCGGGTGGCACCGGGCCACCTTCCTGCCCCAAGTGTGGGAGGAGCTGCCCGAGGCGGCCGACTTCCTCGCCCACCTGCGCCGCAAGGCCGGACTCGCCCCCGGGTACTGGGGGCCGGACGTGAGGATTGAGACCTACACGGTTACAGCATGGAAAGAGACCGCCCCGGGCGTGCCCAATGCCGCCCCCACGGGCCGGGTACCCGATGGGGGTGCACCATGAGCGCCCGGACGGCGCCATCGGCCCCAAGGCGCCCGGCCGCGGAGGCAACCGGCCCAGAGGCGCCGGCGGGCGGGGACTACGTGGCGCGCTGGTGGAGCCGCGCCCCCGACGGTCGCCTGCGCTGCGATCTGTGCCCGCGGCACTGCACCCTGCGCGACGGGCAGCGCGGCTTCTGCTTCGTGCGCGTCAGGCGCGGCGACGCGATTGTGCTGACCACCTACGGACGATCCTCCGGCTTCGCCCTGGACCCCATTGAGAAGAAACCCCTGTCGCACGTCCTGCCGGGCTCCACCATCCTGTCCTTCGGCACCGCCGGCTGCAATCTGGCGTGCAAGTACTGCCAGAACTGGGAGATCTCCACCTCGCGGGACATTGACACCCTGGCCGCCACGGCCACGCCCACCGCTCTGGCCGCCGTCGCGCAGAAGGAGGGGGCGGTGGGCGTCGCCTTCACCTACAACGACCCGGTCATCTTCGCCGAATACGCCATTGACACCGCCACCGCCTGCCATGAGGCCGGGCTCATGGCGGTGGCGGTCAGCGCCGGGTGGATCGAGCCGGGGCCGCGCCGCGAGCTCTTCGGGGCGGTGGACGCGGCGAATATCGACCTCAAGGGGTTCACTGAGGAGTTCTACCGGCGCACCACCGGGGCCCGCCTGGGAGACATTCTCGACACGCTCGTGGATATCAGGGCCATGGGCACCTGGCTGGAGGTCACCACGTTGCTCATCCCGGGTTTCAACGACTCCGACGCCGAACTGGCAGCCCTGTGCGCCTGGATGGCCGCCGAACTGGGAACCGAGGTGCCACTGCACTTCACCGCCTTCCACCCCGCCCACCGCATGCTCGACGTCCCGCGCACGCCGATGGGGAGGCTGCGCCGGGCCCGGGCCATCGCCCACGACGCCGGCCTCGCCCACGTGTACCTGGGCAATGTGCGCGACAACGATGCCGCCACCGTGCGCTGTGCGGGCTGCGGGTGCGCGCTGGTCGAGCACGAGGGCTACCGGCTGTCCGCCTACCGGGTGACCGCGCACGGCACCTGCCCCCTGTGCGATCGCCCCGTGGCCGGGATCTGGGACCCGGCGGGGCCGCCGCCGGACACTGGTCAGTGGTGGCCCCGGCGCGTAGACGTGGAGGACTGAGCGCCACCGCTCCCAGGCGCGGGCCACGGGCGGATGCGGTTGGCGGCCGGAAGGGGGCTCCCGGCTCAGGCCGGGCGGCTGGTCAGCATAATCTCCTCGTAGTCCAGGCGGGCCAGGGCGTACTCCAGGGTCTGGGCGCAGTACAGGCCGTCATCGCGGGCGTCGAGCAGGGCGTCGCGCTGGGCGCGGATAGTGTCCAGCGCCCGCTGAGTGACCTCGGCGCGGGCCAATGCCTCCTTGGCCTGAAGAACCGCCTCCTCCAGGGACGGCGGTAGACCATCGGCCTCCTGGGGGCCATCGGCGCCGACGGTGTCGCTCGGCCGCTCGCCACGAGCCCAGGCGCGGATGAACGCCTCGCGCATGGAGAGCTCCCCGTGCGGCGCGACCTCATCCGACTCAGGCCGGTACGCCCCCTCGCGACTCTCCATGGCGACGTCCTTGGCGGCCGCCACCAGGAGCCTGGTGAGGGAGGCCCTTTCGGCGTCGTCGGCCCGCCCCGCCATGGCCGGTTGGACCAGGCGGACGAGCGCGGGCAGCGTCAGCCCCTGGATCACCAGGGAACCGGCCGCCACGAGGATGGCCACAAGCAGCAGGAAGGGGCGGTGCGGTGCGGTCGCCGGGAGGGTCTGGGCCGCGGCCAGGGTGACCGCGCCGCGCATCCCGGCCCACACGATGACCGCCCCCTCACGCGGGCCCAGGGGCTGGGCGGTGAAGTAGTCCAGGTCCGCCCCCGTGCGCCGCACTCGGCGCTGGGCCCGCTGCGTGTGCTGCTCGCGGCGCTCGGCCTCTCCGGCGGGCGCCGGGTCGCGGCGGCCCGGGACCAGCCGACGCACTGCGGTCAACGCAGTCAGCAGGGCCGTCCTCGTACTGCGTTCACGCCGACGCCGGTCCCAGGGCACCCGACGCGCCGGGCCGACCTCACCGTTGGCAATGGCATCGCAGCGCTCCTTGAAGGCGCTCATTCGCTCATTCATCTCCTCCCACTGCTGGGAGCGTCGGGCCGTGCTCGCCCGCAGGAGCTTGAGCATGGGGCTCACCACCGCTGCACGCACGACAATGGTGAGCGTCCCGGCCATGAGGGCGACACTGATTGCCGGGCCCAGGCTCGGCCCCGAGGCGCTGACCCGCTCAACAATGCCGAAGAACTGCAGCCCCATGACCAGGAAAATAAATCCCTCCAGCACCAGTTCGACGGTGTGCCAGTTCTGGCGCCCGGCCAGCCGGTGCCCGGGGGGCAGCAGGCGGGGTTCACGGAAGCCGGTTACCAGGCCGGCCACGACTGCCGCCACCAGCCCGGAGCCGCCAAAATGCTCGGCGGGCAGCGCCGCAATGAAGGGGACGGTGAAGGAGATGACCGTGTCCACGGTGGGATCCAGGGTGCACGATCGCAGGCGCAGGCTCACCTCGCCCACCAGCCAGCCCACGAGCAGGGCGATCAGGACCGAGGAGGCGAACCCGCCCACGACGCCGCCCAGTGTCACCGAGCCGGCGGTGGCCGCCGCCACCGCCGAGGTGAGGATGACCAGGGCGGTGGCGTCATTGAGCAGGCCCTCGCCCTCCAAGACGGTAATGATCCGCTGGGAGACGCCCAGGCGCCTGGCAATGGAGATGGCGACGGCGTCGGTAGGGCTGAGCACGGCGCCCATGGCAATACCCCAGGCCAGAGAGACCCCGGGAATGGCCCAGCTGAGCACCACGCCGACAACGAGTGCGCTCAAGGCGACCAGGAGTACCGCTAGCACGGCCACCGCCATGAACTCGCGGCGGAAGTTCATGGTGGGCATGGAGACTGCGGTGGAGAACAGCAGTGGCGGCAAGACGCCCAGGAGAACGACTTCGGGGTTGACCTCGATGGCGGGCACAACGGGCAGGTAGCCGACGACAATCCCCAGGGCCAGCAGGAGCAGGGCGGGGGCTAGGCCGAGGCGCGCGCCCAACTGGGAGGCGCCGGCGATCGCCAGGGCGCCAATGACGACAATGATGAGGATCTCCACGTCAGGAAGTCTACGTTCGAGGGCTCCGCCTTCGGGGGCGGTGGGGCACAGTTGTGCGCGGCAACAGCGGCAACAGCGTTAAGGCAGCGGCTCGTGTCGGTACCCGCCGATACCGTGGCCCCATGGATGTCACCGCAGACGGCGCGCCCGCCCCCGGCCGTGCCGGGGCCGGCCCGCCCGGGACGAACGAGATGCACCAGCGGGCCCAGGAGGTGCTGAGGGCCCTGGTGGGCGGCCAGGAGGCGCGCCTGCGCGAAGACCAGTGGCGGGCCATTGAGGCGCTGGTGGTCCACCGGCGCCGCACCCTGGTGGTCCAGCGCACGGGCTGGGGCAAGTCCGCGGTGTACTTCGTGGCCACGCTGCTGCTGCGCGAGGGCTGGGGCGGGTGGGAGCCCGGGACCCCGGCGCCGGCTCCCGGAGGGCGTGAAGCAACCGGCGCCACCATGATCATCTCCCCGCTGCTGGCCCTCATGCGCGACCAGGTGGCGGCCGCCCAGCGCGCCGGCATTCACGCCGTCACGATGAACTCCGCGAACACCGCGCAGTGGGATGAGATTGAGGCCCAGGTGCACGCCGGGCGGGTTGATGTGCTCCTGGTGTCCCCGGAGCGCCTCAACAACCCCGTCTTCCGGGAGGCGGTCCTGCCGCGGCTGGCCGCCGACGCCGGGCTGGTCGTCATTGACGAGGCGCACTGCGTCTCGGACTGGGGTCACGACTTCCGCCCCGACTACCGGCGCATCCGCCACCTTCTGTCCAGGCTGGGACCGGGCACACCGGTGCTGGCCACGACGGCCACGGCCAACGCCCGGGTCACGGCCGACGTGGCCGAACAGCTCGCCAGTGGGAGCAGGAACGGGCCGGTCCCGGGGGTCCTCGTGCTGCGCGGCTCCCTGGAGCGGGACTCCCTGCACCTGGGGGTGCTCCGCCTGCCGGACGCCGCCTCGCGCTTGGCTTGGCTCACCGAGTACCTGCACCGGGCCCCCGGCAGCGGGATCGTCTACTGCCTGACCGTCTCAGCCGCCGGGGAGGTCGCCGAGCACCTGCGGCGAGAAGGCCTGGAGGTGGCGGGCTACACCGGCCAAACCGAGCCGGCTGAGCGTGAGCGCCTGGAGGAGGAGCTGAAATCGAACCGGGTCAAGGCGCTGGTGGCCACCAGCGCCCTGGGCATGGGGTTCGACAAGCCGGACCTGGGGTTCGTCGTGCACATGGGGGCGCCGAATTCGCCCGTGTCCTACTACCAGCAGGTGGGTCGTGCCGGGCGCGGAGTGCGCCGCGCCGACGTGGTGCTCCTGCCCGGGGCTGAGGACCGCGCGATCTGGCAGTGGTTCGGCGCCCAGGGCTTCCCGCCCGAGGAGGCCGTGCGCGAGGTCCTCAATGCCCTGGAGGCCGCCCGGGAGCGCAAGGAGGGGGCGGTCTCGACGGCGGCGCTGGAGACCTCCACCAGCCTGCGCCGGACCCGTCTGGAGTCCATGCTCAAGGTCCTGGACGTTGACGGCGCAGTGCGCCGGGTCCGTGGCGGCTGGGAGGCCACCGGGGAGCACTGGGTTTACGACGCCGAGCGCTACACCAGGGTGGAGGCGGCCAGGCTGGCCGAGCAGGAGGCCATGGAGCGTTACGAGCGGCTCCAGGCCCCGCAGTGCCGCATGGCCTTTCTGCGCGCCGCTCTGGACGACCCGGTCATGCCCGCCGGCTGGCGCTGCGGGGTCTGCGATCTGTGCGGCGGCCTGAGCCTGCCCCGGACGGCGTCCTCGGCCCGGGTCGAGCAGGCCCGGCGGGCCTTGGGGCGCCTGGGTGTGGAGCTGACGGCGCGCCGGCAGTGGCCCACCGGCATGGCCCGGCTCGGGTTGCCCCAATACTCCGGGAGGATCGGGCCAGCGCTCCAGGCCGCGCCGGGGCTGGCCCTGGGCCGCCTGGACGGCCTGGGGATCTCGGTGGCGCTGCGCCGAATGATTGAGCCCGCAGGAGCCACCCCGGATCAAGGCGGGCCGGCCGCAGCCCCGGGGTCCCCCCGTGAGGCGAGCGGCGAGCGGCGTCAGCCCCCACCGGTCCCCGGCCGGCCGGGGACGCCCGCCAAGGGCGGCCAGTCGAGTCAGGTCGAAGAGCCCCCCGAGGCGCGCGGCGGGGCCGATGGCGTGGTCCCCCGCACCCTGCGAGCCCCGGTCCTGGAGCTGGTTGACCGCCTTGGGGCCATGATGCGGCGCGCCGACGGGGCCCCGGGAGCCGACGCCGTCGTTATTGTGGACTCCCAGCGCCGCCCCACGCTGGTGCGCCACCTGGGGCGGGCGGTAGCCCACCGCTTGGGCGCTGAACCCCTGGGGGTCGTGGGGATGACCGGCCCGCCCGGGCGCCATGGCGTCAACTCGGCAACCCGCCTGGCCGCTGTGGCCCGCAGCATGAGCCTGGAGGGTTGGGCGCCCACGGCCGTGGAGGGCCTGCAGGGCCGCACCGTGGTCCTCGTTGACGATTGGACGGACTCGGGGTGGACCCTGGCCGTCGCTGCCGCGCTGCTGCTCCAGGCCGGGGCCGGGGTCGTCCACCCCCTCGTCCTGGGACAGCGCTAGCCCCGCCTCAGGCCGGGGCGCGTAACCGCCTCACGAGCCCCGTGACCCCGGCGGTATCCCGTGACCCCGGCGGTACACCGCCGCCCACGACCTCCGGTAGGGTTCAGGCCATGAAACCCTGGCACCTCTATGTAGCTGCACTTGTCCTGTTCATCGCGGGCGCCTGCATGATAGCCGTCCCCCATATCGGGCCGCCCCCTGAGGTGACCTGTGTGGAAGAGGGTCAACCAACCTCCGGATTCGCGATCGAGCGCGACGGTCAGGAATGCCCTTTGAGCACAGAGGACTTCCTCAAGTACTGGGAGTGGGAGACGAACTCGGCCAGGCCGGTGCGCTTGGCCGGACTGGGAGTCGACGTCATCAGTATTGGAACCGCCATCGCGGGCGTTGTCGTTCAAGTCAAGCGACGCAGGCGCCGCCGCCTGGCGGCAAGGGCACAGGCCCCCGGCGGTCCCGCGGCCTGACGGACCTGGTCCGCACCTCCCTCAACCGGCTTCCGGCCCCGGGGCACCGCCCCGGGGCCGGATGAGAAGAACCGGCGGAGGGGTTCTGGAACCCGAGTGCGAACATCCTCCGGTCGCCGGTGGAACCGCCCCGGCCGCTTAATCGCCGCTTAATCCAGTTCCAGCATGCCGAAGCGCACCGCCTGAGCCACCGCGGCCGCCCAGGAATCGACGCCGAGTTTATGGAACACCCGCTTCAAATATGTTTTAACGGTTGCCTCGGCAATACACAGTTCAGCGGCGATCCGGCTATTGGACAAACCACGTGAGACGGCGACGACGATGTCGTGCTCACGAGGAGAAAGATCGGGGGGCGTCTGCACATCGACGCCATGACTGCTGCAGGCGGTCTGCACCAGCCGCGCCGTCACCCTCGGACTGAGAACCCCGCGCCCATTGGCCGCAGCGCGAACAGCGGCAAGAATGTCACTGCGCGGGGAATCCTTGAGCAGGTAGCCAATAGCCCCGGCCTCCACGGCGGGCAGAATATCTTCGTCGGAGTCGTAGGTGGTCAATACGACCACGCGGGGAACCGCCATGTCATCCGGCACGGCCGACGACCCATCCGTTCTTCTTCGTTGAAGCACCGCACTGCGCCCTCCGGCAGCACTGCGCGCCGTGCCCGCCCCGGCAGCACTGCGCGCCGTGCCCGCCCCGGCCGAGATCAAGCGAGTCGCGGTCACGCCGTCGACCCCCGGCATGCGCAGATCCATAAGAACCACATCCGGCTTCAGCCGATGGCTCAGGCGCACCGCCTCATCACCATCGGCGGCCTGACCGACAACCGCGATACCGGCGGCGGAATCAAGCATCCCCATCAGCCCGGAACGCACCACCGGGTGATCATCGACAATGAGCACCCGCACATGGTTATCCCCGGAACCAACAGACGTACTCGATGCAGTCGCAACATAGTTCACAGGGGCATTGTGGCCTTGATGAGGGTGCCGGCACGGCCGTCCGCACCCACCAACCCGTCCGACCCCACTGTGAGTTCTCCCTCTAGCAACTCCACCCGGGTTCTCATGCCCGTCAATCCCAAACCGGGAACCGGTCGACCGATCCCCACACCATCATCGGCCACGGACACGACCAGGACACCATCGGCGGGCTCAATCACGACCTCCACCCGCTCAGCCCGCGCATGCCGCACCACATTGCTCAGCGACTCCTGAACCAGGCGCAGCACCACCACCTGAAGCGCCGGGGGCAGCGCCTCGGGCAGCGCCAGGACCAGTGAGGCCTCGATCCCCTCATGGGACAGGGAATCAACAAGCCGATGCAGCGCCCCCTCCAAACCGCGCTCGCGCAGGGCTCCCGGGCCGCGCCCCTCAACCAGGGCGCGCGCCTCAAGCAGGTTCTCACGGGCCACCCGTTCAATCTGAGTCAAACGCCCCAGCACGGCGGGCGGCGCGAGCGAGGGCGACGGCCCCGCGACCCGCCCCGTCAACTCGCGCGGCCCCGCCGGCGGCTCCTCCTGCCCCGGCCGCTCGACCTGCTCGGCCTCCTCGTCGTCCTCCAGCTCCGCCAGGGCCGCCTGGGCCAGAGTCACCACGGAGACGAATCCCTGGGCAAGAGTGTCGTGAACCTCCCGGGCCCAACGCTCCCGCTCAGCGGCCGCACCCGCCGCGTGCTCAGCGGCCACGCGCTCGGCATGCTCGCGGGCCAGGGCCCGCAGCGCCTCCTCCTTGGCCGCCGCCACCTTGAGGGCGTCAGCACGCGCTATCTGCACCCGGGTCACCCAGGTCCCCGAGATCAGCGCCAACAGCACCATGGTGGCGGCCACCAGCACGGGCGCCTCGGCGCCGCTGACAGCCAGGGTCACCGCAATGCCCGCCCCCAGGAGGATGACGGCGCCGGTTGCGGCCCAGAATCGGGTGTGCACCAACCATATGAGAGGGAAGAGGATGAAGAAGCCGCCGAAGGCCAGCGCCGTATGCGGTAGCACGACCAGGAGCACGGCCGCCAGAGCCCACGTGAGCACCCGCCACACCCGAGGCGGCAGGGGGATCCGGTCCAGGGGCTCATGCACGCTGCCGGGCCTGCCGTTACCGCGCGAGGCGAAAACGATCAGCCGCTGCCACCACGACCGACGGCTCTGCGCGGGCCTGAACTCCTGCTCCTCACCCATCACCGATCGACGGTATCGCGTTTGGAGATGACAATGGCGGCGACGACGCCGACCACCAGCCAGGCTGTGACAACCGCCAGCCCCTTACCGGTCTCCCACCTCCCGGTGGGCTCGGCGATGGCGAAAGTGGGGGGAAGGAAGGCCTCGCGCATGAGCTCGGCGAACCAGCGCACCGGCAGCATCGAGAAGCCGTGAACCATCCAGCCCGGCAGCTGCCCCAGGGGGAGGAAGAGACCGGAGACGAACTGGAGAATAATGACCACCGGCGTCAGAATCCCGGCAGCGGCACGCGAAGAGGGGCACAGGCGGCCAATGGCCAGGCCCAGGGCGGTGCAGGTGGCTACCGTCAGCACCAGGGTGAGGGCCGCCAGCCCCCACGAGTTCACGGAACTGGGCAGCCTAATGCCCAGGGCGAGATTCCCGACCAGCATAATGACCACAACGTTGATCAGGGCCAGAACGGCATTGGCCGCGCACTTGGCCACCACGTAGGACCACGGCGGAACGGGCAGCACGGCCAGGCGTTTGAGTTCTCCCGTTTCCCGTTCGGCGGCCACGGCGATGGCGAGGGTCTGCATGCAGGTCATGAGGACGCCCATGGAGATCATCGCCGGGAGCATGTACTCGCCGAAGGTGATGCCCCCATCCATCGTCCCGGGGAAAACGGGCTCTTCGCGGTTGAGGGGGTGGGTTTGGGCGTGTGGGTGCCAGGGTGGGG
>ERZ773099.482-NODE-482-length-34284-cov-4.963160_pt1 | contig 34284 bp, 26 predicted proteins | sample MGYA00511120_ERZ773099 | MGnify/ENA primary metagenome ERZ773099 (study PRJEB29015, sample SAMEA2738012) | human oral metagenome | biome: human oral; feature: human-associated habitat; material: dental | place: China | collected 2104 ... | reverse complement strand
AGGCTGATTGACTGGCTGGTTTATTTGTGTTGGGGGATAATTATTCAACAAGGTCTATTGGCGGGTTTTTACTTGCTTTTTAATCTGAAAAATGGTAGAATTTAGTTATTAAAAAAATAATTGTTGGCAGAGTTTTAAACGAAAACTCGTGATGACCACAGAAAGGATTTTCATCTTATGACCATGAAAAAAGGTGAGTTGTTAGAACTGGCAAAAAGTATGAAGCTAGATGTCTCTGACAAAAATACTGTCGCCGAAATCAACGAAGCGATTAAACAAGCTAAAGAGCAAGCTGAGGCCAAAGACGAAGCGGTAATCGCTAGTCGCGAAGCTAAAGTCGCCAAGGCTGGCAAGCGTAGCGAAAAAGCTCTCAAAGAAGCCGAAGAAAAAGCCGAAAAAGAAGCCCGCAAAGAAGCTGGTGACACTTCAGCTCAGGGTGACGCGGTAGCGACTAAAGAAAAAGGTCCAGCGCCTAAAACCCGCTCATTACTCGAACGCCGTAGCAAAAAATACCAAGCCGCTTACGCTAAAATCGACAAAAATAAGGTTTATAGCCTCGATGAAGCGACTAAGTTGGTGATTGATACCAACCCAAGTAAATTTGACGCTAGTGTGGAAGTTCACGTGCGTTTGGGGGTTGATCCACGCCAAGCCGACCAAAATATTCGAGCAACAGTTAGCTTGCCCCACGGAACCGGCAAAAAAATCACCGTGGCGGTCTTCGCGCCTAAAGCCGAACACGACAAAGCCACCAAAGCTGGCGCTGATATTGTGGCTGACGAGGAATTTTTACAACAACTCGACAAAGGTGTGTTAAACTTTGATATTTTGATCACTACCCCGGCATATATGCCAAAACTCGGTAAATACGCCCGCACTCTTGGCCCCCGCGGTTTGATGCCAAACCCTAAGAGCGGTACTATTTCCGCTGACGTGGCGAAAGCGACTACCGAAGCTAAAGCCGGTAAAGTTGAATATCGGGTTGATAAACAAGCGATTGTTCACTTGTCGGTCGGTAAAGTATCATTTGGTGCTGATAAAATTGCTGAGAACATCAAAGCCTTCTTCGATAGTTTGCAGGCGCACAAGCCAAGCACTCTCAAGGGCGCTTATATTCAATCAATTTTCATCGCTACCTCACAAGGTCCAAGCATTAAAGTCGATTTACAATAACTGACTTAAACTAAGATTAAACTCGCTCACATTGTCGGGCGAGTTTATTTTTGGCGTTATTTTTGGTAAAATAAACAGTAGATTGAATTAAACGAAAGGAAAATATGGCAGATTTTAATCAAATTTTGACCCCTGGTGATTACCAGAACGGTTTGATCAATATGGTGGTGGAGATTCCGATTGGTTCGTGTCACAAAATTGAGTGGGACCGCAAAGTCGGCGCGATGAAACTTGATCGTGTCGAGCCGGAGATTTTTGCAAAACCGACTAATTATGGTTTTATTCCTCAAACTCTCGATGAGGACGGCGATGAACTGGATGTGCTCCTGATAACTGACAAACCGCTGACGACTGGAATTTATCTCGAGGCGCGAATTATTGGCGTGATGAAATTTGTTGATGATGGTGAAGTCGATGACAAGGTGGTGGCGGTGCCCGCTGATGACCGTAATAACGGCGACGCGATTAAAACTTTGGCGGATTTGCCACAACAGTTGATTAAGCAGATTGAATTCCATTTTAACAATTATAAAGCACTCAAAAAACCTGGCTCAACCAAGGTTGAATCTTGGGGCGATATTGAAGAAGCTAAGGCGGTTATCAAGGACGCCATTGAGCGCTGGAACAATCGCTAATCTTTGGGATTTATAGCTAAAACCTCCGAACTAAACACCGCTCGGAGGTTTTTAAGATAGTTGTATTATTAACAAAAATCTTGAGCTAAAATTGCGTTTATGCTAAAATTAGACTAACAACAAAAAACAGGAGTTATAATGAAAAAAAGAAAGAAAATGATTATTCCGGCTGCGATTCTGACCGGAGTAACGGTCGGCGGTGGCTTGCATCTGTTGAATATTAGTCAACCACTGACTCACCAGTCAAATATCGTATCGGCTTACACCTCGCCTACTAATCAACAAGAGCCAGCGACAGCTCCAGATAGTTATCAGATTAATTTCACTGATATTAATCTGAAGCAAGCACTTAATAAAGCCCTGAGGAATCAACTAAATGATCCATCTCGACCGCTAGGCAGCGAAATTACAGTTGGTGAAGCTAAACGAATAACCAGTTTTGTGAGTGAGCGGACTTTAGAAAACTCAAATATTACTAATCTGGAAGGTTTGCAGTACTTTGTCAATCTGGTCTCAGCCAATATCAGCGAGAATAACATTGCTGATTTAGCGCCGATTGCTGATTTGCCTAAGCTTCAGTATTTAGATCTTAGTAAAAATCAAAACGTTACTAGTATTGAGCCTCTAGCTAGAATTCCTAAATTGAAGAAATTGCAGTTTGGCATGAATAAAGTTACTGATTTTTCAGCTTTGGTGGCTGCGCCTATGCTGGAAGAATTAGAAATTAATTCGATAGTTGGTGGCGTATTGAATATGAGCAGTTTGAGCGGTTTAACCAAGCTCAAGGTTTTGAACCTTAATGGCAATAATCTAAAATCTGATAGTTTTGGTCCGATTAAAAATTTGCCACAGCTCAGTAAAATCACTATTGGTGGTAACTCTGTGGTTGATTTGCAGGAAATGCTAAAAGATGGTTTTAGCAACCTGGGCAGTGGTGCTCAGTTTAATAACCAGCATTACGCTCATAAGAAATTAGCTCTGAATCAGACGTTATTTCCAAATCCGCTAAAGACTCCTGACGGTAAAGTAGTGCCAGTTAACGAAACGGCTAAAATTAAAAATGCCAACGCTGATGGCACGCTTAATCCGAATGGTAATCATATTAAGCTGATGGTTAAAAATTTTGCAGATGGCGACTTTGGTGACGGAAAATCATTAGAGACTACCTGGGACACACGATTTACCCACGGTAATATGGTTAATCAACAGTTCCACGGCCAGAAATTTAAGATCACTTACAATATTTTAAAAGAAGATGTGGCGCCAACTATTACTCCAGCTCAACCGGCTAAGATTGTTTCGCGTAAGGGGGTTGCTATTAACCTAAACGACGTGACAGCTGAAGACAACGAGGGTGGTTCTGGTTTGGACAGTTTGACTAACGATGCAGCTACTCAAGGTTTGGACGTGACTAATCCAGCCAAAGGCGATTACACTATCACTTACACTGCTACTGACAACAACAATAACGTTGCTACAGTGACTCGTCAGGTAGAAATTACCGATGCTGATGATTTACAACAGGTAGTCAACGAGGCTACTACTGAGTTGACTAAGGCTTATACGGCTCTAACTAAAGAAAAGGTTGCTAAGAAGAAGCAAAACGCTGAGACAATTATCGCTCAAAACGACGCCACTCAGGCGCAAATCGATCAAGCGTTGGCTGAACTTACTGACGCGATCCGAAAATTGGAAGTTGACACTCGGAAGCTAGTTGAAGCGGTAAATAGATACAATAATGCGCCAGATTATATTCGAGAAGAACCAGCCGTCAAGACTGCTTTGCAAGAGGCCAGCGCTACCAATAATGACCCAAATAAAACTCCGGAAGCGGTTGATACGGCAACTAATAATTTGATCAATGCCTTGAACAATGCTGAGCGAGCTGAAGCCGATCGTCAGACGGAAGCAACCAATGTCTTGAAACAGATCGAGGGTAATGATAAAAAAGCTAATCGCACCCCAAATGCCATTCAAGACGTTAAGACCAAGATCAATGCTATCAAAGATGGCACCAAGCGCAATGCACTGTTGAGAAGGCTTCAGGTGGTTGAAACAGCCTACAATGATCAGAAAAATGCTTTGGCTGAGTTGATTGCTAATGCTAAAAAACCAGCAATTACTGAGGGTATGTCTGGAACAACTGTGGCTCAACTGCAAACCGCCATTCAAAACGCTGAAACTACCAGCACCAACGCTAACGCTTCTCAGGAGGCGCTAGAGATGGCGATTAATACCTTACAGACGGCGATTAACAATCTGCGGGCTGATAAGACCGAACTTGAAACATTGATAAATTCAGTGTCAGCTGAGCCAGACTATGTTAAAAATGATGCCGAAGTGGTGGCTAAAAAAGCTGAAGCTGAACGCGTTAAAAACTTATCAAATCCAACTGTAGCAGAAGTCAAAAAGGCGGTGCGAGAATTGACTGATGCATTACGGGCAGCGCGTCAGGCTGAGCAAGATCGCCAGACAGAAGCTATCGCATTGCTGACCAAAGCCGAGACCGATAAAACAGTTTACGTTTTTGATCAAGCTGAAGCTAAGATTAACGCTATTAAAGATATTAGTGTCAAAAACGCACTGACTATTCGCTTGCAGGCTGCTCAACAAGCTTATGACAACGTTAAAACTGCTTTGCAAAATAAGATCACAACTGCTGAAAACCCAGCTACTACCGATGCGATGACCGCTGAATCGGTGGCGCGTTTGCAACAAGCAATTGCGCAAGCTAAAAATGCATTAGCTGATAAAACTCCACAACAGACAATCGAAACGGCTCATGCTAATCTCAATCAGGCAATTACTCAGTTAGAAGTTGATATGACTGCTCTTGATCAAGTTATTGCTGAACACACTACTTTGCTAAATTATATTCAAACCGACCCAGCAGTTGTAACTGCTAAAGCTGAGGCCGACCGAGTGAAGGCTTTGCCGTCACCTACAAAAACTGAAGTCCAACAAGCGGTGTCTGGCCTAAAGACTGCTGTTCGCAATGCTAAACAAGCTGAGCAAACTCGACAAGATCAGGCTCAACAACAGATAGATCAAACTACAACTAACTTATCGCCAGCTACGATTGCTACTACGCAAACCAAGATCAACGACGTTAAAGACACTGTTAAAAAAGCTGAGCTACAGACTAAACTAAACACTTTAAAGCAAAAATTAGCTAACCAAAAACAAGCTCTGCGTGATTTGATCGTAAAAGCGCAAAAGCCTGATGCGGTTGATGGCATGACGGACGCAACCAAAAACGCTTTGACACCGAAAATTAACGGGGCGATCACTGTTCGTGATGATAATCAAGCTAGCTCCGCCCAAATTGAGACGGCTCGTCAGGCATTGCAACAAGCAATTGACGGTTTACGAGCGGATAAAACTGATTTAGAAAACGCTCTAACCGATGCCGAAGCGGAACCGGAATATCTCAAGGGCAAAAGCGGTTTCCGTCGTGCTTTGGAAAATGGTCGAGCAACCCGTGATAACCCTAACCCAACCGTCGCTGAGGTTCGCAACGCTGTTCTGGCTTTGCGTAACGCTAAACCGGAAGCGGTTTTGCAAGAAGCTCAAGCGCAACAGGCGATGGACGAAGCTTTGCAAAAGGCCCAACAAGAAATCGACAAATTACCGACCTTGCCTGATAACCAGTTGTTAAATATCGATATTGCATCGTTGGAACGATTATTTGATCAAGTTGACGAACCAGTCAAAAAAGCTGAATTACGCAATAAACTCAATGTCGTTAAAACTGCTTACAACAAACGCAAAGCTGAAGTTGAAGCTAAGTATCCTAAAAAGCCAAATTCTGGTTACCAAAAACAAGCTAATGTTGGATTATTAACCGCCTTGGTGAGCTTGCCAGTAACCGCCATTGCTGTTGTTGCTAAAAAATTTAAACGTCAATAATCAGACTGACCCATAAAATAGCCCGCTCGAATAACGAGCGGGCTATTTTAATGGCGATTTTATTAAACTGGCGAGTAGGTAGTGAATTTGCTATAATAAGCTTATGCTATTTGTCGATTTTATTAGCTGGTGGTATGTTGATGGTTTCAACGGCTTTTTGAAACGGTTGGGGCTGCAATTGGCTAAAATTACTGATTTTTTCTCGGTAGGATTGCTAATTAGGACCTTATTCACGCCGTTTCGGTTGATCGATTCCTATTCGGCTGGCGGTCAAACTCTTGACGATAAAATTCGCGCCAGTCTGGACAAATTAATTGCTCGCTTCATTGGTGGACTAATTCGTTCGACGGTGTTGATTTTTGCTATCATTGTGATTTTTACAACAATAACGATTGATTTATTAAAAATTGCCTTGTGGTTGAGCGCGCCACTATTGCCAATAATTGGGGCTGTTTTGCTGGCGATGGGAGTTACTCTATGATTGAACCGCGTTTTAATTATCAATCATTACGTTCGCGTAAAGCTCGTTTGACGGTGGGTATCAGCCCGGTGTGGCGTTTGATGCTAAAAGTTATGGCGGTTGGGCTGGTGATTTCAGGTGTTAGTTTGGTGCTTATGAAAGAATCACTGGGTTGGTTAGTACTAGGTTTGGCTAGTACGCCAGCGATGGTTTATCAGTGGTGGCGCTATAATCTCTACCGCTTGGAAATTATCGACAGTGATAAACAAACGGTTGACGACGTCTTGTCGAGTAGCGTGCTAGGGCGGTTGCCGGATCATCCGTCGCCCTATGATATTGCGACCATTGTGGGGACGACTTCGAGCGGGATTTTTATCGGCTTGCGGTTTGGCACGGGCGTAAAGTTCTTTCAAGAAATTGCTTCCAAAAATTCCGCCGACACTGAGCAAATTTGGCGTGATGCCATTGCAATTCGTGAACGCACTGGTTCGCGAACGATTTCAGGTGGTTGTTTGGCGCTAGCAATTATTAAGAATTTTCCGGCCCATCAGGGAATTTTGGCGCAGATTCAGTTGGATTATGATGATTTGTTGCAGGGCGTCAGGTGGCATGATTATTTGCATGCTTTAAAAAAACAGACTGGTCAATTTGTTAAAACTGGGGGAATTGCTCGCGATTGGTCGTTTGGTTATATTCCGCTACTGCGTCGGTTTGGGCACAATATTTCGGAGGCGTTATCGGGTCGGCGGTTGATTTCGGCCAAGATTCCGGCCCATCAGGATATAATTAATCATATGCTTGAAACTTTTGCGGGTGGTGGTCGGCAAAATGTCGCTTTGGTCGGTCCGTATGGCGTTGGCAAAACCAATATTGTCCAGGGTTTTGCGGAGCGATTGATGGACGCCAGCACAAAAGTGGCGGATAATTTGCGTTTTCGGCAGGTGATTGTTTTGGACGCTAGTAGCTTGGTGGCGTCTGCGCCAGATCGCGGTCAGCTCGAGGGGCTGGTGGCGCAGATTCTGGGCGAAGCCTATCAAGCAAAAAATATTATTGTATGTTTAGATAATGCTGAATTGTTTTTTGAAGAGGGAACTGGTTCGGTTGATTTAACCAATGTGTTGTTGCCGATTCTTGAAGCTGGTAATTTGCGAATGATTTTAACGATGAACGAACAACATTTTTTGCAAATCACTCAGCGCACACCGGGTTTGGCGAACGCTTTAAACAAAATTATGGTGGCGCCAACTTCGCAAGCCGATACTATGCTAATTTTGCAGGATAAAGTGGTGGCGATGGAGTCGCGCCTTGGGGTGATTTTTATGTACCAGGCGCTGAAAGAAGCTTATCGGCTCAGCAGTCGCTATATCCATGATGTAGCAATGCCCGGTCAGGCGATTAAACTGTTGGAATCGGCGGCTAGCTATCACGAGCAAGGTTTAGTGCGGTTTGTGTCAGTCCAACAGGCACTAGAAAAAACTATCGGCGTCAAAATCTCTGCTGTTTCGCAAGCTGATGAGCGTCAGAAATTATTAGATCTGGAAAAATTGATTCACGAGCGAATGATTAACCAGGTGCGAGCGGTGCAGGTGGTGAGTGATGCTCTGCGCCGAGCTCGGGCTGGCGTGCGTAACCAGAATCGCCCAATCGGCACTTTTTTGTTCCTTGGTCCAACCGGCGTCGGCAAAACTGAACTGGCTAAGGCGTTGAGTGAGGTTTATTTCAACGGTGAAGATAACCCGATTCGAGTAGATTTGAACGAATTTGTGACAATTGATGACGTGGCGCGATTGATTGAGAGTGGAGCTAAGAATCCGCATAGTTTGACGGCACAAGTGATGACTAAGCCGTTTTCAGTGATTTTGCTCGATGAAATTGAGAAAGCCCATCCTGCGGTGCTGACGACTTTACTGCAGGTGTTAGATGAGGGTATTCTGCGCGATGAGGATAGCAAAGACGTTAGTTTTCGTGATGCGATTATTATTGCCACGTCTAATGCGGGGGCATTGGAGATTCAGGATTATATCAGTCGTGGTGTTAAAATTAGCGATTTTGAGCAAGAATTTATCAATAATTTAATTCAATCGCATCAGTTCCGACCGGAATTTTTGAACCGTTTTGACGAAATTGTGATTTTTAAACCATTAGACAAGCCCGAATTGCTCCAAATTGTTGATTTGATTTTAGCTAGTCTTAACAAAAATCTCACCCATCAAAAAATCCAGGTTTCAGTCAGTGACGAAGCCAAAAGCTATCTGGTTGATAAAGGTTATGACCCACAATTGGGTGCTCGTCCGATGCGTCGGATTATTCAAAAATCAGTTGAAAATATTGTGGCAAAATCAATTATTGCTGGTGAGGTGACCGATCAGCGGGTGATTGAGATTTCGCTGGCTGATTTGCAGGCAGTGCTTGAGCCTTAAAAGAAGCTTGCGCTTTGCGATTGATTTCGCTATAATGGATTTATGGCTTAATATATCACCGTGGGTATATTATCTCAGCAGTGATATTTTATTAAAAACGGAGAATATGATATGGAATCGTCAAATTATAAACTTAAAATCGGTGAGCTGATCGGTCAAACTCGCGCTTGGCGTCAGATGACTCAGGCCGAATTAGCTAAAAAAATCGGTACTTCACAGTCAGCCGTTAACCGCATCGAAAACGGTAATCAAAACTTAAGTATTGAGATGATTGAAAAAATCTCCGAAGCTTTGCATGTGGAACTACTGGCTTTTAACAAAAAAGGCACGGTTCATTTTAAAATTAACGGCGGTCGAGAATTAACGGGCGCAATCGAAATTCGCTCATCAAAAAACGCCGCTGTGGGTCTGTTGTGTGGTTGTTTGATTAACAAAGGTCGCACCACACTCAAAAACGTGCCTCATATCGAGGAGGTTAATCGTATCGTTGAGGTGCTCGAGAGTATTGGTGTAAAACTGCGCTGGATTAATGGCGGTGCCGACTTGGAAATTACTCCACCGATGAAGCTTAAGCTTGACGAGATGGATGTGGTGGCCGCTAAGCGTACTCGCAGTGTGCTGATGATGATGGGCTCAATTATGAACAGTTATCCGAAGTTTAAAATGCCCTACGCTGGTGGTTGTAACCTCGGTAAACGCACGGTCGAGCCACATTTGGCGGGACTGCGCGAGTTTGGTCTGGCGATTGAAACTAAAAACGATTTTTATCAAGCGACCGTCACCGATTCACAAGTGACGGAAAAAATCATCGTGATGACTGAGCGGGGCGATACCGTGACCGAAAATATTCTGTTTGCGGCTGCTTCGAAAGAGGCGATTACTCATATCCACAATGCCAGCCCAAACTACATGGTGCAGGACGTGTGCTTTTATTTGCAAAAGTTGGGGGTGCGAATCGATGGCGTTGGTACAACTCGTTTGACGGTTTATGGTAAGGCTAATATTAATCAAGATGTGGAATACGAAATTAGCGAAGATCCGATTGAGGCGATGAGTTTTATTGCGGCTGGCATTGTGACTGATTCGGAGATTGAAATTCGTCGGGCGCCAATTGAATTTTTGGAGATTGAATTAGAAACTTTGCGGGCGATGGGATTGAAATTTGATCAATCGCCGGTTTATTTGTCGCGTAATGGTCAAACTAAATTGGTTGACATTAAGCTTTATAAATCGAAGTTAGTGGCGCCGATTGATAAAATTCATCCGATGCCATTTCCTGGTCTAAATATCGATAATTTGCCATTTTTTGCGATTATTGCCGCTAAAGCGCAAGGGCGAACTTTGATTCATGATTGGGTGTATGAAAATCGGGCGATTTATTTAACTGAGTTGTCAAAATTGAACGTGCGTAATCAACTGCTCGATCCACATCGTATTTATATCGAAGGCGTCAGTGAATTTCGTCCAGCCGAGATTGTTACCCCGCCAGCTTTGCGACCAGCGGTGGTGATTATGCTTGGTATGTTGGCGGCTAAGGGCGAGTCGATTTTGCGCAACGTTTATTCGATCAATCGTGGATATGAGGATTTTGCCCGTCGTCTGAATTCCCTCGGTGCTGATATTGAGCTTTTGTATTAGCTTAGCTGTTAGAAATAAAGTATCCTGAGTATTTTCAGTTTTTGGTTGCGAGGCTAAGATCGGAGCGAACATCGGTTTTATAAAATATGCTATAATAATTGTAAAATATTTAATTAGGAGAAAAATAGAGAGTATGTTAAACAGAGATGAATTTATATTAAATTCATTGAACGATTTGGATTTAACTCCAACAATGGAAAAAAATGCGAGAGACAAATATGCAGCGTTATCTAAGTATTTAGATGAGCATGGATTAAAATCGGATTTTCATCCTCAAGGTTCATTTTTGATAGGGACAACAATTCGTCCTTACTGTGATGGGAAAGATCAAGATTATGACTTGGATATATTGGCAATATTGAAAAGAAAAAAGGAAGATACAGATGCAAAAAGTGTAAAAAATGATGTTGGCAATTGTATAAAAGAAAGTGGAATTTATTCCGATAAGTTGGAAAAAGAAGATAGAAACTGCTGGACTTTAAAGTATGCAGAAGTATCAGATGGTGTTGGTTTTTCTTTGGATATTGTTCCATCTGTTGACGAAGATATTTTGATTAAGAATGATATTATCGACTCAGGGGTTTCGTATTCCAATGCAGAAAAAACTGTTGCCATAACGAATAAAGAAGTCTCTGAATATAATTGGTTAACAAGTAATCCTATTGGTTTTGGAGATTGGTTTTTGGGAATTAGTAATCAGCATTTAACTAACGATATGAAATCAAAGCAGTACAATAATTTACCATACGACATACGAATGGTGTTTACTAGTGCAGAAAAAATACCAACTTATTACTATAGGTCAAATTTGCAAAGAGCTGTTCAATTTATCAAGAGGCATAGAGATATTTATTACGACAGAATCAAATTAAGAAATGATAAACCATCGTCAATTCTAATATCAGCTTTAGTCGCAGACAGTGTAAAAGACAAGTGGATTTTATCGGTTTCGGAAATAGTAAATGCCTTTATAGTAGGGGTTTTAAACAGAAGCATTTCAATAATGCAAGATGATAAAATCTTAAATCCAGTTGATTTGAGAGAAAATCTTATTGAACGATATACAGATAGCAAATTAAACAATATGAATAAATGGATTGCTGAGTTAAATAATTTCATGAACATTGATGATGATAGAAAATTTAAGCAAAATATTCATAATGATATTAATACAAGAGTATTTGCAGAGTCATTTGAAACACCAACAATAATTACCCCTACAAAACCGTGGAAGAAATAATATGAGTTATGAATTGAGTTATGAAGTAAAGGAGTTATTGGATAGTCAATCTAACTTGGATGTAGAAGAAAATGATGCAGAATATATAATCCAAGGACTATACAAATACTCATTGGATTATGATGATTGCATTCTTCAAGGGGAAAGAAACATAAAACTTACAGTGCAAAAGAATTTCCCTAATAGTATTCCAAAATTTTATGTTTTTGATTATCCAGAACAAATAGAGCATATTTACGAAGATGGAAATGTTTGTTTAGCAACAATAGGAGAAATGATTTACTTTCTACATGAAAATCTCTCTTTGAAGGCTTTTATTAATAAATTTGTAAATTCTTTTATATACACTTTAGATTGGTTTGATAAATATAAGACCTATCCGTTTGGAGATAGGAAACATGGATATAAGGGATTGTTGGATTATTATTTGAATGATTTAAATTTGACTAAAGAACAATATAAGGCGATGGTATTTATAATTTATAATGATATGTACAGGGGGCATATGCCGTGCATTTGTGGATCCGGGAAAAGACTTAGATCTTGTCATGGCAAATATATGTTGCCTATTATAACGAATGATTTGTATAAGAAAGAGTTTCTATATGAAGCAAGTATGATATTAACGGAGGATGGAAAAAATGTCAGCAGAAAATCCTCAAAATAAAAATTTTGCTATTTCTAAAAATTTTGCCACAGCTCAAGATGTTTTTGGTGCAATAGCTTTTATATTAGCTGTTATCCAAGGAATAACAGCGTTTATCCCTGCTAAAAGTTTCCTTGTAATAGCAGGTGTAATTTTAGTGTTAGAATATGTATCGGCATATTATAAAAGTTCTTTTTTTGATAAAGGACATCGTATCAGAGAAATGGGACTTATTGATAATAGTTTTAAGGAGAAAAGAATTCCAAACTATAATAGTGAACCTTATTATAATAATTCTATTATATTAAGAGATGAAATAAAGTTATTGGCAAATACACATGAAAATTCTTTGTTTACCTCTAATATAGCGGGAAAAATGTCATTTCCATATTATTTGTTTTCAGCGATTACATTCTTATTTTTTACATTTAAACTATTTATTAGTGGTATGGATGATTACTCATCGCTTTTACTGGGCTTTATGGTATCTAGCAGTTTGTTTGATAAAGCCATTAAACTGAATTCTTTGAAAAACATCTCTGAAGAAGTGTATGAGAAAGCAAATGAAATATGTAATGTATATGAAAAGTCTATGGCTAAACCAAGTGTGTTTTTGCCAAAAATAATTGATGTACTTTTACTCTATGAAAATGCAGTATTCGAAACAAAAATAATTCTATCTGAAAGAATATTTAACCAATTAAATACATCGTTGAGTAAAGAATGGTTGGACATTAGGGATAATTATTCAATATACAAAAATCAAGCAGAGATGAAGAAATAGCACCTATCTCTCCATCTCCTTACTCATATATTTTTCATAATTTTTTGTGCGGAAAAATTTCCTTATTGCATTTATCCTTTACCTAATTCCAAACTTAATAAATTAAATAGTAGAACTGTTTTTGTTCATTTGAGAGGACTCGGTGTGCCATCATGCCGTAGTCCTCCTTTTTTTGTTTTCAAACAAGATTTTGAAACGAAAAGGAGGACGAAAAATGAATAAAGAATATTTCTTGTTTGTAAACGGAAAGAAGATTAAAGTTAGTGAAGAGATTTATAAAGTTTATTGGCAAGAGAGAAGAATTACTTGAAGCAGATAGATAGAAAAAATCATCTGCTTTTATTTTCTTCTTTTGACCATGATGGACATTTTGAAGATAGCATCGTTGATGAGGGATTTGATGTAGATAAGATTGTTCAGACACAGATGATGATAGAGGCAGTAAGAGATGCACTATCAAAATTAAATGATGAAGAAAGAGAAATCATTGATAGACTTTATTTCAATGATGAGACTATTCGTTCGGTAGCTGAAACGAAAAAAATATCTCATCCAGCTCTCATAAAGAGAAGAAATAAGATATTGGACAAGTTAAGAGAATTGCTGAAAGACTTTAGGTAATATTAATCAAAAGGAGCTAGAAAGATAAAGTCTATCAGCTCCTTTTGATTTGATAGAACGGAAAAATATGTTTAAAAATGGTATAATCATATAATAATATTCAGAAAATAAATTTTAAAAATACAGAGTTTTGATTTGTATTATGTATAAAAGAGAGGAGATAATATGGCTATAAATTTTTCGAAATTGAAGTCTTCTTCTAACCAATCATCTATAGAACCGAGAGATATTTTTATGGCATTGCCTACAAAGGATAAAAGCTATGGGTATCCTCGTGATGTTCAAACAGAAGTTTGGAAACAGTGGTTTGATAAACGCAATGAAAAAAACACAATCATAAAAATGAATACTGGAAGTGGAAAAACTGTTGTGGGGTTAACAATTTTACAGAGTTGTTTAAATGAAGGAAAAGGTCCTGCAGTGTATATTATTCCAGATAATTTTTTAATAAAGCAAGTTTGTGATGAAGCAATAAAGCTAGGGATTAGGGTTGCTTATGATAATGAAGGTGTGAAAGGTGAAGAAGATTATCATTTTAAGCATAATAAAGCAATTTTAGTAACAAATATACACAAATTAATTAATGGTAAAAGCGTGTTTGGGTTGCGCTCAAGTAATAATGTTAAAATTGGTAGTATCATAATCGATGATGTACATGCTTGTTTAGACACAATAGAAAAGCAACACACAATAACTATTGAGTCTAATCATGATTTATATAAAAAAATAATTTCATATATATCTAACTACGCAGAAGCCAAGGAAAGTCAAAATTTTTGTGATATAAAAGACAGAAATGATCCGAGATATAGTTACTTGGTTCCGTTTTGGATTTGGCAAAAAGAATGTCAAAATATATATAATAGTATTTCTAATGAAGATTATAAGGATGAAGCATTCGTATTGTTTAATCTTCCGTTGATGCGTGATAATTGGAAAACAGCTAATTGTGTTATTTCTGCTCGTAGGGTTGAAATAACATTAAAAGGTACTCCTATAAATAAAATAACTAGTTTTGAAGAAGCTCAACGTAGGATATTTATGAGTGCGACACTAGCGGATGATAGTGTATTTGTATCTAGTATTGGATTAAAAGAAAAAGAACTTTCCAATATCATTACACCTGAAAAGGCAAATGATATTGGAGAAAGGCTCATAATTTTTCCTAAACATTTAAATGCCAAGATAACAGATGAAGAGATAAAAAATGAAATTTGTAATGTTGCTAAGCAACATAATGTCGTAGTTATTGTGCCATCTTTTGATAGAGCTAATTTTTGGAGTTATATAAGTCCTAGTCAAATTCTTTCATCAAATGCAGATAATATACAAAGTGGTGTTGATAAATTAAAAAGAGGAGAATTCACGGGAATTACAATTCTAGTAAACAAGTACGATGGAATTGACTTACCAGATGATGCTTGCCGAATGCTTGTTGTTGATGGATTACCAAGTATACGGAGTGAGTATGATTTGGCAATACAAGGGATGAATCCAAATGACAAAAGATTATGCAGAGAACAAATTCAGAAAATTGAACAGGGAATGGGTAGAGGGGTTAGATCAAATAATGATTTCTGCTCAATAGTATTAATGGGAGAAAAACTAACTGATGTAATTGTAAATCAACATGGTAAAGAATTTTTCAGTTCAGCAACATTAGAGCAATGGAATCTTTCTCAGCAGCTATGGGAACAACTAATGGAATCGACACAAAGTCCTACTATAGAAAATATTTTTGCTTTGACTAATTATATGTTTGAGCGTAACCCAAAGTGGATTTCTGCTAGTAAATCTAATTTATCTAATGTTGTGTACAATAAATCTGGCAATGTAGATTCTTTGATTCTTGCGATGCGTGAAGCTTTTGAAAAAGAATGCTTAGAAAACTATGAAGAAAGTTTTTCAATTATAGAGCAAGAAAAGAATAAAACAAATGATAACAAAACTAAAGGGTTGTTGATGCAGTATATGGCTGAATATAAGAACTTCAGCAATCCGGCTGTTGCACAGGAAATATTACTTTCAGCAAGAAACCTTAATTCTATGGTTTTAAAACCAATTAAGGGAATCCAATTTTCAAAATTAACTAGTACAAATAATGGACAATCTAACTCTATTATAAAATATATTGAAGAAAATGGATTAAATGCCAATGAACATATTCTACATGTATCGGCTATATTGGAAGATTTAAAATTTTCAGATAATCCTGCGAAGCTATTTGAAAAAGCACTTAATGATATAGCATCAGTTATAGGTATTGCATCATCTCGCCCAGAAGTTCAGTTTGGAGGAGAAGCTCCTGATAACTTACTAGCATTTTCAAATTCTGAATATGTAATTATTGAATGTAAGAATAGAACAACAACAGAATTAATTTCAAAAGATGACTGTGAGCAGTTACTTGGTTCGATACAATGGTTTAAGAATCATTATATTCTTGGAGAAAAATATACTCCAATTATGATTCATAACAGTGATACTTTCCGAACTGAGGCATCACCTAGTCCAGATATGAGAATTATGACACCTGAATTATTGGATGAATTTTCACGAGCAATAAGAGGGTTTACAGAAGGTGTTGTCAAAAATGGAGTCTTGGGGAATAATAAAGAAGTTGAAAAATTATTAAATTCATTTAAGTTAAATGGTCATCAGATAATTGATCAATATACAAAGCCATTTAGTAAAAATAAATAACTTTTAAATTTTGCATCTATAATTTATAGATGCATTTTTAAAAATTTCATAAATCTGGTTACCATGATGGATAAATTTTTACTATTAAAGTGTAGGGGAAATTTATCCTTTTTGCTTTTGAGGTAGAAGAAAAAATCTATTCCGTTATTAAGCAAAGAATTCTACATAGCAGAAAGCTAATTGACCTTTGACAACTGAATAGACCAAGGTGGGACGTTATCCATTTGTGGAGAATTATGACCTACGCCAAGACTTTTCTGCTGAGAAATTGGTTTAAATGAATACTGGTAAGTGCCAAGGATAAAAGAAAAAGAGCGATAAATAGGAATACATAAAGGATAGGTGTGGCAATCTATCTCTGTGATGCAAATGGTGATAATGATACTTCAATAGTTTAAGCCGGCTCGTCTTAATAAGGGGCGGTGGTGAGATTCCAATGTAGCAGCCAATGCACCTACCAATGTCATAAAACTTATTATAAAAATAGTGAGGTTAAGACTATGAATAAGAAAAAAGAAATTAAAAAAGATAAGGATAAGAAGCAAATAGCAGATGATTATTCTAAGAAAATAACCTACTCTACAAGCGAAAGTGAAAAGCTTGATTTACTGGATATTGTTGAGATGTATCTATGTAAATCCTGTGTCAGGATTTGAGGGGCTGACAAAGAGAAATAGGGTGCGGTAAAATATAGGTGGTAGAAGTAATCTTCCGAAATGACTATTTGCCAAAATATCATTTTAGGAGGATTGTTATGAGAAATACTGCGTGTATGTATCTTCGTCTTTCAAGAGAAGATGGGGATAGTAATGAAAGCAACTCTATTTCAAATCAAAGACAAATAATCAAATCTTACGCTAAAGAAAAGAACATAGATCTATCTTATGAATATGTAGATGATGGATATAGTGGTTCTAATTTTGAGCGTCCAAATTTCAAGAATATGATTGATGACCTGAATAAAGGAAAGTTTTCTATCATTATGGTAAAAGACTTATCTCGTTTTGGCAGAGATTATATTGAGTCTGGGAAGTATCTGCAAAAAATATTTCCTGAAAAAGGTATTCGCTTCATATCTGTAAATGATAACTATGATAGTGATAATGTGGATGTTAGCGATACACATTTAATACTTCCAATTAGAAATTTTATCAATGACAGTTATTGTCGAGACATTTCTATGAAGGCGAAATCATCAAAAGAAGTGAAAAGGAAAATTGGCGAGTGTAGAGTCATATTGAGCTTCTATATTAGCTTAAAACCTTGAAAAACAGACCAAAAAGGTGTATAATAGCCAGTGTTTTGGAGCTGTAGCTCAGCTGGTTAGAGCACCTGCCTCTTAAGCAGGGTGTCGAGGGTTCGAGCCCCTCCAGCTCCTCCATTAAAAATACCCTACTCGCCTTGTGGGGTATTTTTAATGCGGTTTTTTTAAAAAAACTAACAGAGGCGCTCGCGAATCAAATTATCGATTTGGTCAGTAAGTTGTTCAATTGAATTACTTCCGTCAAGCAGAGGCAGTTGATTTTTATTGGCTATTGTTCGGTAACCGTCGATTAGTTGTTGCTGAAAATGATCGCCGCGCGACTCAAAAGCGTCCTGCCGAGAAGCGCTGAAATCGCGTTGCTGACGGCGATCAGAAGCGGTGGCGATATCGACATCAATTATCACTGTTAAATCGGGATTGCGATAAAAATCTGGCAACAAATTGTCGCAAATTTTTTGGACATAATCCATACCTAAACCACGCGCCAACCCCTGATAAATAATGGACGATAGATAATTTCTCGAGGAAACCACCCACACGCCACTGTTTAGTTTTTGTTGAATTTGTTCGATTAATTCTGTTCGAGATGCTGTAAATAACAATAATTCGGTCAATGCGGTGCGTTCCAAACTGCCATCTTTGACGATGGTGCGGATAGCTTCGCCGATTGGGGTGCTACCGGGTTCGTGGATCGCCCAGACCGTGGTTCCTCGGTCTTGCAGTTTTTTGATAACTTGAGTGCTAACGGTGGTTTTGCCCGACCCGTCAGTGCCTTCGATAACTAGATATTTACCTTTTTGTTGCATGTGTTTATTTTAGCTAATGTTTTTTAGATATTCAATAAGCTAAACTGTTAAGGTGATGTGCTAAAATATAATTATGATTGAATTGCAAGAAAATGTATTATTACGCGAGTTAACAACTTTTAAAATTGGCGCCGGGCGTGCGCGCTTTTTGGTGACTATAACTGATCGCCAGCAAGTGCCGGAGCTCTATCGCAAAGCTCGAGAATTAAACCTGCCGGTGATTATTTTGGGGGAAGGCAGCAATTCTATTGCGCCTGATCAGGATTTGGCGGCGATTGTGGCGCTTAATCGCATCAAAGGTATCGAGCAAATATCGGAAACTGAACTACGAGCGGGAGCGGGGGAATTTTTAGATGACTTAGTAGCTAGCGCGACCGAAAAAGGGCTGTGCGGAATTGAGAGTTTGAGTGGGGTGCCAGGCACGGTTGGAGCAGCACCAATCCAAAATGTTGGAGCTTATGGCCAGGATATTTCTCAGGTGTTAGCTGAGCTCGAGGCGTTTGATACGACGATGGGTGAATTTGTGGTTTTGCGCAATGTCGATTGTGGTTTTAGCTATCGGGAGAGTATTTTTAAACAACAGGCGCGCGGGCGGTATTTTATTACTTCGGTGACGGTTAAATTACATCACAACCAACCACGACCGCCGTTTTATACTTCACTCCAAAACTACATCGAACAGCATAATTTGACTGATTTTAGTCCGGCGAAATTGCGCCAATACATTCTAGCGGTGCGTGGTTCAAAAATCCCAGATTATCATCAAGTGCCGAGCGCCGGATCGTTTTTTAAAAATGCGCTGATCACCAAGCAACAACTCGACTATATCGAGCAAAATTTCGGTGCAGTGCCGTTTGCGGAGCCGATTGATGACTTGATCAAAATCCCGACGGGCTGGATGCTGGATCAGGCTGGTTTGCGCGGTCGAATCTTTCACGGGGTCAAAGTTGACGACCATAATGCTTTAATTTTGCTCAACGATTCAGCTGAAACTTTCGCTGATTTGACTCAGGCGGTGGCTGAAATTCAGCAGATTATCAAGGATAAATTCGGCGTGCTGATCGAGCAGGAGCCAATTAACATTGCCGTTTGCAATAAGTAGAAGAATTGTCTTTTTAACTAAAATATGATACAATTATAGAAGTTTTAAGAATTTGTAAAAGGAATAAAATGGCAGAAAAGATTATATTTAAAGTTAATAAACGAGAAGTAACCGGTAAAAAAGTTAAAGCTTTGCGCAAAACTGGTTTGGTGCCGGGCGTGGTGTATGGCGCCAAGCACGCTCCGCTTAATATTGAAGCTGACAATAACGCTCTGGAAAAAGTGATTGAGCGGGCTGGATTTTCAACTCCTGTCAATCTCGAAGTTGATGGCAAAAAATACTTTACCGTTATCAAAAACATCGCTCGTGATACCGTTAAACGCAATTTGGTTAATATCGAATTTCAATCAATTTCCGCTAAGGATCCAATTGACGCCGAAGTGGAAATTGTGCTCACTGGCCAAGGTGAGAGCCCAGCTGAACGAGCGGGCTTGGTGGTGATGCAGGTGCTGGAACATGTTGAATTGCGAGCTTTGCCAAACGATATGCCAGCTGAATTATCAGTAGCCTTAGATCAACTCACAGCTGTCGGCGATCGAATTACCCTGGGTGATATTAAATTACCAAAAGGTGTGGAATTTACTGACAAAGAAATCGATTTAACTTTGGCAGTTGCTAATGTTTACGATCCAGCTCAACTAGAAGCTCAAAACGAAGCTACTGGTGGCGATGACACTCAGGACGTAGCTGAAGTTGAAGCAGACAACGGTGCTGAAGAAACAACCGACGAAGCTAAAACTGAATAATTTAAACTAAAACCTCATTAAAACTCTCACCGGCTCAATCGAAATGGTGGGAGTTTTAAAAATTGTAATCAGTAATTGGGTGTGGTTTAATATTGACAATGGAATCGGTTGATTTAACGACTAAACTTAAAGCTCTGCCCAAATCACCAGGCGTTTATTTACATAAAAATGCCGCGGGCGAGATTATTTATGTTGGCAAAGCTAAAGTGCTCAAAAACCGCGTTAAGCAATATTTCCAAAAACACTTGCCCGACTCCAAAACTGAAGCCTTGGTCAAGGAAATCGCCGACGTAGAGTGGATCGAAACCGACTCGGAACTCGACGCGCTATTTTTGGAATCGGAGCTGATTAAGCGCTACAAACCGAGCTTTAACATTTTGTTGCGTGATGACAAATCGGCGACTTATATCAAAATTTCCGGCGATCGACTGCCGTTTGTGAGCTTCACGCGTCAGCCGTTTGATGATGGCGGTGAATATTTTGGGCCGTTTTATAGCGCCTATCCAATTAAACAAGCGATGCGTTATTTGCGTTGGATTTTTCCGTATTTGACGCGACCGCTAGAGGCCAAAAGCACCTCGCGCCTTGATTGGCACATTGGCCTAAATCCGCCACTGGCGACCGCAGACGACCAACAGAAATATCTTAGCGATTTACGGCAAATTCGTCGCTTTATCCGAGGTAAAAAACGACAAATCATCACCGAGTTACGGCGTCAAATGACTGAATCGGCCGGCAATCAGCAATTCGAACAAGCTACTAAACTGCGCAATCAAATCCAAGCGCTCGAAGCTCTGCAACGCAAGGTGCGGATTATTGACGCTGAGCAAAATCTATCGCACGATCAGGCGCTGGCGGATTTGCGTCAGTTGTTTGGCTTGGCGCGGTTGCCGGCGCGTATCGAGGGCTATGATATTTCGCATCATGGCGGGACTAATGTGGTGGCGAGTATGGTGGTGTTTATCAATGGTCTAGCCAAGCGGATTGATTATCGCAAATTTAAGACCAAAATCGACCAAAACAACGATTTTTATAACATGAGCGAGACGATCAAACGCCGTTTTAACCAAAATTGGCCCCGCCCCGATGTGGTGCTGATTGACGGCGGTAAAGGACAATTGCAGGCGGGAATTGCAGCCAGTGACGGTAGTTTGCCGATGTTTGGCCTAGCGGAGAAGCAAGAACTAATCGTTATTCACAAACAATTGTCAAATATCAATCTAAGTGCCGTCAAAGTTGCTGAATTGCAGGGGTTGGTATTCGAGGAGGGTGAGTTTTATGTGGTAAAGTTGCCACACAATACGGCAGTCATTAAGCTGTTGCAACGAATTCGTGACGAGGCGCATCGGTTTGCGGTTGGTTATCATACAAAATTAAAACTTGAAGCCCAAACCATCAGCGCCCTTGATCAAATCAAAGGCATCGGTCCGGTTACGCGCCAAAAATTACTTACAAAATACAAATCGCCGGCTGGTATTAAACGAGCTGGATTTGATTCAGTCAAAACTTTAATCGGCGAAGCTAAAGCGCGGTTGGTTTGGCGAGCGTTAGATTAGTTTTAAAAAAGCTTAGTTGCGAAACCATCACCAACCGTTTACAATAAACATAAGAGGAATTATGAAACGATTAGTCGATCAATTTAATTTTAAAAATAAAACGGTGTTGGTGCGCACCGACTATAATGTGCCGATTCAAGCTAGTCAGGTCCAAAATGATATGCGGATTCGAGCCAGTTTGGGGGTGATTCGGGCGCTAATAATGGCTGGGGCGCGTAAAATCATTCTCGTCAGTCATCTGGGACGCCCTGCTGGTCAAGGCTTTGAGGTGGAGTTGTCGTTAGCGCCGATAGCCGAACGTCTGGGGCAATTGTTAGAGCAATCCGTGGGTTGGGTGGCGGATTGGCAAGAGCTAATGCCAGAACAACTACCACCAGAACGAATCGTATTATTTGAAAATCTGCGCTTCTGGCCAGGTGAAGCTAATAACGATGAGGCGTTTGCTCGACAATTAGTGGCGTCAACTGGCGCGGAAGTGTTTGTTCAAGATGGTTTTGCGGTGGCGCATCGACAATCCGCCACAACTGAAGCGATTACCAAATTATTGCCAAGCTACGCCAGCGATAATTTTGTGCGGGAATATATAACGGTTGGCGGATTTTTACAAACAGCCCAGCGACCGTTAGTGGCGATTGTCGGTGGTGCTAAAATCAGCGACAAAATTGATTTTTTGACAAAATTGGCGGGCGAAGTCGATTATCTAATAATTGGTGGGGCAATGGCTAATGTGTTTTTGGCGGAGGCGGGGTTCGACGTCGGGTGTAGTTTGGTGGAAAACAATCAAGCGCCGGCGGTCCAAGCGGTTTATCGGGCGTGGACTGGGGCTGGCAAAAGCCTGGATCGGTTGATTTTACCAAGTGATGTGTTGGTAGTGCGCGATTTGCAGGCGACGGAAGCGGTAGCTAAACCCCTAGGACAACTGACAGCAACCGAGATTATCGGTGATATCGGCCCTGAAACTATTGCAAAAATTACAACACTTATTCAACAAGCGGGCGCAGTTCTGTGGAACGGTAACCTTGGTTATAGCGAGAATCCGTCTTTGGCTGGCGGGAGCATAGCGGTGATTACTGCGCTAATCAAAAATCACACGCCAGCGCTAATTGGTGGTGGCGACACGGTTGGTTTTGTTGATAATTTTACAACAAAAAACCAAACCAGCCCTCGCGGTGCGGTTTACTCTGAATTATTTTTATCAACTGGCGGTGGGGCGAGTTTGGAGCTGTTAGCTTATGGAGAATTGCCGGGCGCTAAGGGTTTACTTAATCTTTAAAAACCGTTATAATTGATTTAGCCATAAACATTTTAAAATATGACGCAAAATAAAAAAATCATTATCGGTAACTGGAAAATGAACTTCACGATGAATGAGGCTAGTTTATATTTGCATAAATTAGCTAATTTAATTCAGACCCATCGTTCGGTCGATGTGGTGCTGGCGCCGTCGGTGTTTACCCTTCAATCGCTCAGTTTGCAGATTAACAAACGCCAGTTCAAACTAGCCACTCAAAACTTTTATTGGCGCGATTTTGGAGCTTTTACCGGCGAAGTGGCCATCGCTCAGCTCAAAAATATCGTGGAATATGCGATTGTTGGTCATTCCGAGCGCCGGCATATTTTTCACGAAACCGATAAAGATATCCGTGGCAAAGTTCAGGCGGCCTTGCGCTCAGGTATTAAGCCAATTTTGTGTGTTGGTGAAACGATTGTTGATCGTTCGGCTGGTGAAACCAAAGACGTACTCAATGACCAACTGCTAACTGGTCTAGCTAATGTGACCAGCGAAGATATCGCTAATTGTGTGATTGCTTATGAGCCAGTGTGGGCGATTGGCACTGGACAATCAGCTCAAGCGGTTGATGTGGCTAAGGCTGTCGCCATAATTCGTGACCAAATTGGTTATTTATTTGGCAAAAAAGCCTCAACTGCAGTGCGGGTAGTCTACGGTGGTAGTGTAACCTCCGATAACGCCTTGGGCTTTTTGCAAATTAAAGGTGTTGATGGATTGATGATGGGCGGATCGAGTTTAAACGCTTATCAGTTTAACGATATTATTGAAAAAACTTACAATTTAACAAAAGAAGGGGGCAATTGATGCAAGATATTGATTTTGAAGCGCTTGATCAGGAAGTGCACAAGATTATGAACCAGAAAAAACAAGTCGCCGAGAAAAAAGCTCGCCTGCGCCAACAACAGAGTCGAGGGCGAAATATGGACATTATTAACGTGGCTCATTCTACCACCAAGCCGATTTCTAAAAGTCGTAAGTCGACGCCAACAGCACCGGTTCGCCCGACGGCTTCTGCTCAGATAGCCCCCCGAACCGCATCTCAGGCGGTTTCATCTTCGGGAACCGCATCGCAAACCAAGCGCTCAAATCGTGGCTTGCCGGTTGACGGCATTCGTCGGGTCAAACCTGCTACGGCGACCACACCCCGAATATCGACTGCACCCCGAGCCTCAAATATGCCGACCACGTCTCGAACGTCAACGGCACCTACATCACGGACATCAACTACGCCTGTATCCCGAGCATCAACCACGCCTGCACCCAGAGTATTAACAGCGTCTCAATCGCCTCACACGGTTATTCAACAACCAGCGTCAGCTCAACTAGTCAAAACGCTTCAAACTACACCACGCCCGGCTGATTTATCAAATACTGCGTCGGTATCGCGCGGAGCGAATTTACTACGTCAGCGTCGTCGATTAAATCAAGTGGGCGAAGCTATGACGGCTACGGCAATGGCTCCAGTGATAGAATCGGCAAATCACTCCACTGATTCATTGGTGACCGGTCGTTATCAAAGCGAAACTCTATCGACTAAACAACCAGATGGTTCGGAGACAGTTTATCAATACGATTCAGTTGATTATGTAGCAAAACTAACCCCTAAAGCGCCTCAACAACCAGCGCCTACTCCAATTTCGGCGTCTCAGCCGCCAAATCGGATTTCTCAGCCTCAATCTTCGGTAGTTGATTTAGATGAAATGGCTGAGCTAGAAGCTATAAAACCCACCGAAACCAATCCTGCTAGCGCCCGACGGGTAGAATTACCTCCGCAAGACCGCAGTTCTAGTCCGTTTTTGGATAGTGCCAAGGTAGATAAACGACCACTGGGTGTGCCGTATGACAAAGCAACGACCAGCAACCGTCAAGCTTCAACCTTGCAAGTGGAGCCAACTACTATTTTAGACGACACAGCGACGCTTTATCGAGGTGATACGTCGACCGCTCCAGACGCTCCTAGTAAATGGAGTACGGTAATTTGGATTTTGTTGACAATTATAGCAATTATTGGAGCATCGGTCGGTATTTACCTTTTGACAGTGTATAATAAGTAAATGGACTTATTTGCAGGCTTAAACGAAGCACAGGCTGAAGCGGTGCATACGGTTGACGGACCAGTATTAGTGCTGGCAGGGGCTGGTTCGGGTAAAACCAAAACTCTGACTCATCGGATTGCTCATTTAATTCAAAATTGTGGTGTGTCCGATCAGGAAATTTTGGCGGTTACTTTTACCAACAAAGCCTCTCAGGAGATGCGTCAGCGCCTTTCGACGTTGCTGGGGCGACCGAATAGTTGGTCGTTTATGCCGTATATGGGTACTTTTCACGGAATTTGTGTCAAGATTTTGCGTCAATCGGGCACGGCGATTGGCATTGATCCGCAGTTTGTGATTTATGATGAAACCGACCGCCAGGGTTTAATTAAACAAGCTCTTACCAGTCTTGGTCTGAAATCAGAGCTCAAACCGCGAGCAGTGTCGGCAGTAATTTCTTCGGCTAAAAATCGAATGCAAACGCCTGACGAATACGCCGAGAGCGTGTTTCATCATGATAAAAAACGCCTGGCGGAGATTTATCGGGAATATGAGCGCTTGAAGCGTCAAACGCGGGCGCTGGATTTTGATGATTTGTTGCTAGAAGTGGTCCGTTTATTAAAAACCGTGCCGAGCGTTCGTCAACAGTGGCAAAAGCAGTTTAAATTCATTCTAATTGATGAGTACCAGGACACTAATTCGGCTCAGTATAAAATTGTCAAATTGTTGGTCAACTCCCAGCAAAACATCTGCGTGGTGGGTGATGACTGGCAATCGGTTTATTCGTTTCGCGGGGCGGATTTTACCAATATTTTGAACTTTCAACGGGATTTTGCTGGTGCTAAGGTTATCAAGCTCGAACAAAATTATCGCTCAACCGGCAATATTCTATCTGTCGCTCAAAAAGTCATCGAAAAAAACCTCCAGCGCACCGACAAGCAAATGTGGACGGAGGCTGGTGATGGCGAGCCAGTGGAAGTTCGGTTTGTGGCTGATGAGCACGATGAGGCATTTCGTATCGCCAATTTAATTCGTGATTTGCGCAATGTTTACCAACTCGACGAAATCGCCATTCTTTATCGGACCAATGCCCAAAGCTACGGTCTAGAGCGAGCGCTGATTTCCGCTAATTTACCGTATAAAATCATCGGTGGCGTGCGCTTTTTTGATCGCAAAGAAGTTAAAGATATTTTGGCTTACCTGCGGTTGTGTTATCAACCGTATGATCAGGTCAGTTTGGCGCGGATTGTCAATGTTCCAGCGCGGGGTATCGGGGCAACAACTCAGGCTAAATTCATCGCTTGGTGGCAAGCTAGCGGACAAGATATCTTCACCGCCCTTAAACAGCTCGATCAATCAGATTTGCCGAAACTTGCCCAGACTAAATTAGCGAAATTTGCTACGGTTTTACAAAAAATCCAGGCGGAATTCTTAGCTGGCACCGCCCCGAGTGAGCTGATTGCTAAAATCATCGACTGGACTGGTTACGATTTGTTGATCAAAAAAGACGCCTTGACCGCTGAAACCAAGCTTGAATATCTCGAGGTGCTAGCTAATGAAGCCCGCTCTTATGCGGATGTTGGCTCATTTTTGGAGGATTCGGCGCTTTTGTCGAGCAGTGACAAAACTGCTGACGGCGGGCAAATTAGTCTGATGACCATGCACTCGGCTAAAGGTTTGGAGTTCCCGGTGGTGATGGTAATTGGTTTTGAGGAGGGGACTTTTCCGCACGCTCGAGTGTTTGAAAAACCAGAGGAACTCGAGGAGGAGCGCCGATTGTGCTATGTGGCGATGACCCGAGCTAAGGAACGGTTGTATCTGTTCTCGGCGGGCTGTCGGTTTGTCGGTGGATCGCGTCGCCAGATGCTACCGTCGCAGTTTTTGGCAGATGCTGGTTTGATGGCTGGCGATGCGGGCTATGTGGATGCACCGAGTGATGATTTTCTGGTGGATATGATTAATGAGTTTGAAATTGGCGATCGGGTGCGTTCGGATATTTTTGGTGAGGGCGAAGTAATTGATGTTGATGGACTAGCAGTTAGCGTGCGTTTTAGTAATAATCAAATTCGCAAGCTGAACGTCGAGTTTGCACGATTGCAGAAAGTTTAATTACTAAATCTGGGAGAAAAATGAGCCAAATACCGCCAATAGCTATGATTAACCCGATATATAATTTTGTAAACAAGTCGTGAACTGGCGCGCTAACCAGCGGACGAGTCGAGCAGAATATTGGTGGTATGTGACTGTTATGGCAGTGGCAATTGGCATCGTGTGTGTTGTGGTGCCTAGCGAGATGAGAGCATTGATAATTATTCCGTTGGTGGTTAGTTTGATGCCGGCGACGGCACGGCGATTCCACGATACGAATTATCACTGTCGACCTTATTTGATATTGCTGGTGATATTAATGGTAAGCTTGCCGGTGTTGGCTTTGAGCGGATGGATGTTTTTGTCGATTATTTTTGGTGGCCGTGGGCTGATGTTGGATATTTCCGCTATCCTCGCCAAACTGCTATTTGTGTGGCCAGTGGCTGTGGTGGCTTATGTTGTGCGAATATTGTTTATTTTGACACGCCCATCTTACGCTGGTGAGAATGAATGGCTAAAATCATAATCTTTATTTGACTTTTTTAGAGAATATTTAGATAATGAATGTTATGGAAAGAGACTCTGCTATTAATAAGGCTGATCATCAACAATATCTTAATAGTGCTAATCTATACGAACAGGATAAAATTGACATTGAAGTAATGCTTAAGCGAGCGCTTGATGAAGATAACCTCGAGGAAATAATGAACCATCTAGATTTATTTTCTGAACATGATCAAGTTGTAATTATTTCAGAAATACTATCCGAAAAACACTATGACTTATTAGTTGATAATATTCAAAAAATTCCTGAACATGATCAAGTTGTAATTATTTCAGAAATATTATCCGAAAAACACTATGACTTATTAGTTGATAATATTCAAAAAATTCCTGAGCAATTTCGAGATGAAATTATTGACAAGCTAGTTGATCGTGGGTCGGTGGAGTTGCTATGTAGGGTAATTAGTTATGGTTCTAACGAGGCTATAGAACGAGCATTGGATTGCATGGCTAGAAGCACAAGTGAGCGTGTAATAGAATTCTTAAGTTATGCTCCACTTGATATTAGTCAGCAGCTGATTTATCGATTCAGTGAGTATCACTCTTATTATGTGATGAGAGCGATTCTTGAGATGAATAACAATGCTCGACGTTGTGCTTTATTGCCAGTCGTCTTGCGTAGCGTTCATGCCGATTATTTTATGCAAAACATAAGGTCAGCTCAAGAACAATTTCCTCAATGTGGGGAATGGGCTATTCATGCGGTGCTCAGTGATAATAATTATCAATATATGGGCAACTTATTAACTTATGGTGACGAACAGCAATTAAATCAACTTGCCGATGGTATGTTCAAGGGCGATCGTTGGGGTGATTTGTTAGCTAATTACGATTCTTTGCCGGTGAGCAGTCAAACGAAATTAGTAGGTTCGGCTGAGTATCGGAATATGCAAGAAATCATGCAAGATGTGCCGCTACTGGATCCAACAGACTGTTTGAATGGAAAAATTTGCTCGGAGCGAGTTTTTAATATTTTGGGTAAACGGCGAATTGAGCAATTGATTTATTATAAGAGCGAGGCAGTTGATGTGTTTGAATCTTTAAATGACGCGGAACTGGTTAAACTTGCTAATTGGTTAGATTGGTTAGAAAGTACAGATTTATATTCAAGCAATTTACCAAGACTAATTCATCTGGGGGTAATTAGTTTTGTCCGTTATCAGTCAGTAATGGAACAACTAATGAATGAAGAAGTCATATTGTCACCAGAGTTGCGTGAAGGGTTGGTCTTTGCTTTAGAATCTAAGACAATAATTGCGATGAATAGTTTGGATGATTTAGCGCAAAGTCCATGCTTGATTCATAATACTTACATTGAACTTATTGACTCTGATGAACCACTGCAACGTCATTCCCTGGAAGGCTTATTTTCTAGGGCGTCTGCGCGGTACGTATTTACAGTTTGTCGGGATCTAACAGATGAAGTATTGAAAGGGCTAGTTGATGAAGATGTGTTATCTCTAGGTGATGTTGACTTTGTGAAGCTTGTGCGGCAAATTTATGATAATCCAGATTCGCAACAATCTCGCCAAGTCCTAAAGATGCTGTTATCTGATAAAGGTACGCGATTGGGTGGTCGTATGGATCATATTATTCAAAAAACTAGGGAGCACATGGGACGCATGTTTAAACAACAGCTATATGTGCCAAGCGGTGAGCCGGATGAAAGCACGATATATAATAATACACAGGTTGATGTTTACAAATTAAATGGACAAGACTTTAAAATATTACAACATGCAGTGCATTGTTTTAATAATAAACATAATCAGATTTTTCAGGAACTCAAGAAAGATCCTTCGGTTTGGAATAAAGCACGAGGCTCTTCGACACTTTCTACTAACTTCGTTTCATCTAATTTCATGAGGCATATTGCTGTAGAAATTAAAAATGATACTGGTGTATTGTATGGGTTTGCGGATTTTGCCGATGACGCCATTATTGCTGGTAATGAAATTGATATGGAAACCGATAACCAGATTGGAACAATGGATCCTTATATACTAAGAGGCCACCCCTATATAACACCAGATACTCTAATTGAGAACTCAATTCAATATTGGAAAGATAAGGATGACGTGGAATATGTATATGATGAAGAAGAAGACAAAACGTTCATGGATAGGGCGTATAATGAAGTGGCATTATGGCGTTTGAGTGGAACTAATCAAAATAGATATGCTGGTCGTATTCAGCCAAGTTATGTGATTGCCTACGGTAAAGATATGACAGCGATCGATGATATTAGTTTGCGATCGGCGACATATTTTCAGATTCCAATTGTATTGATTGACGATGAAATTTATAAACAAAGGAGATAAGGCGATGATGGACAGCTTAGGTGAATTACCAGATGAAGTAAAAATTTACGAAGGTCCCGATGATCAGTTAATAGAAGAAATGTTGCAAATTTTAAACGCAGAGGAAGAATGAAACATCAAGTAGAAATTGAAATCTTAAATAACGGGGCGCGGGTACTGTGGATTGATGTGCCGGACGCTAAATATCTGATTTGCGATTTTCATTTTGAGGCGGGGTATCGCTATGCTCGGCCTGAGCAGTATAATTTACCTCATCTGTTGGAACATTTATTTGTGACGCCAAAAGGCTGGACTGAGGTTGAATTTTTGAGTGAATTGGTTAAAAACGGGGCTTATTACGGCGCTTGGACCAACGACCAGCTGGTGCGCTATGAATTTCAGGCGCCTCGGTTCGACTGGGAACGGGTGATGGATTTGGTGATTTCGGCGCTAAATCAACCGAAATTTGAGCCGGATTATTTTGCTAAAGAACTGTCAGTTGTCGAAATCGAACTCGAGGACTGCCTAAATCATCATTCGCGGTTAATTTATCCGATTTATGCTCAAGCGACGGGTATCCAGGCTCAAACCTACGCCGACCGTTTAAAAAATCTGCCAAATATTACGCTGGCGGATATTCAGACTTATTATTCACGGTTTTTCACGACTGATAATCTTGACGTGGTGATTTGTGGCGATTTTCGTCGAATCAAGCCGAAGCTAAAAGCCAAAATCGAGGCGCTCAAACTACCACGCGGACAGCGCCAACGACTGTTATTCGATCGTCAGCACGGTGGTAGTCATTTGATTTACAAAAAAGACGTTCAAAACATCGATTTTACGTTTGTGTCAATTTTAGACCAAAAAATGACCATTCGGCAGACCACAGCCATGCGTTTTGCGATTTTTGCACTGTTTTCGTCCGCCAAATCGCGGATCTATTCGAAGGCGCGCGAGCAGGGCATCGTCTACAGTATTGAAGGTGGGCGCTACAACACCGAAAAATCAGCCGATTTTTATATCGATGGCGAAGTCAGTCACAAACACGCTCGGGCGCTGTTCCAACTGATAGCTCGGGAGCTACAAACCGTGCTGAAAACTGGCTTTATTGAGGTTGAACTGGAGCGCGCTCGACAAGCGATTTTGGGTGATCTGTCAATGGAAGACATAACGCCCCGCGGATTGTATGATTTTTATCGGGGACGCTATCTGGATTTTGACGAGTTGGATGATTTTAATCAATATGAACAATTAGTCAAATCCATTACGCTTGACGAAGTCAATTACATCGCGCGTCAATTTATTACTTCTGATAAAAAAGTCCTGGTAGCGGTGTCTAATTGCCAGGCTAAAGTGATTGATGAACTAGGCGAGTTAGTTGGAGTTGCGCCGGTTCAACCCAAGCCAAAATCCAAACCCAAATCCGCCTAGGCTTAAAAAAGTTGATAAATAATGTCAGGCTGGTTTTAGTTGGGGCGTCAGTTTAATTATTCTAAATCCGATAATGGCTCAACATGACTGGCGACTTCGGTGTTTTTGCCTAATAGTTGACGAATATCGGCTTCGATTTGGTGCGCCCGTTGATGGGCTTGTTTAACCGTCCACTCGTCCGGCACTAACAGATGAAAAACGACCAATTTATAATCACCAGTTTGCCGAGTTTGCAGTTTGTGATAATCCAGACCTTGATCTTTAAGCTGACGCAAATACCGACGCACGGTTTTTAAATCATCAGCGTCAATTGCTGGATCGAGCAGTCCATTAGCCGACCGCATAATCAGCTTTACGCCAGTTTTAATAATATGAAGTGCCACCGCTATCGCTATCAGTGGGTCGATAAACACCAGTCCACTCAGTCGAGCCAGTGTCACGCCGACCAGCACCCCGAGTGAGGTCCAAACATCGCTCATCAGATGGTGTCCGTCGGCTTCTAGCAGAATTGACCGATGTTTGCTACCTTGACTGATTAAAATTCGCGCCGTAATTAAATTTAAGCCCGACGCCAGCACTCCGACCAGCACTCCCAGATCTAGATTGGTAATGTCGGTTGGGGTAATCAGGCGCTCTACAGCCGTCCAGATAATCATTCCGCCCGCCACCAGAATCAGCCCGCCTTCAATAATGCTCGAAAAATACTCCGCTTTGTGATGACCGAAGTTGTGATTCTTGTCGGCTGGCTTGGTCGAATACCGAAAAATCACCAATGCCACCACTCCCGCTACTAGATTGACCAGCGATTCTAGGGCGTCCGACAGCAATCCCACCGAGTTTGTCGCCAAAAAAGCCACCGTTTTTAACCCAATTGTCGCTATCGCCGTGCCGATTGAGATGTAAATAAATTTTTGCAATTTCGCTCGTTTTGCCATAACCTAATTGTAGGGTAGATTGATGCAAAAGGCAATCCTATTGACTTATTCAGCATTTTGTGGTATAATGGGAAGATTGCTACGTTTAAAAAACGTATTTTTACTTGCTAAATCATGCCCATTTATGCTACAATTCTTATGTTTATAGTTTTAAAAAAGGGGAAATCAATAAAAACAATGCTAAAAACTTTCATCCGACAGCGACTGACCAAATTAAAGCCAATTTTTACTAAAATTAACTGGCGGGCTTATCGTTCTTCGTTCAAACAACACCCCAAACAGCATCTAGCGGTGCTAGCTTCTCTGGCTCTCATTATCTCACTAGTACCAATCTTAGCTTCCATTAAACGTTCTCAAACCTCCCAAGCTACTGGTCTCCAGCTCCAAACAGTCTCTCCGCGTATCGGCGCTCCTAGTGGTGGTGATAAAGTTATTTTTAAAGGCCGGGATTTTCAAGGCTTGTCTAAACTAACTCACATCTCAGCTGGTAGCTATCATACCTGCGCCCTCACTTCTAATTCTAAAGCTTATTGTTGGGGTAATAATGGTGCTGGTCAACTCGGCAATTCTATTGTTCCATCTACTACTATTCCTATTGCCGTTGCTCAAGGTGACATTCCCTCTGGCATTAAGCTCACTCAGATCTCGGCTAGTAGCAATCACACTTGCGCCCTCGGTTCTGATCATAAAGCTTATTGTTGGGGTAATAATGGTGATGGTCAACTCGGCAACAACTCAACTACTCAATCTTCATTTACTCCCGTTGCCGTCGCCCCGGGTGCTGTTCCTTCTGGTGTTAATCTAACCTACATTTCAACTGGTGCTGATCATGCTTGCGCTCTTGGCTCTGATCATAAAGCCTATTGTTGGGGGCGTAATAATCATGGTCAACTTGGTAATAACTCGACTACTAACTCATCCACTCCCGTTGCCGTTGTTCAAGGAACTATTCCGGTCGGCATTAACTTGACTCAGCTCTCAGCTGGCAACCTTCACACCTGCGCCCTTGGCTCCGATCAAAAAGCTTATTGTTGGGGTAATGGTCATAATGGTCAACTCGGTAATAATTCCACCTCCAACTCATCCACTCCCGTTGCCGTTACTCCAGGCGCTATTCCAACCGGTATTAATCTAACCTACATTTCAACTGGTGCTAAGTACACCTGCGCCCTTGGTTCTAATTCTAAAGCCTATTGTTGGGGTCATAATAGAAATGGCCAACTCGGCAATAACTCCACCTCTGATTCTTCCACTCCCGTTGCTGTCGCTCAGGGTGCTATTACTTCCGGCGTTGGCCTAACTCAGCTCTCCGCTGATAGTCATCACGCCTGCGCCCTCGGTTCTGATTCTAAAGCCTATTGTTGGGGTTGGAATGCTGATGGTCAACTTGGCAATAACTCGACTACTGACTCATCCACTCCCGTTGCCGTCACCCAGGGCGCTATTCCTTCCGGCGTTACACTAACTCAGCTCTCAGCTTCAGCTGATGGCGCTCACACCTGCGCCCTTGGCTCTAATGGTCAAGCCTATTGTTGGGGGTATAACTACGTTGGTCAACTAGGTAATAATTCCACTACTAACTCGTCTGTCCCGGTCGCTGTCTCTCAGGGCGCCATCCCCTCCGGCACCACCGTCAAGGTCGATGGTGTCACCGTCCCCGTCCGCTATATCTCATCCACTGAGCTTGAGATCACTATGCCTGCTCACGCTGAAGGTCTAGTTAACATCTCCGTCACCAATCCAGATAACTCCACCCACACTCTCAACCAAGCCTACGAATACTACCAAGCCAAGAATCCTACTCTCTCCTCCATCTCACCTAACACTGTATCCCCCTACGGCGGTGAAATCACCACCCTCACCGGCAACAACTTCGACACCGCTCGCTGGCGTAAAATTTTTGCTGGTGGTGATCATACTTGTGCTATCGATTACCGCA
>ERZ773099.481-NODE-481-length-34313-cov-11.050499_pt1 | contig 34313 bp, 28 predicted proteins | sample MGYA00511120_ERZ773099 | MGnify/ENA primary metagenome ERZ773099 (study PRJEB29015, sample SAMEA2738012) | human oral metagenome | biome: human oral; feature: human-associated habitat; material: dental | place: China | collected 2104 ... | reverse complement strand
CCGAGGGCGAGGACGCCTTCGACCGGGCCCGCAAGGCCCTGTTCGAGGAGGGCATCAGCGCGGGGCGCATGTACCTGGACCCGGCGCGTCCGGGCGTGGAGGACCTCATCGACTCGATCGTGGCGGGCGTGCGCTCGTCCTTCACCTACGCGGGCGCCCGGTCGATCCCGGAGTTCCGCGAGCGGGCGATCGTGGGGATTCAGTCGGCCTCGGGATACCGGGAGGGCGCGCCGGTGCCGGTGAGCTGGTGAGGGCGGCGGTCGGCGGGGTCTACTCGTGCCACGGGTCGATCAGCTCGATGCCGGTCTGCGCGAAGTCCTTCGTGTTCCGGGTGGCGCAGGAGGCGCCGTGCGCCCGGCAGATCGCGGCGATCTGTGCGTCGGCCGTGCTGATCGGCAGTCCTGCGCGCTCCCGCGCGGCGAGGATGGTGGCGTAGTGCTCGGCCGCGCTGCTGTCGAAGGCCAGTATCGCCCGGGTGCTCCGGTAGGTCTGCACGGTGGTGCTGACTGCTGTGCTCAGCGTTTCCCTGCGTCTGCCATTCGGAAGGCGGCGCACGCCGGCCAGCAGCTCGGCAAGCGTGATCGCTGTGATTGCGACATCATCTGCGAGAGACTCCATCCATACGGCGACGCGGGTGTCCGGGCGCGGCCTGAAGACTTCCGAGAGCACACTCGTGTCGAGAATGATCATCCGAGATCCGCCGTCCGCGCCGTATCCGTGCGAGCCGGCACCGGAAGGTCCTCGATTCCGCCTGACTCCTGCACTGCGCGCATGAGTGCCAGCCCAATATGGGGCTTGCGCACGGCACCTGTGAGAATGGCCCGGGCCTCCGCCTCCATGGAGCGGTTGTTCTCTCTCGCCTGGGCGGCGAGCCGCTTCTTCACGGACTCGTCTAGGCCGCGGATAACAATGGATGGCATCGCCGCTCCCTTCTCTTCGTGTGCTATCACTAATGATAGCACACGAAGGAGAGGCCGGACTCGGAGAACGCCGCGGGCTCAGTCGGTCCAGACGATTCCCTTGAGGAAGACGTTGACCTCCTTCTCACTCAGGGTGTGCCGGCTGGACTTGCCGAGCGCCGATGACGAAGGTCCGCCCCGTTGCGGGGGCGACGACGGCGCCGCGCTCGGCCAGGTAGCCGGCGTCGGAGGCGGCTCCCTCGCCGGCGAAGGTCTGCGCGGTCTCGCTGTCGACAGTCGTCTCGCCGATGGCGGTGAAGCTGTTCGGGCCAGGCCTACGCTGACGGTTGTCCTCCTGGATGGCAGTCTCGACGGTCGTGGGTCCGCCCCTCGACCGCGACGCCCGACATGCGGCCACGCGAGAGAGGGCGCGACCGTGCGCCGAGCGGACCGCGGCGTCCGGACGAGGCGGAACGTGAACGTACCTTTCCAACGTGAACGTACCTTTCTCCCATCCTTCTGGGGATAGAAGTCAGTAAGATGGGAGAAAGGTACGTTCACGTGACGAAGCTCCGTTGACGTTGAGACTGCACTCCGCCCAACGCGTCTCGCGCTCCCCGGGAGTCACTGTCCAGCCGCGTCGCCCGTCGTCGTACTACCGGGGACGCGGCATGACGCGGACTGCGGGTGCGGGTCTGTTCCCGGCCTGCGGTCGCGAGCGGGATCAGCGGGCGGTTCCGGCGCTCCCGGCGGCGTCGGCGATCCCGGCGCTCCCGGCGCTCCCGGCGCCGTCAGCGCCCGCTCCAGGTCGGCCACGAGGTTGGCGAAGCTCAGCATCGTCTTCACCTGCCTTCAGGAAGTCCACGACGTCAATGTCGTCGCCCAGGGTTGACGCGACCTTGCGGGGTGGAGCATACTGCTTGCGTTGCTCCCCACCGCCCGCCAGGGTTGGTGGGGATTTTTCTGGCATGAAGGAGTGCCCTGTGTCGCTGCGTGCGGTCGTCGTCATGGACTACCAGAACGTCCATCTCACCGCCCATGATGTCTTCGACCCTGATGGTGAGAGGCATGACGCTCTGATTCATCCGGTCCGGTTCGCTCGGACTGCAATACGACGCCGTAACGAGTGTCAACGTGCTGGCTACCCTGAGGCGGTGCTGAGGGAGGTCATCACCTTCCGCGGGCTTCCGCACACCGACTACAGCTGGGAGCAGCACCGCCGCTGCATGGCTCAGGCCGACCAGTGGCGCCGGGACGGCGCCACTGTCGAGCTGCGGGACCTGAGGTACTCCTTCCGGATGACCGCTGAGGGGAGTCCCGCCACTGATGTCTATGGCCGCAAGATCCCCGAGGGCACGGGGAGGGAGAAGGGAATCGACGTTCTGGTAGCCCTGACCTGCCTGCGTTGTGCTTTGGAACCTGAAGTGGACCTGGTTGTTCTCGCCTCGCGGGACACGGACCTGGTTCCCGTCCTGGACGCCGTCTACGACATGCGGGCGGCGAGTTCGACGGTGGCCAAGATCGAAACCGTTTCCTGGTTCGACAGGCAGGCCGTTACCCAGGGGCGATTCGCGGGTGGCAGCCTGCGTCCAACACGGCCGCGCAGGATCTGGAACACCAATCTTGACCGGTCCTGCTTCGAGGCGGCGCGGGACACGCACGACTACCAGTAGCTGCGGACAGGATCAGCCCTGCGCGGCCGCCGTCAGCGCCCGCTCCAGGTCGGCCACGAGGTCGTTGGGGTCCTCGATGCCCACGCTCAGGCGCAGCAGCCGGTCGGTCAGCCCGTAGGCGGCCCGTGTGGCCAGCGGGACGTCGGCGTGGGTCTGCACGCTCGGGCACGTCACCAGCGACTCCACGCCGCCCAGCGACTCGGCAAAGGTGAACACCCGCACCGCCCCCAGGAAGGCCGCGATGTCGACGTCGTCGGCGAGGTCGAAGGAGATCATGCCCGAGCGCCCCGGGTAGAGCACCCGGGTGACGCGCGCGTCCGCCTCCAGGAAGGCCGCCACCCGGCGGGCATTCGCCTCATGGCGCGCCATGCGCAGGGACAGGGTCTTCAGGCCGCGCAGCAGCAGGAAGCAGTCGAAGGGGCCGAGCGTGGCCCCGGTGGTGTTGAGCCGGTACATGAGCCGCTCGCCCAGGTCGGGATCGGCCACGACGACGGCGCCCGCCATGACGTCGTTGTGCCCGCCCAGGTACTTGGTGGCCGAGTACACGACGACGTCGGCGCCCAGCTCCAGCGGCCGGCAGATGACCGGGGTGTAGAAGGTGTTGTCCACCACCAGCAGCGCCCCGGCGTCGTGCGCCCAGCGCGCCACCCGCGCAATGTCGATCTCGGCCATCATGGGGTTGGTCGGCGACTCGATGACGACCAGGGAAGCTGGGCGGCGCAGCGCCTCGCGCAGGCCGTCCTCGCCGATGACGAAGTCCACCTCCAGGGCGCCGGCCTCGGTCAGCACCTGCAGGTAGCGGTAGGTGCCGCCGTACAGGTCCTCCAGCGTCACTATCCGGCTGCCGTAGGGGGCGAGGGTCTCGACGGCGAGCTGGATCGCGGCCATCCCGGAGGACAGGGCGAAGCCCGCCGTCCCGCCGTCGAGGCGCGCCAGCGCGTCCTGCAGGACGTCTCGGGTGGGGGAGGCCGTGCGCGTGTAGTCGTAGCCGGTCGACTCGCGCAGCCCCGGGTGCCCGAAGGCGGTCGACAGGTGGATGGGGGTGGTGATCGCGCCGGTGGCGGGGTCGGTGGCGGTGCCCGCGTGGGTGAGCAGCGTGTCGAGCCTCCAGGTCGAGGGCTGTGTCGGCCAGGAGGCGTGGTGCTGGATCGGCACGGTGCGACAGCCGGAGCGGTCGTCGTAGGCGCTGTGGGCGGGGGCCGCGGTCTCCGACGAGCCGGGGCGGACGGGGGCGGTCATGGTGCGGTTTCTCCTGGGGCTGGTGTGAATAGCGACCGATCTCGGTGCGGAACTGAACCGATCTCGACGCGGAACTGAACCGATCTCGGCGCGGAACCGGACCGATCTCGGTGCGGAACCGGACCGATCTCGGCGCGGAACTCGACCGATCTCGGCGAAGGGGGCTGGGGGCGGCGGGGCGTCGGCGAGCGGGGCCGCCGGCTCCCCGCCCGCTCACTGGCCCCCGAGGCCCGTCGTGGCGACGGCCTTGATGATCTGGCGCTGGAAGAGCATGAACAGGATCGTCAGGGGCAGGGCGGCGATCACGGCCGCGGCCATGGTCTGGGCGTAGATGACCCCGTAGGCGTTCTTCACCGTGGACAGCCCGACCGGCAGGGTCATCAGGTCGGGGTTGTTGGTGATGATGAAGGGCCACATGAAGTTGTTCCACGCGCCGATGAACACGAAGATCGCGACCGCGGTGACGATCGGCCGGGAGATCGGCAGGATCACGTTCCAGAACAGCCTCCAGTTCCCGGCGCCGTCCACGCGCGCCGCGTCCTCGATCTCCTGGGGCACCTGGTCGAAGTACTGCTTGAAGATGTAGACCATCATCGGCGCAATGGTCTGGGGCAGGATGATGCCGGCGAAGGTGTCGACGGCCCGCAGCAGGACCATCTCCTTGAACAGCGGCACAATGAGGATCTGACCGGGCACCATGATGAGGGCGATGGTGGCGGCGAACAGGAGCCTGCGCCCCTTGAACACCGTGCGGGAGAAGGCGTAGCCGGCCAGCGCGCAGATGACGACGGTCAGCGCCGTGACCAGGCAGGCCACCAGGAGCGTGTTCCACATCCAGGTGAAGACCTCGCCACGGGAGAAGACGATTCGATAGTTCTCCAGGGTGAAGCCGCCGTCGGGCAGCCACCTCAGCGGAAGGGACTGCGCCTGCACCTCGGTCTTGAACGAGGTGTCCACCGCCCAGGCCAGCGGGAGCAGCCAGCCGAGGGCGAGCAGCGCGAGGACCGCGAAGGCGAGCACGCGCGCCACCCTGCTGCGGCCCAGCAGGAGGCCGCGAGTGCGCCTGGCCTCGGCCCGGCGCTCGGCCCGCGAGCGGGTGCGATGGCTGCGGAGCTGGAGAAGGATGTCAGCGCTCATTGGACGTGTCCTTCCGGGTACGGGCCAGGAGCCGCGGGGCCACCGTGACGAGGATGATGACGGCGAAGAAGATGTACGACATCGCCGAGGCGTACCCCATCCGGTAGTTGGTGAAGCCCGTGTCGTAGATGTACTGGAGGATCGGGCGGGTCGAGCCCTCGGGGCCGGAGCCGCCGGAGAAGGCGATGAACATCTGGTCGAAGATCTTCAGGGAGGCGATGACCTGGAGGGTGACCACCAGCACCGTGGTGCCGCGCAGCTGGGGCAGGGTCACCGACCACAGCTTGCGCCAGAAGCCGGCGCCGTCGACCTCGGCGGCCTCGTAGAGCAGGTCGGGGATCGCCTGGAGGCTCGACAGGTAGAGCAGGAAGTTGAATCCGACCGTCCACCACACGGTGAGGATGACGATGGACCACATGGCGACATCGACGTCGGTGAGCCACCCGACCGCGTCCAGCCCGAGCTGCTGGAGCCAGTAGTTGACGAAGCCGACGTCGGAGTTGAACAGCCAGGTCCAGACCTGGACGACGACGGCGACGGGCAGCAGGTAGGGGGCGAAGAAGGCCAGGCGCCAGAACCACTGCCCGGGGATGCCGACGTAGACCAGCAGCGCCATGACCAGGGCCAGGAGCACGAGCGGGATCGTGCTCATCACGGTGAACAGGATCGTGTGCCACAGGGTGGTCCACATGGTGGCGTCGCCCATGGCCTCGGCGTAGTTGCCCAGGCCGATCCAGCCGCCGTTGCCCATGAGCGACTGCTCGGTGAGGGACAGCCACAGCCCGTAGGCGATGGGGATGACGAGGAAGACGAGGGCGACGAGGACGAAGGGCGCGAGAAAGGGCAGGCCCGAGCCGAGCCGCCCGACCGTCCGCGACGAGGCGGCCTCGCGCCTGATCCGGGCGGAGACGTTGGTTGCCATGACTGCGTTCCTCTTCTCAGGCGGGCGGGTTCTGGGCCAGGGCGTGGTCGAGTCGGTCGATGAGACCGTCCACGGCCTGCTCGGGCGTGATCGAGCCGGACAGCCAGCACGCCTGCATGACCTCCGAGACCCGGGACTGGAAGTCCGAGCCGGAGCCGGTGAACCAGGCGGCGGGCTCGAAGACGGCCTGGTTCATGACGTCGGCGTAGTGCGACTGCGGCTCCAGGGCCCGGTAGGCGGCGGACTCGGTGATCCTGAGGTCGGCCGGGGTGTGACCGCCGTCGGCCCAGTCCAGGGAGCTGCTCAGCATGCCGGCGACGACCTCGTAGGCGGCGTCGCGCCTGTCCTCGTCGAGGTCCGCCTGGCGGGGGAGCACGAAGACGTGGCAGTCGCCGAAGGAGGCCGGGGTGCCGAAGACGGCGGGCATGGGCATGGCGTCGAAGGGGATGCCCGCCTTGAGGAAGGACTGCAGCTCCCAGTTGCCCATGAAGGTGATCCCGGTGCGTCCGGTGGAGAAGGAGGCGATGGCGCCCCCGTAGTCGAGGTCGGGCGCGGCGATCTCGCCGTCGAGCATGTCCTTCACCAGCCGGGTGACCCTGATGGCGGCCTCGCGGTCCATCTGCACCGGCTGCCCCGGAGTGAGCGTGCAGGTGGCCCCCGTCTGGGCGTACAGGCCCCAGAACATGCGGCAGACCTGCGCGCCGTCGCCGGTGTAGCCGTAGGACACGCCCTGGCCGCCGGTGACCTCGGCGAGAGCGCGCCCCGCGTCGAGGAGGGCCTCGGGCGAGCCCAGGCCGGTCAGCCTGCCCCTGGCGTCGAGCAGGCCCGCCCGGTCGCACAGGTCGGTGTTGTAGAACAGCAGGAACGCGTGGAAGTCCAGCGGGATGGCGAAGAGGCGGCCGTCGACCAGACACTTGTCCCACAGCAGGTCGGGGAACATGTCCCGGGTGATGCCGTGGTCCGCCAGGCGGTCGACGTCCCAGGTGTCGAGCAGCCCGCCGGGGGCGTAGCCGACGACCCGGGTGGCGTGCATGACGGCCAGGTCGGGGGAGCGCCCGCCGACCGAGGACATGGCGAGCTTGGTGTAGTAGGGCCCGCCCCAGGTCAGGACGACGGGGTCGATCTCGATGCCGGGGCTCTGCCGGCCGACGGTGTCCAGCATCGACTGGAAGACGCCGCCGTCACCGCCGGTGAACAGGTGCCACAGCTGGATCCGGGTCCGGTCGCCGGCCGAGGCCGGGGAGCAGCCGCCCAGGAGCGGGGCGCAGGCGAGCGAGGCGCCTCCCAGGAGCGCCCCGGCCAGCAGACCGCGTCTGCTGGGTCCGCCGGACAGCCCTCCTGGCGGCGGCAGTGCCCGCTTCCTTGGTTTCATCACTGACCTCCTTGTCAACGATTCGCACGATCCGAGTGGGGAAGGCGCCCGGCCGCGGGATGGGTCAGGCGAGCTCGACCGCGAGCCAGCTGGCGGGCGGCAGGGTGGTGGTGAGCACGGAGCCGGCGAGCCCGACCGGGTGCGCCACCGGGACGACGGTATCGGGCGCGTCCGCGGTGTTGACGGCGTCGAGGTCGTCCGGGGCGAGGATCTGCGCCGCGACGACCCGGCTCGCCCCCAGGCCCCCGAGAGCGGCGCTCACCTCCACGGGCTCGGTCAGGGACCGGTTCAGGGCGAGCAGGCAGCCGCGGCCGGCGCCCGCGCCCTCGGCGTCCCAGGTGACCACGGCGTCGAGCTGGTCGACCTCGCCGTAGCGCCCGGTGCTGGTGGAGGGGCTGGCGACGACGGCGTCGTAGGCGGTGCCGCGGGCGATGCGCGAGGCGATGGCGAAGGGGTGGAAGATGGTCTGGCGCCAGGCCCGGCCGCCGCGCGCGGCGGGCTCGGTCATAATGGGCCCGATGACGTTGACCAGCTGGGCCAGGCTCGCGGCCCCGACCCGGTCGGCGTGCCGCAGCAGGCAGATGAGCAGCCCGCCGACGACGAGGGCGTCGGCTCCGGTGTAAACGTCCTCGATGCGCGGCGCGGCCTCGGGCCAGTCGTCGGGCGCGAAGCCGTGCTCGACGGCGTTCCAGGCCGACAGGCGCCACACGTTCCACTCGTCGACGCTGATCTTGATCCTCTTGGCGGAGCGGCGCTTGGCGCCGACGGCGTCGGCGGTGGCGATCACCCCGTTGATGAAGCGGTCGAGGTCCACGCCGGCGGCCAGGAAGCTGGCGCGGTCCTGGGCGTCGGGGTCGACGTAGCGGTGGAGGCTGATGTAGTCGACCTCGTCGTAGGCCAGGTCGAGGACGGTGCGCTCCCAGTCCCCGAAGGTCGGCATCTCCCAGGCGGAGGACCCGCAGGCGACCAGCTCGAGCCCCTGGTCGACCATGTGCATGGCGCGGGCCGTCGACAGGGCGAGGTGGGCGTAGTCCTCGGCGTTCTTGTGGCCGACCTGCCAGGGGCCGTCCATCTCGTTGCCCAGGCACCACATGCGCACGTCGTAGGGCTCGGCGCGCCCGTTGGCACGGCGCCGGCCTGCGCAGGCGGTGTCGGCGCGGCCGTTGACGTAGTCCAGCAGGTCCACCGCCTCGATCTCGCCGCGGGTGCCGAGGTTGACGGCCAGCATGGGCTCGATGCCGGTCTTGGCGCACCAGTCCATGAACTGGTCGGTGCCGAAGGCGTTGGTCTCGGTGGTGTGCCAGGCGAGGTCGAGGCGGCGCGGCCGATCCTGCGCGGGGCCGACGCCGTCCTCCCACCGGTAGCCGGACACGAAGTTCCCGCCGGGGTAGCGCACGGTGGTCACGCCGAGCTCCCTGACCAGCTCCATGACGTCGCGGCGCAGACCGGCCTCGTCCGCGCTCGGGTGACCGGGCTCGAATATGCCGGTGTAGACGCAGCGCCCCATGTGCTCCACGAAGGAGCCGTACATGCGGGGGTGGATCCGGCCGATGGGCCGGTCGGGATCGATGGATATGCGGGCCTCGCGCGTACGTGTCATGCGGTCCTCCTCCGAGCAGCCGACTCGCGTCAGAAGCAATGTTCGCCCACCTGCTTCATCGTTGTCAATGCGAAAATCTCCAGATGTGTACGCGCATCTACTGTTCTCGCAGTAATTATATGGTACAGCCAATGAGCCGGACCGTAAGACATCGTTGAACATGCTCTTCGGCATGCCCCCCGTTAGGATTCGCCCCATGACCAGCACGCTGACCGATGTCGCAGCACGGGCCGGCGTGTCGCCGAAGACGGTCTCCAGGGTCGTCAACGACGAGCCCGGCGTGTCGCCCCTGACGCGGGCCCGCGTCCTCGCCGCCCTTGAGGAGACCGGCTACTCCCCCGACACTGCGGCGCGCTCCCTGCGCACCGGCCGCTCGGGCGTCATCGGCCTGGCCGTCCCCGAGCTCGGACAGCCCTTCTTCGCCGAGATCGCGGACCGGATCGCGGCCTGCGCGCGACGGCGCGGCCTCGCCGTCGTCCTGGGCGTCACCGGGGAGCAGGGCGAGGGCGAGGCGGAGTTCTTCGCGAGCAGCACCGCCCTGGACGGCGTGATCCTGTACTGGCAGGGACTGTCCCCCCGGGCGCTCGCCCAGGAGGCGCAGCGCTGCCCGCTCGTCCTGCTCGGCGAGAACGAGCACGCCGCGGTCGACCGCGTCACCATGGACAACGAGCGCGGCATCGACCTGGCGCTGGCGCACCTGACGGCCCTGGGCCGCGAGCGCATCGCCGTCATCGGCGTCCCCGACCCGGCGTGCCGCAGCCATGCCGCCGGCAGGGCCCGCGCCGCGGCCTTCCGCGCCGCCGCCGGGCGGCAGGGCGTCGCCGTCGACGAGCGCCTTCTCATCGCCTCGGCGGAGTGGCGCCGCCCGGACGGCGCGGCGGCCGTCAGGCGCCTGCTGGCCACGGGCCTCCCCCTCGACGCCCTGATCGCCTTCAACGACGCCCTCGCGCTGGGCGCGCTGCACGCCCTGGCGAGCGCCGGGGTGCGCGTGCCGGACGACGTCGCCGTCACCGGCTTCGACAACCTGGAGGCCTCTCGCTACTCCTTCCCCTCCCTGACGACCGTCTCCCCCCGCCTGAGCGCCTACGCCGATGACGCGGTGGACCTGCTGGCCGCACGGATCGAGGACGCCGGCGCGCCGGCGCGGACCCTCGTCGAGGGCGTGGCCCTGCTCCCCCGCGACTCCACCATCGGAGGTGACGCGCCATGGCGGCCCAGGTGACCATGCAGCAGGTCGCGGACCTGGCCGGCGTGTCGGCCAAGACGGTCTCCAACGTCATGCGCGGGACGGGCGGCGCCTCGCAGGCGACCCGCGAGCGCGTCCTGGCCGCGGTGCGAGAGCTCGGGTACCGCGTCAACCCGAGGGCCGCGGCCCTGCGCTCGGGCAGGCACGAGGCCATCGCGCTGGCCGTGCCGACCCTGCAGCAGCCCACCTACGCGCTCCTGGCGGCCGAGCTCATGCGGGCCGCCGAGCCGGCGTCGGTCGTCCTCGAGCTGACCCGGGGAGAGCGGCGCACCGAGCTGGCCCTCCTCCAGGGCTCGTGGCGCAGCCGGTGCGACGCCCTCGTGCTCGTCCCGCGCGGCACGGACCCGGCCGCACAGTCGTACAGGGACGCCGACGACGCCGTCGTCCTCATCGCCGACGACGGCCCCGCGGAGCTGACCCGGATCACCTGCCCGCCGCAGGCGCAGGGCGATCTCGTCGCCCGCCACCTGAGCGACCTGGGGCGGCGCCGCGCCGCCGTCCTGGGCGTCACCGACCCGGCGGACCGGTGGACCGAGGCCTGCGAGGCGTCCCTGCGGCGGGCGGGCCTGGAGGTCCCGCCGCAGGCGGTGATACGGCTGGCCGAGCCCGACGGCGTGCGCGGCGGCGTCGAGGCCGTCGCGCGGCTCCTGCACCAGGGGTCGGACGTCGAGGCCGTCGTCTGCCACAACGACGCCATCGCCTCGGGGGTGCTGAGCACCCTGCTGCGACGCGGGGCGCGGGTGCCCGAGGACGTCGTCGTCATCGGCCGGGGCGACACGGAGACCGCCGCCTTCGCGACCCCGTCGCTCACCAGCGTCTCCTGCGCGGCCGCGGCCACCGCGGCGGCGGCCACGGCCCACTTCCGGGCGCGCCTGACGGACCCGCTCCCCCGGCCGCGCACTATTGAGGTCGCTCCGGCCCTCACGGTCCGCCGCTCCTCATCGTCCACGTCCTCAGGGACCTCAAGAGCCTCAGAGCCCTCGGGCACCTGAGGGCCGCTTCCGACCAGCACGCCGACACGACCCGTCATCCGACCGAAAGGACGCACCATGGCCGACACCGCCAGCTCCACGGACCGGTCCGCCGATCCCTCCGGGGGCCATCCCTTCCCCCAGCTGCGCCGCTCCCACTGGTGCAGCCTGGACGGCCCGTGGAGCTTCGCCTACGACGACGACGAGACGGGTCTGGAACGGGACTGGCCCTCCTGCGGCGTCAACGAGCGCATCATCACCGTGCCCTTCCCGCCGGAGAGCGAGCGCTCCGGCATCGGGGACACCGGCTACCACCCCGTCGTGTGGTACTCGCGCACGCTCGCCGCCGCCGACCTGGTCCGCGCGGGCCGGCCGGCGCAGGGCGAGCGGGTGCTGCTGCACTTCGGCGCGGTCGACTACCGGGCGAGCGTGTGGATCGACGGCCAGCTCGTGGGCGAGCACGAGGGCGGGCACGTGCCCTTCGTCCTCGACGTCACGCGCGCCCTGCCCGAAGGCGGCGAGGACGCTCTGCTCGTCGTGCGGGCCGAGGACCGGCCGCTGGACGCCGGTCAGCCGCGCGGCAAGCAGGACTGGCAGCCCGAGCCCCACAGCATCTGGTACTCGCGCACGACCGGCATCTGGCAGAGCGTCTGGCTGGAGGCGGTGCCGCGCACGGCGATCGCCGAGCTCGCCTGGACGCCGAACCGGGCCTGCGACGCCGTCGAGCTCGCGGTGACCACGACGCGCCCGGTCCCGGCGGGATCGCGGATCACCGCCCGGCTGACCATCGAGGGCCACCTGCTGGCCGAGGCGACTGCGAGGCTGCCGGAGACGACGACGGCGGGGCTGACCATCGATCTGCGCGAGCAGGTGCACGGCCAGCGCTACGAGAAGCTCCTGTGGTCGCCCGAGCACCCCCGGCTCATCGGGGCCGAGGTCATGCTCGCCCCCGCCAAGGCCCCGCTCACCGGCGGGCGGGCCTCGACCATCGCGCCCGCCTCGGTGCCCGACGTCGTCGCCTCCTACCTGGGACTGCGCTCGGTGGGCACGCGGCACCGCCGCTTCCTGCTCAACGGCCGCCCCTACTACGTGCGCGCCGTCCTGGAGCAGGGCTTCTGGCCGGACTCGCACCTGGCGGCGCCCGACGACGGGGCCCGTCGCGACGAGATCGCCCTGGTCAAGAGGCTCGGCTTCAACGCGGCGCGCATCCACCAGAAGATCGAGGACCCGCGGTTCCTGTACTGGGCGGACCGCCTGGGCCTGCTCCTGTGGGGCGAGATGGCGGCGCCCTACGAGTTCACGACGCAGTCGATCACCCGCCTGGTGGCGGAGTGGGGCGCGGCGGTGCGCCGCGACCGCTCCCACCCGAGCATCGCCACCTGGGTGCCGATCAACGAGAGCTGGGGCGTGCAGCACCTCGCCGACCGCCCCGAGCAGCAGGCCCTCAGCCGGGCGCTGGCCGACCTGACCCGCGCGATCGACCCGTCCCGCCCGGTGGTCTCCAACGACGGGTGGGAGCACACCTGCTCGGACATCATCTCGATCCACGACTACGACGCCGACGACCTGGCGGTGACGCTGCGCTACGCCGAGGAGGACAGGCTGGAGGCGCTCCTGGCCGGCCTGGGCCCGGCCGGGCGGAGCATCACGGTGCAGGGCCCGGTGGACCGCGAGGCGCCGGTGATGGTCACGGAGTTCGGCGGCATCCGCTACCTCCCCGACGGCGAGGAGGCGGACGGCGGCGGGAGCGCCGCGAACGGCGCGGCCCAGGCGGCCCCCGTGAGCGCCGCGGGCACTGCGGGCGCTGCGGACGCTGCGGACGCCGAGGGGACCGGCATGGGCGAGGACTGGGAGGACGAGGAGGACGAGGAGACCACCTGGGGCTACACGACCGCCGACGGGCCGGAGGACTTCGAGGCGCGGCTGCGCCGGGCCTTCGGCGCGCTCCAGGCGAGCCCCCACCTGGCCGGCTTCTGCTACACCCAGCTGGCCGACACCATGCAGGAGGCCAATGGCCTGGCCGACGCGCACCGCCGCCCCAAGATCAGCGCCAAGGTGATCCGCGAGATCGTCAGGACGCCGGTCACCTCCTGAGGGCGCGGGCGGGCGCCGCGGGAGACGCCCGCGGCGGGACGGCCCGCGGGCCCCGATCAGGCGCCCTGGGCCAGGCGGTGGTAGACCTGGTTGAGGCGCAGGGTCTGGGCGAAGGCGCGCGCGGTGGTACCGCCGTCGATGACGGCCAGCTCTATCCCGGCGATCTCGGCCAGGTCGGCCCAGGCCTCCAGCCCGGTGGCGGTGTCCATGACGGTGTGGTGGGCGGCGCCGGCCAGCATCCAGCACTCGGCGGAGGTGGCGAGGTCGGGGGCGGGCTCCCACACCGCCCGGGCCACGGGCAGCCTGGGCAGCGGCTCGTCGGGGCCGACGACGGTGACGGCGTTGGCGGTCAGGCGGAAGCGCTCGCGCATGTCGGACATGGCCACCACGACGGCGGGGCCGGGGTCGGCGTCGAAGACGAGGCGGACCGGGTCCTCGCGGCCCCCGATGCTCAGGGGGTGGATCTCCAGGCGCGGCCTGGCGGTGGTCAGTGAGGGGCAGATCTCGAGCATGTGGGCGCCCAGGATCTTCTCCCTGCCCGGCGTCATCTCGTAGCAGTAGTCCTCCATGAGGGAGGCGCCGCCGCTCATTCCGTGCCCCATGACCTTGGCGGCGCGCACGAGCAGGGCGGTCTTCCAGTCGCCCTCGGCGCCGAAGCCGTAGCCGGCCGCCATGAGCCGCTGGACGGCCAGGCCCGGCAGCTGGCGCAGCCCGCCGAGGTCCTCGAAGCTGGTGGTGAAGGCGGTGGCGCCGTGGGACTGAAGGAAGCGGCGCATGCCGGCCTCGATGCGGGCGCCGTAGCGCAGGGACTCGTGGCGCTCCCCGCCGGGGACCAGCTCGTCGGCGACGTCGTAGGCCTGGAGGTACTCCGCGACCAGGGCGTCGATCTCGGGCTCCTCGACGGCGTCGACGACGTCGACCAGGTCGTTGACGCCCCAGGTGTTGACCGAGGCGCCCAGGCGCAGCTCGGCCTCGGTCTTGTCCCCCTCGGTGACGGCGACGCCCCGCATGTTGTCGCCGAAGCGGACCAGGCGGGTGCGGTGGAGGGCGTCCCAGCCGGCGGCGGCGCGCGCCCAGGTGCCGATCTTGCTCCGGGTGGCCGGGTGGGTGGCGTGGCCGACGACGACCTTGCGCCGCTGTCCGAGGCGGGTCAGGATGTAGCCGAGCTCGCGGTCGCCGTGAGCGGACTGGTTGAGGTTCATGTAGTCCATGTCGATGGTGGACCACGGCAGCCGCTCGGAGTACTGGGTGTGGAGCTGGAGGAGCGGCTCGACCAGGGCGTCGATGCCCGCGATCCACATCTTGGCCGGGGAGAAGGTGTGCATCCAGGCGATGACGCCGATGCAGGCGTCGTCGGCGTTGGCGGCGAGCATGGCGGCCCGGATGGCGTCGCGGTCCTTGAGGACCGGCTTCCACACGATCGGCACGGGGACGGCGCCGGCGTCGTCGAGCCAGGCGGCGACCTGCCGGGACTGGTCGGCGACCCGGGCGAGGGTCTCCTCGCCGTAGAGGTCCTGGGAGCCGGTGAGGAACCAGATCTCCTTGCTCTCGAAGGGGCTGGGCGCAGCGGTCATGAGTGGTCTCCTTGGCGGCGGGAGGAGGGACGACGACGGGGACGGCGGTCCGGGGCGCACGTCGTCGGGCGGCACGAGCTGTTTCATGCTCGGCGTTCGCGTCGTGGGATGTCAAGCGTCGCTGGGCCCGTCCGCGCCGGCAAACGTGTTGACGGTAACGCTCGATTCGTCGTTTAATGAAATTAAACGAGCGGTTACCCCACCTGCCCGCCCGCCCCGGCATCGGCCAAAGGAGCCCCATGTCCACCAGACCCACTGAGTCCGCCGACTCCACCGCGGCGTCCGACCCCTTGCTGGAGGAGCCGACCCGCCCCGGCACCTCCGCGAAGTACCTCGGAGGCCGCCCCTACTACCAGTACCTCGTCTCCTTCATCATCGCCTCGGTCTTCCTGTACTCCTGCTACGCGGCCATGGCGGGCGTCCTGCTGCCCAACTCCGTGCAGACCATCGAGTTCCGGCACTTCTTCGCCGGCACGAGCGTGACGACCATCAACGACGTCCAGGCCCTGACCGACCTCAAGCAGGCCATCGACGCGGGCACGGCCACCGCCACCGCCGACCAGCAGCACCTCCTCGACCTGCTGGCGCAGTACGACGCCGCACGGGCCAGGTCGATCTCCCTGATGATGTCGATCGGCTCCTTCTTCACCCTGTTCGCCCAGCCGATCGTCGGGGTCATCTCCGACCGCTGGCGCTCGGCCTTCGGACGGCGCGCCTTCTGGATCGTCGCCGGAGCCATCGGCGGCGCGGTCTTCATGGTCGGGCTGCGCTACTCCAGCACCATCGCCCTGCTCACCGTCTTCTGGACCGTGGGCCAGGTCTCGCTGAACTTCATGCAGGCGCCCCTGTCCACCACCGTGGCCGACCGCGTCCCGGAGAACAGGGTCGGCATGGTCTCCGGACTGTCCGGCGTGGGCATGATGGGCGGCTTCACCGGCGGGAGCGTCGTGGCCGGGCTGCTCATGAACCGCCTGGGCCTGGACACCTACTTCGTCTTCGCCCTGGCCGTGGTCGCCGGAGCCCTCCTGTTCGTCGCCCTCGCCAAGGACCGCTCCTCCAAGAACCTGGAGGTCGCCCCCTTCGACTGGATCGGCTTCTTCAAGGGCTACGCCATCCCCATGCGCGACCACGACTTCCGCTGGACCTGGATCGCCCGCTTCTTCATGTTCTTCGGCTACACCGCCATCTCCAACTTCGTCCTGTACATCCTGCAGTCCCACATCCAGCCCGCCCTGTCCGCCTCCGAGGCCAACACCACCTTCGCCGGCCTGTCCTCGGCGGCCCTGCCCGGGCAGCTGCTCATGATGCTCATCGCGGGCAGGCTCTCCGACAAGGTCGGGCGCCGCAAGCCCTTCGTCATCGGCTCGTCGGCCTTCATCGCAGCGATCCTCCTCATCCCGCTGCTCGTCCCGTCCCTGGCCGCCTTCTACGCCTTCTACATCCTGCTGGCCGCCTCCTACGGCATGTACATGGCCGTGGACGTCGCCCTGTTCATCGACGTGCTGCCCGACAAGGAGGCCGCCGGTCGCGACCTGGGCGTGGCCAACGTCGCCTCCAACATCGGCCAGATGCTCGCCCCGGTCGCCGCCGGACAGGTCGTCGCCCTCACCGCCGGGTACAGCTCGCTGTTCATCATGTCGATCATCGCGGTCGCCATCAGCGCCGTCGCCATCGTCCCCGTCAAGAAGGTCAAGTAACCGCGGGCCGGGCGGGGCCGACGCGCGCCGGCCCCGCCCGGCACCGCCCCGCGCAGCTCGCGCAACCCGCCCAACGACTCGATGAGGAGCCCAGCATGACCACTGAACCAGCTGAACCGACAGCACCACCGGCACCCGCCGCCCCCAGGACCTGGGCCTACGGGACCCGGCCCTGGCTGCCCGAGGCCGATCGCCTGGAGGGGGTCCGCCCCCGCACCCGGGTCATTGTCGACAACGACTTCGCGGGCGACCCCGACGACCTCTTCCAGCTCGCCCACCACCTGCTCGTCGAGGGCACCGAGGTGCGCGGCGTCGTCGTCTCCCGTCTGAGGGAGGACGACGCCTGGAACCGCACCGGCTCCTCGATCCGGACCGGCCGCGAGCGGGTCGAGGGCCTGCTCGCGGCGATGGGCGTCACCGGCGTCGACCTGTACGACGGCGACGACCGCGGCTTCGACGCCCACAGCGGCCCCACCGACGCCTCGCGCTTCATCGTCGCCGAGGCCATGCGCGACGACGACCGCCCCCTGTACCTGGTCGCGGGCGGCTCGCTCGGCGACGTCGCCCGCGCCTTCAAGGCCGAGCCGGCCATCGCCGACCGCCTCACGCTCATCTGGATCGGGGGCTCCGAGCACGCGGGGCTGGCGTACGTGCCCGAGGGCGCCTCGGCGCTGGAGTACAACATGGCGCTCGACATCGCCTCGGCGCTCTACGTGTTCAACGAGACCGACGCCCGCGTCTGGCAGATGCCCCGCGACGTCTACCGCTCGGCAGCCGTCTCCCTGCCGGTCATCCGCCGCGGCTGCGCGGCCGCCGGGGCGCTGGGGGGCTACCTCCTGGCCCAGCTGGGCGGGGTGCGCTCCATGGTGGCGGGCGCGGGCATGCACCCCGGGGCCACCTACGTGCTCGGCGACCAGCCGCTGGTCCTGCTGTCCTCGCTGCAGACCACCTTCGAGCCCGACGCCGCCTCCTCCTACTACGACGTCGTCCCCCGCCCCCGGCTGGCGGAGGACGGCACCTACCGCTACCCGCAGGACACCCGGCCCATGCGCCGCTACCGGCGCATCGACAACAACCTGCTCTTCGACGACATGTTCGCCTCCTTCGCCGCCCTGGCCGACTGGCTCGAGGAGTGACAGGCTGAGGCCGTGGATCGGATCCGGGACATTATTGCCGCCTCCAACTGCCGCCCCTTCCGGTCAAGGCGCGGCAGCTGGAGTGCGCCCAGACGTCAACGGAAGTTCGTCACGTGAACGTACCTTTCTCTCATCCTACTGGGAGTAGAGCTCAGTAGGATGAGAGAAAGGTACGTTGACGCGGGAAAGGTACGTTGACGCTCCGCCGGGAGCGGCCGGCGCCAGGCGGGGCGGGGAAAAGGTGGGTCCCACGCACTTTTAAGACGATCGACAGTCTCGGACACGGCGCGAATCCGCATGATTCCGCGGTTCCGCAACAAGTGCGGAGCGCGGCCGGGCGCTAAAAGTGCGCCGGAGCCACCTTTTCCCGCAGGACACAGCACCCAAGTAGGCACCCAGAACCGATCTGGACGCGGAAGTGGACCGATCTCGGCGCGGAAGTGGACCGATCTCGGCGGAAGGGGAGGCCGCCGAGAGCCGCGAAGAGGCCGAGCGGCGGGAGGCGGCGCCGGGACGCCGTCCCCCCGCTGCTCGGGTGTCCTGGCGCTACGCCGCCGGGCCTGCCACCAGTTCGCGGGCGGCGGCGATGATGCCGTCGGCGGAGATGCCCCAGTGGTCCATGAGCCAGGCCTCGGAGCCGGTGGGGGCCCACTCGTCGGGGACCCCGATCCTCCTGACCGGCACCGGGCACCGCTCCGTCACCAGCTCGGCGACGGCGCCGCCGAGGCCGCCCTTGACGGTGCCCTCCTCGACGGTGATGATGCGGCCGGTCTCGCGCGCGGCCGCGAGGACGGCGCCCTCGTCGAGCGGCTTGACCACGGGGACCGACAGGAGCCTGGCGCGCACGCCCTCGGCGGCCAGCCGGTCGGCGGCATCGACGGCCCGGTGCACCGTGACCCCGTTGGCGATAATCGTCAGGTCCGCGCCCTCGCTGCCCGCCCCGCCTTCGCCGCCCCCGCGCAGGACGGTGGCCCGGGGCGTGAAGACGTAGTCCTCGCCGTGGAGGGCCGGGACCTTCATGCGCGAGATGCGGATGTAGGCGGGGCCGTCGAGTTCGGAGTACGCCCAGCGGACGGCGCCGGCGGTCTCGGCCGGGTCGGCGGGGACGATGACGGTCATCTCCGGGATGGAGCGCATGATCGACACGTCCTCCGCGCTGTGGTGGGTGGAGCCGAGCGGGCCGTACGCCAGGCCCGGGGACTGGGCGCACAGCAGCATGTGACGGTGGGAGTAGGCGGCGTCGATCTTGATCTGCTCGGTGGCGCGGGCGGACAGGAAGGAGCCGGCGCAGGAGACGACGGGGATCTTGCCGCCGTTCTCCAGGCCCGCGGCCACGCCGACCTGGTTCTGCTCGGCGATGCCGACGTTGATGAGGCGGCTCGGGAGCTCCTCGTGGAAGCCGCCCAGGTTGGACGAGCCGATGGAGTCGTTGGTGACGATGACGAGGCGCTCGTCGGTCCGGGCGATGTCGGTCAGGGTGGCCGCGTAGGCCCTGCGGCAGTCGTGCAGGGGGGTTTCCGGGGCGGTTCGGGTCGGGGTGCGCGTGCTCACTTGAGTGCCTCCAACTCTGACAGGGCGCGGGTAGCCTCCTCCTCGGTGGGCAGCCGGTGGTGCCACGGGACCGAGTCGGACATGAAGGAGATCGGGTGGCCCTTGTGGGAGTGGGCGATAATGAACGTCGGTCTCCCGGAGGCGGCCGGGACGCGCGCGAAGGCGTCCAGGAGCGCCCCGTAGTCGTGGGCGTCGACGTGGGCGACCTCCCACCCGAAGGCGCGGGCCTTGTCGTCCAGGGGGGCGAGGTCGTTGGTGTCCTCGGTGGTGGCGCCCTGCTGGAGGTGGTTGCGGTCGACGACCGTGCACAGGTTGTCCAGCTTCTGCTGGGCGGCGAACATAAGGGCCTCCCAGTTGGAGCCCTCCTGGAGCTCGCCGTCGCCGGTCAGGACGAAGACGCGCCTGGGAGAGCCGTCGATCTTGGCCGCCAGGGCGTCGCCGACGGCGATGGGCAGGCCGTGCCCCAGCGGCCCGGTGTTGGCCTCGACGCCGCGCACCTTGGTGCGGGCGGGGTGGCCGTTGAGCATGGAGCCGGGCTGGACGAAGGTGTCGAGCTGCTCGACGGGGATGAGGCCGGCCGCGGCGAAGGTGGTGTACAGGGCGTTGGCGGCGTGCCCCTTGGACAGGATGACGCGGTCGCGGTCCGGGTCGTCGAGGTTGTCCGCGGTGATGTTGGCCTCGTGCAGATAGAGCGTGGCCAGCACGTCGATGATCGAGAGCTCGCCGCCGATGTGCCCCATGCCGGCGTTGACGACATTGGACAGGTCCTTGCGGCGGATGAGGCGGGCCCCCTCCTTGAGGTGGGCGATCACCTCCTGCCTGCCGGCCCCGGGCGGCGTGCGCCCGATGACGGGAAGGTCCACGTGGAAGCTCATAATGTGTCTCCGTATCTTGTGGGTCTCAGGCCATGCAGCCGAGCAGGGCGTCCTGGACGACGCGCTGGGCCGCCAGCGGGTCCTGCTCGGCCTGGGCGGCGGCGAGGGCCTCCTCGTCGAGTCGGTCGAGGGCCCGGTGCAGGGCCTTGAGGAAGCGGATGGAGGTCCTGGCGTTGTCGACGACGTCCTCGCGGAAGGGGAACTGGTCGAGCTGCCACACGCCCTCCCAGCCGTTGACGCGCAGGGTGTGGAAGAACTCGAAGATCTCGGTCATGTGGACGGTGCCCACCACCATGTCGTCGTCCCAGCCGCGGTAGTTGTCGTTGACGTCCATGCCCCACAGCAGGCCGTGGTCGATGAGGAGCTGGGCGGCCTCGGCCGGGGACTCCCCGCCGAACAGGGCGTGTCCGAAGTCGAGCAGGACGCCGACGTTGTCCACGCCCATGGCCTGGATGCCGAGCACGGTCTTGGCCGCGGAGGACCAGAACATGTGGGTGCGGGGCTCGCGCGGCTTGTACTCGATGACGAACTTCAGGTCCGGGTTGGCCCTGGCCAGGTCCCGCATGCCCTCGACGGCGAGGCGGCTGAGCTCCTTGTAGTCGACCTGGAAGGGGTAGTCGAAGCCGTCCTGGCCCGGCCAGATCTTGACGTAGCGGGCGCCGAGCTCGCGCACGGCGTCGGCGGCGCCCTGCATGATGGCGCGGGCCGACTCGCGCTTGGCGGGGTCGGGGTTGGTGAAGGCGCCCATCTGGTGCTCGCGCAGGTAGATGTCCGGGGTGACGCCGATGGCCTTCAGCCCGGTGCGCTCCAGGGCGGCCTTGACGTCGGCGGTGGTCAGCCCGCCGGTGAAGGGGTAGTTGAGGTCGACGTAGCTGATGTCGCCGACCTCGGCGGCCAGCTCGATCTGCTCGATGGTGGAGCGGGGGTCGCCGTAGCCGTCGACCGCGTAGCGGTCCACGTAGGTGGCGAAGTTCCACAGGCCGGCTCCGAAGACGGGTTCATCGGACATAGTGAGTCATCTCCATATACATGTAGGTGGTGCAGGTGGTGAGGGCGGGTGCGGGAGTGGACGGGCGGTTGGGGCCGCTTACCGGGGCGGGACGAGACGGGACCGGGCCAGGGCCCGGCCCCACCGGGAGCGCGCCGCCGCCCGCGCGGGCTCGTCGAGCGCGGGCCGGTAGCGTCGTCCGGCCCCGCCCTCCGGCGCGGGCAGGTCCCAGCCGAGACGGGTGAAGCCCATCAGGGCGGCCCCCAGGGCCGAGACCTCCGCGTTCGCCGACACGACGACGTCGCGGCCCAGCAGGTCCGCCTGGGTCTGCATGAGCAGGCGGGAGGCGGTGGCGCCGCCGTCGGCGTGCAGGACGGTCAGGTCGCCGGCCCCGAGGGCCTCGACGACGTCGGCGATCTGGTGGGCGACGGACTCCAGGGCCGCGCGGGCGAGGTGGCCCCGCTCGGTGGCTGCGGTCAGGCCCGCGACCAGGCCGACGGCCCGGCGGTCCCACCAGGGGGCGCCCAGGCCCGTGAAGGCCGGTACGAGGCTGATGCCGGCGGAGTCGGGGACGGTGGCCGCCAGCTCGTCGAGCGCGCGTCCGGGGGTGACGCCCAGGAGCCGGGCGGTCCAGTCCATGGCGGTGCCGGAGGCGACGATATTGCCCTCGTGGCCGTACATGGGTTTGTCGGTCAGCCACGCCAGCGTGGTGGACACGCCCGGGCGCACGGACCGGTCGGCCCCGGAGGGCACCATGACCGACGAGCCGGTCCCGTAGGTCGCCTTGCCCTCCGACGTCGTGCGGCAACCGTGCCCGAACAGCGCGGCGTGGGAGTCGCCCAGGACGCCGACGATCGGCACGCCGTCGGGCAGGGCGTCCAGGCCCGCAGTGGCGCCGAAGTCGGCGTTGGAGGCCACGATCCGCGGCAGGCGCGCGGCCGGGACGCCGAAGAGCGCGCACATCTCCTCCGACCACTGGAGCGTGGCGAGGTCCATCAGAAGGGTGCGCGAGGCGTTGCCCGCCTCGATGACGTAGGAGTCCTGGCCGCTCAGGCGGGCCACGAGCCAGGCGTCAATGGTGCCGATGCGCGCGTGCCGGACGTCGTCGGGCATCGCGGCGCCGACCCGGTCGAGCAGGTAGCGCATCTTGGGGGCCGAGAACATGGGGTCCAGGCTCAGGCCCGTCGTGGCGGCGACGGAGAACTCGCGCTCGGGCGAGCGCAGCCAGTCGCAGAACTCGGCCGTGCGCGAGTCCTGCCAGCCCAGCACGGGGCCGAGGGCCCGCCCGCTGCGGGCGTCCCAGCACACCACCGACTCGCGCTGGTTGGAGATGGCGATGCCCTCCGGCGCCCCCTCGACCCCGTCCAGGCAGGCCGCTATGGCCGCGCTCTGGGCGCGCCAGATGTCCTCGGCGTCCTGCTCGACCCAGCCGGGCTGCGGGTAGGACACGGGCACGGGCGCGCTTCCGACGGCGAGGACCGTGCCGTCGGCGGCGACGGCGAGGGCCTTGGCGTTGGTGGTGCCCTCGTCGAGGGCGAGCACATAGGGCGCGGTCATGGCGGCTCAGTCCTCCAGCTCGAACAGGGTGTACTTGTCGGCGTTGGACTTGTCGATGAGGATGCAGTCCACCAGCTGCTTCTCCCTGCGCCCCGTCCGGCCGGTCCTGATGTAGGCGTCGGCCTGCTCGACGGCCAGCTCGGAGATGTGGACGGCGGGCTGCATGCCCGTGGCGAGCATGGTGCCGGCCTGGATCGCCTTGACGGCGTCCGGGGAGCCGTCGAAGCCGACGACGAGGATGTCCCCGGTCTTGCCCGCCTGCTGCACGGCCGCGACGGCGCCCACGGCCATGGTGTCGTTGCCGCAGACAATGGCCTGGACCTCGGCGTCGCGCTGCAGGAGGGTCTCGACCTTCTGGTAGCCGATCTGCTGGTCCCAGCTGGCCGTCTCGGTGGCGACCAGCTCGAGGCCCGGGTACTGGTCGAGCACCGAGTGGAAGGCCGTGGAGCGGACCTGGGCGTTCGTATCGGTCTCGCGCCCGAAGAGCTCGTAGTAGCGGCCCTTGCCCTGGAGGGTGTCGGCCAGCTTCTCGGCGACCAGGGCGGCTCCCTGGGAGTTGTTGGCGACGATCTGGGCCTGGACGAGGTTCGCGGCGTTGATCTCCCGGTCGATGAGGAAGACGGGGATGTCGACCTCGACCGCCTTGCGGGCGGCGCCCTCCGTGGAGTCCGCGCCCGCGTTGTCCACAATGATGGCCGCGGCGTTCTTCGAGATGGCCGTGTCGATGAGCTCGGACTGCTTGTTGACGTCGTCGTCGTGGGAGAAGGCGCTCGCAGTGTACCCCAGCTCCTGGGCCGCGGCGACGGCGGCCTCGGCCTCCGTCTTGAAGAAGGGGTTGTCGTGGGAGGGGGTGATGACGGCGATGTAGCTGGAGCCGGCCCGGTTGGTCGAGCAGGCCCCGGTCGAGGCGAGCGCGGTCAGCGCGAGCGCCCCGAGGGCCCCGGCGTGCAGCACGCTGCGGCGCGAGAGCGCGGTGGTGGTGATCATGTCGATTCTCCGTTCCTGTCTGCTCAGGCCCGCTCGCCGGCTGGCTCGGCGTGCGGCTCCGGGCGCGGCGCGGCCTGCGCCCCGGCATCGGGCCCTCGGTCCGGACCCGCACCGGCCCGAGCCGCTTCCCGCCTGACGCTCTGGGCGGCCTGGGCGGCGGCGCGGGAGCGCTCCAGGCGCTGCTGGCCCTGGTCGAGCATGACGGCCAGGACGATGACGAGGCCCTTGAGGAAGGTCTGCCAGAAGGAGGAGACCCCCACCAGGACGAGCCCGTCGTTGAGGAAGCCGATGACGAAGGCGCCGATGAGCGCCCCCTTGACGTCGCCGCGCCCGCCGGCCAGGGAGGCTCCGCCGATGACGACGGCGGCGATCGCGTTCATCTCGTAGGTCTCGCCGGCGGCGGGGGCGGCGGCGGTCAGCTCGGAGGCGATAATGAGCCCGGCCAGGGCGGCGAGGCAGCCCGAGACCATGTAGACCCGCATCTTGACGTGCTTGACCGGCACGCCGGAGAGCTCCGCCGCCCGCTCGTTGCCGCCCACCGCGTACAGCCAGCGGCCGAAGGGCGCCCGGGCGATGACGAGCGCCACGACGGCGGTGAAGATGATCATGAGCCACACCGATGTCGGCAGCCCCAGGGGCCGGGAGACCCCGAGGAAGGAGAAGCCGGTGTTGCCGAAGGCCTTCTCACCGGCCAGATCGGGGTAGGTGGCGCCCTTGGAGATGAGCAGGGCCGCGCCGCGGGCCATGTACAGGGTGCCCAGGGTGGCGATGAAGGGGGCCACCCGGAACCTGGTGATGACCAGGCCGTTGACGGCCCCCACGGCCGTGCCCAGCAGCAGCGCCACAATGACGACCACCAGGACCGAGGGGTAGGCGTTGACGTCGAGGACCGACAGGTGCATGCCCTTGAGCATGACGCCGGCGACGACGCCTGACAGGCCCACGATCGAGCCGATGGACAGGTCGATCCCCCCGGTGAGGATGACCAGCAGCATGCCCAGGGACAGCAGGGCGTTGTAGGCCACGTGCTTGGTCATGGTGACCAGGTTGGTGGTGGTCAGGAATGAGTCCGACAGGGAGGCGAAGATGATGACGAGGACGAGCAGGGCGATGAAGGCGCGCTGCGCCATGAGGAACTCGCCGATGCTCCGGTTTCCGATCCGCAGCCCGGATCCGGTGGTGCTGGTAGTGGTCATGACTGAGAGTCCTTGGGGTCGCTTGAATCGCTCGATCCGGTCGAGTCGCTCGCTGATGTGATCTGTTCGCCGGTTGCGGCCATGACCTGGTCGCGGGTGGCGGTGCGCGGGTCGAGGTCCGCCGTGATGCGCCCGCGGGCCATGATGACCAGGCGCGTGGAGGCGTTGAGAGCCTCGGAGAGCTCGGAGGTCGCGAAGAGGATGCCGACCCCGGAGCGGGCGACCCGGGCCATGGTGGAGAAGATGTCCGACTTGGCCCCGATGTCGATGCCGCGCGTGGGCTCGTCGAGCAGCATCATCCGCGGCGCCGTCATGAGTGCCTTGGCGATCACGACCTTCTGCTGGTTTCCGCCGGACAGGGAGGTGATGCCGATCTGAGGCGACTCGGTCTTGATGCGCACCTCCGCGATGCCCCTGGCCACCTCGGCGGCCTCCTGCCCGCGCCGCACCTGGCCCGCCCGCGTGAGCACCCGCAGCGCCGCCAGGGACATGTTGCGGGCCACGCTCATGAGCCGGACCAGGCCGTCGGCCTGGCGGTCCTCCGGGGCGAGGACCATGCCCTCGGCAATGCGCTCGCCGATGGAGGCGCGCGTCACGTCCCGCCCGTCCAGGACAATGCGCCCGGAGGCGGGACGGTGGCGGCCGGCGAGGGTCTCCAGGAGCTCGGTGCGGCCGGCGCCCATAAGCCCGTAGATGGCCACGATCTCGCCCTCGCGGACGGTCAGGGAGACGTCGTCGACGGCGATGCGCGCCGGGTTGGCGGGGTCGGGGACCACGAGGCGGTCGACCTGGAGGACCGGGTCGCCGATCTCGGTGCGGATCTGCGCGAAGAGGTCGGACTGGTCGCGCCCGGCCATGGTCCTGACGATCCAGGGCAGGTCGACCTCGCTCATCGGCCTGGCGGCCACCATGCGTCCGTCGCGCAGGACGACCGCGGTGTCGGCGATCTCAAGGCACTCATCCATGTGGTGGGAGATGTAGACGACGGCGACGCCGTCGGCCGTGAGCTCGCGGATAATGCGGAAGAGGACCTCGACCTCGGAGGCGGACAGCGCGGAGGTGGGCTCGTCCATAATGAGGACGCGGGCGTCCTCCACCAGTGCCCGTGCGATCTCGACGAGCTGCTGCTGCCCCAGCCGCAGGTCCCCCACCAGTGCGTCGGGGTCGATGGCCTCCTCCAGACGGGCCAGGGCCGCCCGGGCGACGTCGCGCTCCTCCCCCTTGGCCACGCCCCGCGCACCGGTGATCTCCCGGCCCAGGAAGATGTTGTCGACGACCGACAGATTGGGGCAGAGGTTGAGCTCCTGGTGGATGATGGCCACGCCGTGGGCGACGGCCTCGGTGGGGTCGGCGAAGGTGACGGGCTCGCCGCGCAGCTCGATGGTGCCGGAGGTGGGCCCCTGGACGCCGGAGAGGATCTTCATGAGGGTGGACTTGCCCGCCCCGTTCTCGCCGATGAGGGCGACGACCTCCCCGGCGTGGATCTCGAAGTCGACACCGCGCAGGGCGTGGGTCGCGCCGAAGGCCTTGGTGATGTCCCGGCCGGCCAGCACGACGGGGCCGCTGCCGCGCACGGTCATGACGCCACCTCGACGGACACCGGCGTGACGACGATGTGGGCCGGGTCGGAGTAGGCGAAGGCCCCGACGACCGTCACCCTCCTGCCGACCATGGAGGCCAGGTCGTTCTCGGCGAGCACGCCGGCCTTGAGCGGCTCGTTGAGCGACAGGCCGACCTGGGCGTAGTCGATCTGGTTCTCGAACATGTCGAAGGTCGTCTGACCGGTGACATCGCGCAGGGCGGTGCCGGTCAGCGCCGGGCCGGTCTGCACGGAGACGACGACGCCGCCGGGCATGCCGTCGACGACGACATTGACCTGGCCGAACCCGCCTTTCTCAATGGTGCCGGTCAGGGTGACGGGGAAGGTGTAGGCGGCCTCGCCGTCGCGGGCGCCCTTGGCCTGGGAGGTCCCCTCCTCATCGGCCCTGAGCTCGGTGACGAGCCCGGTCAGGTCGATGGCGTTGTCCTGGATGTAGGCGATGGTCGAGTCGTAGTTCTTCTCGGCGTAGGCGACCGGGTCCGTGCTGCCGGCCTCGCGCACGGCCTCGGCGTCCTCGGGGGACATGAAGGTCGTGCCGAAGAAGCACACGGCGACGATCGCTACGGCCGCCACGACCTTGATCATGACGCCCCAGGGGCGCCCGTGGCGTGCTGCGCGTGCTCGTGCCACTGCGAGAGCCTCCTTGCTCTGAGTGGTGCGGGCGCCGGCCCGCACGTTTTTGCATATCAATTCAATGCGGAATGAACAGTACCAATACTGCCCCTCCGCGCGCCGCATGTCAAGGGCCCACCGGTCCGAGCTCGGCGGCCCCTTGCGCCGCGCCGTGCTCCCGCCGTGCCCGCACCGTGCCCGCACCGTGCCCGCACCGTGCCCGTGCCGCGCCCGCACCGTGCCCGTGCCGCGCCCGCACCGTTCCCTCACCGCGCTCCCGCCGACCCCGTCAGCCCTTGACGGCCCCGGTGAAGGCGCCGGAGACGAAGTAGCGCTGGAACAGCAGGTAGACGAGGAGGACCGGGATCGCCGTCATGACGATGAAGGCGTTGAGCGGGCCGTAGTCGGTGCCGTGCTGAGTGGAGAAGCTCTGGACGGCGAGCGGGACGGTGGCCATCGTGCTCGACTGGAGGATGGTCGAGGCCATGGCGTACTCGTTCCAGGTGGCGACGAAGTCGAGGACGAGAAGAGCCGCAAGGGTCGGCTTGACCAGCGGGCAGCAGATCTGCCAGAAGATCCGGAGGGTGGAGGCCCCGTCGAGGCGGGCGGACTCCTCGATCTCGTCCGGGACGGCTCGGAAGGAGCCGTACATCATGAAGATCTGGTAGGGCACCCCGAAGGCAAGATAGGGCAGGATGAGGCCCGCATAGGTGTCCAGCATGTCCGCCTTGAGAAGCAGCTGGAACATGGGTCCCAGGGCGATCTGGATCGGGACCATGGAGCCGACGGCGAAGAGGGCGACGACCCACTTGGCCATCGGCATGCGGATGCGGGCCAGGGCGTAGGCCGCGAGCGCGGCGAGGAAGAGCCCGAGGGGCACCTTGATGACGGCGACCAGGAGGCTGTTGGAGGCCGTGATCCACAGGTCGCCGGTCCTGGCGGCGTCGACGTAGTTCTGCCACAGCCACTCTTCGGGCGGGCCGAGCGTCGAGCCGCCGGCCAGATCCGCCTTGCTCTTGAAGGAGGTCAGGGTCATCACCGCGAAAGGCACGAGCCAGAACAGGGCCGTGACGGCGAGCGCGGCCCACAGGCCGAGGGCGGCCCAGTCGCGCCGGGGACGGGGCCTCCGGGCGGGGGCGGCGCCCGCGCTCGACGGCGCGGCGTCGGCGGGAATGGCGGACATGTCAGTCGTCTCCCTTCATGGACCAGGCCAGGTAAGGGACGACCAGGCACAGCGACAGGACGAGCAGGACGGTGGCGACGGCGCCGCCGGCTCCGAAGTTGTGGTTGGAGAAGGACTGCTGGTAGGACCACAGGGCGAGCACCTGGCTCGACTGGGCGGGCCCTCCTCCGGTCATGCCGACGACGAGGTCGTAGACCTTGAGCGAGTTGATGATGGTGAGGATGACGACGACGACCGTCGTCGGGCGCAGCGCGGGCCAGGTGACGTTGCGGAAGACCTGCCACCGCCCCGCGCCGTCGACCCTGGCGGCATCGATGAGCTCGGCGGGGACCGCCTGGAGACCGGCGAGGAAGAGCACCATGTTGAAGCCGACGCCCTGCCAGACCGAGGCGATGAAGATGGAGTAGAGGGCCGTCCGCGGGTCGCCCAGCCACTCGTGGCCCAGGGCGTGGAGGCCGACGGCGTCGAGCCCCTGGTTGATGACCCCGAGAGTCGGGTTGTAGATCCACCGCCAGACCGCCGCGACCGTGATGGAGGCGAAGACGCTGGGGATGTAGAAGATCGAGCGGAAGACGTTGCGCCCCCAGATGCGCCGGTTGAGCGCGAGCGCCATGAGGAGGGAGAGCACCATGGGGATGGCGACGGAGAGGACCACCCAGACCATGGAGTTCCTCAGGGCCGTCCAGAAGACCGTGTCCTGGGTCAGCAGGTACCGGTAGTTCTTCAGGCCGGCGAACCTCTGGGCCTGGGAGGCGTACCCGGACCAGGAGAAGAAGGACAGGCGCACCGAGTCGACCATCGGGTACAGCAGGAAGACGCCGTACAGGAGGAGCGCGGGGGCGAGGTAGGGAAGGGAGCGCAGCACCCGGTGCCGCGCGACGGCGCGCGCCCCGGCGGGCGCCGAACGTGCTGTTGCTGTCATGAGAAGACCTTTCGCTGAGCCGGCGGGGCGGAGGACCCGCGCCGCCCCGCCGGTGCCGATCAGGCGTTGGCGTCGATGAACTTCTGCATGGCGGGGCCGGCCTCGGAGGGCTGCATGTCGCCGATGAGGACGGCGTTCTGGATGCGCCAGTACTCGGTGGTCTCGTCGAGGTTGAGGGCCTGGTCGTAGTTGTTGTACATCCTCTCGGAGGACTTCAGGATCGGCGGCCACAGGGCGTCGAGCGGGTTGGCGTCGGAGACCTCGACGTCCTTGTTGACGCTCACGGCGGCCCAGGCCCCTCCGCCGCTCCGCATCTGGTCGGCGGAGGTGATGAAGTCGAGGAAGGAGGCGGCGAGGTCGGCCTTGTCGGTGTTGGCGTTGACGTAGAAGCCCTCGCCGAAGCCGTAGAGGCGACCGGTGCCGGTGGGGAAGGGGAAGATGCCGACCTTGGTGACGTCCATGCCGTTGTCCACGCACTGGGCGTCGTACCAGGTGCCCTCGAGGGCCATGGCGGCCTGGCCGTTCCAGAACAGGAGGTTCGAGTCGTCGTTGGACATGGACATGTAGCCGGTGTTGATGTAGCTGTCCGCCCACTTCTTCAGGTCGGTGAAGGCCGCGGCGACACCGGGCTCGGTGTCCCAGCCCTTCTTGTCGGTGACGAGCGCCCGGGCGACGTCGGCGCCGCACCTGGTCTCGATCAGCGAGTCGAGCAGGCGCATGACGTGCCAGTTGACGGTGCCGCCGAACTCGATCGGGGTGATGCCGGCCGCCTTGAGCCTGTCGCACGCGGCGACGAGCTCGTCGTAGGTGCCGGGCACGGCGGTGATGCCGGCCTGCTCGAACAGGGTCTTGTTGTAGTAGAGGGCCTCGGCCTGCAGCGTCCAGGGCACGCCGTGGTAGCCGCCGTACTGGGTGATGCCGGCCAGCGACGTGGGGGTGAAGCGGTCCTTCCACCCGTACCTGTCGTAGTACTCGGTCAGGTCCAGGCTCATCCCGGCCTCGACAAGGGAGCCGCCGAGGCCGGGGCCCTCCCAGTACCAGTAGATGTCGGGGCCGGCCTTGGTGCCCGACACCTGCCGCATGGACTCCTTGAGCTCATCGGTGGAGTGGGTCTGGTAGGTGACGGTGACCCCCTCGTTGGCGTCCTGGAAGGCCTCGACGAGGCGGTCCATGTCCTTCTTCTGGGAGTCCTCGAGGGCGCCGACCCATACGGTGAGGGCGTTCTCGCCCCCTGACGAGGAACCGCCCTGACGGCCGCAGGCGCCGAGGGCGCCGGCGGCGAGAAGGGCGGAGCCGAGGCCGAGGGCGTGACGGCGGTTGAGCATCATGTCTTCTTCTCCGTTGCTGAGTCGATGCGGCTTCCTTGCCGCTTGGGATGGGAGGAACCGGTCGGCGGACGCCGGCCGGACAGCGGGGGTCAGGACCTCTGCCAGGCCGCGAGCTCCGCGAGCTTGGCGTAGAAGTCCTCGAATACCAGGCGGGTGTCGACCCAGCGGTAGACGCGGATGGGACGGCCGTCGGGACGGTGGATGTAGGCGCCGTCGTCGGCGATGGAGGGGCAGGGACGGGTCTCGTGGACGCAGGAGGAGGTGTCCGCCTCGAACTGGGAGGTCAGGGCGGTGGCGAGGACCAGGGGCTGGTCGCCTATCGCATAGGTCTCGCCGGGGGCCACGCCGTGTGCGGCCATGCGGGTGCGGACCTCGGCGACGGCGTCGTAGAGGTAGCGTCCGACGGCGCCCTGGGGACGCACGCGCAGCCGCATCTCGGCGTCGGACATGAGGCACTGCCTGTAGACGTCGCGGGTGAGCTGCCAGATGTCGAGGTCCTCGGCGTCGAAGAGGACCTGCGCAGCGGCGACGTCGATGCGCAGGTTGTACTCGGGCGCTCTCTCGACGCCCGGTGGCGGGGCGACGGTGCCAGGAGGCTCGGCGCCGCCGATCCACACGAGGGTGAGGCGCCGGGCGACGCGGGGCTCGAGGAGGCAGGCGGAGGCGAGATCGGTCAGGCCACCGCCGGCGGCGTAGTAGAGGGGCAGGTCGGTGTCCTCGCGCATGGCCTCGTCGACAATGCGGCGGGCGGCGGCCGAGCGCCGGGGGGTGCGGCGGTCGCGGAGCGCCTCCTCGGCGCCGCGCACAACGAGCCCGTCGTGCTCAAGGCCCATGAGCGAGCAGATCTCGTTGGCCAGGCGCTCGGCGTTCTGCGCGGAGCGGCCGGAGGGATCCATGGGGTCGCCGGGGCGCAGGTGGGAGGCGACGACGAAGGGGATCTCGACGGTGGGACTGAGCAGGTGGTGGACGAGCTGGAAGAAGTCGTCCGGGTCTCCCGAGAAGTCGTTGTCGACGATGACGCGGGCGCGCGGGGCCGTGAGCGCGATCTCGGCCCAGGGCGCGGTGCCGAGGCGCCAGGTCTTAGGGGTGCCCGACATTGGACCTCCATTGAACTGAATGATCATTCCGCCTTGAATGACGACCTGTTAAGCGTAACACCTCGTGAGTCGCGCTCCAAGCCCGTACGCCCTCCGGGAGAGCATCTCGTCTTCTGCACCGGTCGGAGCCGGACGCGGTCCCGCATGATCGCGCCGCCGAGCGCCCGCCGCACCCGGCTCCGGGGCCGCGACGGCTTCGAGGCGGCGACGGCTCAGGCCCGCCGGGAGGGCGCTGCACCGCCCGCGGTGGACTCGCGCACCACGAGCTCGGCCCTCACCCGCGGGCGGGAGGACTCCCGGCCCCCGGCGCGGGCGACGGCGGCCACGAGCCCGGCCTCGCCCACCGCCTCGAAGTCGACCCGCGCGGTCGTGAGCGCCGGCATGAGGAAGCGGGCGTCGGGCATGTCGTCGAAGCCGGCGATGACGTAGTCCTCGGGCGCCCGCCGCCCGCGCCGGGCCAGACCGGTCATGAATCCGAGGGCGATCTCGTCATTGCCGGCGAAGACTGCGGAGAAGTCGCCGAGAGGGGCCCGGCGGGCGCACTGCTCCCCTGAGCGCGCGTCCCACTCCTCGGCCTCCAGGGCCGGCAGGGGAGCCAGACCGGCGGCCGCCAGGCCGTCGCGGTAGCCGTGCAGGCGCGCACGCGCCTGCTGCCTGTCCAGGGGGCCGGCGACGTGGAGGATCCGGCGGTGCCCCAGGGCCAGGAGGTGCTCGACGACCGTCCGGGCGCCGTCGTAGGAGTAGCCGCCCACGGCGTCGGAGGCGTCGTCGTCGAGCTCGGCGATCGTGACGACGGCGGTGGCGGAGCCGACGTGCTCGGCGACGGCGGCCAGGCTCGGGTAGGGCGAGGCGAGGACGAGGGCGTCGACCCGCATGGACAGGAAGCCGTCGACCTCGCCGAGGACCTGCGCCATGAGTTCCTCCGAGCCGGCGGGGTCCTGCGCCATGTGCGTCGTCATGACCGTCTGGCCGAGCTCGCGGGCGGCCCGGTAGAGCCCGGTCATGATGGACGTGTTGCCGTAGTTGAGCGGCCCGAGGAGCACGACGCCGATCATGTTGGTCTGCGTGGCGCGCAGCTGGACGGGCAGCCGGTTGCGCACGTAGCCGAGCTCGTTGACCGCGGCCTCGACGCGTTCGCGCGCCTCGCCCGAGACGTAGCCGTCGTTGAAGTAGCGCGAGACGGTCTGGGCGGAGACGCCGGCCAGACGACCGACGTCGGTCATACTCGGGCGCCTGCCCGCACCGCGTGGCATCCTCCCCTCCTGTCCCGCCCTCGGCGGCCTTCCCGGCAGCGCGCCTGAGGACTCGCCGAGCGGCTGCAGACGCCATGCTACCGACTGCTACCGACTGCTACCGGCAGGGGACGGCGGGCGGCCCGCGGCTCAGCCGTCGACCAGCGCCCGGGCGGTGTGGACGTCGGTGATCAGGACGTTGACCCACTGCCCCAGGAGGGCGCCGCGAATGGCCGCGTGCTTGCGGTCGCCGCCAGCGGCCGCCACGCGGCGGGGGATGACGCGCAGCTGCCCAGCGCTCGCGCCCACCAGGCGCGCGTCGTAGCCGCTGGCCACGGGCCGGCCCTCGGCGTTGAAGAAGCGCAGGCACACGTCGCCCACCGCACCCGCCTCGCTGAGCTCCGCCGCGTCAGCCTCGGTGGTCATATTGCCCGACTCGCGCAGCAGCGCGGAAGGCTCCAGGCTGCCGATGCCCATGAGCGACATGGTGACGGTCGGGAGCAGGTCCAGGACGCGCCGCACCGAGGCGTCGTCGGCGAGCTGCTCTGCGGCGGCGACGGAGCCGAGCACCGCCGGCGAGGGGAAGAAGACCGCCTCGGCACCCGTGGCGCGCGCGAGCAGGTCGATCAGACGGGTCGCCTTGACCTGCACCCTGGGGTTGCCGACCCCGCCGAAGAGCTGGATGACCTTGTGCGCCACCGGCGTGCGGAAGGAGGGAAGCTGCTGCATGGCGGCCAACCAGGTGGCGCTCCACGACGACAGGCCGATGATGTCCCCGCCCGTCAAGGTGGTCTCGAGGTAGGTCGCGGAGGCGGAGGCCAGGGCGACCTCGATCTCCGCCTCCTCCTGACCGGCGTCGACGACGACGCACTCGGCCAGCCCGTAGCGCTGCTCTAGCGCCTCCTCCAGCTCGGTGTAGGTGCCCTCGGGCGCGGAGACCACGGTGCGCACCACGCCCTCCCTGGCCGCCCGCTTCAGGAGGCGGGAGACCCGCGGCTGGGAGACGTGAAGCTCGGAGGCGATATCGGTCTGGCGCATGCCGAGCTCGTGGTACATCCGCGCGATCCTGACCATGAGTCGCAGCTGCGTCGTGTCAGCACGGGTCGGCATGGGCGAAGGTCCTTCCGGGCGGGTCATCTGACGACCGGCATGTGTCAGGGGTCGCGAACAAGCCTAGATGATTGGTTCCAGGGGTGTGGTTAGTGGTCGTGGGGGGGGTCGGTGGGTGTGGGGCGGGGTTGCCGTTGGTGTGGTTGTGCCAGGTGGTGGCGGTCAGGGCGGTGGTGCGGGTGGTGACGTCGTTGGTCTTGCGTCCTTTGTGGCGCCCTGGGGGTCGGGCTGGTTCTTGAGGGTGTCGAGGACGGGCTCGGGTGGTCTGGCGGGCCTTCTTCGGTGCGGTGGTGCCGGGCCTGGGTCTCTCGTTGCGGGCTGCCGGGCGCAGGAGTGAGGTGCTCGGTGTCCCGCGGCTCTGCCGCGCTTCCCGGTCGAGCTTGACTCGGCGCCGGCGACGTCCGCTGAGCCGCGTCGCGCGCTGGGTCGTGTCGGTCGGGGCGCGCGACGGCGCCCTCCGGCGTCGAGATAGACATTTTCGGATGAGGTAGACGGTGACACCGCCGATCTCGTAC